>Ga0136633_1000274_pt1 | contig 38892 bp, 40 predicted proteins | sample AntDrymeUQ832206_2_FD_105494 | JGI IMG/M metagenome (GOLD analysis project Ga0136633, IMG submission 105494) | Polar desert sand microbial communities from Dry Valleys, Antarctica - metaG UQ83 (22.06) | ecosystem: Environmental > Terrestrial > Soil > Desert | place: Antarctica: Dry Valley... | reverse complement strand
GGGCCTCGTAGCGAAGTTCCTCGCCCTGACCGCCGCGATCGCGCTCAACCACCGCCTCGGCCGCCCTCCGCGCAACTTGACCGCCTACTACGCCTGACCAATCCGTGGAACGACTCATCTAGTGGGCCACTAGTCGCCATGCCCTCGCGGCGGCTACGTCGTAGGCTCAACGGACGCACACCCGACCCGATCAGGAGGTGCACCAGCCTTGCTCAACGAGAGAACCGGACGCATCCTCAGCGCCGCCGGAGCCGTCGTCCTCGCCCTCGCGCTGTTTCTCACCTGGTACCACATCGATCGTCCCGCAGCCCTCGGCGATCCGGACACGACCGGCTGGCAGACCTTCTTTCGGCTGCGCATCGCCGTCCTCGGCGGCGCGGTGCTGATCCTGCTCAGCTCGCTCATCCGCCAGACGCGGCCGGTGCTCATCGGCCGCACGCTGCTGGGCCTCTTCGTCGCCATCCTGATCGTGCGCCGGATCATCGACCCGCCCGAGCTCGACTACGCCGTGACGCCGCAGGTCGGCGTGTACATCGGCGCCCTCGGAGCGTTCGCCGCAGCCGCCGGAGGCCTCGTGGACAGCGGACGCGAGGTCGTCGAGCAGCGCCCGGACCTCGCCTTCTGGCGCAGCCCCGCGGGCGAGCTTGCGGCGGGTCCGGACGCCGGCGACCCCGCCGGCGCGTCGCGCCGCGGGGCGCCGCCCGAAGCCGTCAACTCGACGGCGGAGGAGATCTAGTGTTCCGCCCGCCAGGGCGGGACCACGGGTAGGGCCCCGCGCGTGGCGGTCTCGCTGTTCGACACCGCGTCGCCGCTGCTGGCGCTGCGCCCGCAGCTCGACGCGGCGATCGCGGCCGTGCTCGATTCCGGGCGCTTCATCCTCGGCCCGCAGGTCAGCGAGTTCGAGCGCGAGTTCGCCGCCTTCTGCGGCGCGCGGCACGCGATCGGCGTCGCCAACGGCACGGAGGCGCTGACGATCGCACTGCGGGCCATGGGCGTCGGGCCCGGCGATGACGTCGTCGTGCCGTCGTTCACCTTCTACGCCAGCGCCGAGGCGATCCCGCCGACCGGTGCGCGGCCGGTGTTCTGTGACGTCGACCCGCAGACGGGCTGCGTCACGGCCGACACCGTGCGGGCGGCGCTGACGACGGCGACGAAGGCAGTCGTCGCCGTGCACCTGTTCGGCAACGTCGCGCCGGTCGCCGAGATCGAGGCGCTCGGAGTGGCGGTGCTCGAGGACGCCGCCCAAGCCGCCGGCTCGCGCGGCGGGGCCGGCCGTCCCGGTGCACTGGGCCGAGCTGCGACCTTCAGCTTCTTTCCCTCCAAGAACCTCGGCTGCTTCGGTGACGGCGGCGCGATCACGACCGACGACGACGCGATCGCCGAGCACGCGAGGACCCTGCGCTTTCACGGCTCGCCGGACCGCATCACCTACGAGCACGTGGGCTACAACTCGCGCCTGGACGAGCTGCAGGCCGCGATCCTGCGTGTCCTGCTGCCGCACGTCGACGACTGGGCCGACGCGCGCCGCGCGGCGGCGGCGCGCTACGAGCAGGCGGGCCTCGGCGAGCTCGTCTCGCTGCCGGTCGCGACGGCGGGCTCGCAGCCGGCGTGGCATCTGTACGTCGTGCGCCACGAGCGCTCCGACGCGCTCGCCGCCGGGCTGGCGGCGGCCGGGGTCGAGGCCCGCGCGTACTACCGCACCCCGGCGCACCGCCAGCCGGCGATGGCGGCGTTCGCGCCCGGCGCGGCGCTGCCCGCAACGGAGCGCCTGGCCCGCGAGCACCTCGCGATCCCGATGAGCCCGGCCCTGAGCGCCGGGCAGGTCGCCGAGGTCGTCGCGGCGGCCCGCACCGTGCTGGCCTGACCTTCGAACCAGACCGCCTACGCGCCAGCATCGGGTGCGGTTCGAGTCGCGCCGGAAGCGCCGATGGGCTACGCATGGGGATCACCCGCCGTCGTGAGCCTCACCCACGGCCTCGGCAAGCGCACCGTCGCGGAGTTCGTCCCCCGACGAGCCGACGCGCGCAGCCGCTCGCGGGCGGGCCGCCGGCGGGGGCGCCGCAGCCGGCCTCCTAGGCGCCGAGGTCGGCGAGATCGGCCTGCACCATCTCCTCGATCATCGCCTCGAAGCTGATCTCGGGCTGCCAGCCCAGCCGCTCGCGCGCGAGCGTCGTGTCGCCGACCGGCGGCGTGCGCTCAACCTGGCGCACGAGCTTTGAGTCCACGCGCACGTGGTCGCCGGGGTCCAGGTCGACGACCGCGAACGCCGCGTCGACGAGCTCGCGCACCGTGCGCCCGACGCCGCCGGCGAGGACGACGTCGACGGGCTCGCCGGCCTGCAACATGAGCCAGTAGCCGCGCACGACGTCGCGCGCGTGGCACCAGTCGCGAATCGCACCGAGGTCGCCGAGCTCGAGCGTCTGCTGCCGTCCGAGCTTGATCGCGGCAGCGGCGCGCGTGACCTTGCGCGGCAGAAAGCGCTCGGGCCGGCGCGGCGACTCGTGGTTGTAGGCGATCGCGCTGCTCGCGTGCATGGAGTACTTGTGGCGCAGCGTGTCGACGAGGCCGAAGGTCGCGAGCTTGGCGACCCCGTAGGGCGAGCGCGGCCGCATCGGCGTGCGCTCGTTCTGGGGCGACTCGCTCGCGGCGCCGAAGATCTCGCCCGAGCTTGCGACCATCACGCGCAGCCCGTCGACCTCCTGCGCGGCCTTCAGCAGCGTGCCCGTGGCGCCGGCGACGAGCGCCAGCGTCTGCGCGGGGTCCTTCCACGACGCCGGCACGAACGTCGGCGCCGCGAGGTGATAGAGCTCGTCGGGCGCCGTCTCGAGCACCGCCGCGCGCAGCGAGGCGGCGTCCGCGAGATCGCCGTGCACGGTGCTCGCTCCGGCGATCCGCGCGTTCGCTGAACGGACCATGCCGACGACCTCGTACCCTCTGTCGAGCAGCAGCTCGGTGAGATACGAGCCGTCCTGGCCGGTGATGCCGGTGACGAGCGCTCTCGGGATCTGCGAAGCGTAGTGGCCGGCGGCTATCACCTGCACGAGCGTGTGCGCCGCGTTTGGCCACACCGAACGGGGGTAGCGCCCTAGGGACGCTCATTTGCAAGATCGCAACCTTTGGGTGTTTCCCGCGTTCTCACCCGTAACTTTGCCCGTAGCAACAGCGTCCCACTCAGTATGACCCTCTCCCGACCCCTTCCCAGCGGGTTGCACCGGCCCCCCCAGCCGGCCCAACCCGCTCCCGTCGCACCGTCTGCCGTCAGCGTGCTGGGCGTGCCCCTGTCGCAGACGAACTACGACGACACGATGGAGTGGATGGACGCGTCGATCGCGCACCGCGAGAAGGGCTATGTCTGCGTCGCGGCGACGCACACGATCATGGTCTGCAACGAGGACCCCGAGCTGCGCGACGCCGTCCTGAACGCGTCGCTGACGCTGCCCGACGGCCAGCCGCTGGTGTGGGCGATGAACGCCCTCGGCGGCGACCTCGACGAGCGCGTCTACGGCCCCGAGCTGATGGCCCGCTACTGCGAGCGCGCGGCGCAGACGGGAACGCGCATGTACCTCTACGGCGGGCGCAACCAGGGCGCACTCGTGCAGCTCGCGCTGAACCTGCGCCGCCGCTTCCCCGACGTGAAGATCGTCGGGGGCTACTCGCCGCCCTATCGCGACCTCTCCGCGGAGGAGGAGGACGCGATCGTCGCCGAGATGAACAACTCCCGCGCCGAAGTGGTCTGGGTCGGCGTCGGAGCGCCCAAGCAGGAGAAGTGGATGGCCGCGATGCGCGAGCGCCTCGACGCCCCGGTGCTCGTCGGCGTCGGCGCCGCCTTCGACTTCCACGCCGGCCTCGTCCCGCAGGCGCCGATGTGGATGCAGTCCTCAGGGCTGGAATGGGCCTACCGCCTCGCGCACGAGCCGCGCCGGCTGTGGCGGCGCTACGCGCGCTACAACCCGCGCTTCGTGACCGGCTTCGCACGGCAGTACCTGCGCCACCGCAGGCTCACGCCGGCGCTTGACCGGTAGATTCCGCGCCTCAATGACCGCCGATGTCGCCGTCATCGGGCTGGGCCGCATCGGCCTTCCGCTGGCCCTGTCGTTCGCCGACCGCGGCCTGCGGGTCCTCGGCGTCGACAAGGATGCCGCCCGCCTGCAGGCGGTTCGCGACGGTCGCATGCCGTTCGAGGAGCCCGGCGGGCAGGAGGCGATGGACCGCGTGCATGCCGCCGGCATGCTCGAGGTCTCCGACCGCGTCGCCGATGCGGCGATCGCCGACAGCATCGTGATCACGCTCGGCACGCCGTCGCTGTCGCACATCGAGATCGACATGACCGACATCCGCTCGGCGCTGGACGATCTGCTCAGCCACCTGCGCGCGGGTCACACGATCGTGCTGCGCTCGACGATCGCGCCGGGCACGACGGAGTTCGTCGCGGGCTATCTCGCCAAGCACCGCGGCTTGGTCAGCGGCGAGGACATCTACATCGCGCACGCCCCCGAGCGGATCGCCGCCGGGCGCTTCTTTGAGGAGATCGGGACGCTGCCGTGCATCGTCGGCGGCGTCGGCGAGGCGTCGGGCGAGCGCGTCGGCGCGCTGTTCGGCGTCTTCGACGCGCCGATCGTGCAGACGACGCCGGTGCAGGCCGAGCTCGCGAAGATCTGGACGAACATCCTGCGCTACGCGAACTTCGCGCTGCCCAACCTGCTGATGATGGACTGCGAGCAGCACGGCGCGAACGTCTTCGACGTCATCGAGCTCATCAACCGCGACTATCCGCGCGGCGGCATCGCGAGCCCGGGCTTCACGGCCGGAACGTGCCTGCGCAAGGACTTCGCCTTCTCCGAGGAGCGCTCCAACGCCCCGGGCATGCTGCTCGCGGTGTCGCGCGTCAACGAGTCGGTGCCGCTGTTTCTCGTCGAGGGAATGAAGCGCCGGCTGGGATCGCTCAACGGCCGCAAGATCGCCGTTCTCGGGCTCGCCTTCAAGGGCAACACCGACGACGAGCGTGACTCGCTGGCGCACAAGCTCGTGCGTCTGCTGGAGCGGGAGTTGGCGGACGTCTCGGTCCACGACCCGCGCGTGGCGACGCCGACGCCGCCGTTCGAGGCGGCCGTCGCGGGCGCCGACGCGATCGTCGTCGCGGCCAACCACGACGAGTTCCGCGGTCCGGCGCCGCTGCTGCAGATCGCGTCGCTCGCGGGCGGCGACGCGCTCGTCATCGACCCCTGGAACTGCTTTGGGGCGTCGCAGGTTTTCGCCTACGTCGCGGAGCTCGCTCCGCAGCTCTCGAACGGCCACGTCGCGTTGTGAAGCGGGTGCTGGTCACGGGCGGCGCCGGCACGATCGGCGCCGCGGTCGTCCGGCGCCTGCTGCGCGACCCGTCCTACGAGGTGCGCGTCTCCGACCAGCGCCCGGCGCCGCAGTGGATGCGCGAGGGCTGCGAGGTGCACGTCGGGGACCTGCGCGTCCGTGCGCAGGCGCGAGCGGCGACGGAGGGCTGCACGCACGTCATCCACCTCGCCGCGATCGTCGGCGGGATCGCGAACTTCCACAAGCTTCCGCACACGCTGACGGCGGTCAACTCTGCGCTCTACGACGCGGTCATCCAGGCCGCGCTGGACTGCTCGGTGGAGCGCTTCACGTACGTGTCGAGCTCGATGGTCTTTGAGCGCGCGACGCAGTTTCCGACGACCGAGGAGCACGTCTGGGAGGTTGCGATGCCGCGCTCGGCGTACGGCTTCTCGAAGCTCGCGGGCGAGGTCTGGTGTCGCGCGGCGCACGACGAGCACGGGCTGCCCTACACGATCTGCCGACCGTTCAACGCCTACGGCCCAGGCGAGATGCCCGACGACGAGCCCGGCATCGCGCACGCGGTCCCCGACCTGATCCGCAAGGTCCTGTCCGGCCAGCACCCGCTGCAGATCTTCGGCAGCGGCGAGCACACGCGGACGCTCACGCACGTCGACGACATCGCCGACGGCGTCGTCGTCGCGATGGACTCGCCGGCGGGCCTGCACGGGGACTTCAACATCTCCGCGTCGCAGGAGATGACCGTCGCGGAGATCGCTCGCATGATCTGGGAGGTGTGCGGCCGCGATCCCGCGCAGTTCGAGCTCGAGCACCTGCCGACGTTCGCCGTCGACGTCGTGCGCCGCTGGCCGAGCGTCGAGAAGGCGCGGACGGTGCTCGGGTGGGAGGCGAAGATCGGCGTGCGAGACGGGCTCGGGCAGACGGCGCAGTGGCTGCGCGAGGAGCTGGCCGCGGCGGAGTAGTCCGCCCGCCCCGTTTGGCCCCGTCGGCGCCGGGTAGGCGAAGAGCACGTTCGACCATCACGATCTCGAGGAGCTCCCCAATGAATCTGCGCAAGCGCAAGCGCAAGACTGCCCAGGCGCTGGACGCGGCGGCGGGCGTCACCAAGATCTGGTCGGAATGGCAGATCGGCAAGCGCGCCTCCAAGGGCGTCGCGAAGGTCAAGAAGTCGGGCCTGAAGCACAAGCTGACCTCAAAGCCCGTGCGCTTCGCCGGCGTGGCCGCGGTGCTCGGCGGCGCCGGTGCCGCCGTCGCCAAGAAGCTCAAGGGCGGCGGTCCGGAGCCGATCTACACGCCGCCGCCGCCGGGCGAGCCCGTCGCGCCGCCCGACGTCCCGCCGCCGCTGACGATCGCGCCCGAGCCGACGACGCCGACGGACGCGACCTCGCCGCAGGGCACGCGTGAGCCCGCCGCGGGAGAGGCCGCGCTGAAGCCCGGTGGCAACGGGTCGGAGCCGGCCGGCGACACGCCGCCGGGCGACGATCTCGTCGTCGAGCCCGAGACGCTGCAGTCCGGCGACCCCGCAACCGACGACGAGGCTTCGGCCGACGACCCGCCGCAGGCCGTCCCCCCTACGGACGAGCCGCCCGTCGAGCCCTCGACGCTCGAGGCCGCCGAACCGCCTCTCAAGGACGAGCGCGGCGGCGACCCCGCGTAACGGCCGCGCAGCCCCCCGCACAACGACCGCGCCGCCGCTTGAGCGGCGGCGCACCGCGGGGTCCTACCTGACGCGCAGCGTCATCGACTGGTCCGACGAGCCGTGGACCGAGCAGTAGATCTTGTACGTGCCCGTGCGGGTCATGGCCTTGGTGTACGAGCCGGTCGTCATGGTCTTGGAGCTGAACTTGACCGGTCCGCGGCTGACCTTGACGTTGTGCGGCGAGTCGCCGCGCCACAGCCACTTCACGCGGGTGCTCTTGCTGACGCTGATCGTCGGCGACGAGCCGTCGCGCACGAAGTAGTTGTCGCCGACCTTGATGCTGCGCGTGGTCGCGGTCGACGCGGGCGCGACGAGCGTGGCGAAGGCCGCCGTGGCCGCGACGAGGATCGGCAGCGATCGCCTCACGGCCGGACCTCGATGACCTGCGTCATCGTGAGCGGGTGCAGGTAGCAGAACAGCCTGTAGGTGCCTGGTGTCGAGAGCTTCTTCACGTAGCGAAAGCCTTTGCTTTGGTTGGTCGAGGAAATCAGGCGGGGGGCCTGCGCGATCATCACGTTGTGCAGGCCGAGCCCGGCGAACTTCCACACGACGTTGGTGCCGCGCGGCACCGACAGGTTGGCAGGTTCAAAGGTCTTGTCGTTGAGCTCGACGAGCGTCTGCGGGCCGTTGACGACCTTCTTGTCTCCCGGTGGGCGATCGATCTCGCGCACCTGACCCTCGCTGTCGAGGCCGTTCAGCGGCAGCGGCACCACGGGCGCGTTGGTTCTGCCGTCCTTGCGCGTCCAGACGATGCCGGCGTCCTTTGGCAGCGGCACGCAACTGCGCCGCGCCTCGCGGTCGGGCGCGATGTAGACGTGCGCGATCGCCATCACCTGGACGTGCGGGCGCGAGGCGTCGTAGAGCCCGGTCACGCGCAGCATCTCGCCCTTGCGCACCGGGAGTCCGGTCCTGGACTGAAAGTGGCCCGTGGCGATCGGCCCCGGCTCGTGCAGCACCGGCTTGGCGCGATAGACGATGTCGTCCTGGTAGCCGTACAGCGGCTTGTGGTCGACGAGGGTGCGGTCCTCGCAGCGCGGCTGGCTGATCGTCATCTCCTTGGAGCTGCCGTGCAGGTGCGCGGACGAGGCGACGATCCTGCCGCTGAGCGGCATCCGCCACAGCGCGGTCCTGCGGTGGATCGAGCCCGGCGGCTGGTCGCCCTCGATGTCATAGCTCGGGTGCTTCGTGCAGCCGTTGGCGCGCAGCCACAGCGGCTTGACGCGCGTCATCTTCTGCCCGACGACCATCCGCAGCTTGTAGACCACGCGCACCCGGTGGGCGCGCAGCGAGTGGCTCATGAGCATCGCCTGCATCCGCCAGCGGTCGCGCTTGCCGACCTTGTAGCCGTAGCCGTCGGGCAGCATCAGGGGCTGCTTCTCCTCGCCGGTGCCCCAGAACGGCTCGCTGCCGCGTCCCGGGCACGACCCGTTCTTGCCCGCCGCCGCGGGCGTGCCGGCGTTCAGAAAGACGATGTGATGGAGCATCACGTCGCGGATCGACACCCGCTTGCCCTTCTGGTTGACGAGCCAGGCGTCCATCTTGGTGATGTAGCCGTCGCGGTGCGGCGTCGTCACGTTGACCTTCGGGAAGATCGTGTTGAAGCCCCCCAGCAGGAACGACTGCGAGCGCAGGGTGACCGTCACGCTGCGCGCCTCGGCGGCCGCAGGGGCGATGACCGCGGTCACGAAAATTGCCGCACAAAGTCCGGCGAGAGCCCCAAGCCTTCGCATGGCGAGGCATCCTACGGTGCCTGCCGGATACCCGCGCCGCACGCTCGACCTCGCGCCGATGCATCGCCCGGTGCGGAGCCGCGGTCAGCCGCCGGCGGCCTCGTAGACGGCGCCGAGCGCCTGCGCCACGGCAGCCGGCGCGGCGAGCTCCAGCACCCGGCGCCGACCGGCCTCCCCTGCCGGCGCGTCGCGGTAGCGCGCCCGCACGGCGAGCGCGAGCGCCGCGGCGTCGCCGGGGGCCACGAGCCCCTCCGAACCGCACAGCTCGGGCAGCGCGCCGATCGCGCTGCCCGCGACCGGCAGCCCGGCCGCCATCGCCTCGGCAGCCGCCAGCCCGAACGTCTCCGCCGAGCGCGACGGCACGACGGCGAGACCCGCCGCGGCCCGCAGGCGCGCGAGCTCGTCATCGCCGGCGCGGCCGGCGAAGCGCGTGTTCGTGCCCGCCGCCTGCGTCCGCAGCGCGTCGAGCAGCGGTCCGTCGCCGGCGATCACGAGCGGCACCCCGGCCGCAGCGCAGGCCGCGATCGCGACGTCGACGCCCTTCTCAGGCGCCAGTCGCGAGACGACGATCGCGTGGGTGCCGCTCGCAGCGGCCGAGCGCTCGACGACCGACCGCACGACGTGACCGACGACGTGCAGCGGCGGCCCGCCCGCGGGCGCCCGAAAGTCGTCATGGACGCTTGGGACGGGTCCGCCCAGCGGGACGCCGAGCACGCGCAGTCGCGCGGCCGCGAACGCGCTCGGCACGACGACGGCGTCGGCGTGGGCCAGCAGCCGTCGCTGCCACAGCGCCAGCGACGCGCCGTACACGGCCGCCTCGGCACCGGTGTCGCGGCAGTTCAGGCGCACGCCCGGGCGCGTGTCGCGCCCGTGGCAACGCGTGCAGTCCGCGCCGCGCGTGAAGCACGTGCCGACCGCGCAGACGAGGCGGTAGTTGTGCAGGTGCAGCACGGTCCGCGCCCCCGCGGCCCGTGCGGCGGCCAGCGAGCGCCAGCCCAGCGACGGGTTGAGGTTGTGCGCGTGGACGATGCGCGCGCCGCTGCGCCGCACCGCCGCGGCGACCTCCGACGGCTGGAGGCCGCCGCGCAGCAGCCCGGCCGCCGCACGCGCGCGGCCGAGACCGGCGCTGTCGCGCGTCAACAGCTCGGCATCCTCGCCCAGCCGCTCGCGGACGAGCCACAGCAGGTCGTCGACGGCGCGCTCCTCGCCTCCCGTGGTGCGGTAGCGATTGTGCAGAAAAAGGATCACGAGCAGGTGGCGCCGCGTCACGCGGGCCTGCCAAACCTAGACTCTCGCCGGACCATGGCCTGCACCGCGAGCATCATCGTCCCCACCCGCGAGCGGGCGGGCTACCTCGACGTGGCGCTCGGCTCGATCGCACCGCAGGCCGCGGCGGCCGGCGCGGAGCTCCTCGTGATCGACGACGGGCCATCCGACGCGACGCGCGCGACGGCGCGGCGCCACGGCGCGCGCTACGTCGCGCACGACAGCTCGCGCGGCCTCAACGCGGCGCGCAACACGGGCATCGACGCCGCGGGCGGCACGCTGCTCGTGTTCGTCGACGACGACGTCGCGGTGCGGCCGGGCTGGCTGGCGGCGCTGCTGGAGGCCGACGCGCGCGCCGAGGCCGACGTCGGGGTGCTGACGGGCCCGATCCACGCCCGCTTCGAGGACCATCCGCTGCGCTCGTGCGGACGCGAGGGGCCGCCGATCTCGAGCCTCCAGCTCGGCCCCGCCGATCGCGACGTCGGGCACGCCTGGGGCGCGAACATGACGATCCGCCGCGCCTGGATCGAGCGCGCGGGCCGCTTCGACGAGACGCGCGAGCTGTACGGCGACGAGCAGGAGTGGCAGGGACGCCTACGGGCGGCGGGCGGGCGGATCCGCTACGTCGCCGCCGCGGCGCTCGACCACCGGCGCGCGGGCGACGACGCGCGGCTGCGGTCGCTGGCCGGGGCGGCCCACCGCCGGGGCATGGCCAGCCGCAGGTTCGACGTCTACAAGGGCAGCGCGCCGTCGCTGCTCTACGAGCTGCGCGTGCTCGCGGGCTGCGTCGTGCACACGCTGCGCTTTCGCTGCGCGAACGGGATCGTGCTCGCGGCGCACTCGCTCGGCCGCCTGCGCGCGGCGGGATCCAGCGGCGGCCGGGGCGAGCGTGCGGCCGATCCCGACTACCTGTCGGGCGTCAGCGGCACCGTCGGCGTGCTGCGCCGCCCGCCGCTGCGCGCCACCGATGCGCTGCTGGACCTCGAGGCGGCGGCGCGCACGCGCCGGCTCGACCGCGCGGCCCGCCGGCAGCCGCCGCGCCGGCGCGTGCTCGTGCTCGGGATCGAGCGGCCGGGGCGGCTGATGAACGCCGCGCGGATCGAGCTTCACCGCACGCGCCACGAGGTCGCGATGCACACGATCGCGATGAGCGAGGGCGGCAAGTTCGAGCATCTCAACGCGCTGCTCGCCGAGCATCCGCCGGCCGGCCACGACTGGCTGCTGGTCGTCGACGACGACGTCGTGCTGCCGCGCGGCTTCCTCGATCGCTTCGTGCATTGCGCCGAGCAGGCGGGCCTCGGCCTCGCGCAGCCTGCGCACCGGCGCCACTCGCACGCCGCCTGGGAGGTCACGCGCCGGCGCGGGGGCTGCGCTGTGCGCGAGACGCGCTTCGCCGAGATCGGGCCCGTGACGGCGTTCGCGGCACAGACGTTCGGGACGCTGCTGCCGTTTCCGGCGCTGCGCATGGGCTGGGGCCTCGACGCGCACTGGTCGGCGCTGGCGGCGCAGCACGGCTGGCGGATCGGCGTCGTCGACGCGACGCCGGTCCTGCACACGACGCCGGTCGGCGGCGGCTACGCACGCGAGGACGCCGTCGCCGAGGCGCAGTCGTTTCTCGCCGCGCGGCCGTACGTGACGCGCGACGAGGCGCGCTGGTCGCGACGGCTGCGATGAGCGGCGCGCGGACCTGCGGCGGTTGTGAGCGTCATGGCCGCGTCGTAGAGTCACGCGGGGTGCGGGGATCGACTGAGCGAGCTGGTCTTCGGGGGGCGGGGGTCCTGCGCGGCGCCGTGCTGCCCGCGCTGCTCGCCGCGGTGGCGCTGGCCGGCCCCGCGGTCTCGGCGACCGCGGTCGACCGCGCCAGCCCGAAGCTCACCGTGCACCGCGCCCAGCTCGATGCCGGCCGCGCGCAGCTCGAAGTGCGCATGCAGACCTCGATGGCGGCCTCGGGCACCATCGAGGCCCTGCTGGAGTCCGCCGGCCGGCGCACGACCGTCAAGGGCCCGATCGACGACGGGCGCGTGCGGCTGCGAGCGCCGATCACCAAGATCCAGGCGCGGTTCGGCGTCGCGACCCTGCGCCTGACCTACAAGGGCGACCGCGACACGCGCCCACAGGTCGTCCGCATGCTCGCGGGCCGCCACCCCGCGCGTCTGGTCGTCAAGCGGCGCCCGAAGCTCAACGGCGTCCGCTTGACGACGGGCGGCACGATCTCGCGCAGCGCGGGCGGCGTGGTCGGCGTCGAGCTGAAGTACGCCTTCGGAGGCCAGCGCCGGGCGCTGCGCCTCGTCGCCCCGGTCCGCAACGGCAGCTGGGCCATCGACACGAACCTCAGCGCGAGGGCGCGGGCGGAGATCACCGGTCGCTCCGGCCGGCTGGACGCCTCGACGCTCTACCCCGGGCACGCATCGAAGCGCATCGGCGGCGCCATGCGCGCGCTGGACGTGCTCGGCGAGCCCTAGCGGAGTCGCAGGTTGAAGGTCGCGGTCGTCGCCGAGTTCTACCCGCGGGCGGCGGACCCGGTGCTGGGCGTCTGGGCGCATCGCCAGGCGATCGCCGCGCGCGACGCCGGAGCCGACGTGCGCGTGCTCGTGCTGCACCGGCCCGTGCCGCCGCTGTCGGCGGCCCGCGCCGGTCCGCGCGCCGCGGCGTGCGCCGCGGTGACGGCGCTCGGCCAGCCACCGCGCACGACGCTCGACGGCATCGAGATCACGTACATCCCGTTTGTGGCGCCGCCGCGCCCGACCTCCTACGGGAGCTGGGGGCGCTGGGCGGCACCGTCACTGGCGCTCGCGCTGCGCGTCCTGCGCCACGCGTTCGCGTTCGACCTCGTTCATGCCCACAACGCCGTCCCGGCGGGCGACGCGGCGCGCCGCGCGGGCCTGCGCCGGCCGCTGGTCGTCTCAGTCCACGGCGGCGACGTCTTTCACACCGCCCCGAACTCGGTCGCGGGCGGGCGGGCGGTGCGCGCGGCGCTCGGCCGTGCGCGGCTCGTGCTCGCCAACAGCGCCGGCATCGAGCAGCGCTGCCGCGTGCTGGGCGCCCCGGCGACGCGCGTCGTGCGCCTGGGCACCGACCTGCCGGCCGAGCGCGCGCAGCCCTACGCGCAGCCGACGGTGGTGACGACGGGCCACCTCGTCGCCCGCAAGCGCCACGCCGACGTGCTGCGCGCCGTCGCGCTGCTGCGCGACCGCCACCCTGCGCTGCGCTACCTCGTCATCGGCGACGGGCCCGAGCGCGAGGCCCTGCGCGCGCTCGCCGCCGAGCTCGGCATGCGTGACCGCGTCGAGCTCGCGGGTCAACTCGAGCACGGCGAGGCGCTGCGCCGCACGCGCCGCGCGAGCCTGCTGGCGATGCCCTCGACCGACGAGGCCTTCGGCGTCGCGTACGTCGAGGCGATGGCAGGCTGGCTGCCGGCGATCGCGGCCGCCGGGGAGCCGGGTCCGGCGGAGATCAGGTCGGCCGGCGGAGGCCTGTCGCTCGTTGCGCCCGGAGACGTGGCCGCGCTCGCCGCCCGGATCGACGCCCTGCTCGGCGACGAGCAGATGCTGCGCGCCGAGGGCGAGCGAGCGCGCGCGACCGTGCAGCGGGCGTTCTCGTGGGAGGCCTGCGGCGCCGCGACCGTCGCCGCCTACGAGGAGGCGCTGCGCCCGCCGCGCCGCGCCGAGCGGCCGGCTGCGGCGGCGCCGTGAGGCCCGTCCTGTTCGTCACCAACCATGTCCCGCCCGAGCGCGTGGGGGCGTTCGCGGCGCTGCACCGCCGCCTGCCGGTCGAGCTGGCGATCTTCGGCGGCCGCTCCACGCACGCGACGGGCGGCGTCGCCGATCCGCGCGTCCCGCACCGCTACGTGCAGCAGCGCGAGATCCGCGCGCTCGCCGCGTCCGGCGACTACCGCGCCGTCGTCTGCGGCACCGCCGGACGCGTCGCGCTGCCGGCGGCGTGGCTCGGCGCGCGCGCCGCGCGCACGCCGTTCGTGCTGTGGACGGCGCTGTGGGCGCACCCGCGCACGCCGGCGCACCTGGCCGGCGGCGCGCCGCTGCTCGCCGGCCTGTACCGCGATGCCGCCGCCGTCGTCGCCTACGGCCCCCACGTGGCCGCGTTCGCCCGCGCCCGCGGCGCGCGCAACGTGCACATCGCTCCGCAGGCGGTCGACAACGCGTTCTGGGGCGGGTCCTCATCGAAGGTGGCGGACCTGCGAGCGGACGCGCCGGCCGCGTTCACGGCCGCGTTTGTCGGACGTTCGGGTCGGGCAAAAGGTGCAGCGGTGCTCCTGGATGCTTGGCGTCTGTCAGGTTTTGGAGCATCAGCCGCGCTCGTCCTCGTCGGCGCGGGATCCGGGCCCCCCCGAATCCCCGCCGGCGGCGCGGTCGCCTCCGTCGGCCCGCAGGGCCCCGAGCAGGTCCGCAACTATCTGGCCGCCGCGGACGTCTGCGTCATACCGTCGCTGCGAACGCGCAGCTTCCGCGAGCCCTGGGGGCTCGTCGCAAACGAGGCCATGAACCAGTCCACACCCATCATCGCCAGCGACGAGGTCGGCGCCGTCGCCGGCGGACTCGTGCGCCACGAGCGCAACGGGCTCGTCGTGCGCGCCGGCGACGCCGGCGAGCTCGCCGCCGCGCTGCGGCGCGTGCACGACGACCCCGATCTGCGCGCCCGCCTCGGCGCGAACGCTCGCCGCGACGTCACTCCCTACACCTTCGATGCGTGGGCCGCGGGCTTCGACGCCGCGATCGGCCCGCTACGGTGAACTGTGATGCGCACCACCCTGATCGCTCTGATGACCCTGCTCGCGCTCGCCGCGGGCGCCGCCTCCGCGACGGCTTCCGGCCGCGACGTGATCGACGACTGCAGCGACGATGAGGTCCTGTCCAAGCAGTACACGCAGCAGGAATATCGCGACGCGCTGAGGCAGATCCCCGGCGACTTCGACCAGTACGGCAACTGCCGCGACATCATTGCCCGCGCCCAGGACGCCGCTGCGACCAAGGGCGGCTCGAAGCAGGGCGGATCCAAGCAGGGCGACTCCGCCGGGGGCGGCACGCCGGGCGGCGGCACGTCCGGCGGCGGCACCCCGGGCGGCCAGGCAGCCGCCGGCCCGTCCGTGCAACCTGCCAAGGACCAGCTCGCCGCCGCCAGCGCCGAGGATCAGGCCGCTGCGCGGGAAGCCGCGCGCAGCCCGGCCGACGCGGGCATCGGTGCAGGCGGCCCGATCAGCGGGCAGAGCGCCGGCACCGAGGCCGGCACCGGGTTGGCCGAGCTGCCGCTGCCGATCCTGCTGCTGCTGGCGCTGCTGCTGACCGGAGCGCTCGCACTCGGCGCCACCCGCATTCGAAGCCTTGTCCACACCCGCGGCGCTTGAGAAGCGGGCGCGGGTCGGGACGCTGAGCGTCCCGGGCCTGTCCGCCCAGCCGCTGCTGACGACGGGCCTCGCGGCACTCGTCTGCGCGGTCGCGTTCTCGGCCGACTCGGGCCTGCAGCTTGCGCGCACGACGCCCAGCGAGATCGGGCTGACCCTGCTCGGCGGCGCCGCGGTCGCGGGATCGCTGCTGCTCGCGCCGCGGCGCGAGCGCGTGTGGGGCGCCGGAACCGTGGCGCTGATGCTCGCGCTCGCGGTCTTGACGGCGCTGTCGATGACGTGGGCGGCGAACCCCAGCGACGCATGGTTTGAGGCCAACCGCACGTTCGCCTACCTGGCGGTCTTCGCCGGCGCGGCGGCGCTCGCGCACGCGGCGCCGCACCGCTGGGGCGCGCTGCTCGGCGCGATCACGCTGTCGGCCGTCGTCATCAGCGCCTACGCCGTCGCGACGAAGATCCTTCCGGCCGCGCTGAACCCCGACGAGACGTTCGCCCGTCTGCGCGAGCCGTTCGGCTACTGGAACAGCGTCGGCCTCGCGGCCGCGCTCGGGGTGCCGGGCCTGCTGTGGCTCGGCAGCCGGCGCACGGGCCACCAGACGCTCAACGCGCTCGCCTACCCGGCGCTCGGGCTGGCGCTGCTGACGATCCTGCTGTCCTACTCGCGCGGCGCGCTGCTTGCGGCCGTCGTCGGTGCGGGCTTCTGGCTTGCGACCGTCAAGCCGCTGCGCCTGCGCGGCGCGGCGGTGCTGCTCAGCGGCACGGCGGGCGCAGGCATCGCGGCCGCCTGGGCCTTCTCGCAGGGCGCGATCAGCGACGACCGCGTGCCGCTCGGCCTGCGCGAGCAGGCCGGCCTGCAGCTGCTCGTGCTCATGCTCGCGCTCGTCGCCGTCCTGACGCTCGTCGGCCTCGCCGTCGGCTTCGTCGCCGTCGCCCGGCCGCCGGGCGCGCGCACGCGCCGGCGCATCGGCGTCGTGCTGCTCGTCGGCCTGGCGCTCGCGCCGGTCGCCGTCACGGCCCGCATGGCGGTCGGCGAGCAAGGCCTCGGCGACTCGATCTCCAGCCGCTGGAAGTCGCTCACCGACCCCAACGCGTCGCTGCCGGTCAACGACCCCAGCCGCCTGACGACGTCGGGCAGCGTCCGCGCGCGCTACTGGGACGAGGCGTTGCGGATCTTCGCCGACAACACCGCCGTCGGCGTCGGCGCGGGCGGCTACGCGACCGTGCGCAAGCGCTACCGCACCGCCGACCCGGCCGTGCGCACCGCACACGGCTACGTGGTGCAGACGCTCGCGGACCTCGGCCTCGCCGGCCTCGCGGTGAGCCTCGCGCTGCTCGCCGCGTGGCTGGCGAACGCGGCGGCCGCGACGGGGCTGGCGCGGATCGTCATGGGTGGTGGTGCCGGGGTCGCCAGGCGCCGGCCGGGTCCTCATCGAAGGTGGCGCGTTGTGCGCGGCGACCGCGCGCAAACCTCTTCGCCGGAGCGCATCGGGCTGCTGACGCTCGTCGCCGTCGTGCTCGCCTTCGGCGTGCACTCACTCGTCGACTGGACGTGGTTCGTGCCCGCCAACGCCGCCGTCGCGTTGCTGGCGGCGGGTTGGATCGCCGGGCGCGGCCCGCTGGGCTCGGTGGCCACGCGGCGGTCGCACGGCAGCCTCTCCGAACGCCTTCGCGCCGGGTTCGCGGAGCGCTCGCGCGCCATCTGCGCGGCTGCCGTCGTCGTCGTCGCGCTGCTGGCGGCCTGGACGGTGTGGCAACCGCTGCGCTCCGACACCATCGCCCAGCGCTCGCTCGAGACGCTGGAGTCCGGCGACGTCGCGGCCGCTCGCGCCCAGGCGATGACGGCCCACGACCGCAATCCCCTGGCCGTGGATCCCCTTTTCAAGCTTGCAAAGATCGAGGAGCAGGCGGGAGGCCGCCAGATCCAGGCGCGTGCTGCGTTGGAGCAGGCAGTGCGCCTGCAACCCGCCAATCCCGAGACCTGGATTGCGCTCGGCTCGTACGAGCTGCGCAGCGACCGGCCGCAGGCCGCGCTGACGGCAAGTCGCCGGGCGGTCTATCTTGATCCCCGCTCTTCCCGCCCGATCGGCGTGTTCCTGGATGCACGCAAGCAGATCGCCGCGGCGCGCGCGCCCGAGAAATGACCCGACTCCTCCCCCTGATCATCGCTGCGCTGCTGCTCGCGGCCATCCCCTCCACGGCCTCGGGATCGACGAGGCAGGAGTCGATGTTCCAAGACGATCCGATGCTCGTCTACGCGTCGCCGGAGAAGGTCGAGGACACGCTGAACCAGCTGCAGGCGTTCGGCGTCGACCGGATCCGCGTGTCGGTCTTCTGGGCGGTCATCGCGCCGGGAAACACGCTGACGCAGAAGCCGAACTTCGATGCCACCGATCCGGCGGCCTACCCCCCGCAGCTGTGGGAGCGCTACGACCGCCTGATCCGCAGCGCCCTGTCGCGCGGCATCCTCGTGAACCTCAACTTCACCTCGCCGGTCCCGCGCTGGGCGGCCGAGCAGGCGCCGGCGTCGCGCCCGGACCTGCAAAAGAACTTCGGGCCCAACGCCGACGAGTTCGGGAAGTTCGTCCAAGCCGTCGGCAAGCGCTACAGCGGGGGCTACATGGGCCTGCCGCGGGTCGACTACTGGTCAGTCTGGAACGAGCCCAACCAGGCCGGCTGGCTGACCCCGCAGTGGGCGCCCGACCCGCGCGACCCCAAGCGCCAGGTGGAGTCCTCGCCGGCCGTCTACCGCTCGCTCGTCGCGTCGGCATGGCAGGGCCTGGCGGCGAGCGGCCACGGCAGCGACACGATCCTCGTCGGCGAGACCGCGCCGCAGGGTCAGGAGGGCCGGCAGGGCATCACGCAGTCGATCGACGCGCTCGCGTTCCTGCGCCAGCTGTACTGCGTCGACAGCAACCTGAACCTGCTGAAGGGCTCGAGCGCGGAGGTTCGCGGCTGCCCGCAGAACAACCCCGCGGCGTTCGTCGCCGCGAACCCCGGGCTCTTCAAGGCGACGGGCTACGCCCATCACCCCTACGACCTGCTGGCGCCGCCCGCGCGGCGCAACAAGCAGAAGGACTGGGTGACGCTCGCGAACCTCGGTGACCTGAGCTTCGAGCTGCGGCGCATCTACCGGCGCTACGGCCAGCGGACGCAGACGTCGCGCGGCGTGCCGCTGTACCTCACGGAGTACGGCTACCAGACCAAGCCCGACCCGCTGGGCCTGCCGTTCGGGACGCAGGCGGCGTGGCTCAACGAGGCCGACTACATCGCCTCGCGCAATCCCAGCGTCCGCGCGCTGAGCCAGTTTCTGCTCGTCGACGACGCGCCCGATCCGTCCGTCGACGTGAAGAAGAACCCGCGCGTCGCCTACCGCACCTTCCAGTCGGGCCTGACGTCGCTGAATGGCAAGCGCAAGCCCGCCTACGGCGCGTACATCACGCCGCTGCACGTCAAGACGCCGCGCGTGCGCCGGGGCCGGGCCGTCAGCCTGTTCGGCATGCTGCGCGCGGCGGCGCCGACCGTGCGGGTCCGCGTCAGCATCCAGTGGCGACCGGCGGGCGCCAAGCGCTGGCGCACGCGCCGCTCGCTCGTCGTCTCCGGCCCGCGCCACCACTTCAACGCGCGCATCAGCGTCCCGTCGACGGGCGCCCTGCGCCTGCGCTGGGTCAACGGCGGGCCCGCCGTCGCCAGCCGATCCGCGAAGATCACCGTCACGCGCTGACCCGGCCGCGCCGCTCGACGAGCGCACGCGCTAGCGCGTGCCGGCGAGCGGCTGCGCGGACTCTGTGTCGACGAGCTCGACCGGCAGGCCGCCGGGGCCGTCCATCGCGCGCACGCTGACCAGCAGCTGCTCGTACTCGTCGGTGACCGCGTCCCATGAATAGCGTCGCGCGCGCTCGCGAGCGCGCGCGCGGTAATGGTCGACGAGCTCGGGCTCGTCGAAGAGGCGCTCGAGCTGCGCGGTAAGCGAGGGCACGCCCTCCTTGCCGGAGAACGTCACGCCGGCGTCGCCGACGGTCTCGACGTTTGGCGCGTGATCGTTGACGAGCACGCAGTTGCCGGCTGCAAGCGCCTCGAGGATCACGGGATGCGTCCCGCCGACCTCGGTCGGCGCGCAGAAGACGTAGGCGTGGTGCTGCAGCTCCCAGTAGCCGCGACCGAAGACGTAGCCCGGGAAGATCACGCGCGGATCGCCGGCGCGCTGCACCTGCTTGATGTAGTCGTGCGCGTAGGGCGCGCCGCCGACGACGACGAGCTTCATGTCGCGCGCGCGCTTGCCTGAGATGCGCGAAAACGCCTCGACGAGCACGTGCGGGTTGTTCTCGGGCTCGAGGCGACCGACGAACAGCACGTACTTGCCCGGCTCCAAGCCGAGGCGCTCGAGCGTGTCCGTGCCGGTGTGGCCCGGATCCTCGACGCCGTAGGGCACGACGCCAATGCGCCGGCCGTAGCGCTGCTCGAAGATCTCCGCGACGGCGTGCGAGTCGGTGATCGCCGTGTCCGACCACTTCGGCGCGTTGCGCTCGGCGAAGCGCAGGTAGGCCTTGGCGACCGCGGGCCACTTCGACCGGTCGGAGTCCAGCCCGTCGACGTTGATGACCGTCGGGATGCCGGCGCCGCGCGTCAGCAGGCACATCGGGCTGTTGCCGGCGATGAAGAACAGCGCGACGTCCGGGCGCACGCGGCGCGCGCAGTGCATCGACGACAGAAACGTGTGGCTGAACGTGTCGAGGTACTTGTTGCGGATCGCAGGCAGATGCACGAGGCGCGCGCCGCGGTGCTCCTTCAGCCGCCGGTCGACGACGTGCGGGCGGCAGTAGACGATCACCTCGTGGCCGCGCTCGGTCAGCCGGCTGGCGAGCTGCTCGGCGGCCGTCTCGAAGCCGCTGTAGGACGCGGGAATCCCGCGGGTGCCGAGGATCGCGACCTTCATCGCGCGCGTGCTGTGGGCGGACCGTTCACGTCATGGCGAGCGTATAGGCCGCGATGTGGGCGCGCGCCGAAGCCGCCCACGAGAATTGGGCCGCTCGCTCGTGACCGCGGCGCGTGAGGTCGGCGCGCAGGGCGGCGCTCGTCGCGACGTCGCGCAGCGCGCCCGCGAGCCCCTCCGCGTCGTAGGGATCGATCAGCAGCGCTGCGTCGCCGACCGTCTCGGCGAGGCCCGGCGCGCGGGCTGCGATCACCGCAACCCCGGCGCTCATCGCCTCGACGGCCGTCAGCCCGAAGCCCTCGTGCAGCGCGGGATGCACGAGCGCGGCGGCGCCGTCGAGCAGGGCCGGCAGGCTCGGCTGCTGCTCGCGGCGCACGCCGTCCTGCGCGGCGGCGGGGACGGCGCAGCGTCCGGCGAGCACGAGTTTCAGCGCACCGGGACCGGCGGCGGCGCGGTAGCGGCCGTAGGCATCGAGCAGCAGCCCGAGGTTCTTGCGCGGCTCGTCGTCGCCGACGTAGAGGAAGTGCTCCGCGCGCCCGGACGCCGGGCGCGGCTGCTGCCCGGGGCCGTGCGGCGCGACGACGATCCGCGCCTCGTCCACACCCCAGCGCGCGAGCGCGTCGCGGCGCGTCGTCTCGGACACGCAGACGACGGCGTCCGCTCCGCGCGCCGCGCGGCGGTGCGCGCGCGTCGCCCACAGCGCAAACGCCGGCGCGAACAGCTCGGGCAGGCGTTCGAAGGCGAGGTCGTGGACCGTGACGACCTGCGGGCAGGGCGCCCGCGCGGCGAGTGCCGGCAGCGGGTGGTGCAGGACGTCGGCGCCGGCCGCGCGCGCGCGGCGCGGCAGTTCGACCTGCGTCCAGCGCGCGTCGAGCGCGAGGTTGCGCACGCTGCCCAGGCCGCCGCCGGCCGGTGCGGGGCGCCTGGCATTGGCCGCCGCGACGACCTCGACGCCGGCGTCGCGCAGAGCGCCGCACAGCTGGTCGATGTAGACGCCGGTGCCGCTGGGCCCGCGCTGCGCGTACGTCGTGTCCAGCAGCACGCGCATCGCCGCGCACGATACGCGGTCGCACACGCGGGGATCCAGGCCGAGGCGACCGGTTCAGCCGCGGATCGCCCGCGCGAGGATCGTCGAGCGCAGGCCGGGCGGGCCGCCTGCCGTGCGCAGGTCCGCGATGTCGAAGCCGAGATCGTCGAGCAACTCGCGCAGCGTGCGCGGCGAGTAGAAGCGCACGTGGTCAGAGCGCGGCTCGAAGTGCGCGGCGAAGCGGCGCGAACTGAGCGCCAGGCGCAGCAGCGTCAGGGGTCCGTGGTGCGGCGTCGTCAGCAGCAGCGTGCCGTGCGGGCGCAGCACGCGCCGCAGCTCCGACAGCCACGGCGCGACGTCGGCGACGTGCTCGATGACCTCGCCGGCCCAGATCGCGTCGACGCTGGCGTCGTCGAGCGGCAGCGGCCCACCGTCCGGCCACAGGCGCGCGTCGAGGCCGGGCACCCGCTCGCGTGCGCGGCGCAGTGCCTCCGCGGCGACGTCGACTGCGACCGGGTGGGCACCGGCCGCGATCAGCGCGGCGGAGAACTCGCCCGCGCCGCAGCCGACGTCGAGCACGCTCTGGCCGCTTGCGAGGTGCTCGACCAGAAACGCCAGTCGCAGCTCAAAGCGCTCGGGCCGCGCGCCGGCGGGCACGGTCTCCCACACGGCGTCATGGAGGGCGGTCGCAGACGGCACAGATGCTCACGCTACTGCGCTGTCGTGCCGGCCAAGCGCCGGACTCGGCGCGACGGCACCGTTCACGTCGCCAACGCGGACCACTACGGAGCAGCGCCCGGGCAGCCGAGGGCGGCAACTCCTGCCGGCACCCACGGCGACCCGCGCCCTGCGACGATCCGCGCGTGCGAGTCCTCGCCGTATGTGCCGTCGCCCATCCCGGCGGCGCCGAGATCGGGTTGCTGCGCCTTGCGCGCCGGCTCGTCGCGCGCGGGCACGAGCTGACGCTCGCCACACCCGGACCGGGTCCGATGGACGATGCCGGCCTGCCGGTGGTGCGCATGGGGCTCGGCGGCCTGCAGCGCGGCGCCGGTGCGCGGGCGGTGCGCAGCTTCCCGCGCGCGCGGCGCCTCGCGCGCGACTTCGACCTCGTCTACCTCAACGGCACCGTCAGCGCGCGCCTGCTGCCGGCGCTGATCGGCCGGCGCAGCGTCCTGCACGTGCACGACATCGTCGATCGCGTGCCGCGCTTCTGGTCGCTCGCCCGCGCCGTGCTCGCCGACTCGGCCGCCGTCGCCGAGCGGCTGCGCCCGCGCCTGGATGCCCACGTCGTCTTCTGCCCGGTCGAGCTCGACGTGCCCGAGGGGCCCGCGCCGTGGCCGCATGCGGACGGCGGCGGCCCGGTCGTCGGCTTCGTCGGGCGCATCGAGCCGCGCAAGGGGCCGCTGGACCTCGTGCGCGCCGCGGCGGCGATCCGCGCGGGCGCCCCGGGGGCGCGCATCGTCCTGATCGGCGACGACCCCTACGACAGCGCCCCCGAATACGCCGCGCGGGTCAGAGCCGCCGAGGGCGTCGAGCACGTGCCGTGGGTCGCCGACGGCGCCGCGGTCATGCGCCACCTCGACGTGCTCGTCGCGCCCTCGCGCCAGGAGCCGTTCGGCACCGTCCTCGCCGAGGCGATGGCCGCCGGCACGCCGGTCGTCGCGACCCGCGTGGGCGGTCTGGCGGAGGTCGTCGCCGACGGCGAGACCGGGCGCCTGGTCGCGCCCGGGCGCCCCGACGAGCTCGCCGCCGCCGTGCTCGAGGTGCTCGGCCGGCGCACGCAGATGGGCGCGGCAGCGCGCGAGCGCGCGCAGCGCTTCGGCGCCGACGCCTACGCGGACCGCGTCGAGCGGATCCTGCTGGAAGCGGCCGCGCGTTGAAGGTCGCGTTCGACAGCCGCCCGGCGACCGACCCGCGCGGCATCGGGCGCTACGCGACCTCCCTGCTCGCGGCGCTGCGCGAGACCGCCGGCGAGCACGAGCTGATCGAGACGCACCGCCCGTCGCGGCGCATCGACGTCTTCCATTCGCCGTGGATCGACGGCGCGCACCTGCGTCCGCCGTGCCCGCAGGTCGTCACGTTGCACGACGTCGTCCCGCTCAAGCGCCGCAGCGAGTATCTCCGCAGCGGCATCCGCTTTCGAATGCGCTACCTGGCGGTCGAGCGCTCCGCACGCGTGATCGTCCCGACCGCCGTCGTCGCCTCGGAGGTCACCGAGCACCTCGGGATGCAGCCCGACAAGCTCGTCGTCATCTCCGAGGCGCCCGCCGTGCTGCTGTACGAGCGCGGGCCCGGCGAGATCGCCGCGGTGCGCGAGCGCCACGGGCTGCCCGAGAGCTACCTGCTGTGGGTCGGCGGGCTGCAGACGCCCGACCCGCGCAAGCGCATCGCGGCGCTCGCCAGGACGCCGCGCGAGCTGCCGCTCGTGCTCGTCGGCGCGACGAAGCCCTGGGCGCACGAGCTGCCCGACGTGACGCTCACCGGCCGCGTCTCCGACGACGAGCTCGCGGCGATCTACTCCGGTGCCCGCGCGCTCGTCTTTCCGTCCGACGACGAGGGCTTCGGCCTGCCGACGGTCGAAGCCCTCGCCTGCGGCACGCCGGTGGTCGCGTCGGATCTTCCCGTGCTGCGCGAGGTGCTCGGAGATCGCGCGACGTTCGTGCAGTCCGGCGATCTCGAGGGCCTGCTCGCCGCCGGCGCCGCCGCGCAACGCCCGGCGCCGGCCCCGCCCGCGTGGTCGTGGCTGGATGCCGCGCGCGCAACGTGGGCGGTCTACGAGGACGTCGCGCGACACGACCGCCGGACACATCGCCACACCTGAGTGGGCCACATCTCGGGCCTGGCGCACCAGATCGATCCATGTGATCCCCCGACGCCGATGTCGTCAGGGCAGAAGAACGGCGAGTTCTGGCACGCCGCTCGGACTCCGTCCAGCCGCTGCCCGGAGCGGGTGCCACCGCGCTCGCGGGCAGGAGCATCATGATCAACCCGCGCGTGCCCCCGGCTATGACTCGGCGCGCTTCGTCGCACTCGCCTCGCGGGCGATCCGGCGCGCCGGCGGCGTGGCGGCGGGCGCGAGCGACCTGCCCGAGGACGTCCGGGCGATGCCTTGAGCGCGCGAACCGCGCTGGCCCGAGGGGCCGACGATCTATCATCGGCCGTATGCCGGTGCTGGCCCGCTCCACGCAGCACGACGACGTCGCCGAGGCCCTCGTCGGCCCCTCGCCGCACGATGCGCGCGAGTCGCTCGTCTACTGGCGCGAGCGCCTCGAGACCCTGCCGCGGCGCCGGCGCGCCGCGCGCCGCGAGGCGCGAGAGATGGTCGTCGCGTGGGAGTCGCGCCTGCGCCGCGCCGAGATCGAGCGCTGGGGCGGCGGGATGCTCGGCCGCTGCGCCGCCACGGTCGCGGTCCTGCGCACCGTGCGCCCGGAGGCGCTCATCCGCCGGCTCGTGCCACGGCGCCTGGTCGTCGGGGTGCTGACCGTCGCTTTCGCCTCGGTGCTGGCGATCGGCGCGCTGCTCGGCGCGATCGCCTCCGCGCTCTTCTGACGCCGGGCGCGACCTGGCCAGATGTCCTGGTAGCGCCTGGCCGCGCTTCCCTATGCTCGGCGCATGCGCCCTCCCCATGCCGCCGTCCTCGCCGTCGTCACCGCCTCCCTGGTCGCCGGCTGCGGCGACACGAAGATCGACGACGCCAAGGGCGAGAAGCTCATCAGCGACCTCGTCGAAAAGCAGATCGGCGCGCAGGTCGCGTCGGTCAAGTGCCCGGAGGACGTCGTCGCGAAGAAGGGGGCCACCTTCACGTGCTCGGTCGTCGCAAGCGACAAGTCCAAGGGCGACGCCCGGGTCACGGCCAAGGACGCCGAGGGCAACGTCAACGTCAGCGCGCCGTTCTTGCATATCCGCGATGCCGAGTCGGCGATCGCCCAGCAGCTCAGCGAGCGCTTCAAGGGCGCCGTGAAGGTCGCCTGCCGTGAGATCGTCGTCGTCGAGAAGGGCAACACCTTCCCGTGCAAGGCGACCTCCGGAAGCGATTCGCGCGACGTCGCAGTGACCCTCACCGACGACTCGGGGCGCTTCACCTACAAGCTGACCTGAAGCAGCGCCGCGCCGCGTCGCCGCCGAGGCGCACGGAGTAGTTCGTCCCGCGATCCTCGGGATAGATCTGCGTCGTGTTCGCGAGCACGAGGCCCGGCACGCCGGTATGAAGCGGGGCGATCCGCTCGTGGTAGCCGACCGTGACGATCGGCTGCGCAGCCGGCTCGCGGTGCAGCCAGCGCGCGCGGATCCAGTCCGGTGAGAAGTCCGGCTGCACGGCGCGCAGTCCCGGCAGGTAGGCCTGCAGCAGCTCCTCCTCGCTGAGCTCGAGCAGCGGGTCGCCCGGGGCGAGGTAGTTGGCGACGTAGAGAAAGCGGCGGCCGCCGTAGCGCGCGGGGTCGACGAAGTTCGTGTGCTCGATGAGCCCGACGAAGGGGATCTGCGTGTCGGCGATGTTCGTCCAGTAGAACGGCGAGTAGCGGCGATCGAGCTCGAGCAGCAGGCACAGCGCCGTGTGGTACTCAGTCGCGCGCAGGCGGTCGAGGTACGGCGAACCGATCGCGCTCTGAAGGTCGTCGTCGAGCAGGCCGAGAAAGATGTCGTTGGGCACCGTCGCGACGACCGCGTCGTAGCGCTCGCCCTCCCCGTCCGCGGGCGCGAAGGCGCGCGGGTCGTGCCCCGTGCGAAACGATCCGCCGGCGCCGGCGCGGACGACGAAGCCGTCCCCGACGCGCGACAGGCCCGCCGCCGGCCGGTCGGTCAGCACGCGTCCGCCGCCCGCCTCGATCGCGTCGCGCAGCGCGTCGAACAAGCGCTCCCACGAGTGCGCCGGGTAGCCGAGCTGCTCGTTGCGGGCTTCCTCGCCTTCGAGCTGGCGGCGCAGCGTGAGCTTGCTCCACAGCCACGCCATCGAGATGTCCTCGGCGCGCTCGCCGAACTTGCCGCGCAGCAGCGGGCCCCAGATCTTGCGCCACGGGGCGCGGCCCATGCGCGACTCGATCCACGCCCGCGCCGTGATCGACTCGTACGGACCCACCTCCTTGGCGCGCTTCTGCAGCGCCAGCACGGCCACGCCCATGCGCACGCGCGCCAGCGGCGGCAGCGGCCGAAAGCGCAGCAGGTCCAGCGGGCCGTTGAAGGCCCACTGGCGGCCGTCAACGAAGAACGCCATCGTCGAGCGCTTCCACTCGAGCTCGTCGCCCATGCCGAGCTCGTCGTAGAGCTCGACGATGTGGCGGTCGCTCGTGAAGAGGTGGTGGTAGTAGCGCTCGAGCAGCTCGCCGCCGCCGACGTCGAGCGTCGCCGCCTGCCCGCCGAGCCCCGGCCAGCGCTCGTAGACGTCGCAGACGTGTCCCTCCTGCGTCAGGCGGTAGGCCGCCACGAGCCCCGCGACGCCCGCGCCGATGACCGCGGCCCTCATCCGGCCCGCACCGCCGCGCGCATGCGCGCGATCCCGCCGAAGCGCGAGGCCAGGGCGACGAGCCCGAGCAGGGTGATCGGCACCGCGATGACGAAGCGCAGCAGCAGCAGATAGGACAGCACGGCCGCTCCGGAGTACCCGAGCGCGTGCAGCCCGAAGATCAGCGCCGCGTCGAACGTCCCGACGTAGCCCGGCCCGCTGGGCACGAGCACGAAGATCGTCGCAAGGCCCATGAGGTAGCCGACGTCGAGCACCCCGAGCCCCAGGCCGGCGGCCTGCGCGGTCAGCCACCACGCGCCCCACTCCAGCCCCCACACGAGCAGCGACCACGCCACGAGCGCAGCGCCGTGGCGACCGCGCATGCGCATCGTCGCGGCACCCATCGGCGCGAGAAAGTCGATTGCGCGCCGCCAGTGCCCGCGGCGCCACAGGACGACGGCGGCGACCGCCAGCGCCGCGACCACGGCGAGGCCGAGCAGCGCCGCGGACCCCAGGCGCCCCGACGGAACGTCGATGCCGCCGAGCACGCCGAAGGCGAGCACGACGAAGAGGCCGACGAGCAGCGCGAGGTCGAGCACCCGCTCGGCGACGATCGTGCCGATGACGGTGCGCGCGTCGGTGTTCGCCCGCGGGGCGAGAAAGACGACGCGCAGGGCGTCGCCGGCGCGCGCGGGCAGGATGTTGTTGCCCAGGTAGCCGACGGCGACGAGGCCGTGGACGTCGGCGCGACCCGGCCGCACGCCGTTGTGGCGCAGCAGCGCCAGCCAGCGCTCGCCGCGCGCCGCACAGCCCGCGAGGTAGACCGCGATCGCGGCGGCCAGCGCGGTCAGCCGCGACGGGGAGTCGGGCAGCGTCGGCGGCTCCTGGTGCAGCGCCCACAGGACGACTCCCGCCAGCGCCGCCAGCGAGATCGCCGCACCGAGCATCGTCAGCGCCTTCTGGCGCCCGCTGCCCAGCGGTGCCGGCGCGCTAGCGGGTGGTGGTGCGCTCGCGCTCATCATCGGCGGCGCCGACGTTCGCCCGCTCGCGCACGATGTACAGCGGGCGCCGCTTGACCTCGTCGTAGATTCGACCGACGTACTCGCCGATCATGCCGATCGCGATGAGCTGGATGCCGCCGAGCAGCAGCACCGCCACGACCGTCGACGTGATGCCCGGCAGAAACTGTCCGAAGATGCGAAAGCCGATCGCGACCGGGATCGCGAGAAACGCCAGCATGGCGCAGGCGAAGCCCGCGACCGTCGCAAGCTGCAGCGGCACGTTGGAGAACGAGGCGATCGCATCGAGCGCGAAGTGGACCATCTTGCGGATCGGGTACTTCGTCTTGCCGGTATGGCGCGCCTCGCGCGTGTAGGGCAGCGCGGTCTGCGTAAAGCCGACCCACGACGTCATCCCGCGGATGTAGCGGTTGCGCTCGCGCATCGTCAGAAACGCGTCGAGCGCGATGCGGTCGAGCAGCCGGAAGTCGCCGGCGTTGGCCACCAGCGGCACCGCGGCGATCTTGCCCATGATCCCGTAGAACCAGCGCGCGGACGTGAGCTTGAAGCGCGACTCGCCGGCGCGGTCGGTGCGCGTCGTGTAGACGACGTCCGAGCCCGCGCGCCAATGCTCGATCATCGTCGGGATCAGCTCGGGCGGGTCCTGCAGGTCCGCGTCGATCATGACGACGGCGTCGCCGGCCGCATGGTCCAGGCCGGCCGTGATCGCGGTCTGGTGGCCGAAGTTGCGCGACAGCGTGATGACCTTGATGCGCTCGTCGGCGCCCGCCATGTCGCGCAGGATCGCCGGCGTCGCGTCGCTCGAGCCGTCGTCGACGACGAGCAGCTCCCACGGCAGGCCGTCCATCGCGTCGCGCACGCGCTCGCAGAAGACGCGCGCGTTGCCCTCCTCGTTGAGCATCGGCGCCACGACGCTCACCAGGGACAGCTGCCGCTCGGCCACGCCCTGATCGTAGTCGGCGCCGCAGCGGCGCAGGCCAGCGGCCCGAGCGCCCGAGCGCGCTCGGTGCGCCGCGGCGCGTAACCTGCGCCGCGTGACACGCTGCGCAGCCTGCGGTGCCTCCGGGCTCGTGCCGCACCTCGCGGTCGCCGGCGACGCCGGCCCGGACGGCCTGATCCCGACGACCGACCGCTTCGGCACGGCGCTGTCGGACCTCGTGCGCTGCGCGCGCTGCGGGCATCGCCAGACCGATCCGATGCCGGCCGACGCCGTGCTCGAGAGCGCCTACTCCGACGCCGCCTCCGACGACTATGTCGAGGAGGAGGCGGGGCAGCGCGAGACCGCGCGGCGCGCCCTGGAGCGCATCGAGCGCCATCTCGTCGCCGACGCCGGCAACGGCGCGGCGCGGCCGCGGCGCCTGCTGGACCTCGGCTGCTGGGTCGGCTTTCTGCTCGCGGAGGCCGGGGCGCGCGGCTGGGAGGCCGTCGGCGTGGAGCCGTCGCAGTTTGCGTCCGGCTACGCCCGCGACCGCCTCGGCCTCGACGTGCGCACGGGCGACCTGCTGACGTCGCCGCTGCCGCTGGAGCACTACGACGCGATCGTCATGGGCGACGTCATCGAGCATCTGCCGCGCCCGGGCGAGGCGCTCGACCGCATGGCGGCGCTGCTGCGCCCCGGCGGCGTCGCGTGGATGGCGCTGCCCGACGCCGGCAGCCTCGTCGCCCGCGGGCTGGGCAAGCGCTGGTGGTCGGTCATCCCGACGCACGTGCAGTTCTTCACGCGCGACTCGATCCGCACGCTGCTCGAGCGCCACAACTGGGAGGTGCTCGAGATCGCGACCGCGCCGAAGGCCTTCAGCGTGCGCTACTACCTCGAGCGCGTCGGCGGCTACTCCCCGCTCGCCGCGCGGATGCTCGTGCGCGGCGCGGGCGCCGCACGCGTCGCCGATCGCATGTGGGCGCCGGACTTCCGCGACCGCATGGCCGTCATCGCGCGGGCGCCGTCGTGATGGCGCCGCGCTGCGATCGGCACGGCGGCCGCCTGACGCGGTCGTGGTGAGCGGTCAGCCCGGAGGGCGCTCGTCGTAGCGCGGCAGGCCGTCGTCCGCAATCGGCTCCCACGGCGCGGCGAAGGCGACAAACTGGCGAAAGCTCGGGCGCACGCCGGGATCATCGTCGAATGCCGACATGCGAACGGTCGTCTGCACGTGGTCGTCGGGGTTGCGGCTGAAGACGTGTCCACCACAGGTGCCGCAGAAGCCCTTCTCGAAGCCGCCGTCGGGGTGGCGCCACCACGTCAGCAGCCGCTCCCCCGCCTGCAACTCGAGCGCGTCGCCGTCGACGCGCGCCTGCACCGAGGAGCCGGTGCCGGTGCGCCGCTGGCAGCGCGTGCAGTGGCAGTAGCCGGCGAACTCGGGCGGCGTGCGCAGCTCAAAGCGCACCCCGCCGCACAGGCAGCCTCCGGTGATGGGCTTCGTCATGTCGTGCATCATCCCGCCGCGCGGGGGGGTGTGTCGAGTTCGTGTGGCTCAGCCTGACCAACCCGACACACCCCCTGGACGACGGGCATGCTGTGGGCGATGAGCGGCGCTCTCGAGATCAGCGGAACCCCCGGCGACCTGTTCGACGACGACATCGTCATGCGCGTGCGCGGCGCCGGCCCGGACGCCGCCCTCGCCTGGCGGGCGCGCTACCGCGACGACGACGACCGCGTCTGGCGTTCGGCCGCCGCGCGCAGCGAGGACCTCGCGACGCGCTGGGTGCCGGCGAAGGACGGCACCGGCGCGATCGCCGCGCTGCGCTCGTTGCGGCCCGTGAGCATCGAGCTGCGCGCGGAGGCGGCGGACGGGCGTTGCGCGGCGCGGACGCTGACGCGTCCCTTCGCCGGCGAGGGCGTGCGCACGCGCCGCTGGCGCGACGGGGGCCTCGCCGCGACGCTGCACGTGCCGGCCGGCGCCGACGCGTGCGCGACCGTCGTCATCGATGCGACGGCGGGCGTGACGCAGGCGGTGGTCGCGGCGCTCGCGGCACCGCTGCTGGCGTCGCGCGGGGTGCTCGTGCTCGCCGTGGGCCCGGTCCGCGGCCGGGCGCGCGCCGCCGGCCCGCTCGAGCTCGCCTGCGAGCGCCTCGTCGCGCTGCCGGGCGCGTCGGGGGAGGTCGTCGTCCTGCCCGCGTTCGACCCGTTCGAGGACGGCGCCTGCGGTGCCGGTCCGGGCGCGTCGGCCGACGCGAACGACCGGGTCGGGCCGGGAGCGCCGGCCGGCGGCGCCGTCGTGCTGCCGCCGGGCGTCGGCGCGCGCGATCCTCAGCAGGCGGCAGCCGCGCGCGTCGTCGCCTGGGACGCGCTGCTGCTCCGTCTCGGCGCGCGCCCGCGCGAGCGCGCAGCCCCATAACCGCCGGCCGGCGCCATGGCCGTCTACGTCGACATCGCGATCTGGGAGCGCCACGGGCGGCGCTGGTGTCACCTGCTCGCCGACGATGACGCCGAGCTGCACGCCTTCGCGGCGGCCATGGGCATCGAGCGCCGCCGCTTTCAGTGCAAGCCCGCGCGGCCGTGGGTCAACCACTACGACATCGACGAGGACCGCCGGCGCACCGCGATCGAGCTCGGCGCGGGCGAGCTCACGCGGCGCGAGGTCGTCGAGCTCGTCCGGCGCAAGCGCGCGTCGGTCGTCGGGCGGAGATAGAGCGTGGACCGATGGCGTTCGCTAGCCGCCCGCGAGCTGCACGGCGTCGCCGACGGCCACGCGGCCGCTTTCGAGCACCTTGCCGTAGACGCCGAAGGGCAGCGGCTCTGTCAGGTCGAGGTCGCCGCGGTAGGAGCGCAGGAGGTCGAGCGTCGGCAGGTCCACGACCCCGCTCTCCGGATGGCGTGAGGTGATCAGGCAGCGCCCGACGTGGCCGCCGAGGCGCACGAGCGCCGTGCCGACCAGTGCCTTGCGCCCAATCCACGCGTCCTCGGCGTGCGCCGCCACGCCGTCGATCTCGATCAGCATGCGAAAGCGCCGCGAGTCCAGCTCGCCGGCCTCCGCGACCTGCGCCAGCCCGTCCAGCGACGCGCTTGAGATCAGGCTGACCCCGCCCGCGCGCCCGCGATCCACGCCCGCTCGACCGACGCTCTCGACGAGCCGCAGCGGCCGCCCGGCGTGCTCGGACAGCGCGTCGGCCCATGCGCCCAGCAGCGGCCGCGCTTGCGCGGGACGAGAGAAGAAGCGCGTGCCGATCGGCTCGCCGAGCTCAACCGTGCCGCTCACGACGGCGCCGCCCGGGAAGGTCAGCGCCAGCGTTCGCTCGGCGTGGCGATAGTCCGCCACAACGGCCTGCAGCTCGCCGACCGCCTTGCCGTTGACCATCCGCGCGCGGTCGTCGACGACGTAGAAGCGGCGGTTGTCCGGTGCCCCGCTCGCGTCGAGCGTCAGCTCGGGCACGTCCACGACACGCATGCCCTTGACCGGCGTGACGGACAGCGCGGTGACGACGATCGCGGAGTCCTCGCGCATGCGATCAGGATCGCACCACGTCCAACTCCTGCGGCCAGGCCTCGCGCAGCAGCCGCAGCAGGACGTCCGGCGGCTGAGCGCCCGACGCACCGATCTTGCGGTCGACGACGAAGAACGGGACGGCCTGGATGCCCAGGCCGGCCGCCGTGCGCTCGTCGTCGCGGACCTCTTCGGCGTAGCGGTCGCCGCTCAGCACGTCGCGGACCTCGCCCCCGGGCAGCCCCACCTCGAGCGCCAGGCGCTCGAGCACGGTGTGTTCGGAGATCAGCTCGCCCTCGCCCAGGTAGGCGCGCATGATGCGCTCCTTCATCGCATCCTGGGCGCCGTGGGCTGCGGCGAGGTGCAGCACGCGGTGCGCGTCGAACGTGTTGGCGCCGCGCGCGAGGTCGAAGCGGAAGTCCAGGCCCTCGTCGGCGGCGACGGCGGTCATGCGGGCCTGCATCGCCAGCGCCTCCTCGCGGCTCGTGCCGTACTTGTCGGCGAGGTGCGCCGCCCCGTCCTGCTCGCGACAGGGCGGCGCCGAGGGGTCGAGCTCGAACGAGCGCCACGTGACCTGGACATCGTCGCGATGCTCGAAGCCCGCCAGCGCGGCCTCAAAGCGGCGCTTGCCGACGTAGCACCAGGGACACGCGATGTCCGACCAGATCTCGACGTGCATCTAGTGGTCGGTCTCGGGTGCCTCGTCGGCGGCCTCCTCGGCGTCCTCGCCGAGCTCGACGATGTCGCCCTCGGTGAACAGCACCTTCTTCATCGCCGCCTGCCACTTCGGCGTGCGGCGCAGGAGGAACTCGAGGTCCATGGCGAAGTGCTTGAACTCCTCCTGCTGGGCGTTCTGCATGATCGCCTTGGCCTGCTCGTCGGTCTCGACCGCGATCCGCTGGTCATACCAGCTGATCGCCTCGGCCTCCTCCTGCAGCGAGACCACCATGCGGGCGAATGTCCGAGCCTCGGCGCTCAGCTCCTGCGGCGGTTCGTGGTACTGGTCAAAGCCCATGCGACCCCTCTCGGTCCGTGCGGAAATCGTGCGCTTGACCTCCTACCCGGCGGGCGGCGCGGCCACCGCCGATACGCTGACGCGATGCTCGGCGGCGGTAGCTCGATTCAGATCGCGCGGTTGTTCGGCATCCGCATCGGCGCGAGCTGGAGCTGGTTCGTGGTCTTCGGCGTCCTGATCTTCGTCCTGTCGGACTACTTTCAGACCGTCATCACCGGCGGGTCGCCGACCGAGGCCTACGTCGTCGCCGTCCTCGCCGCGCTGCTGTTCTTCGCCTCGATCGTCCTGCACGAGCTCGGCCACGCGCTCGTCGCCCGGCGGTTGGGCATCGCGATCAGCGGCATCGACCTGTGGTTCTTCGGCGGCATCGCGAAGATGAGCCGCGACACCGACTCGCCCGGCGCGGAGTTCAAGGTCGCGGCCGCAGGACCGGCGGTGACGCTCGTGATCGCGGCCGTCTGCGGCGGCCTGTGCGCGCTGCTCGCCGGCGGCGCCGCGCTCGACGTGATCGTGCTCGACACCGGTGCGCAGGTGTCGGCGCCGCTCGCGCTGCTCGCGTGGCTCGCGCTGTGGAACGCGCTGCTGCTGGTCTTCAACCTGATTCCGGCGTTCCCGCTGGACGGCGGGCGCCTGGCGCGGGCCGCCGTCTGGGGCATGACCGGCGACCGCAACCGCGCGACGCGCCTGTCCGGGCGCCTCGGCGAGGCCTTCGCCTACCTGCTTGTCGGCCTGGGCATCTTTCTCGCGGCGACGGGCTATCCGATCAACGGCATCTACCTCGCGGTCGTCGGCTGGTTTCTCGCCCAGGGCGCGCGGGCCGCGATCGCCTCGACGGCGTTCACCGAGCGCATCGACGGGATCACGGTCGCCGACATCATGGACACCGAGCCCGTGACGATGCCCGCGACGACGACTGTGCTGCGCGCCCAGGAGGAGTTCTTTCTGCGCTACCGCTGGAGCTGGTTCGCGGTCGTCGACGATGCTGGGCGCTTTGCCGGCGTCATCTCCGAGCAGCGCATCGAGAGCGAGGTCAGCGCCGGGCGCCCGGCGCTCGAGGTCGGCGAGCTGCTCGAGGCCGCCGAGGCGGAGCGCTGGCGCGTGCCGTCGGACCGCCCGCTGGAGGCGCTCGTCGCCGACGAGCATCTGCGGGCCAACGGCGCGCTGATGGCCGTCGACGCCGACGGCGTCCTGTGCGGCGTCGTGACGATCGAGCACGTTCGCCGCGCCCTCAGCGCGGCGCTCCCGCAGCGCATCGCGTAGTCCCGGCGTCGGCGCGCTATGGGCACGGCGAGGGGGCGCGGAAGCGCTGCATCCCTTCTATAGAGTGAACAACTTGCCCAGTCACGACGTGCTCATCATCGGCGCAGGCCTCGCCGGCCAGCGCGCCGCCCTCGCCGCCGCACAGGCGGGCGCAACCGTCGCGATCATGAGCAAGGTGCACCCCGTGCGCTCGCACTCGGTCGCCGCCGCGGGCGGCATGAACGCCGCGATCGCCGTCGACGACGACTGGACCGAGCACGCCTACGACACCGTCAAGGGCTCGGACTTCCTCGGCGACCAGGATGCGATCGAGATCATGTGCTCCGAGGCGCCGGGCGAGGTCATGCACCTCGAGCACATCGGTGTCACGTTCTATCGCGACGAGACCGGCCATCTCGACCTGCGCGCGTTCGGAGGCGCGTCGAAGAAGCGCACCGCGTACGTCGCCGACATCACCGGCCAGGCGATCCTGCACGTCCTCTACGAGCAGCTCATGCGCCACCACGAGACCGTCGACCGCTACGAGGAGTGGTTCACGACCTCGCTGATCCTCGACGACGAGGGCGAGTGCACCGGCGCGGTCGCGCGCGACATCCGCAGCGGCGCGATGCAGGTCTTCAACGCGAAGTCCGTGATCCTCGCCTCCGGCGGCGCCGGCCAGTGCTACAAGCCGACGACCAATGCCCTGATCTGCACGGCCGACGGGATCGCGCAGGCCTACGCGATCGGCGCTCCGCTGATGGACATGGAGATGGTCCAGTACCACCCGACGACGCTGGCCGAGAACGGCTTTCTGATCACGGAGGGCGCGCGCGGAGAGGGCGCGCACCTGCTGAACTCCGAGGGCCGGCGCTTCATGGAGGACTACGCGCCCAACAAGATGGAGCTCGCCTCGCGCGACGTCGTCTCGCGCGCCGAGCAGACCGAGATCAACGAGGGTCGCGGCGTCGGGGCCGACGGGCAGGGGATCTACCTCGACATCACGGTCGTGCCGCGCAAGCGCGTGCTCGAGGCGCTGCGCGAGATCGTCAACATCGGGCGCGACTTCGCCGGCACGGACATCACGCGCGAGCCGATCATGATCCGCCCGGGCCAGCACTACATCATGGGCGGCGTGAAGACCGACGTCGACGGCGCCACGCCGATCACCGGCCTCTACGCCGCCGGCGAGGTCGCCTGCGTGTCGGTCCACGGCGGCAACCGGCTGGGCGCCAACTCGCTGCTGGACACGCTGATCTTCGGCCGCCGCTCGGGCGAGCACGCGGCGGCGCGCGGCAGGGACATGGTCATGCCGTCGGCGCCCGAGTCGCGCCTGACGCAGGACGTCGAGCAGATCGACGCGATCATCGCCCGCGAGCGCGGTGGCCGGCGGATCTCGGCGATCAAGGACGAGCTCGGCGCGATGATGAACGACAAGGTCGCCGTCTTTCGCGACGAGCAGGGCCTGCAGGAGGCCCACGAGATCATCGTGGGCCTCAAGGAGGAGGCCGAGGTCGCCGCGATCGACGACCGCGGCACGGTCTTCAACCAGGACGTGCTCGGCGCGATCGAGCTCGGCTACCTGCTCGACTGCGCCGAGACGACGGTCGTCGCGGCGATCGAGCGCAAGGAGTCGCGCGGGGCGCAGTTCCGCACGGACTACCCCGACCGCGACGACGAGCAGTGGCTCAAGCACATCGACGTGCAGCGCGGCGACGACGGCCGGCCGGAGCTGTCCTACTCCCCCGTGACGATCACGCGCTGGCAACCCGAAGTGAGGAAGTACTGATGGCCGAATTCACGCTACGCCTGCGCCGCTACGACCCCGAGTCCGGCGAGGCCGCGTACTGGGAGGAGCACACCGTCGAGCTCGAGCCGCACCGCTCCGTGCTCGAGGGCATCCTCCAGGCGAGGGCGACGACCGATGGCTCGATCGGCATCCGCTGCTCGTGCCGCGCGGCGATCTGCGGCTCGTGCGGCGTGCGCATCAACGGTCGGCCCGGGCTCGCCTGCCACACGCACCTCGACAAGGCCCAGCGCGGCGCGAAGGACGGCGTCATCGAGGTCGAGCCGATGGGCAACATGCCGATCATCAAGGACCTGATCGTCGACATGGACGCGGTCCACTGGAAGAAGATCCAGCGCGTCACGCCGTGGCTGCAGCCCAAGCAGCCCGTGCCCGAGCGCGAGTACGTCGTGGCGCACGAGTCGATGGTCGACGTCACGCAGTCCTTGGCCTGCATCCAGTGCGGCGCCTGCGTCTCGGACTGCCTGTCGATGGAGGTCGACCCCGACTTCATCGGTCCTGCCGCGCTCGCCAAGGCCTATCGCCTCGTCGGCGATCCGCGCGACGCCGCGACGCGCGCGCGCCTCGAGGACCTCGCGTCCGATCCGCACGGCATCTACGACTGCACGCACTGCTTCAAGTGCATCGACGCCTGTCCCAAGGGCGTCGCGCCGATGAGCCAGATCATGCGCCTGCGCCGCCGCGCCGGCTCGGACTTCCACATCGAGGATCCCAACAACGGCGAGCGCCACGAGCGCGCGTTCGTCTCGCTCGTGCGCCAGTACGGGCTGCTCAACGAGGCCGAGCTGCTGCCGCGCTCCTACGGCGGCGACTCGGCGCTGGCGAAGTTCAAGCCGTCGGCCGCAAAGGAGTTGGCGAGCTCGCTGCCGGTGATCGCCAAGGCGCTGCTGCGGCGCAAGGTCACGCCGACGACGGCGCTCAAGCCGCACAAGCTCCCCAAGCAGGATCTGGACGCGATCGAGCGCATCTACGACAAGGTCGAGGGCCGCGACGAGCGCTTTGAGCTCAACCTCTACATCTCAGGACGCGACGAGGATCTGACATGAAGGTCGCCTACTGGCCGGGCTGCGTGTCGCGCGGCTTCACCCCCGAACTGCACGGCTCGATGGCGAGGATCGCGCCGCTGCTGGACATCGAGCTCGTCGAGATCGACCGCGGCGCGTGCTGTGGCGCCGGCGTCATCGCCGAGCACAACCAGGAGCTCGCGGACACGCTCAACGCGCGCACGTTCGCGCTCGCCCAGCAGGTCGACGGCGCGGCGATGATGATGAACATCTGCTCAACCTGCCAGGGCGCGCAGAGCGAGTGCCAGGAGCGCCTGGACGCAAACGCCGAGTACCGCGCGCACGTCAACGAGACGCTTGCGGACGAGGGGCTGACCTACGAGAGCGGCTTATCGAACAAGAACCTGCTGTGGCTGCTCGTCGAGGAGATGGGGCTGGCGGAGCTGCGCAGCCGCGTGCGCCGGCCGCTGACCGACCTCAAGGTCGGGCCGTTCTACGGCTGCTACATCGTGCGCCCGATGGACCGCCTGGGCATCGACGAGGCGCAGCCGCGCGACACGTATCTCGATCTCGTCATCGAGGCGCTCGGCGGCACCGTCATCGACTATGCCGGCTCGCACAAGTGCTGCGGCTTTCCGATCATCACGATGAACAAGGAGGCGTCGCTCAAGCAGGCCGGGCGCCACCTCGCAGATGCGGTCGACGCCGCTGCCGACTGCGTCGTGACGCCGTGCCCGCTGTGCCACCTGAACCTCGACCTGCAGCAGCCGCTGGCCGAGAAGGTCGTCGGGCGCGGGCTGAACATGCCGGTCCTGCACCTCCCCCAGCTCGTGGGGCTCGCGCTCGGCCTGGCTCCCGGCGAGCTCGGACTCCAACGTCACGTCGTCAAGCCGACGGCGGTGATCGACTGGACGACCGCGGTCGTCGCCGAAGTCGGTGCTCCCGCTGACGAGTAGGCGCAGCGCCGGCCGGCGCCTGGCGCAGGCGCTGCTCGGGCGCCGCGGCGGCGCGCCTCAGGATCGCGGCGGCCAGGACGCGCCGGACGAGGAGATCGGCGCCGCCACGGCACACCCCGCCCCCACCGCCGATGACGCCGCCGCCCGGATCGACGCCGCGCGCGAGCGCCTGCGGTCGCGCATTCCCGCGCCGCGCGAGGACCCCGAGCCGTAAACGTGAAGAGGGCCCGTAGGCCCTCTCCCCGCGTACCCCTTGGCCCATGTCCCCGGAAGGTTCGTGAGCTGCGCGCGGATCCCCTGATCCGCGCGTCCCGCTCGTGCGTCCGGCTCCCTGTCGCCGTCGCTCGTCCCAGTCGACGCTTGTCATGGTGACCGACGAGCGCCCGCGTTTCTTCCCCCCGTGCGGGTGATCTTTCTTTCTTCGGGTGAGGCGCCTCAACCTTCCGGGCGCAGATGCCGATAAGGGGCGCAGTGGAGGTCCACGATCCGATCACGATCCTGCTGGCGCGCTTCGAGGACCTCGTCGGGGCCGGACTGCGCAGCCTGATCGGCGACGACCCGAACCTGCGGGTCCCCCGGTTGGTCGAGCACCAAGCAAGCACGAGCTGATCGGCAAGGAGGCCGAGGATGACCTGGACTGGAGTTCCGACCGCGTGGCGTGATCGCCCAAGCGCTGCGCCGTT
>Ga0136633_1000273_pt1 | contig 38911 bp, 41 predicted proteins | sample AntDrymeUQ832206_2_FD_105494 | JGI IMG/M metagenome (GOLD analysis project Ga0136633, IMG submission 105494) | Polar desert sand microbial communities from Dry Valleys, Antarctica - metaG UQ83 (22.06) | ecosystem: Environmental > Terrestrial > Soil > Desert | place: Antarctica: Dry Valley... | reverse complement strand
GCGTGTCACGGAGTGTCAGCGACAGTATTCCCTGATGGACGTCTTTTGCCGGTACGCTCATGATGATAGGTTAGGGAGGCAATAAACCACACCAATTAATCGTTAATTCCTCAAACACATTGTGTGCTGAAATATTCCGGTCACTATTCAATAGCTTCTTGCAGCGGAGCAATCGATCATAGGCGGCGAACAGATCCCGCGTTCTAAGCTGTTCTGAAATCGCTCTCAGCCGCGATTCTTCGCCGGCAGTGGCGATTTTTCTTGCGCCCTGCGCGTGTTTGAGGACCGCCAGGTCCGCGAACAGTTTAAATAAGCTTCCGCTGATAAAGTCGGGATCTCCCCGAGACCACTCTTGGGCCACGGCCACCGGATCGGCCAGCCCGCCCACTAGCGCTTGGAAGCTGTCAAGAATCGCCAAGCTCTTGTTATGCTCACCCGCTTCCCACAACTCCAAAGCCTTCAGTGGACCGTTATCGGCCATTTCGAGCAAGAGTTCAACCTCCGCATCCGGAACCCGCATCCGCAACCAGGCCCGGCCTTGCGCCTGGGGCGAAGCAAGGAAATCAACACGCCGGCAGCGGCTGGTGACCGTCGCCGGTAAGCGGTGCGACTTCTCCGTCACCAACAAGATCACCGATTGCGGTGGCGGCTCTTCCAAGACCTTTAACAGGGAATTCGCCGCATTGCGGTTCATCGCATCGGCGGGATCGATCACGACGACCTTAAATGGGCCAAACAGGTTTCGCATCCCGACGAAATCAGGCACGGCGCGCACCTGATCGATTTTAATCACGGCGCTCTTCGCTTCTGGAGTGATCCGATAATATTCAGGATGATTTCCCGAGCTAAAGAGAACACAGCTCTTACACTGCCCGCAAGGCTCGCCCTCCCCGTTGGGACCCGCGCACAGCAACGATGCAGCGAGTGCGCGCGCGAATTCCGAGACCCCCATTCCGCAGATCCCCCGAATCAAGACCGCATGGGGCATACGTTGGGTGCTGCGAAGCTTCCATAGCCCTCGCCACTGCTCGGTCTGCCATGGGTACGGAGGGCTCATGGCGAGCCGAGCAAGCGTCCCAGTTGCGTTCGGATTTCGTTTGCTACCGCTGCGGGAGCAGCCGTGGCGTCGACCACGCGGATCCGCTCGGGCGCACGCTGCGCGAGATCCAGGTAGGCCTGTCTGACGGCCTCAAAGAATCCGGCCGCCTCCGATTCGAACCGGTCAGGCGTCCTATCTCGCTGCCGCGCGCGGTTCAGGGCCATGGGTACGGGCGCATCCAGTAACAGGGTAAGGTCCGGCCGTAAGGCTCCTTGAACCAGATCCTCCAACACCGCGATGCGCGCCCCAGGTACGTTGCGGCCTCCTCCCTGATAGGCATAGGAAGCCTCCGTAAAGCGGTCGCTGACCACACATTGGCCGCTCACAAGCGCGGGTTCTATCAGTTTGTTCACATGTTCAGCTCGCGCCGCGAACATCAGAAGGAGCTCAGTGTCAGGTTCCATCGGCGTCGGCGAAGGCTGCAGCAATAAGCTTCGGATCGCCTCACCGACAGCCGTGCCGCCCGGTTCCCTAGTCTCGATTACAATTCGACCCTGCGCCTGGAGGTAAGCCACGACGGTCTTGACCTGTGTCGATTTTCCCGCACCTTCAATTCCCTCAAGTGTGACGAAGAGCCCCCGGTGGCTACGCGGCGCAGTGGCAGTCATCGCGCATCTTTTCGACCGGCGATCTGATACCGAGCGATGGCTTGTTCATGATCCTCGAGGGTACCCGAGAAATGATGGTGGCCGTCTCCCTTGGCGACAAAATACAGCGCGGCGCCGGCCGCGGGGTGCAACACCGCGCGAATGGATTCGGCCCCAGGCAAGGCGATCGGCGTGGGTGTTAGCCCCACATTGCGGTAGGTGTTGTAGGGGCTATCCATGCTCAGATGACTGCGTTTCAAGTCGCCGGCAAAGGCGTCGCCCAAAACGTAGATGACCGAGGGGTCCGTTTGTAGTGGCATGCCACGCTCCAGGCGCCGCAAGAATACCCCGGCGATTTCCGGGCGTTCCGATCCAATCGACGTTTCCTTCTCGATAATCGAGGCCATGATCAGGACCTCGTAGGGGGTTTTGTACGGTAATCCTTTGTCGCGCGCGGACCATTCACGATGAAGCAATTCTTCCATGCGCCGATAGGCACGTTGCAATAGTTCCGAGTCCGATGTGCCCGCCGTGAAGTAATAGGTATCCGGGAAGAATAAACCTTCGGGATCCCGGCCCGCAAACCCGAGGCGCTCCATGATCCGCCCGCGATCGAGGCCCGTGAGTGTCTGAAACACTTTCGGATGCTCGGTGAGCGCTCTGCGGACCCTATTGAAGGTCCAGCCTTCAATCAGTGTAACCCTGTGCTGAATGACGCGGCCGTTGACAAGAGCGTCGAGAAACCCGCGCGGTGTCATACCGGGGATAACCCAATACTCTCCCGTCTGGACGTTTCTAGCCTTACCGGAGGATCGCGCCATCCACGCGAAGTAACGGGAGGACGACAGGATTTTCATCGTATTCAAATCTTCCCCGATCGATTCAACCGTGGCTCCGGGGACAACGGTATATTCGATCGGTTTGCCGACCACGAAAATAGCGCGATCGGACCACGCCGACAGGTCTCGCCAGTATCCCATCACAGCGATGCCCAGCGCGGCAATGCCGAGAAAGATAAGTTTGATAGTAGTCGAAGGCATCGCCGCGTGAAGTCTAATCAATGTGTGTCTCACGGGATAGGGCGATTTCCCGTACTAAATGACCGGCCTCGAAGAGGCGCTTGCGGCGCGCGATGACCTCTGCGATAGGCCAAATTCCTATCACGCTATTGCATACAAACGCGTGGTCGGCGCACCATAATTCGTTTAAGCGCATGGCTTTGACACGTGTCTCGACTCCGAGCCGCTTTGCCGCCTCGATGATCACGCCGCGCATGATGCCGCATACCCCCGCCACAGAAAGATCCGGAGTGAAGAGTTCCCGGCCTCGCACCAGAAATACATTGGACATGGTGCCCTCCGTTAAAAAACCGGCCGTATCCAGCATCAGGCCTTCTGCAATCGCAGGGTCATCCCACTCGCTACGGGCCAGGACCTGTTCCAAGCGATTGAGATGCTTGACACCGGCCAGGCTCCGGTTGCGTGCGAGGCGCGTCGTGCAGAGGCGGACCGTGATCCCGCATTGCCAATAATGCTGCGGATACTGCGGCCACGCGTAAAGTGCCCAGATCCGCGTGGGCATGGCAGGAATAGCGGCGCGATAACCGCGCGTACCAATTCCCCGCGTCAGGATTAGCTTTAGGACCCCGCGTTGCACGCCATTGCGGCATCCGTGCGCCTCCTTTAGAAGCAAGGACTCCTCAGGCCGCGGAAAGCCTAAGCGCTCGCAGCCTAGGGCCAGACGTGTGTAATGCCGGTCCCAATAGCTGAGCGTGCCGTTGACGATCGCCAGGGTTTCGAACAGACCGTCGCCATAGTGCAGGCCGCGATCGGACGCGTTAACGCAACCATCCGGCAGCCCGTCGACCAGGATCGCCAGCGGGTCCGCGGACACTGCTTGTTCGTTCAACGATTATCCGTCCCCAGGGCGAAGTGCGATTTACCGCGGAAACTTGTCTTCGACCGAAACCGAGCTTAGAACTGCCCGCGGGCGAATCACACCTTACGAAAAACCAATGTCCCGTTGGTGCCTCCGAATCCAAAGGAATTTGAGAGCGCAGTCGTCATCCTCATCGCTCGCGCCTCATTCGGAACGTAGTCCAGATCACACTCGGGATCGGGGGTAAACAGGTTAATCGTCGGCGGCGCCACTTGATCGCGAAGCGCCAGAATGCAGAAGATCGCCTCCACCCCTCCCGCGGCGCCTAACATGTGCCCCACCATCGACTTCGTGGAGCTCACAGCGAGTTTGTAGGCGTGATCTTTAAACACCAATTTGACCGCGTCCGTTTCGGCCTTATCCCCAGCGGGCGTCGAGGTGCCGTGGGCATTGATATAATCGATTTCGTTCGCGTCGATAGCCGCATCCCTAAGGGCGAGCTGCATGCAGCGCGCCGCACCCTGTCCTCCGGGAGAAGGGGCGGTCATGTGGTAGGCATCGGCATTGATGCCATACCCGGTGACCTCGACGTAAATTCGGGCCCCACGCCTCTTGGCATGTTCGTACTCCTCAAGCACGATCACGCCGGCCCCATCGCTCAGTACGAAACCATCTCGGTCGCGGTCCCAGGGGCGGCTCGCGGTTTCCGGGTCGTCGTTGCGGGTCGATAAGGCCCGGGCCGAACAGAATCCCCCGAGTCCCGTAGGCGTCGTCGCCATTTCCGCGCCTCCGGCCACCATCACATCGGCATCCCCGCGTTCGATGATCCTGGCGGCATCGCCAATGCAATGCGTGCCCGTGGAGCATGCCGTGACAATCGCGAAGTTCGGTCCTCGCAATCCGAACTTAATCGACAAGTTACCGGCGATCATATTGATGATGTTGCTCGGGATATAAAAGGGTGAAATCTTCTTCGGTCCTCCATCCTCGATGATCAGCCGACCCTGCTCTATTCCCCACAAGCCACCGATTCCGGCGCCGATCGCGACGCCAATGCGATCGGCGTTTTCTTCCCGTACCTCGACGCCGCTATCCTGAAACGCTTGGATCCCCGCCGCGAGGCCATAGTGCATGAAGGGGTCCATCTTTTTCACATCCTTGGGCGAGATGTAGTCCGTCACGCTGAAATCGTTGATGGTCCCGCCAAATCGCGTCGAAAAACCAGACACGTCGAAATTCGTAAGAGGTCTGATACCGCTCTTGCCCGCAAGAATGTTATCCCACGCGGCTTTGACGGTATTACCTACTGGACAGATGACACCCAATCCAGTTACCGCGATTCGACGTCTAGTCACTTTTTTTCACCCTTTTCGGTCCTCATAGAAAAGCCAAAGGCCGCGATACGAGAATCAATCACGCGGCCTTCTAGCCGAGCATTATCGGTAAGCCGTTAAGCTACATGCCGAGTCACGTAATCAATGGCTTGTTGTACAGTAGTAATTTTTTCCGCCTCCTCGTCCGGGATCTCGGTCTTGAATTCTTCTTCCAGCGCCATCACCAGTTCTACCGTGTCAAGTGAGTCCGCTCCCAGATCGTCGACGAACGATGCTTCGTTGGTGACTTCTTCCTCTTTGACACCGAGTTGTTCCACAACGATCTGCTTGACGCGCTCTTGTATATTACTCATAGCAAGGAATTCCTCCCTTCGGGTAAACCGTTGACCAACGGTGGATGTTAGTTTAGTAGAAATGAGACAACTTGCAACTAAGCTTAATGTTATTTGTAACTATTAGTTAATAACATCCTATAAATAATCAATTTTATATACTTACGCCATGTACATTCCACCGTTGATATGCAGTGTTTGTCCGGTGATGTAACCCGCCTCCGGTGAGGCGAGAAATGCCACCGCGGCGGCCACCTCCGTCACGCTTCCTAGACGCTGGAACGGAATGCTGCTCAGCAGGCGCGCTCGCTGTTCCGAGGACAAGGCCCGGGTCATATCGGTGTCGATAAAACCCGGCGCCACGGCATTTACGGTGATCCCCCGCGATGCCACTTCGCGCGCCAGCGCCTTGGTAAATCCGATAATTCCCGCCTTGGCCGCCGCATAGTTGCATTGGCCCGGATTGCCGGTGACCCCAACGACTGAGGTGATGTTGATGATCCGGCCACAACGCGCCTTCATCATCCCGCGCAAACATGCTTTTGAGAGCCGATACACGGAGCTCAAGTTGACATCGAGGGTCGCGTACCATTCTTCATCCTTCATGCGAAGGAGTAAATTGTCACGCGAAATCGCGGCATTATTCACCAGTATTGTCGGTACGCACTCACTCTTCGCTAGCTCGGCCATCATCGCCTGAATGCTTTCGGGTTTCCCCACGTCCAATAGCAGCGCTTTGCCTGTTATATTATTATTGTTCAATGCCTTATAGATATTTTCTAATCCCTTCTCAGAGGTTGCTGTCCCAATGACATAGGCCCCACGGCGACCGAGACTCAGGGTGATGGCCTGACCGATCCCACGACTTGCGCCCGTGACAAGCGCAACCTGCATGTCCGAAGTCATCGTAAAACTATTCGCCTGAACTGAGTCGCGTGACGCGTGTCCAGGCTAGGGACGCCCAATATAAGCGTTAGTATTTCAATAACGTTGCGCCCCAGGTAAAACCGCCGCCAAAGGCTTCCAATAGCAGTGTCTCGCCCCGTTTAATGCGGCCGTCGCGCACCGCCGTATCGAGCGCCAGCGGAACCGAGGCAGCGGACGTATTGGCGTGTTCATCCACCGTCATGACTACGCGGCTTAATGGCAGTCGAAGCTTCTTTGCGGTGGCCACGATGATTCGCGCATTCGCCTGATGAGGCACCAACCAATCGATGTCCCCGGGCCGTAGGTTATTTGCTTCCAAGGCCTCATCCACGATTCGGTCGAGCGCTTTAACTGCCGCCTTAAAGACCTCGGCACCTTGCATCTTAACGTAGGCCTCGCCATTGGCGAGGTGTTTAAAACCTTGAGATACGCCCGCGGGGACATGCAGTAAATGTTCGAAACGCCCATCCGAGTGTAAGTGCGAGCTGAGAACGCCGGGCTCCTCACTGGCCTCGATCACCACCGCCCCGGCTCCGTCGCCGAACAACACGCAGGTGCTCCTATCGGTCCAATCAATGATGCGCGAAAACGTCTCGGCACCAACCACGAGCGCGCGCTGCGCCGTGCCACACTTGATAAATTTATCCGCGACATCGAGCGCATAAATAAACCCGGTACACACCGCCTGTATATCGAAGGCCGCACCCCGACACATCCCAAGGCGTCCTTGAAGCAAACAGGCGGTACTGGGAAAGATCCGATCCGGGGTCGTGGTCGCCAACACGATTAAGTCGAGATCGCTAACCGCGACACCGGCCGCTTCGATAGCCAGGCGCGCCGCCCGCTCCGCAAGATCACAGGTGCTTTCACCGTCCGCGGCGATATGCCGCTTACGCACGCCGGTCCGCGCCACGATCCATTCGTCGCTGGTGTCGATCATGCGCTCCAGATCGGCATTGGTCAGGACGCGCTCTGGCAAGTACGCGCCGGTGCCGATGACTCGGGAATACCTCAAACGGCCCGCCTCTGATCAAAGATCAGTTCGAGATCTTTGCTGATAAGGTCGGGTACACGCTTCTCTACCTCCAAGACGGCCTCGTCTATGGCATATGCAAACGAGACTTGATCGGCGCTGCCGTGACTCTTGATCACAATCCCCCGCAAACCCAGTAAGCTCGCGCCATTATAGCGCCGCGGGTCGATCCGGTGCACGGCTGCTTTCAATACCGGTCCCGATACCCATGCGGCCAGGCGGGTCAAGGGGGTGCGTAAGAATTCTTCTTTCGCGAAATGCAAAAACATGCGGCCCACGCCTTCGCTCGCCTTGAGCGCGATGTTGCCGACGAATCCGTCACACACGATCACATCTACCGACCCTTTGAAGACAGCGTCGCCTTCCACAAAGCCGACATAGTTCAGATTACTCTGCGATATCAACATGGCCGCCTCCTTAACCCGTCCGTCTCCCTTTATATCTTCCTCGCCCACATTCAGTAGCGCCACGCTCGGCGCCGGTTTATTGTCCACGGCGCTCGTCAGAGCGGCGCCCATCAGTGCAAATTGCAGCAGCTGCTCGGGACTCGAATCCACGTTCGCTCCCAGATCGAGCACATGCGAATGGCCCTGCATGGCCGGTAAGGCGCAGCAGATCGCCGGCCGATCGATCCCCGGGAGCATCTTTAACACAAACCGAGCCTTGGCCATCAGCGCCCCGGTGTTACCGGCGCTCACACACGCATCGGCCTCGCGTTCTTTAACCAGGTCGATTGCCACGCGCATCGAAGAGTCTTTTTTGGTGCGCAGGGCCTGTGATGGCGACTCATCCATTTCCACCTGTTGCGTGGCATGGCGAATTGAAACTCGCGTACTTGGAACTCCTTGCTCGGTACTCAAGGCCTTGGTGAGGATAGCCTCGTCGCCGACAAGAACCACATGTAAATTCGCGTGCTTGCGTAAGGCCGCTACCGCTGCCGGCACCACGGCCGGCGGTCCATGGTCCCCACCCATCGCGTCAATTGCGATTCGCATCTCGTTCCCTTGCGTCTACGGCCCTGTCAGGGTGTGCGGCGGCTCGCGGGAGAGCGCGGATGTACACCACGCGTTCCAAAGGAAGTCCGGCCTTCAGTTGCTCAGAGGTTGTGAATAAATCTGCTGCGCATCCCGATCGCAGCGTCGCGTGCTCGTTCGCTCCTCGCCTATCTAGTTGATATGTCTCGTCGCTCGCTCCGCGGCTCCTGGCGCTCGGGGCTGCTCGCGACGATTTATTCACAACCTCTCAGGCCTCCTTCTCTTTCTTGATCGAATGGATGACTTTTTTCCCGCGATAATACCCATCCGGGCTAATGTGATGACGCCTATGAACTTCACCGCTTTGCGGCTCGATGGAGAGCGCCGGCAGCGTCAGCTTGTCATGTGAACGGCGCATATCGCGTCTCGATGCGGACTTGCGATTTTGTTGTACGGCCATAGATCTGTTTCCGTTAGTTTGAATGTTAATGCCCGCGCAAAGGCTCCGACGCCTCCGCGAGCGGACTTTTACTCGATTGTGTGGTCGAAGTCGCGCTGCACCGTCCTTCGGGATGCATGGGCGCCATCGGGAGCGCGAGTATCAGCTCGTCTTCGATGACTTCAAGAAGCGACGTGGGCCCCCGCGTCATGCGTACGATCTCATAATCGTCCTCCGGTTCAATCTTACTTGCCTCCTCCACGAATTGCAGTTTCAGCCCCGAGCGTACGGGCAGCTCCATCGGCTCCATACAGCGCTGGCAGCGGACGGTAAGCGTCCCCGACACCTCACCGTGCGCGCGATGCAGGCCCTCGTCAGTGTCGAAAAACGCCGCCTCGACCGCGACGGATCCATCGCGGGTTTCGATCCACTCCGCGAGACGCGCCATGTTCGCGAGCCGCATCAGGCCACGTAAGCGGCGCCCCTGCCCAGCGAGCCGCGCCGGATAAATATACTCAGGTAACTCATCCATTAGAACACATTATATTGCAGTTGCAGGGGCGGAAGAATATCGCGCCCTGCGTCATTCCGGGGTCCGAGGCCCGTTGCAACGCGCTCGTCACGCGATGCGGAGCGGTTATCGAAAGGTAACACGCCGCCCGCCATCGCCTTTCAAACAACTTGCGGTAGACTAAATATTTTCCTAATCTTCGCGCAGTTTTTCACCGGGATGCAAAAGATGGAGTTTAACGCCGTCGCGCGCTTTATGGGGCACCACTTTCGGCATTTCAATGCCGCCGCGTTAGTGGATGCCGCCGCGGGTTACAACAAGCACTTGGAGGGAGGCGGGCACATGCTGATGGCGCTCGCTGGCGCCATGAGCACGGCCGAGCTCGGCCTGTCGCTGGCGGAGATGATCCGCCGCGGTAAAGTGCATGCAATCTGCTGCACGGGCGCGAATTTAGAAGAAGACCTCTTCAACCTCGTGGCCCACGAACACTACGTCCGTATACCCCACTACCGCGACTTGACTCCAGCGGACGAATGTTCACTCCTGGAACGCCATCTAAACCGCGTCACCGACACCTGCATTCCAGAACATGAGGCGATCAGGCGTATCGAGGCCGCGGTCCTTGACGAATGGACCGCGGCTGACCGGTCCGCCCGGCAACGTTTTCCCCATGAGTTCCTGTATCGTATCCTGAGCGAAGAACGCTTGAAGGCGGCTTATCAAATCGACCCCAAAAACAGTTGGCTGTTGGCGGCGGCGCAAAAAAACCTGCCCATCTTTGTTCCCGGTTGGGAGGATTCGACGCTCGGCAATATTTACGCCGCGCACTGCATTCGAAAGGATATAAAAAACGTCCATACCGTGCGCACCGGGATCGAATACATGATCGCGCTCGCGGCATGGTATCAGAGCACCGTGGCCGAGCATTCCGTCGGGTTTTTCCAAATCGGCGGCGGCATCGCGGGGGACTTTCCCATCTGTGTCGTGCCCATGTTGGAACAGGATTTACAGCTAAAGGGCATACCGCGCTGGGGTTACTTTTGCCAGATCAGCGATTCCACGACCAGTTTTGGGTCTTATTCGGGCGCCGTTCCAAACGAGAAAATCACCTGGGGGAAATTGGCGGTGGAGACACCGAAATATATCATCGAGTCGGATGCCACGATCGTCGCGCCACTCATCTTCGCCTGCGTGCTGGCGAACTGCGGCTAAAGCTTAACGACTGAAACCGAGGAATTGCTATGCGTTCCGTCAAAGAGCTTGAGTCAACGACTGAGGCCGCCGCTACGGACGGACGTGCTGACTGGACCGTCGAGGATGCGGAGGAATTGTACCGCGTTAAGGCCTGGGGTGATTCGTTTTATTTCATCAAGGAGGATGGTCACGTCGCGGTAAGACCTCTGCATCAACAGTCCCTGTCGATCGATATTTATGCTGTGGTCCAAGATCTGCGGCAGCGTAATGTTTCTTTTCCAGCTTTGATTCGCTTCCAGGATGTCCTCCAAGCCCGTGTCGTACGCTTGAACAAGGTCTTTATCAAGGCCATCCGTGATTCCGGATACCGCAACCGTTATCAGGGCGTATATCCAATAAAAGTCAACCAATTACACGAGGTCGTAGAGGAAGTGCTTGAGGCTGGGCGCCCCTATGGGATGGGACTCGAGAGCGGATCCAAGGCGGAGCTGGTGGCGGCGCTTCCCCATCTCGAACAGGACGGGGCGTTATTGATCTGCAACGGCTATAAAGACGAGATGATGCTCCGGCTCATCCTCTCCGGCCAGCAGATTGGTCAAAACGTCATTCCGGTCATCGAGAAGTACGGGGAGTTTGAGCATCTGCTGCGCGTTGCCCAGTCAATGAGTGTGCGTCCCCGCTGCGGGGTGCGGGTACGTCTCGGGACCAGCGGATCCGGGAAATGGGCGGAATCGGGCGGCGATCAATCGAAGTTCGGCATTTCGATTCCGGAGTTGCTCATGCTTATTCAGCGGTTAAAAGAAACCAATCATACCGATGCGCTGGTGCTGCTGCATTTCCACCTCGGAAGCCAGATCTCCGATATCCAGATCGTCAAGCAAGCCGTCAAGGAGATCACCCAGGTCTATGCCCAGCTTCTCAAGCGCGGTGTACCGCTTCAGTACCTGGATGTCGGCGGCGGCTTGGGGGTTAATTACGGCGCGGGTTATTCGGGCGATCACGATGGTGTCAATTACTCGCTGCAAGAATACGCCAACGCGGTGGTCTACTCCGTCAAGGAAGTCTGCGACGAGGAGCAGGTGGTGCATCCGATCCTAATTTCGGAAAGCGGCCGGGCCATTACCGCGCATCATTCGGTATTGATCGTGGAGGCGCTAGGCAGTTATAACAAGGACCTCGTGGATCCTGCATTCACCCCGCCGGCGGATATCAACCCGACGGTCCGCGAACTGTATGAAATCCTAGGCAGAGTAAAAGACGCCGCCAATCGCAGAGACACGCGCCAGTTATCGGATTTGCGCGAGGCTTTCCACGACGCGGTCGAAAAGCGCCAGGAAGCGGATACCTTGTTCGGTCTAGGATATCTCCCGATCGAAGAAAAGGCACTGGCCGAACGCCTGTATTGGTCCGCCTGTAAGGCGATACACGAGCGGATCGAGCGCCTTGCGCCGGAGTCGGTTCCCACCGAACTGCTCGCGCTCAACGACCATCTCGTGGATCAATACTTGTGCGATTTTTCGGTTTTTCAGTCCATTCTCGATCATTGGTCGATAGGACAAGGATTCCCGATCATGCCGTTGCGATATTTGAATGAACGGCCTGACCGCCGCGCCGTGCTCGTAGACCTCACCTGCGATTCGGACGGCAAGGTGTCCCATTACGTTTCATCAAATTCCGACAAGCGGTTTCTCGAAGTCCATGATCTCGTAGGTAAGGAACCTTACTATTTCGGGTTTTTCCTCATGGGCGCCTATCAAGACATCATGGGTGATTCGCACAACCTCTTCGGCCGCGTCGCCGAGGCCCACGTGTACGCCGACGCCGAAGAGCCCGCGGGTTATTACATCGAGAAGATCATACCGGGCACCTCGATCCAGGACCAGCTAGCCTTGGTTCAATACTTCCCGAACGATCTCCACCGCCGGATGAATAATCTCATCCGCCAAAAGATCGAGAAGGGGATCATTCGCCCAAAGGCCGGCGTAGAGCTCCTGGAGCAATACATGGAGTGCTTCTCGCAAAGCACTTATTACAAGCCAGTGGACTGATCGCCTAGCCAGATAAGCCCCCGGTGCATCCCATCAAGACCCTCAATCTCGGTCTCATCCAGATGCGCTGCGGTGAAGATCCGAGCGCCAACCTTTCCAAGGCCTTGGCGATGACGCGCCAAGCGGCCGGGCAGGGCGCCGATATCGTCTGTCTGCCGGAATTATTCCGTTCCCGCTATTTCTGCCAGACCGAGGAGCACCGATTCTTCGCCTTGGCCGAACCGGTGCCGGGCCTCTCGACCGAAGCGTTCTCGGCGCTGGCAAAGGAACTCGAGATCGTCGTGATCGTGAGCCTTTTCGAGCGCCGCGCGCCCGGTCTCTACCACAACACCGCGGCCGTGATCGATGCGGACCGCGGGATCCTTGGGATCTACCGGAAAATGCATATTCCCGACGATCCGCGTTATTCTGAAAAATTTTACTTTACGCCGGGGGATCTCGGTTTTCTCGCCTTCCGCACCTCGCGCTGCCACCTCGGTGTTTTAGTCTGCTGGGATCAGTGGTACCCCGAGGCCGCGCGGCTGACGGCGCTCCGCGGCGCCGAGATCTTGTTCTACCCCACGGCGATCGGTTGGCATCCGGAGGAAAAAGAGGCTTACGGCGTACAACAACACCAGGCCTGGGAGATCTCGCAGCGCGCCCACGCCATTGCCAACGGATGTTACGTCGCGGCGGTTAACCGCACCGGGTTCGAGCCGACGCCCGGGGCGTCCTCCGGGCACGGCATCGATTTTTGGGGACAAAGCTTTGCGTGCGCACCGAACGGGGCCGTGCTTGCGCGCGCGCCGGTTGCCGAGGAAACCATTCTCGTCACGCCGATCGACCTCGGCCAGGCGGAGCAAGCCCGTATACACTGGCCGTTCCTGCGCGATCGCCGCATTGATGCCTACGGCGATCTGAGCCGCAGGTTCATCGACTCATAACATCAGAGATCGCAAACCCGAGCCCGGAGGCGCTGCGTACCTGAGACCGGCCACTTTACGGGCTACGCGCCTCACTCCAGGCACGCCGCCCTTGGATACTCCTGTACGCCGAGAGCTGCTCGCGCGCATCGGCGTGGCACCGCGCGCGATAATGACCTGGCTCGGATCGCTGAGGGCGCCAGCGCAATGATTTGCCTGACAGCGTCTTGACGCGTCAGTCCAACGCCAGGCGCCACTGCAACAGCACTTGACCAAATTCCGGATCGCCGGTGCCCGCGGCGCCGAAAAGGTCTAGTTTTAAGCTCTGATAGCGGTTCAATCGGTAGTTGATTCCATCGAGCAAGAAGTCTTTAAAAAAACCCGGCAAAAACGCGAGCACACCATCCTGCGCGGCGTCTGCATGCTCGCTCAAAGAAAGAGCCGATCCGTTACCTGTATCGGGAGGCTCGGCATTGGTTTTGACGCTACAGCTTATCAGCAGGATCAGGCACAGCATGCACAACGGACGCGCAGCCATATCTCGGGACCGCTTTAAGGATCCACACGTTTTTAGAGCCATCTCGTATCCCCCTCGGACAACAAGTGCGCCGGTGCGCCGAGGGTCCAGGCAAGCTGTCCTTAGCTTCTGACAAGATCCCGACAGCGAGTTGGCGTATGACCCGTAGGCGCAATCGCTGCGCCACAGGTTTTCAATGCGCCCACGGTTACAGATAGCTCAGCATCTCGGGCGGAACTGCAAGGCCAAACCGTCGGCGCGTGTGTTGCTCATAACGGATGAAAACTTGAAACTACAAGGTCATGATGTACCGGGTGGTTTTCCAGTGAAGCGCTGGACCTTTGCAACGATTCTATTTTGTTGTAGCGTATGAGGAAAAGAACGAGGAGAAACCCTATGCGCGCGGGAAAATTCGCGGCTTTGGCCGGCTTGGCGTTGTCCTGCCTCAGCCCTCAGCTTGTTTACGCGCTCGATGCCGTGGCAGTCGAAGGCGGTAGCGGCGATGATGGGATTAACCGCTACGGGATCGCCTTGCAATGGGATTGGGGGGTGCAATGGCTGCGGCTCGAGGACTGGCATCTCGGAGGGTACTGGGAGCTAAGCGCCAGTTACTGGGACGGGGACGATGGCCGTACCGGTAACGATTCCTTGGGCGAATTCGGTTTGGCGCAGGTGTTCCGCTGGCAGACACAAACGCCGATCTACGGCGTAATGCCCTATCTAGAAGCGGGCGTTGGTATCCATGGTATGACCGATACGGAGCTTGAGGACAAGAACTTCGATACGGAAATCGCCTTCGGATCACATGGGGGGGCCGGCATCCGCTTCGGGCACGAGGGCCAATACGAGATCGGGTACCGGTATCAGCATCTATCGAATCTCGGGATCGGCGATTCTAATCCCGGCATCAATTTCCACTTAGTGCGATTGAGCTATCATTTTTAGTCACGCTGGCGGCAGTCGCCGAAATTCTTCGCGGGTGAGGAGAAACTCCAGCACCCCGGTCAAGGCGCGATCGGCGACGTAAGCATCGGCGCGGCGCTGCACCGCTTCGCGCCGGACTACTCCCCCGAAACCGACGGTGAAAATACCGTAGGCGGCGGGGTCGAGATCCGTGATCCCATCCCCGACGATCGCCGCGCGGCGGTTTTTTGCCACGCGGTGGCACACGGCGCCCTTACCCCCGGAGCGCGTCAGGGGCGAGGAGGCGTCATAACCTGTGTAGTTGCCGGACGCATCATGAAACATCTCCACGGCATGCACGCGCGCGAGAGGGATGGAGAGGACGGCGGCGAGCGGCACGACCGCCTGGCGGATCCCGCCGCTGACGATATGCACCTCTTTGCCGAGCGAGATCAATGCGGCTACCACCGCCCTCGCGCCCGGCACTTCCGCGGCCACATACTGATTTCCTAACCAGGCGATCGCCTGGCGGTTCGGCCGGAGCGTCTCAAGGCGCTGGCCGTAGATCGACTCGAGGGGTTGTTCCCCGCCCATGGCCGCGCGCGTGAGCGCGCTGATCTCATGCTCGCAGCCCGCGCGCGCCGCGAGCGCATCAATGCCCTCGATCGTGCTCAAGGTGCTGTCGCAATCGAAAAAAATGACCTCGAACCCGGCGCGCGCCATACCGCCGGGCGGATCACAAGCTCACTTGATATACCCGCTGGATGGCCAGGAGTTGCGCGATTCGGTCGCGCGTCGCTTGCGGTAACGGCCGCGAGATCCCGATCACCGCGATCGCCTCGGGACCCTGGGCGATGCCGACCTGCATGCGTGAGATGTTGACATTATCCTGACCGAGCAAGGTACCCAAGGCCCCGATCACGCCTGGACGATCCTCGTGGCGTGTGATCAATAAGGTCCCCTCGAGCACGGTTTCCACTTCGTAGTCGTCGATGCGGACCAGACGAGGGGGTCTGTCACCGATCAGCGTGCCCGCGACCGAGGTTGATCCGCCGTCGTAGTTTCCCGCCGCGGTGATTAGCGACACATATTCCTCGGTCTCCTCGGAGCGGCTTTCGACTAGTGAGATCCCTTGGCGGTGCGCGAGATGACACGCGTTTACGCGATTCACCGGGATCGAGAGCTCGCTTTCCAGTAGACCGACCAGGAGCTCGCTTGACAGCGGCCGCGAATCGAGTTCGGCCGCGCGCCCCCTTAATGTTACCTCGACCCGGGTCAAGGGCTGCGAGGTTAAGGCCGCCAGCACGCGCCCGAGGCGGCGCGCCAGCGCGAGATAAGGGTGCAAGCGCTTGAGATCCTCGGCTGGGATCCGGGGCAAGTTGACCGCATTGATCGCCTCTCCGGTTTCCAGAAATTGCGCGACTTGCTTGGCGATGGCGAGACCCGCGGCGATTTGAGCCTCGGCCGTGGAGGCGCCGAGATGTGGTGTCAGCACGATTTTTGGGTGTTCGATGAGAGGCGATCCGAGCGGGGGTTCTCGTTCAAAGACGTCCAACGCGGCGCCGGCGAGCTTCCCTTTGTCCAAGGCCTCGAGCAGCGCCGCCTCGTCAACCAGGCCGCCGCGGGCGCAATTGATGAGCCGCGCCCCGATCCGCATGCGCGCCAAGCGCTCGGCGTTGATTAGACCGCGGGTCTTGTCGTTGAGGGGACAATGGAGACTCACATAGTCGGACTGTTCGAGCAGTTCCTGGAGCGCGACCGCTGCGACGCCTTCGTGCAGCATCACCTCGCGCGTCACCAAGGGATCGTAAGCTATGACGCGCATCTTGAGCCCGAGACAGCGTGAGGCCACCACCCGCCCGATGGCGCCGAAGCCGATGATCCCGATGATCTTACCGGCGACCTCGGTGCCCATGAATTGGGTTCGTTTCCACTCCGTGGCGCGCACGGATCGATCGGCTTGCGGAAGATGGCGGCTGAGCGACAAGAGATGCGCGACCGTCAACTCGGCCGTGGTCGTGGCGTTGGCATCGGGAGTGTTCAACACCACAATCCCGCGCTCGGTGGCCGCGCCGACATCGATATTGTCTACCCCGATCCCCGCCCGGCCGATCACCTTGAGCCGCGGCGCTCCGGCCAAGAGCGACTCGTTCACGCGCGTCGCGCTGCGCACAATCAAGGCATCGCAACTTTGGAGCCGTGCGGAGAGATCGGCAAGATCCGATCCGCTGCGAGCATCCACTTCGATCCCGGGACGCGACCTAAGGTAAGCGATGCCGTCCGGCGCGATCGTTTCGGCGATGAGCACCCGCGTCATTTCTTGATCTCGATTGCGGTCGTCTGCAGCACTCGATACCCCCATTCCAACCACGGGAGCATGGCCACGAGGTCCGTGCGTTCCACCGTGGCCCCACACCAGATGCGAAGACCCGGAGGCGCGTCCCGGTAGGCGGCGATGTCGAAGGCGACACCCTCGGCCTCCAGTAAGCTGCAAAGATTATGTACAAGCTCCCAGCGCTTCGGGGCCGGCTGCTCGGTGAACCACGGGGCCGTGATCTTCAGGCATACGGAAGTTGTCGAGCGCGTGGCGGGTAGCGTGGCGAGAAAGTCAATCCACGAGGTCCGTTCCACCCACGCGGCGAGCGCGGCGAAGTTTTGGGCGCAACGTTGCATCAACGCGGGCTGGCCCCCGGCCATTTCAGCCCAGCGCAACGCGTCGAGATAGTCTTCCACGCAGAGCAGCGAGGGCGTGTTGGTCGCGCCGCCGCTAAAAATATCCTCATTGACCCGGCCTTTGCTCTTGAGGCGCAACACCTTCGGGATGGGCCACGGAGGTGTGTATTCCTCCAGCCTGCGGACCGCCCGTGGGCTCAGCACGATCATGCCGTGCTGAGCCTCGCCGCCGAGCACCTTCTGCCACGAGAATGTGGTCACATCGAGCTTGGGCCAGGGGAGATCGACCGAGTATACGGCCGAGGTAGCGTCGCAGACGGTGAGCCCAGTGCGTGCATCGGCGATCCAATCGCCATCGGGCAGCTTGACTCCCGAGGTCGTGCCGTTCCAGACGAACACGACGTCGCGGTCGAAGTCGACCTCGGTGAGATCGGGCAGCGCACCGTAATCGGCGCTCAGGCAGCGAACGTCCGAGATCCGCAACTCATCCACTATATCCCGCTGCCAGCTTCGTCCGAAACCATCCCAGGCGAGACAATCCACGCCTCGACCCCCAAGCAGCGACCACAACGCCGCTTCCACGGCCCCCGTATCCGAAGCCGGGACGAGGCCGATGCGGTAACTGTCCGGCAATCGCAGCAGCAAACGTGTGCGCTCCAAGAGTTCCGTAAGCTTAGCCTTGCCCGCGCGGGATCGGTGTGAACGGCCGGTAGCGGCGCCCGCCAACACCTCCGGGCTCCAGCCTGGCCGTTTAGCGCAAGGCCCCGAAGAGAAAAACGGTCGCGTTGGGCGTATAGCAGGTCGCATTCGGGTCAATAATTGCCGCAGTGCACAAACGCATCATTCTAGCAAGTAAACTCGCCGCGTCAACAGGATCGAGTGGTCAAAAATCCGCGCTTGAAGTGACATCGGCAAGGTAACACCTGGCTGGCGGAGCAAGATAGCGGAGTCTCACGGCGCTTTTTCTAATCGCCCAGGAGGTCTCCCGCTCCCGATGGTTCGTAGGTGAGCCCGAAGACCGTGTCGGTCATCCACTGTCGGAACGACTCGTTGTCCATGAACTGCTTGAAGAGCTCCGTATCGTCCTTCAGCAGCGCCGTCATCACGCGCGCGAGCGCCTTGTCATGTTCGATGCGAGCGTTCTGCTTGTCCGAGTTCTTCTTCGCGTTCTGATAGGCCGTGTCGGCCGCGACCCTGGCCGGGATCTCCTCACTGATCAGCTGCTGCACTCGGTCGGTGTCAGTCCATTGGATGTTGCCGAACTGGTCGTTGAAGGTCTTGAGGATGTTCGAGAGTCGATCGAGCTCCGGCTCGGGCTTGCGACCGCCGCCGGCAGCCGGCACCGGCTCGATCTCCGCGTCCGCATCCGGAAGCTGGATCTTCACCGCGGCCTGCTTCTCGACCCGGTAGCTGTCCATGTCGATCGATTCGAGGATGCCCTTCGCCAGGTCCTCCTCGACGGGGGCCGGTAGCTTGGGGACGAGGAAGTTCAGGAAGATCGAGAGCTTCTCCCACTCGGCATTGGTGTAGGGCAGGATCGAGGCGAGGAATCCATAGGTGCGCGTGAACGCCTTAGACTTGCCTGAAGTCCAACCTGCCGGTCCTCGTCGAGCTGCTCCTTGTAGACGGCGACACAGGCGTCCAGGATCGGGTCCAGCTTATCGCGATCAGCGCCGCCCAGATAAAGTTCCACCAACGCATCGATCTGGGCCGTGGCGTAAACCTGGTAGCCGTCGAGCGCGGCCTTCAGGTCGTGCAACTTGTTTGGATCTGTCCCCTCGCTCAGGATGGTCGTCCGGTAGTAGTCGGCGAACGACTCCTGGATCGTGTCCGCCTCGTTCATGAAGTCGAGCACGAACACGTCGTGCTTCTGGGGGTGCGCGCGGTTGAGGCGCGAGAGCGTCTGCACCGCCTTGATGCCCGACAAGATCTTGTCCACGTACATCGTGTGCAGGAGCGGCTCGTCGTAGCCGGTCTGGAACTTGTCGGCGCAGACCAGGAAGCGATAAGGATCCTCCTGAATCTTGTCGGCAATCTGGCTCGACGGGAAGCCGTTGAGCGACGTCTCGGTCACCTTCGTGCCACCGAACTCGTGCTCGCTGGAAAAGGCCACGATGGCCTTGTACGGGCTTTTGCGCTCCATCAGATAGTCGCGGATGGCATGGTAGTACTGGATGGCCCGCTCGATGCCGCTCGTTACCACCATAGCCCGTGCCTGGCCGCCGATCTTCTTCAGCGCCAGCACCTGCTCGTGGAAGTGATCGACCGCGATCTCGGCCTTGAGCCGGATAGCGTGGTCGTGGCTTTCGACGTAGCGGCGCAGCTTCTTCTTCGCCCGCTTGGTATCGAACTCTGGGTCGCCTTCGACTTTTTTGACAAGCTTGTAGTAGCTTTCGACTGGCGTGTAATGCTTGAGCACGTCCAGGATGAAACCTTCCTGGATCGCCTGCTTCATGGTGTAGCTGTGGAAGGGCCGGTGCCGCACCGCGCTGTCCGGCTGCGGCTCGGGCTCGCCGAAGATCTCGAGCGTCTTGTTCTTGGGCGTAGCGGTGAAGGCGAAGTAGCTCGCGTTGGGCAAGAGCTTCTTGGCCTCCATCAGCCGATTGATCCTATCCTCTGTGGTCTCGTCGTCCTCCTCGGCGCCACCCGCGCCGAGCGCTATCGAGACCGCGGCGGAGGTGCGTCCGCCCTGGCTCGAGTGCGCCTCGTCGATGATGATGGCGAAGCGCCGACCACGGTGATCGCTGCCGATCTCGTCGAGGATGAACGGGAACTTCTGCACCGTGGAAATGATGATCTTCTTCCTCTCGGCGATGAACTTGCGCAGGTCGCCCGAGTGCTCGGCGTGACCCACGGTCGCGCCCACCTGCGCGAACTGCTTGATGGTGCCCTTGATCTGCTGATCGAGGATGCGCCGGTCGGTGACGACGATGATCGAGTCGAACACCGCCGTGTCGTCGGGATGGGCACCCACAAGGGGTGCCCCTACGGAAGACGGCGCCGCATCGGATGGGGCACTGGTAGGGGCAACCCTTGTGGTTTGCCCTTCTGGCAAGGCCGATCAACTGGTGCGCGAGCCAGGCAATCGAGTTCGACTTGCCGCTCCCCCGCCGAGTGCTGGATCAGATACCGCTTCCCCGCGCCGTGCCGGCCCGTGTCGGCCAGGAGCTTCCGCACCACGTCGAGCTGGTGGAAACGCGGCCAGATCTGCACCGCTTTCTTCCGGCCGGTCTTCTCGTCCTTGGTCTCGACGACCTGGGCGTAGTTCTCGAGGATGTCGGTCAGGCCGTCGCGGGTGAGGATGCGCTTCCAGAGGTAGTCGGTCTTGAGGCCGTTCGGGTTGGGCGGATTGCCCGCGCCGTCGTTCCAGCCGAGGTTGAAGGGCAGGAACCACGAAGCCTTGCCGGTGCGTGCAGAAGCGCACCTCGTGGTCGTCCACGGCGAAGTGCACCACGCAGCGGCCGAACTCGAAGAGCTTCTCGCGCGGGTCGCGGTCGCGCTTGTACTGCTGGACGGCGTCCTCGACCGTCTGTTTGGTGAGGCTGTTCTTCAGCTCAAAGGTGGCGACCGGCAGGCCGTTGATGAAGAGGCCCAGGTCGAGGGCGAGCTGCGTCTCGTCGCGGCTGTAGCGAAGCTGGCGGGTGACGCTGAAACGGTTGGCCGCGTATAGCACCTGCGCCCGGTCGTTGTCCGGCGAGGGCGTACCGTAGAAGAGGTCGAGGTGATGTGGCCCGTGCTTGATCCCGTGCCGCAGCACGTCGTTCCGCGCCTGGTGATCTCGCCCTGCAGCCGCGCCAGGAACTTACGCCGCGTCGGTCCGTCCTGGCCGAGGTCCAGCCCCTCGGCCGCCTGCGGTTGCGTCTCCTGCAGGAAGGCGGAGAGCTGCGCCAAGTCCACGCAGTATTCGCGGTCGTAATCGTCGGGTGAGCCGCCGATCCAGCCGGCGCCGTAGAGCGCCGGTCGCTCGCGCACCGACTTCGCTGGTCCCGCAGCCGGATCGCAGGGCGAGCCGGTTAGCGCCGTGCAGATCAGCCGTTCGAGGCCGCGTTCGCTGGTGTCCGTCTTCACGCATCGGCCTCCTGCGGAACGGCGCCGATGTCGTCGCCGGCGTCTTCCTCGGCGTCGGTAGCGTCTTCAATCTCGTCGAACGGCTCCGGTTCCTCTTTTTCCTCAGCCAGTCGCGCCGCTGCCTCGCGCACGTCGAGCTTGCCGGTGACCACGTCGGCGATCAGGCGAGTGCGGTACTCGCGTAGGAGGGCAATTTCGTGCTCGGCGCGGTCAATAGCGGCAACGATCGTTTGCGTCGCTTCATGGAGGAACCGCACGAGCGTGGCCTGTTCGTCTTCAGGCGGCATCGCGACAGCAAGGTTTCGCCATCGGTCGGTGGGTAGTCGACGAGTGCCATGGCCTGCCTCGTCAATGAGCGGTACGAAGGCCTCTTGCGCAGAGTCCAACGACCGCGCCAAAAACTCTGCGTTGACTCCTTGCGCGGGTTTCAACGCTTTCATGTCTTGGTTGATCGTCACTGGAGCAGTTGTCCAAGCGATAGGGACTCTCCGAGCCAGAATCATCCCGCGGACGACCATCAGGATCGCTGGCGGATCAATCAGCCGAAGCGATGTCTCTTGAATTGCCGCGTCTGTGACCTTCACGCTTGAATCACCGATGGCCGCTCGCTTCATGTCCTTCGGTGTGACCCAAGGAATCGCACCATCCCAGAAACGCCGAATCTCCATGCTCGGGGTCATGCCCCCCGCGCTGGACCCGCATTGGCGTAGCTTGCGCACCTGCCAATGCTCCGGCACGTCCCGCAGCCACTCCACGCCCGAGGGCTTAAGGCGGACGTTCGGGTCTACACCGCGGGTGACGGCGCGGTGAATGATGGCTTGCTTCTGCTCGTTCAGCAGCTTGATCAGCTTCTGCTTGGCGCGGATATAGCGCCGGATGCGCCGGTCCGCGTGGTCGAGGAAGCGCACGATGGCGGCTTGTTCAGGGAGGGGTGGGAGCGTAACCGCCATTCCGCCCACGAACTGCCAATCAGCGCGAGGCATCTTCGCCCCGAAGGTAGAGCTGTTGATTGCATCAATAATCGGCTTCAATCGAAGCAGTTGCTCCACGTAGGGAGCGGTGGCGTTGGAAACGCGAGGGCGAAGAACCAAGAACTCACCGACGCAGACGCCGTCACTCGTCGGCCGAGTGACCTTCGCGAGATATGGACGCAGTTTCCCGAACAGTACATCTCCGGACCAAAAGCGTTTGACCTGGCTGTCGAACGACACATCAGAACCTGCTTGCCTGAGGCGACCCGTCCAGCTCTCGACGTGTTTGAGGGCGATATAGAGGTCGCTGCCTTGCCGTTCGGCAGTTTGCTGAATGACATTGCTCATCGACGACTTGAGTCGCTCGATCGCCCAATGCTCCGGTACCGCCCCCAGCCACGGCACACCGCAGCCTCAAGCTTCGAAATGTGAAATGTCTCGCCCATGGGATTGGGGGGATAACTAGTTGATTCGTCTCGTTGCTCGCTCCGCGGCTTTTGGCGCTCGGTGCTGCTCGTTACGATTTATTCACAATCTCTCAGGGATATCGCCAAGCACAGGCGGCAGTTCCTTGGCCAAGCTATTTTTCTCGGAGACGGCGGTTCCGGTGAGGGCGAAGCCGGCCAAGGATTTATCCGGTCCATGAAATAGGGCGCGCAGACCGCTTCCCAGATCGTCAACCTGCCAAGCGCCGTCTACTTCCGCGGCGGGGGGCGCGACCACCACCGGATAGGCCGTGGTTTTAACGACAATTGGCATTGCCGGATAGGTGAGCCGTGTGGGTTCACCGCAGAGCGTCTTGGCCAATGCGCGCGCGGCATGCATGATGGGCATCACGAAGGGCAGGACTAATCCCTCGACTTCGGCGCAATCACCGAGGGCGTAAGCGTCCGCGGCGTTGGTGGCCAGGTAGCGATCGACGACGATGCCTCGCATGACCGCGATCCCGGCGCGTTCGGCCAGGCCGGTACGCGGCCGCAAGCCGACCGATGACAGAATCGCATCGACACTGAAGACTCGATGATCGGATAGCGTCACCGCGAGACTTCCCGCGGCGTAATCAACTGAGGTAACGACCTGACCCATATGCCAAGCAACGCCCAAGGCATCCGTAAGCGCTTTTTGTAGCGCGCGGCCCGCGGCTTCGGGTAGAAACCGGCTTAACGGATAGGGCGCGGGATCGATCACCTCGGCCGTGATTCCGCCCTCGTGAAGATCATTGGCGAACTCGCACCCGATCAGTCCCGCGCCCATGATCGCAACCCGTCGCACACCTTGAACCGCAGTACGAAACTTGGTGTAGTCGATAAGATCGTTGACGGACATGATTCGGCCTTGGGCGGTTCCCGGGACGGCGAGCCGAATCGGATCGGCGCCTAGGGCGAAAACGAGCTTGTGGTATTTAAGAGCTTGGGCGCCGGTGCTGACAGTGTGGGCAGCCGGATCGACTGCTGTTACAGTCGTCCATGGGCGCACCTCAGCGTTCAATTGCTTGGCCATCGCCGCCGCGTCGGCGTTGGCGATAGCCTCGGGGGTTTTGCCGCTGGTGTAGGCGTTCGATAACATGGGTTTGGAATAATACCGGCCGTCATCGGCGCTGATGAGGACCAGTGCTCGATCGGGATCCAGCTTGCGAACCTCACGGGCGAGCGAATAGCCGCCGAGACCGGTTCCGATGATCACCAGCGGTTTCATGGAGTACTTTCAGGCGGCTTCTACCATTTCAAAGTCCGACTTGGCGGCGCCGCAATCCGGGCAAACCCAGGTATCGGGTATGTCCTGCCAACGCGTGCCCGGCGCGATGCTGCCCTCGGGTAAACCTTTCGCCTCATCGTAGATAAAGCCACAAACAATGCATTGCCATTTTTTCATTGACGGTCCCGGTGTTTCGATGATTGTTCGGAAGCATTTTTCGGCATGTAGAACTAAATTCTACCAAGCCGGTCGAAAAATCGGTTAGCCTCCAGATCTTGTTAGGTGCTGCCCATGCGAATGATACCTCTGTATGCTCTACTTACGCCGCTGCTGAGCGCGTGTCAGAGCAGTGTGCCGATCGAGATCCGCGAGCCGGCTTTCCCGCCCTTGAGCGCCGTCGAGGTGCAGGCCAATCCCAAGGCCTTCGCGGGCAAGCCTATTCGATGGGGCGGATCGATTGTCGCCATCGAGAATAAATCCAATGATACCTGGATCGAGATCCTGAATCAGGAATTGGATGAGGAGGGCCGTCCGCAGCGGACCGATCACGCGTTTGGGCGATTCCTGGCGCGCGCGGGCAGTTTTCTCGATCCGGCGGTCTACCGCGCCGGGCGCCAGGTTACGGCCTACGGCGTGCTAGAGCCTCCCGTGAACCGCGCTATCGGCGAACGTCCGTACACCTACCCGATGGTCCTCGCCCGAAAGCTGTATCTGTGGCCGGACTACCGGGAACATTGGCGTAATCGGCCTTATCATTACGATCCATTCTATTACCCTTACTATCCCTATTATCCTTATTGGCATCGCTTCCACTTCGGGTTCCATCACGGATGGTGACTCGCGGCGGCGGGCGCGCCGCTGCACCTAGCTGGCCGGCCGATGAACGATTCGGGGACCGTGCCGCTATGTATTGCCATGCCCAGCAGGTCCCATCCACCCCAGCCCGCCGTGGATTTATCGGTCGAGGGGCGCTTCCTTGCGATTAACCGCGCCCGATTACTGCGTATTCGAGAGCTGTTGTCGCCAGAGCAGAGCCGCTTCGTGGACACCCTCCCGGTGTTGTTTCACCTCAATGATCCGGCATTGCCAGGGTTTTTGAGCAAGCAGACACCCGCGGGTATCCGGGAATACACTCCCACCTGGATCGAGCTCGACGTCGCGGAGCAAATGACCGGTGCGGAGCACATCCGCCCGGTGTTCATGGGATCCCTAGAGATTGTCGGGATCTACCTATTGGGGAGCACGGGTACGATCACCCATTCCGCGCACAGTGATTTTGATATTTGGATCTGCCATGCGCCCGATCTCGATGAGCCGCGCGTGGAGCAACTGCGCCGGAAAGCCGAGTCCGTCTCGCGGTGGGCCAAACAACTCGGTCTCGACGCTCACTTCTTCGTTTTTTCCCCCGATCGGTTCCGCGGCGGTGAGCGTCCGCAGCTTTCCACTGACAGCAGCGGCAGCGCGCAACGCTACTTGCTACTGGATGAATTTTACCGTTCGGCCGTCATCGCGGCCGGATTACCGCCCGTTTGGTGGCTGACGCCGCTCGATGAGCAGGGCGATTATGCGGGGTGCGTCGAAACAATATACCTGCAATCGCCGGAACGCCGCGGCCAATACGTGGATTTCGGAAGCGTTGCGCAAATTCCCGCCGCCGAATTTTCGGGTGCGACGCTATGGCAGTTGTACAAGAGCCTAAGCTCGCCTTACAAGTCTATCCTCAAGCTATTGCTGCTTGAGGCTTACGTGAGCAGTTATCCAGCCTATGATTTGCTGAGCCTGCAATACAAACGGGCCGTTTGCGCCGGGATGGTCGATCTTGACACCTTGGACCCCTATCTTTTGATGTACCGGCGCGTGGAGAAGTATTTGATGGAGCGGCAGGACTGGCAGCGGTTGGAGGTTGCGCGCCGTTGTCTATGCTTGAAAGTAGGGTATGCATGGAGCCGGAATGGCGACGGTTGGCGCCGCCGCTGTCTCGAGGCCCTCTTCAGCGCATGGGGGTGGGATGGAGACCAGGTGAGCCGGCTTTGCGACCGGGATAACGTATCCCTCCACACGATATACGGCGAACGGCGCGAGTTGGTCAAGGCGCTTACAACAAGCTTGACTGTCTTAGCGGAGTTCGCGCGGCCTCATGCCGGGGGCGCTGGTATCGCGCGGCGCGACCTGGCGGTGTTGAGCAAACGCTTGCATGAGGCCTATGATCGGACGGCGAACAAGCTCGATATCTTCAATCGCGGTTCCGGCACCGACCTGCGCGAACGACAGATCTGCTTGCATGCGCTTCCGGGCGCGAATACGCGCGAATGGGCGCTGCACCGAGGTGCGCCGCCCGCGAGCGGTGACGCTACACCCATCAAAACCGCTTCCGGGTTAGTGGAGATAGTCGCCTGGGGCCACTTTAACGGCATCGTCGGTGCGGAGACCGAGATCTCCGTGGTCGCGCCGGACCCGCAATCCGCGTTACAGCGCGTAGACACCATTCGACAAGTCCTCGACAAGTATTTTTCGATCACTGATTGTCATGGCGATGAGGAAGGCGACGCGCGTGTAAACCCGCGCGTGACGCGCGCTGTTTTCTTCCTTGAACCGGGGCGGGCATTGGCACATGAAATACCGGGCGATTTAGAGCGGCTCAAAATCCACGGTCCGGAATCCGTCGATCTCGTATTTACTACGAGTTGGGGCGAGTTGTACTGCCATCATTATGTAGACGAGCAGCGCCAAGGCAAGGCGCTGTTCGATAGTCTGCGTGAATACTTGCGTGCGTGTTTAGCGTCCGGTGACGCGAGCTGGCCCAAAATCAAAGTTTGCCTGGTTTCGAATCCGGGTGAGAATGCCGCCGCCGGCGCGATGGAAAGATTCATCGACAACGTATCGTTGGCATCGGACCGCGGCCGCCTGGATGTGGTTTCCGCGCTCCGGGCGGTCTGTTAGCATACGTCCCGCAAAAGCAACCTACCGACACCACGACATCCAAACTACCGCGTGCGAAGCGGGTCATTAATTCGATGCACTCATCCTCGCCACAGCCAGACTTCGAGAATGTCCTTGGGCGCGCTGAAGGGATCCTCGCGCGGCTCGAAAAGCTCATCCCGGCCGATTCCGAGGAGACGGCGTGGGATCACGCCACGGCGTTTCATTGGCGGAAGCTCGGCGCGCGGGGGATTGTGAGCGCCGTTCGTTATGCTTCCTCGGTGCGCTTTGATGATCTGCAATGCATCGATCGGCAGAAGGCCGAGATCGAACGCAACACGCGGCAATTTATCGATAACCGTCCAGCGAATCACGCCTTGCTTTGGGGTCCGCGCGGCACCGGCAAGTCGTCGTTAATTAAAGCGGTGTTTAATGCTTTCGCGTCCAAGGGACTACGATTAATCGAGATCGGCAAGCAGGACCTCGGCGATTTACCGCGGATCTTTGACCGCATCTTCAATCGTCCGGAGAGGTTTATCTTATATTGCGACGACCTCTCTTTCGAAGCCAACGACTCGGCCTATAAGACCCTTAAGATAGCTATTGATGGATCGATGAGTAGTGTTCCGGACAATGCGTTAATTTATGCTACCTCCAATCGTCGGCACTTAATGCCGGAATACTTGGATGAGAATCTGAGTGCCCATAACGTCGCGGGCGAGATCCATCAGACGGAAGGGGTAGAGGAAAAAATAGCGCTCTCGGAACGATTCGGATTATGGTTGGCGTTCCATCCCTTTCAGCAAGAGGAATATCTTAAAATCGTTTTTTATTGGCTGGCGCGCTTCGGGACCGTGGACACGGAACACGAGCGGGTTCGGCAGGAGGCCTTGCGGTGGGCCCTGCTGCGCGGTTCGAGGAGCGGGCGCGCCGGTTATCAATTCGCCCGCGATTGGGCCGGACGGTGTGGTCTTGAACGAAACGACTAAAGCGATGCCGGGCATTAAGGTATGAGCACGAGTCGGGACGAAATACGCAAAGTCGTCGCGCACGCCGAGCGGCTTTTCTCACCCGAGGACGTGGATGTTGCCGTCGATCGAATGGCCGCGGAAATGAACGCGGCGCTTGCGGAAAAAGATCCGTTGCTTCTATGTGTGATGACTGGAGGCGTCGTGCCCACGGGGCTGTTGTTACCTCGATTGCGCTTTTCCTTGGAGTTGGATTACCTGCACGTATCACGCTACCAGGGGCAAACCTCGGGCGGTGAAATCGAGTGGCTGCGGCGCCCCCATTGCCTGCTTAGCGGCCGCGTCGTGGTGGTGGTCGATGATGTCTTGGATGAGGGACTTACGTTGTCCGCGATCCTCAAAGCTTGCAAACGGGACGGCGCGGCGGAAGCCTTAACCGCGGTTCTAGTCGCCAAGCGTTTGCAGCGTTGCGCCGGCATGCCGAGCCCGAACTTTGTCGGATTGGAGACCGATGAGCGTTATCTCTTCGGCTACGGCATGGACTATAAAAACTACCTGCGCAACGCGCCCGGCATCTTCGCGGTGAGCACATGAGTGGCCTGGCAATCATCGGCGGCACCGGCCTGCGTAGTCTGAACGGGTTGGAAATCCTACGCCGGGAGGTAAAGCAAACCCCGTACGGCGAGCCCTCGAGCCCGCTCGTTCACGGGCTTTGGTGCGGTAAGGAGATCGTGTTTATGGTGCGGCACGGCGTTTCTCACGCGATCCCGCCGCACCGCGTCAACTACCGCGCCAATCTTTGGGCCTTGAAAGACATCGGTATAGATAAGCTCATCAGCATTGCGGCGGTCGGTGGCATAACTTCCGAATTGACCCCAAGCCGAATCGCGTTTCCCGACCAGATCATCGATTACACCTGGTCGCGCGCAAACACTTTTTTTGAAGACGGCATCGACCGGGTAACACATATCGATTTTACGCAGCCCTATTGCGAGAAGTTGCGCCAAACATTGATTCGCGCCGCGGGGGAGGCCGGGATCGAGGCACTGACCAGCGGAACCTATGGGGCCACGCAAGGGCCGCGGCTAGAGACCGCCGCCGAGATCGACCGCATAGAGCGCGACGGCTGTGACATGGTCGGCATGACCGGGATGCCCGAAGCCGCGTTGGCGCGTGAGCTCGATATTTGCTATGCAACCTGCGCGGTCGTCGCTAACCGGGCCGCAGGCCGAGGTCGGGAGCCGCTGTCGATGAAAGGCATTGAGGCAAACCTCAAAGTCGGGATAATGCAAGTGCAGCACCTTCTGGAACATGTGATTCCTATGGCTTAGAGGGATCGAAACTCAATCTTTAGAAACCGATATGTACGAATCATTTTACAAGCTCAAGGACAAACCGTTTAGGTTGAGTCCCAGTCCCAAGATGTTTTTTAGCAGCCACAGTCATAAACGTGCGCTGTCCTACCTCTTATACGGGGTAAAGCAGGGCGATGGTTTCATCGTCATTACCGGCGACGTCGGCACCGGTAAGACCACATTGGTGGGGGCACTGGAAGCAATGCTCCAAGGCTATCACATTGTCGTCGGGCGAATCGTATCCACGCAGGTTGAAGCCGAGGATCTATTACGCGTCGCCGCCGCCGAATTCGGTCTGGCATACAAGTCCGAGTCCAAGGCGGTGCTGTTGAAAAGCTTGGAAGAGTTCTTCCGGGAATGCGCACAGCAGGGGAAACGGGTATTGCTGCTGGTCGATGAGGCACAGAATCTGCCGCCACGCTCGGTTGAAGAGCTGCGCATGCTGTCCAACTTCCAACATAACGGCCGTCCCTCGGTGCAGAGCTTTCTCCTCGGTCAAAAGGAATTTAGGGTGTTGCTACGGTCTCAGAGTTTCGTGCAGCTCCGGCAACGGGTGATCGCCGCGTATCATTTAAAGCCCTTGGATACCGAGGAGACGCAGGCCTACATCGAGCACAGACTGCGTTTGGTCGGGTGGAATCAAGACCCGGTTTTCGCGCAAGAAGCGTTTCCGCTGATACACCGGATCACCCAAGGCGTGCCACGCAAGATCAATATGCTCTGCGATCGGATCCTATTGTTCGGTTGCCTGGAAGAAAAGCATCTCATTAACGTCGAAGTGTTAACGGCCGTGACCGATGATCTCAGCCAAGAAGATCTCCTCATGACCACCGATGATCAATCCGCGCGCGAAGTTAAGGAAGACGCTCGGGTGTTACCTTTGCGATCGGACCTAGGCAACGCGAGTGAAGAGGGCCGGATCGCGGTGCTGGAAACGTCGCTGGAAACCCTTGGGAGCATGGTCAAGCGAGAATTGAGCATGCTACGAAACGTCATATTGGACACCCAAAAGAGCCGTTCGAAAACCGATCCCGTCCCCATGGAAACTCGCTTGCAAAAGGTTCAGGCGGGCGCGGAAAAAGAATAACTATGTTGGCAAGTTAGCGGCGCCAGTGTCCCGACTTGCCGCCCATTTTTTCAAGTAGGCGTACGCCCGAGATGCTCATGCCGCGGTCCACGGATTTGCACATGTCATAGACGGTCAGCAACGCCACTTGGACGGCCGTCAACGCCTCCATCTCAACGCCGGTCTGGGCGCTCGTTTCTACCTTCGACTCGCACCTCGCCGCGCTTGCCTTGGCATCAAGGAAAAAACTGATTTCGATGTGTGTCAGGGGAAGCGGGTGGCAGAGCGGGATCAGATCGGCGGTTTTTTTAGCCGCCATGATCCCGGCGATTCTTGCGATGCCGAGCACGTCCCCTTTCTTGTGGAGGCCGTCCTGAACCATCGTCAGCGTTTCCCGATTCATCGCGATGGTCCCTTCGGCGATGGCGATCCGGTGGGTCACCGCCTTAGCCGCGATGTCCACCATCTGGGCTTCCCCGTGGCGATTAAAATGCGAGAGTTTCGACATGGTGCTTAATCAAGGGCTGTCCGTACTATACTGTTAACGCGGCCGTTGAGGAAGCCGTCATCACGAGCATGTGGTTGGAAATCATGGGATTCGGTCAGCGTGGTGCCAGTCACAAGACGGAGAGCATAGGTGCCGATCACAGTCAAATTCTTCGCGAGCCTGAGGGAACGCCTCGGGCGCAGTGAAGATCGCGTGCAGGCCGCGCCGGGCATGACGGTCCAAGATGTCTGGACGCGCGTGAGCCACGGTTTGCCACTACCCGCGAATATTCTGATCGCCGTTAACCAGGACTATGCGACTCTCGCGGCGCCGGTCCATGACGGAGACGAAGTGGCGTTTTTCCCGCCGATCACGGGCGGGTCCGCGCCCCGTTGTCATAGTAGTCAAAAGATGCTTTTTTAAGGCACGATGCGGTCAATAGTCACAGCGATCGGTGCGCTCGGGCGTTCCGTGAGCGAGATGGCATTCGGCGTGTATCCCTCGAGATCGCCGCTCTGGGCGCGTGCTTCGCCCGAGAGTGAGGCGCGCGCGCCGACCACGACTGCATCGAAATTCGATAGCTTAAGCTCGGAAGTCATGGCCTGCGAGTCGTCAAGCACGACGGTCGCGGGCAGGTCCCGAGCCCGGACGCGCGCGATGGCTAAAGGCATTCGGGGGCCACGGGCTGCACGGGCGAACACGAAGACTGTCGTGTCAGGACCAATCCGTTCTGTCAAGGATTGGTCCAGTGTCACCTGGACTTCGAGCCGCACCGCGTCTTTTGCGCCCGGGGTGGATCCGGCGCCGTCTTCGCCTAGTTGCTCGAGCTGCACGCGCACCAGGCGCTCCTGCTCGCTCCCCGCAGGTAACTGCTGCGCGAGGCGCTGCAAATAGCCGCGCGCATCGGCTTTAGCGTCGCGGTTGATGCTCTCCGCCGCCGCCAGCCACAGTGCTCCCGGGTGTTCGGGGGCGAGCTTGAGCGCGCGTTCGATCAATTCGGCAGCTTGGCCGTCCAGCCGGCCGCCGTGCGACATCGCAACCGCGCGCGCATAGTCGATGAGCAGGTCGGGATTGTCACCGAGAAGCCGGTGCGCCTGGGCGAACGCCGCCGTTGCCTTCACGGGTTCGGTGAGCGCCAGATAGGTACGCCCGAGCAACAGCCAGCCCTCCCCCAGATCGGGGTCGGCGCTAAGCCGCGACTCGAGCGTTGCGATCGCTTCTTGGAGATGTTGGCGGCGGTTTGCCTCGTCCTCGGTCTGGCGCATCGCCGTGCCAAGCTCTTCGGTAGCGCCGAGCCACAGATAGCCGCCGGCCGAGAGGATCGGCACCGCGATGGAAACTGCCAGGGCGGTGCGCCAATTACGCGGAAGTTCCCGTGTGTGCGGCGGGACTGTCTCCGTGGGCAGGTCCCCGGCGAGGGCCGTCTCAAGTTCTTCCCGGGCCTCCTCGAACTGCGCTTGGGTCAGCGATCCGCGGCCGAGATCGTCGCTTAACTCCTGGAAGCGTTGGCGGTAAACCGAGAGCGCCGCTTCCTGCGGATCACGGCCGGGCAACTCGCCCCGCCGCACTAGCGGCGCCAATATCAAGCCCAATGCCACGGTGACCATCGCGGCCGCCAATCCCCAGAATACGATCACCGGCCGTTGGCGCGTGAAGTGGAAGGCACTCGAAAGGATCGCACGGGCCGCTAGCGGCGGAAGTCCTTCGTTCCGAGCAACCTGGCGACGCGCTCGCGTTCAGCGGGTGCGAGCGCGACGGGCTCGCTGCGACGGCGTCTTCGCACGGTGCGCCACAGGAACAAAATCCCGACGCATAAAATCACCGCGGGGCCGAACCAAAGCGCCAGGGTCTTAAGCGTGATGGGAGGCCGATAAAGGACGAACTCGCCGTAGCGTTTTACCATGAAGTCGATGATCTCCCGATCGGTTCGGCCTGCTTGCATCATCGCGAAGATCTCGCGGCGCAGATCGCCGGCGAGCTCGGCGTGAGAATCGGCGAGCGATTGATTCTGGCACACCAAGCACCTAAGCTCGCCGGTGATCTCTTGGAAGCGTTGCGCCAGCGTGGGATCGCTGAACTCGAAGACGGCCGGATCGGCGGCCGCCGCGGCAAACGAACAGGTTAAAGTCAACACCAGGAGCCAACGCATAGATTATTCGGCGCCGTTCGCGGGGCGTGGGTCGGTCTCCCGCAGCCGCGGCAGCAGTTCCGACTCGACCACCTCGGGGGTCAGCGGTCCCACGTGCTTTAAGCGGATGACGCCGCCGGCATCGACCAGGAAGCTTTCCGGAACGCCGTAGACGCCCCACTCGATCGCGGCCCGCCCGTCGCCGTCATAGGCAATCGTCTCATACGGATCGCCCAAGCGCTGCAGCCAGGCGAGCGCTTGTTCACGCTCATCCTTGTAGTTCAAGCCGATGATCCGCAGTCCGCTCGTGCGCGCCAGATCGAGGAGCAGTGAGTGCTCATCGCGGCAGGCCGCGCACCAGCTCGCCCACACGTTGACCAAGGTGGCCGTGCCTTTTAAGTCTTGGGTGTTGATGCGCCTCGCCGGATCGCGCAATTGCGGGAGATCGAATCCGGGCGCGGGGTTATCGATAAACGGGGAGGGGACGAGCCTCGGATCGCGCTGTAGACCCGCGGTGAGGAGGGCCACTAACAGAATAAGGGCCGTCAACGGTAGCAAGTAACGCACCACGGCCCAGAGCCTGTGAAAAAATCTGCTGCGCTCGGGATCTCGCGTTCCGGCGGTGCTCGGAATCCTCATGTATTTCAACATACACTCCGGTTGCTCGTCCCATCCTTGGGACTCGCCCCTGCGGGGCTTGCACGCCGTTTCGCTCCCGACGAAACGGTCCTGCGCTCCGGCGGAACGCGACCTCTCTTCGCTCGCGACGATCTTTTCACAACCTCTCAGGCCGCCGGATCCGTGGCGCCGTCCAGCCGAACGGGAGCAGGCCGCAGACCAAAGCGGTAGCGCCGATCGCTCGCGGCCAGGATCCCCCCGAGCGCCATGACCATTGCGCCCAACCAGATCCAACGCACGCAAGGCTTTACCTGTAGGCGCACGCTCCAAGCCTCTTTACCGACTGGCTCGCCCAAGGCGACATAGAGATCGCGGGTGAATCCGGCATCAATGGCGGCTTCGGTCATCGGGCTGGTTTGCACGCGATAGATCCTTTTCTGCGGATAAAGCTCCGCGACCACTACCTCCTCGCGTAGGGCGACGATCCTAGCCTCGGTCGCGTCGTAATTCGGGCCGGCCACGCTCCGCAGGCGCTCCATGCGAAAACGGTATCCGCCGAGCTCGGCCGTCTCCCCGATGGCAAGCTTCACATCCCGCTCGGCCCCATAGAGCGAGGTCACCGTTACCCCCACCAGCGTGAGCGCGAAGCCGAGGTGAGCTAAGGCCATGCCCGAAAACCCCGGTGATAGCGCGCGCATCATCCCTTTCAGGGTGTGCTGATGGGCCCAGCGCTCGCGTACCGCGAGCGCGGTGCTCAGCAGGACCCAGGTCGCCACGAAGAGACCGAGAAATGTGAAGATCATCTTTCCTTGGCCAAGCACGATAGCGGCGCTCATTGCGGCGGTGGCGCAGGCGAAGGCTACGGGCCGCAACCGATTCGCAAGCTCACGCCCGCCGTGGCTTTTCCAGCGCGTCAGCGGACCCAGTCCGAGCGCCAGCCCCAAGAGCAGCATCAGCGGCACGAAGACCGTATTGAAGTACGGAGGTCCGACCGAGATCTTCCCGAGCCCGAGGGCGTCGAGCGCCAATGGGTACAGGGTGCCTAATAATACCGCGGCCGCCGCGACCAGAAGCACGCAATTATTGATGAGCAGAAGGCCCTCGCGCGAGAACGGGTTGAAGCGTCCGGTATCGACGATGCGCGGGGCGCGGACGGCGTACAGTAACAGCGATCCACCCACGGTAAGTACTAAGATACCGAGGATGTAAACACCGCGCTCGGGATCGGTGGCGAAGGCGTGCACCGAGGTCAATACGCCGGAGCGCACCAGAAACGTTCCGAGCAGGCTCAATGAAAAGGCGCAGATCGCCAAGAGACAAGTCCAGCGCTTAAAGGCATCGCGTTTATCGGTGACGGCGAGCGAATGAATCAACGCCGTGCCGAGGAGCCAGGGCATGAAGGAGGCGTTTTCGACCGGATCCCAGAACCACCATCCTCCCCATCCGAGCTCATAGTAAGCCCACCAACTCCCGAGCGCGATGCCGACCGTCAGAAAGATCCAGGCCATGAGCGTCCACGGACGCGACCATCGGGCCCAGGGCGCGTCGAGCCGCCCGCCGATCAAAGCCGCGATGGCGAAGCTGAAGGCGACCGAGAACCCCACATAACCCATGTATAGCATAGGCGGATGCATCACCAGACCCGGGTCCTGCAACAGCGGGTTGAGATCGCGGCCCTCGGCGGCGGCGGGGAACTGGCGCGCGAAGGGATTGGAGGTCAAGATCATGAACGATAGGAACCCCACGTTGATGATCCCCATGACCGCCAGGACACGGGCCACGAAGGCGAGCGGCATGGCGTGGCTGAAGCGCGCGACGGCGACCATCCAAACGCTCAAGATCAGGCTCCAGAGCAATAGAGAACCCTCGTGGGCGCCCCAGACCGCGGCGATGCGGTAGGGCAGAGGAAGCTCTGTGTTGGAGTTATTGGCGACGTAGACGACGGAGAAATCATTGCCGATAAAGCTCGCGATCAGACACCCGAAGGCCAGGGCCGAAAACAAGCACTGGGCCCCCGCGGCAGGGCGCGCCAGGGCCATCCAGCGCACCCGGACGAGCTGGGCGCCGGCGAGCGGCAAGGCGAATTGCAGGGTGGCGATGACCAAGGCCAGGATCAAGGCAAAATGACCGAGCTCCGGAATCACGGCGCAGTATCCTTGACTTTGGGCAGGTGCGCGGCCAGCTCGGGCGGCATGTAGTTTTCGTCGTGTTTGGCGAGCACCTCGTTTGCGTTGAAGACTCGGTCCGCTGCTAGACGCCCCTGCGCCACGATGCCTTGGCCTTCCCTGAACAGATCGGGCAGCAGCCCCTCGTAACGTACCCTGACCGTATGTTGCTGGTCCGTTAAATCGAAGCTTATCTTGAGGCTATCGGGTGTCCGCTTCACGCTGCCCTTGGTCACGAGCCCGCCGAGGCGGATCGCCGCGGCCGGAGGCACTTCGCCGGAGAGCAATTGCGTCGGTGTATAGAAGAACAAGATGTTGCTGCTCAGTGCGGTGAGACCCAAGGCCGCCGCGGCGGAGACGCCCGCCAAGATCAGGGTGATCGCGATGATCCTCTGCCTGCGCGGCGTCATGGCCAATCCCCGCCGGTTTTATCGAGCGCGACGGGCGGCGCGGATGCCGAGCGCCGTGATTTATTCCGGAGTTGTCCTGTCAGCCGCCGGTGCCAGGCCAGGGAGCTCCCCAAGAGTCCGAGCATAACGACGGCCGCGACGCCATATGCGGACCACACATAGAACCCGTAGCCGCCCATCGAAAAGAATTCGCTCACGGTATTCCCCGACACACTTCGCCTACCCAGGGGTTGGTCCGCTCGCGTTCGAGCAATTCGCAGCGCGCGCGCACGAGCAGCAAACTCACATAATAGCCGAAGAAAGCGAGCGCCATGACGAGCAAGGGCGCGAGCATGGAGCCATGGATCGCGGGCGCGCCGAAGCGCGTGACCGTCGGTGCTTGGTGCAAGGTGTGCCACCACTCGACGGAATAGTGAATGATCGGCAGATCGACGGCGCCCACGAGCGCCAGCACCGCGGCGGCCCGAGTCGCGGTCCTGCGATCCTCGATGGCCTGCTCCAAGGCCATATAGCCGAGGTATAAGAACAACAGCAATAATTCCGAGGTAAGCCGCGCATCCCAAACCCACCACGTGCCCCACATGGGCTTGCCCCACAGCGAACCGGTCATCAACGCCAAGGCGGTAAAAGCCGCCCCGATGGGTGCGCTGGCGGAAGCCACGACCTCGGCAACTTTGATACGCCAGACCAAAGCCACGGCCCCGGCGCCGGCCATAACCGCATAAACGAACAGAGACATCCACGCGCTCGGGACGTGCACGAACATGATCCGGTAGCTGTCGCCTTGCAGATAATCGGGCGGCGCGACGACGAGGCCCCAATAGAGACCCGTGAGTGTACATAAGCCGGTGGCCCAGGCCACGGGCCGCAGCCACCGGCCGGACCAGAGGTAGAAGTTTTTCGGAGCGAGTAATTGCTGCATATTTCAGCTATTGCGGATCCGCAGCGCGGCGGCCGCGGCCAGCGGCGCCAGCGTGATGGCGAGCATCAGCAGGGCGCCCAGCATATAAAGTTGCGGCCCCCAGGCTAAGCCGCGGTTCGCGGCGGCGGTCGCACCGGTCGCGAAAATCAAGATTGGCACATAAAGGGGTAAGAGCAGCAGGGTCGCCAGGATCCCGGCCGCCCGCAAACCCGCCGTTAGCGCCACCCCGATCGCGCCCATAAGGCTGAGCGCGGGCGTGCCGAGTATCAGCGTAAGCAACAACACGCCGAGCGTGTACCCAGCGATCCCGAATTGCAGTCCCAAGATCGGCGCGAGCAGCAATAAAGGCAAGCCGGCCGTCAGCCAATGCGAAAGTATCTTGGCCATCACCAGGAGCGTCAGCGGATGCGGGCTCAGCAACAACTGTTCGAGACTCCCATCCTCGAGGTCCGAGCGAAAGACGGCTTCGAGGGACAGGAGCGTCGCGAGCAAGGCCGCGATCCAGATCACGCCGGGGCCCACGGACTGGAGCATTTGGGGTTCCGGTCCCAGGCTGAGCGGAAAAATGAGCGCGATCACAAAAAAGAACAGAACGGGATTGGCGGCCTCGGCGCGGTGCCGCCAGAGCAATAGCAAATCGCGCTTGACGATCCAGGCGCAAGCGTGCACTAGTCCCCGTTCCATTCCCGTTGATCCTCTAGGTGCAAAGCGCGGCTGATTGTGATATCGGTGGAGTGATGGCTCGTGAAGATAACCAGCCCGCCGCGCGCGGCGTGCTCTTCCAGCATCGAGGCCACCGTTTTTATAGCAGGTTTATCCAAGGCGGTAAAGGGTTCGTCCAGAAGCCACAGGCAGGCTTGGTTGACCAGCAAGCGCGCCAAGGCCAGGCGCCGGCGCTGGCCCGCGGACAGCCGGTGGGTTAGCGTATCCGCGAGATCGCCAAGGCCCAAACGCTGTAAGGCCGCGTTGATGGGGATCCCGCCCCCGTGCAAGGCGGAAGCGAGCGTGAGGTTTTCCGCGACGCTCAAACTGCCCTTCACACCATCCGCGTGACCAACGTAGCTGAGATCTCGGAGATAGGCGGAGCGGACCTTCTCCAGCAGTTGGCCGCGCCAATGGAGCGTCCCGGATTCCGGTTGCATCAGGCTGGCGATGACCCGCAATAGCGTGGTTTTGCCGACGCCATTGGCGCCCGTGATCTGCAAGATTTCCCCGCGCGCAAGCGTAAAGGAGAGCCTGGTGAGAAGCAGGCGATCCCCGCGGCGGCAACACAGATCGCGGGCTTCAAGCGTGGGCGAAGCTGCATAGGGCATCATGGATGCGCGTTCGATCGTGGAGAGCGTGGATGTCATTCGATGATGTAGGATTGTTGTAGACTGCGCGGCGCCGGTACCGGCGCCGCCGATTCGACAAGCTTCCTATTGGGTCAACCGCTATAATACTTTAAGGTTAAACCTATAGCTTGGGCATGTCCGGGAGCGCGGGTTGCAGAACACGTATCGCAGGCCAGGCGGCGGCATAGCACCGATCGTAAGTAGGCTCCGGCGCCTTGGCGCCCGCCTGCTTAAACGGGGTGAACGCGAGGATCCGGCGAATGGTGAAACGGCCGCCCTCCGCATCCGGCACGAACGCCTGCTGGAACAGCAGGCGGCGTTGAGCGACCTTACGAAAGGCCAGGTCTTCCAGAGTGAGGACTTGGAGCAGGTGTTTCGATTACTGACCGAGACCGCCGCGCGCTCGCTCGGGGTCGAGCGCGTCAGTCTCTGGCGGTACAGCGAAGATCGAACG
>Ga0136633_1000272_pt1 | contig 39035 bp, 35 predicted proteins | sample AntDrymeUQ832206_2_FD_105494 | JGI IMG/M metagenome (GOLD analysis project Ga0136633, IMG submission 105494) | Polar desert sand microbial communities from Dry Valleys, Antarctica - metaG UQ83 (22.06) | ecosystem: Environmental > Terrestrial > Soil > Desert | place: Antarctica: Dry Valley... | reverse complement strand
TTTCCGCTGGCGGGCACCCGGGTCCCCACCGGCGAGTCAGATCGTCACTGCAGTATCGACTGCGGCCCGGTTGGGGAAGCGGGCGGTCACCTGGGTGCCCTCGCCGGGGGCGGAGGTGATGTTCAGCGTCCCGCCGAATGAGCGGACGCGGTCTTCCATGTGGAGCAGGCCGCCCCGGCGGCGGCGCTGGTCGACGACGAAGCCCTGTCCGTCGTCGGCCACGCACACCTGCAGCCACCCGTCGGCGAGGATGAAGACGAGCTCGATCGTCGACGCTCCCGAGTGCTTGAGGGCGTTGGTGACCGCCTCACCGATGAGGAAGTACGCCGCGCTCTCGAGCTCCGGCGAGAGGCGAGGGAAGTCCTCCGGCTCGCACCGGAGCCGCACCGACACCGGCAGCCGCCCGACGTAGCTGTGCAGCGCGGCCACGAGGCCCCTGTCGACCAGGATCGACGGATAGAGGTTGTGGGTGACCTCCCGGAGCTGTTCGATCACCGAGTCCAGCTGTTCGCCGAGGGGGCCGAGCCCGTCGTCGCCGCCCTCCTCGATCATGCCGACCTGCATGCGGAGGACGACGAGTTGCTGCTGGAGGCCGTCGTGGAGGTCGCGAGCCAGCCGGTGGCGCTCCTCGTCCTGGGCGGCCACGATGCGCTGGGAGCTCTCCCGCAACTCCTCGGCCTGGGCGGCGATGGTGTCCATGCGGTTCTGCAGCTCCACCCGCATGTGCTCCAGGGAGCCGGCGAGCATGGCAATCTCATCGCCGCCACCGATTCCGAAGGAGGCGTCGTCGTCGCCGCCGGCGACCTGTCCGGCGGTGCGGGCCAGCCGGACCAGCGGGCGGATCGCGGCTCGGAACAGCAGCCAGCACAGGCCGAGGGCCACCATGGCCGAGAGGAGGGCTGAGACCACCCGGGTCTGGGCCAGCGAGCGATGCAGGGCGCCGGTGGGGTCGGTGAGGACGACGCCGAGCGCGCCACCAACAGGATCCTCAGGTGACCGGCTGACCGACGTGTAGGCCACGAGGCTTCGGGTGCCGTCGATGTCGACGACCTTGGGCGACCTTGGCACCTCCCGGGTGGACTCCTCCTGCGCTGGCGGGCTGGCGGGCTGCTCCGTGAGGGTGGAGCCGGCCATCTGGCCGCCGGCCACCAGCACGATGTGGTCGAGGCTCCCGATCTGCTTGCGCAGGCGGTAGGCGAAGGGGTCCCAGAAGTCGTAGCCGGCGATCAGGATCAACCGGTTCGGGTTGTTGCCGAGCGCCACCGGCACGGCCTGGACGAACCGGCCCTGGGTTGTGCGCAACAGGCGGCTGGCGGGGTCGAGGGAGACGCGCTCCTCCGGCGCGGCCGACGGCGAGGCGAGCGTGGCGCCGACCCCGATCGGTGGCGAGAGGTCGCGGCCGTTGGTGTCGAGGACGCGCAGAATGCCGAACTCCAGGTTTCCCGACGCCCGGCCCAGCTCGGCGATGAGGTCCGGTCGCCGCTGCGGGTCGAGCAGGCCCCGGCTGAGCAGTGTTTCGGCGAGGTTCCGGGCGTTGACCACCAGGGCCCGCTCCCGCTCGCTGTAGGCCTCCTGCAGCACGCTCAGGTGGCTCTGGGCGGTGCGCACCGCCTGCTTGTCCAGGGCGGCGCTGGTGAGCCGGGAGGCCACGATGGCGGTGACCACGGTGGACACGGTAAGGGCCACCACGAGCGCACCGACCACCTTGAAGAGGATGGACGAGCGGGCCCGGGCGAGCTTCACCGGCTCACGGCGCGAGGGAGGTGAGGGCGCGCAACTGGGCCTCGCGGAGGGCGACGGCGGGATTGGCGCCGCCCGGCCGGAGCACGTCCTCCAGGGCGGTGGTGAACTGCTCCGAGGGCTCGTCGAACGCGCCGAGCTTGGGCGGTTGGGCGCCCCGAAGCTGCTGGAGGAACACCTGCAGGTCACGGTCGGCGAAGAACGGGTCCTCGAACACCCTCGGTCTGGCCGGCAGGCGACCCTCCTCCTTGGCCAGGCGAAGGGCGTTCTCGTCGGAGATCAGATGGGTCATGAACTCGAACGCGAGCTCGCGGTGCTCGGCCTTCTGCGGCACCCACATACTGCTCCCGCCCATGGCCGATCCCGGAGCGGCGCCGGCTGCGCCCGTGGGGAGGAGGGCGGCCCGGTAGTTGCTCCCCGGCAGGACCCGGCGAAGCGTGACGAGGTCCCACGAGCCACTGGCGTGGATAGCCACCGCTCCGGAGGCGAACAGGGCGACTGCGTCGCCGTTGTGGGAGTCGGCCGCCCGCGGCGGGAACGCATACCCCTGCTCGATGAGGCCGCTCAGGAACGACACCGTCTGCACGACCGCGGGTGAATCCAGGCTGAGACGGGCCTTGCCGTCGTTGCCGACTTGGACCGTCTCTCCGCCGTTGGCCCGGATCCACCCGTAGGTCCACCAGGTGCTGTTGGGGACGACGAAGCCGCGTCGCTGGCCGTCCGGGGTGGTCAGGGACTTCGCGAGAGCCTCGAACTCGGCGAAGGTCATGGTCGGCCCGGGCTCGGGAACCCCGGCCTGGCGCAGCAGGTCGGCGTTGTACAGCAGCACGAGCGCGTTCGTGTCGAGCGGTACGCCGTAGCGGCGGCCGGCCCATGTGACGTCCTCGACCGCTCCGGGAAAGAAGTCGGCCTCGTCGAGGTGGGCGGCCCAGAGATCGTCGAGGGGCTGGGCCAGCCCTTGGCCGGCCGCCGAGAAGGCATGGCTCTGGACGACGTCGGGCGGGGCGCCGCTGCCGATGCCAGCCCGAACCGCATCGGTCAGCAGCGAGATCGGCCCTTTCTCGATCACCACCCGTACTGTCGGATGGCCCCGCTCGAAGCTGCGCACGGCGTCGACGAACGGCACGGTGACCCAATCGTCGGTCATGAGGACGCGGAGCAGCGTCGTCGGCTGCTCCTGTCCCCCCGAGCCGCAGGCGACGGTGACGGCAGCCAGGCACACCAGCATGGCAACCGCCCTCCGGCCAGCACTCACCCCAGAAGCGAACCAGTCGCGGCCCGGCCGCGCAAGGGTGGTAGCACGACTCCTGTCACGGGGCCGCCGGGCTGCTGAGGTCGACGATCACCCGACCCTTGTCGTTGACCCTGGCCGGGAACCTCACCAGGCCGGTGCCGTCCGCCGGGTAGGTGCGGCCGTCGCAGGGGTCGACGAACATCCGGCCCGACGGTTCCCAGTCGAGGACGCACTGACGCGGCGCCCCGTTGACCCGAGCCTCGAACGCCAGCCAGTCGGTCTCACCGAGGTGTTGCACGTAGATGTCGCGCGACCGGCCCTGCGGATCGGGAAAGAGGATCGGGCCGTCCCGTGCGATGGTCCTGGCGTAGTCGGTGGCCCGCCCCAGCTCGAACTGAGCCACCCGCTTGCCTTCACGGTCGGTGGCGCTGCCTGCCGGCGACCCTGTGCCGGCCACCCGAGTCACCACAGCGAGGAGCAGGGCGGCGGCCACGACCGCGCCGAGGGCGGTGAACAGCAGCGTGCGTCGCTTGGCCGCGGAGGCGTCGTCCGGCGGATCGAGGGAGGACGGGGGATCGGGGTCGGCCACCCTCCTAGTATGCGGGGCGGTGGATCTCCTCGAGCACGCGGGCAAGCGCGTCCTGGCCTCCCATGGTGTTCTGGTCCCCATCGGGCACCTCGCGGTCGACGTCGACCAGGCCGTCGCCGCAGGCGACGCCATCGGCTACCCGGTGGTGGTGAAGGCGCAGGTGCCCGTCGGTGGCCGGGGCAAGGCAGGCGGGATCAAGGTGGCCAATGACGCCGAAGAGGTGGCCGCCGGCGCCGGCGCAGTGCTCGGGATGTCGATCAAGGGCCACCTCGTGCGCTCGGTGTGGGTGGAGGAGGCCCTCACCGCCGCGAGGGAGATCTACTTCTCCTTCACCTTCGACCGGGCGGCCAAGCTGCATCTGGGCATGCTGTCCGCACGGGGCGGGATCGACATCGAGCAGGTCGCTGTCGAGTTCCCCGAGGCCATCCACCGCTTCCACGTCAACCCGCTCGAGCGGTTCTCCGAGGAGGCCGCGATCGCTGCGGTCGCTGCGGCCGGGATCACGGGCGACGCGGCCGAGCCGGTGGCCGGACTGCTGGTGAAGCTCTACGACGCCTACGTGGCCGAGGATGCCGAGCTTATGGAGGTGAACCCGCTGGCCGTGGTGGCCGACGGGCGGGTGGTGGCCATGGACGCCAAGGTGATCCTCGACGACAACGCGGCATGGCGCCATCCCGGTTGGGAGGAGTGGCGGGACATCGAGGGCCTCGACCCGAGGGAGCGCTCGGCCCGGGAGAAGGGCCTCACCTACGTGGGCCTCGACGGCAGCGTCGGGATCATCGGAAACGGGGCGGGACTGGTCATGAGCACGCTCGACGTGGTGGCCCAGGCCGGCGGCCGGGCGGCCAACTTCCTCGACGTCGGCGGCGGCGCCGCAGCCGACGTGATCACCGCTGCCCTCGACGTCGTCAACGCCGACCCCGCCGTCCGGGCCATCTTCGTCAACATCTTCGGCGGGATCACCCGGGGCGAGGAGGTGGCCAAGGGCATCGTCGAGGCCCTCGGCCGGGTCGACCTCCGCAGTCCCATCGTCGTCCGCCTCGACGGCACCAACGCCGAGGAGGGACGGGCCATCCTCGCGTCCCACGAGTCCGACCGCCTCATCTCGCGGCCCACCATGCTCGAGGCCGCCCGCACCGCCGTCGAAATGGCCCGCGCATGAGGCGAGTGAGCAAAATCGGTCGTCAGGCGACACGTTCTGCTCACTCGGTGACCCGGCCATGAGCATCCTCGTCGACGGGTCGACCCGGGTCCTGGTCCAGGGGCTCACCGGGAGCCAGGGACGCTTCCACGGGCTGCGCAACCGGGCCTACGGGACCTCGGTCGTGGCCGGGGTCACGCCCGGCAAGGGTGGGACCGACGTCGAGGGCATCCCGGTGTTCGACACCGTGGCCGAGGCGGTGGCGGCCACGGGGGCCGAGGCGAGCCTGGTGTTCGTGCCGGCCCGGGGCGCGGCGGCTGCGGTGATCGAGGCCGGGGAGGCGGGGATCGCCCTGGTCGTCTGCATCACCGAGGGCATACCCCTGCACGACGAGGCCCGAGCCTTCCACCACCTGGCCCGCAACTGCGGAGGTACGCGGCTGCTCGGCCCCAACTGCCCGGGCGTCATCTCGCCCGGCAAGGCCAACCTGGGGATCACGCCCGGGGAGATCGCCCTGCCCGGTGGTCCGGTGGGCGTGGTCAGCCGGTCGGGCACCCTCACCTACCAGGCCTTGCACGAGCTGACCCGCAACGGCATCGGCCAGACCACCTGCGTCGGCATCGGTGGCGACCCGGTCCCCGGAACGGGCTTCATCGACTGCCTCCGGCTGTTCCAGGCCGATCCCGAGACCCGGGCGGTGATCATGATCGGCGAGATCGGCGGCGCCGACGAGGAGGCGGCCGCCGCCTTCATCGCCGCGGAGATGGACAAGCCGGTCGTGGCGTACGTCGCCGGCGTCACCGCCCCGCCCGGGAGGCGCATGGGCCACGCCGGCGCCATCGTCTCCGGGGGGAAAGGCGGCGCGGCGGCCAAGATCGAGGCCCTCGAAGCCGCCGGCGCCACGGTCGTCCTGGATCCCACCGAGCTGGGATCCAGGATGGCCGCGGTGCTGAAGCTCTAGTGCTCTAGTCGCAGTCCGCGGCGGCCAGCTTGCGGTCGAAGCGCTCGTTGCCGGCGGCCCTCGTGTCCGCCAGGGAGGCCGGCGCTGCGGGCGAGCCGGCGAACTGGGCGGCGAGGGCGTCGATGCTGGCGTTGAACGTCATGCAGGGTCGAGCTGACAGCAGGTCGGGAGCAGGCGTTACCCCAGGCGGTCCGGCAGCTCCTCGCGGTACTCGGGGAAGTAGCGGGGGATGATGGCGAGTGAGAACTCCGGCAGGATCGACGACGCCGGCTCCCGCTCCATAAGGAACTCGAACGACTCCCGCACCACCTCCTCGGCGGCCGAGTCTTCGAGGCCCCAGCCGTCGAGCAGCGACTTCGGGACGATCACGCGGTGCGACGTCGTCTCCTCGCCCTCGGTCACTTCGACGCCGAATTCATGCGGCCCCGCCGGGGTGATACGGATACCGCTCACGGCGACAAGGTACTCGCTCGTATGTCCCGGGTAATCCTTCGAGATGCCTTGGTGGCAGTCAGCCGTGCTCTACCAGATCTATCCGCGCTCCTTCCTGGACACCGACGGCGACGGCGTCGGCGATATCGAGGGTGTGCGCGCCGGGCTTGACCACCTGCGGTGGCTCGGTGTCGACGGCGTGTGGCTGTCGCCGATCTACCGGTCGCCGATGGCCGACTTCGGCTACGACGTGAGCGACCACTGCGCCATCGACCCGGTCTTCGGCGACCTCGAGGGGTTCGACCGTCTGCTGGGTGATGCACACGCGAGCGGCCTGCGCGTCCTACTCGACTGGGTCCCCAACCACACCAGCGACCGCCACCGGTGGTTCGTGGAATCGCGCTCGTCCAGGGATGCGGCGACGCGCGAGTGGTACTTCTGGCGGGACGGGCGCGACGGTGGCCCGCCGAACAACTGGCGGGCCGCCTTCGGGGGCCGGGCGTGGACCTGGGACGGGGCCACCGGCCAGTGGTACCTCCACCTGTTCCTCCCGGAGCAGCCAGACCTGAACTGGGCCCATCCCGGCGTCGTGGAAGCCATGCACGGTGTCCTGCGCTTCTGGCTCGACCGGGGCGTCGACGGCTTCCGGGCCGACGTCGTCCATCTCATCGGCAAGGACCCCACCCTGCCCGATCAGCCCCGGGCGCTGGCGGAGACCGACCTGGTCGGCGTGCACGACCATCCCTCCGCCCATCCGCTCCTGCGGGGCATCCGGGCCGTGCTCGACTCCTACCAGGGAGACCGGGTCATGGTGGGCGAGGTGAACCTCGGCACGCCCGTCCTGCTCGCGCCCTACTACGGCGCCGGCGACGAGCTGCACATGGTCTTCAACTTCTCGCTCCTGTGGGCGTCGTGGGACGCCGGACAGTGGGCCGAGAGGATCGTGGAGTCCGAGGCCGCCCTCACCTCGCCGGACGCCTGGCCGGTATGGGTCCTGTCGAACCACGACACCCCCCGCCACCGCACCCGCTACGGCGGCCGCGAGGACCGGGCCCGGGTGGCGGCCACGGTCCTGCTTACTCTGCGGGGCACACCGTTCCTGTACGCAGGCGAGGAACTGGGCCTGCTCGACGCCGACGTGCCGGAGGCGGCCCGGGTCGACCCCGGCGGGCGCGACGGATGCCGGGCGCCGATCCCGTGGGACGACGGTCCCGGGCACGGCTGGGCGGGGGTTCCGTGGCTGCCCTGGCCGCCGGAGGTCGGGGAACGGGACGCGGCGACCCTGAGGGCGGACGAGGGCTCCATCCTCCATCTCTACCGCCGCCTCCTTGCCGCCCGTCGCCGGTCGGAGGCCCTGCATGCCGGCACCTGGCGGCTTCTCGATGCGCCGCCCGGCGTCCTCGCCTACGCGAGGGAGGCCGGCGAGGACCGGCGACAGGTGTGGGCCAACTTCGGCGACGAGCCGGTCGTCTGCCCCACCGATGGCGGGTGGCTGGTGGAAGTCGGATCCCTCGACGGGGAGCGGGGGCTCGCGTGGGACGGCCGCCTGCGAGGCACGGGGGCGGTCGTCCTGGCCCCGGCCGGGTAAGTACGGTCCCATGCACGAGCGCTGGTACAAGCAGGCCGTCATCTACTGCCTCGACGTGGACACGTTCCAGGATTCCGACGGTGACGGCGTGGGGGACCTGGCCGGACTCACCAGCCGGCTCGACTATCTGGCCCGGTTGGGCGTGACGTGCCTGTGGCTCAACCCGATCCATCCGGGCCCCAACCGGGACGACGGCTACGACGCGACCGACTTCTACGGCGTCGACCCCCGGCTCGGGAGCCTCGGCGACTTTGCGGAGTTCGTCCACCAGGCGGAGAACCGGGGTTTGCGGGTCATCATCGACCTGGTCGTCAACCACACCTCCGACCAGCATCCCTGGTTCCAGGCGGCGCGATCCGACCCCGAGTCCCGCTTCCGGAACTGGTACGTGTGGTCCAAGGAGGAGCCGTCCGATCGTCACCAGGGGATGGTGTTCCCCGGCCAGCAAGCCGAGACCTGGACATGGGACGAGACGGCGGCCGCCTGGTATTACCACCGCTTCTACGACTTCCAGCCCGACCTGAACATGGAGAACCCGGAGGTCCGGGCCGAGGTCCGCAAGATCATGGCGTTCTGGCTCCAGCTCGGCGTCTCGGGGTTCCGTATGGACGCTGCGCCCTTCATCATCGAGCTCACCCAGGCCAACGTGCCGGCGCCGCGCAAGGAGTTCGAGTACCTGCGGGAGTTCCGCGAGCTCCTGTCGTGGCGCCGAGGCGACGCCGTGATCCTGGCCGAGGCGAATGCCGAGCGCGACGAGCTCGTCGAGTACTTCGGGACTGGCGACCGTCTGCCCATGCTCTTCAACTTCCTCTTGAACCAGCGCCAGTTCCTGGCCATGGCCCGGGGGGACGCCGGGCCGATCGTCGCCGCGCTGGAAGCGGCACCGAGCATCCCGGACTCGTGCCAGTGGGCGACGTTCCTCCGCAACCACGACGAGGTCGACCTCGGCCGCCTCAGCGAACGGGAGCGGGCCGACTGCTTCGCCGCCTTCGGCCCCGAGCCCGGCATGCAGCTCTACGGACGAGGCATCCGGCGGCGGCTGGCGCCCATGCTGGGTAACGACCGCCGGCGGGTCGAGATGGCCTACAGCCTGCAGTTCGCCCTCCCGGGGACACCGGTCATCCGGTACGGGGAGGAGATCGCCATGGGCGACGACCTCTCGCTCAAGGAGCGTGACGCGATCCGCACGCCCATGCAGTGGTCCGCTGCGGCCAACGCCGGCTTCTCGACCGCCAAGAGGAAGAAGGACCTCCGTCGCCCGGTCATCACGGGAGGCGACTTCGGCTACGAGATGGTGAACGTGGAACTGCAGCGGCGCGATCCCGGTTCGCTGCTGCAGTGGATGGAGCGGATGCTGCACACCCTCCGGGAGTGCCCGGAGGTCGCCATCGGCACCTGCACGCCCGTCGACACCGGCGACTCCGCCGTCCTCGCCCTCCACTACGAGGCGCCCGGCGGCGTCATGCTGATCCTGCACAACCTCACCGACCGCAAGCGCACCGTCGATCTCGGCGAGCAGCCGGGTGGGGAGGGCGACCCGTTCGAGATGTTCGCCGACCGGCCCTATGACCTGGTCGGGCCCGACCTCAAGGCAGTCGAGCTGGCCGGGTACGGCTACCGCTGGATCCGCCTCCGGGATACCCCGGGCCGCTGACCGCTGCGATCAGGCTGTCGGGCGGGACTGGCTGAGCCGTCAGCAACTCACGGTGGGGCGGCCTGCCCGCAGCCAGCTGCGCCGCAGCGTCTTGCGCTCGTCCTCCGTGGTGCCGCCCCAGACGCCGCTGTCCTGATTGGTTTCCAGGGCGAACTGCAGGCACCGTGGGCGCACGTCGCAGCCCTGACACACCTGCTTGGCGCTCTCGGCCTGGACCAGTGGATCGCCCGTGGCCCCGGGAGGGAAGAAGAGCGCCGGATCACTGCCCAGACACTTCGCCTCGGCGCGCCAAGTCGCCCCATTGCCTGTCCAGTGCCCGTTGTCCACCGTACTTCCCCCCGCTGCTTGAGAGGTCATCAGCAGCTATGTACCCCGAGGGGCGAATTTTCCAACCGCACGGTTCCCCCGTCGTCGTTTGCGGGACAATGAGGGCAATGGCTGATCGACGACTTCTCTGGAAAGCAGTGGGCTCCCTGAGCGGCGTGGCCGCCGGTTCGGCGACGCGGGCGCTGCTGCGGGCCGTCTGGCGACGCACGAAGGGCGGCGACCCTCCCACCAATCCGGCGTCGCCGAGCACCAGGTGGTCGGAGGCGCTCATCTGGGCCGCGGCGTCGGGCGTGGCCATGGCCGTCACCCGCCTGATCGCCCAACGGGGAGCGGCCGAGGCGTGGAAGGCGAGCACCGGGAGCTACCCCGCAGGGCTGGAGACGGTCAGTCCGTGACCGGCCCGTGAGGTCGTGACGGACGTCGCGCCCGACGTCGCCCGCCCCCAGATCGACGACGGCGACGACGACGACCTGGCCCACTACGCGCGGAACGACGAGCTGCTCAGGGCCCGCAAGCAGGGTCGGGCGGTCAAGGCCCTGTGCGGGACGCTGTTCCACCCCCACACCGACCCCAGCCGGCTCCCGGTGTGCGTGGTGTGTCAGGAGCTGGCCGCGGCCTGGTTGCGCTAGACGGTCTCGCTAGAGCTGGTGCTTGTTCATGACGGTCCAGCCGCGCTCCTCGGCCCAACGAACCGCCTCGTCGGTGGTGTCGAAGCCGATGCCCTCGCCCCGCGCCTCCACGGTCACCGCCCTACCCACGCTGAACGAGCCGTCCAGCCTGGCGACATGGTCGTTCAGGTCCACGATGTACGCGTACTCCGACCCCTCCTCCCCCGGAGGGATGACGATGACCGGTTGCACCGGCGGGCCCGACTTCTTCCGCCCGATTCGGGGGACGGCGAGCCGCCGCTTCCTCACGGGAGCCGATCCCCCACTCGAACCCTGGTTCATGAGAAGCCCGCCGTAGGCCAGGGCGCCGGCCAAGCCGATGCCGAGGTAGGCCCCGATGGACAGGAACGACGTCTCGCTGGCCAGCTTCCAGGCCAGCACGGCCACGACGGCCATCCCTACGGGTGCCTGCAGGCGGACGAAGGAGGGATTGACCTTCTGGTTGGTGTAGCGGGTCAGAACCACCTGGGCCACCATCGCCACGGTGAGCAGGAAGGCCAGCGTGCCCTGCAGGGCGTTCGGCTCCTGAAGGGCGGTGATGGTCGGATCGCGGCCGACCATCGCCAGACCCTCCACCCGGTGCCAGGGAAAGAGGGCAAGGCTGACAAGCAGGAAGCCGCCCCCGACGACGACGAACCGTTCCCCTCGACTGAGCCTGCTGAACATCCTCACCCCGGTTAAAAGTCGCCCAACCATGCCATGAAAGGGCGATACGGTGCCGGTGATGCGCATCGGCGTACTCGCTTCCAGCGGAGGGACGAACCTGGACGCCATCCTCGAAGCGGGGCTGCCCGTCGTGGCCGTGGTGGTCGACCGTCCGTGCGGGGCGACGGCAGTCGCCGAGGCGGCCGGCGTGCCGGCGGAGCTGGTGCTCCGGGAGACGTTCGGCCCCGACTTCGACCGGGCCGGGTACACCGAGCGGGTCGTCGACGTCCTCGAACGCCACCGGGTGGAGCTGGTCGTGATGGCCGGGTTCGGCACCATCCTCGACGCGCAGATCCACGACGCCTATCCGAGCCGCATCCTCAACACCCACCCTGCGCTCCTGCCTGCGTTTCCGGGCTGGCACGCGGTCGACGAGGCTCTGGCCGCCGGGGTCAAGGTCACCGGCTGTACCGTCCACCTGGCCACCCTCGAGGTGGACAGTGGGCCGATCCTCGCCCAGGAGGCGGTGCCGGTCTTCGAGGGCGACACGGCCGAGACCCTGCACGAACGCATCAAGGAAGTGGAGCACCGCTTGTACCCGGAGACGATTCGCCAGTTTGTCCTGACGAATGGCCGTATCTCGTGAGAGCCCTTCTCTCCGTCTACGACAAGACCGGCCTGGTCGAATTCGCCCGCGGGTTGTCTCGACTGGGGTGGGAGCTGGTCTCCAGCGGTGGCACGGCGGCGGCCCTCGGCGCCGCGGGGGTGGCCTGCACCCCTGTCGAGGCCGTGACCGGTAGCCCGGAGATGCTCGGTGGACGGGTCAAGACCCTGCACCCCGCCATCCACGGCGGCATCCTGGCCGACCGCGACCGGCCCGAGCACGTGGCCGACCTGCTGGCCCAGAACATCGCCGCCATCGGGCTGGTCGTCTGCAACCTGTACCCGTTCCAGTCGGACCCGTCGATCGAGATGATCGACATCGGCGGGCCCACCATGGTGCGGGCCGCGGCCAAGAACCACGCCCACGTGGGTGTCGTGGTCGACCCGGGCGAGTACCCCGCCGTGCTCGAGGAACTGGCCCGCGAGGGGCTCCTGGGGCCGGAGACGCGCCGGCGCCTGGCGCGGGCCGCCTTCGTCCACACTGCGGGCTACGACGCCGCCATCGTGTCCTGGCTCGACAAGGGTTCCGGCGACAGCGCCGGCGCCCTGCCGTCCACCCTCGACCTGCGCCTCGATCGGGCCCAGGACCTGCGCTACGGCGAGAATCCCCACCAGCAGGGCGCCCGGTACCGCCGGCTCGGCACCCACAGCTGGTGGGACGACGTCGTCCAGCACGCCGGCCTCCCCCTGTCCTACCTGAACCTCTTCGATGCGGCCGCCGCCTGGCAGCTCGTCGATGAGCTCGGACCGCAGCCGGCGGTCGCCATCATCAAGCACGCCAACCCGTGCGGGGCTGCAGTGGCCGGCGACCTGGCCACGGCCTACCGGCTGGCCTACGAGTGCGACGAGAAGTCGGCCTTCGGTGGCATCGTCGCCCTGAACCGACCGGTCGACGACGAGACTGCGGCGGTCATGGTGGCCGCGGCCCAGGCCGACGTGGTGATCGCGCCCGGGTACTCGTCGGACTCGCTCGACGCGCTCATCGCCAAGCGCAAGAACACCCGGCTGCTCCAGGCCCCGCCCCCGGTCGACACGGCGCTGCACGTCCGCCAGATCAGCGGCGGGTTCCTCGTGCAGGAGCCATACCGGTTCGCCGCCTCCCGGGCCGAGTGGCGGGTCGTCACCCGGCTCGCCCCCACCGACGAGCAGTGGGCCGACACGGAGCTGGCCTGGAAGCTGGCGGGCTACACCAAGTCCAATGCGGTCGTGCTGGTGGCGGGCGGCCAGGCCGTGGGAATCGGCGCCGGACAGCAGAGCCGGGTGGACGCCGGAGAGATCGCGGCGCGGAAGGCGGCCGGCCGGGCCAAGGGCGGGGCGTGCGCCACCGACGCCTTCTACCCGTTCCGTGACGGCCTCGACGCGGCAGCGTCGGCGGGCGCCTCGGTGGTCATCCAGCCCGGTGGCGCCATGCGCGACCAGGAGCTGATCGACGCCGCCGACGAGCAGGGCATCGCCATGGTGTTCACCGGCGAAAGGCAGTTCAGACATTGAGCGACCCCGCCGCCGTGATCATGCATGGGGCGCCCGTCGCCGACGCCGTGCTCGCCCGGGTGGCCGACGACGTGGCCAAGCTGGCGGCGGATGGCGTCGAGGTGGGCCTGGGCACCATCCTCGTGGGGGACGACCCCGCCAGTGCCGGCTACATCGCCAAGAAGCACGATGCGTGCGCCGCGGTCGGGATGCGGTCGTTCCACCAGGAGCTGCCGTCCACCGCCACCCAGGACGAGGTCATGGCCGCGGTGGCCGCCTTCAACGGCGATCCGGCGGTCGACGCCTTCCTGATCCAGAACCCCTTCCCGCTGGGGCTCGACTACAACGCGGCGATCGCCTTTCTCGACCCGGCCAAGGACGCCGACGGGCTCCACCCCACCAACCTCGGCCTCCTCGCCCTCGGCGTTACCGACGCCCCGCTGGCGTGCACGCCGGCGGGCATCCTGGCCATGCTCGCCCACTACGAGGTGCCCGTCGAGGGCCGCAACGTGGTCATCGTGGGTCGCGGCCCGACCATCGGGCGCCCGCTCTCACTGCTGCTGTCGCAGAAGCGCGCCGGCGCCAACGCCGCAGTCACCGTCGTCCACACCGGCGTGGCGAACTGGGCCGACTACACCCGCCGGGCCGACATCGTGGTCGGAGGCGCAGGCGTGGCCAACATGATCGGCCCCGACCATGTCCGGCCCGGCGCTGCGGTGGTCGGCGCAGGCATCACATGGGAAGGCCGGCGGGTCGTCTCCGACGTGGACGAGTCGGTCGGCGAGGTGGCCGGATGGGTCACGCCCCGCCGGGGCGGTGTCGGCCCGACCACCGTGGCCATGCTGCTGAGCAACGCAGTACGAGCGGCGCGCGCCAAGCTGGAGGCCTCATGACCCAGATCATCCAGCTCCTCGACGCGGGGACGACGTTCTCCTTCGAGTTCTTCCCGCCCAAGAACGACGTCGAGCAGGCCACCCTGGTCCGCACCCTGCGGGAGCTCGAGCCGCTCGACCCGGCGTTCGTGTCGGTCACCTACCGAGGCGGCCGGGTGTCGCGCCAGCGCACGCACGACCTCGTCGCCGGCATGATCCAGACCACCACGCTGAACCCCATGGCCCACCTCACGTGCGTGGTCCACAGCCGCCTGGAGCTCGCCGAGATCCTCGTCGAGCTGCGCAAGGCGGGGGTCGACAACGTGCTCGCCCTCGGGGGCGACGCCCCGCCCGACGCCAAGGAGCTCGGCCACGCCGAACTCACCCACGCCATCGAGCTCGTCGATCTGGCCCGCGCCATCGGCGGGTTCTCGATCGGCGTGGCCGCCCATCCCGAGCTGCACCCCAACTCCGGCGGCGACCTCGACCTCGACCGCCGCCACGTCGTCGCCAAGATGGAGCTGGCCGACTTCGCCATCACCCAGTTCTTCTTCCGCACCAGCGACTACCTCGGCCTGGTCGACGACCTGGCAAAGCGGGGCATGCACAAGCCGGTCATCGCCGGGATCATGCCGATCACCAGCCTGTCGTCGGTGACGCGGATGGCCCAGCTGTCCGGCTGCGAGGTGCCTCCCGAGGTCGTCGCGCGCGTCGAGGCCGTCGCCGATGACCCCGACGACGTCAAGCGGGTAGGGGTGGAGCTGGCCACCGAGCTGTGCCGCGACCTTCTCGACAATGGCGTCCCGGGCCTGCACTTCTACACGCTGAACCGGTCGACGGCGACCCGCGAGATCTACGCCAACCTCGGGCTGGTGCCGAGCTCGTCAGGCTGAGACGGGCGGCCCCGTGGAGCTGCCGTTCAGAGCAAGGCTGGTAGTTGTCGGCGCCGCAGTCCGCGCCGCCTTCTGCTGGGCCGTGGCCGCCGCCGCGCTGGCGGCGCCGATCTACACCGGCTTCTCGCTGCGCCGACTGATCGTCGCCGCCATCGTGTTCGCGGCCGTCTGGGCCCTGGTGACGGCGGCGGTGTTCGTGTTCCCCGTCGCCCGGTACGGAGGCTGGGTGGCCGGCAGGATCACCGCCCGATCTGCGGCGCCGGCGCGTCTGGGGAACGTGGCCGCCGGTCTGGCCTTGGCGATCGGCCAGCCGGAAGGACGGGTGGCGGTGATCGACTCTCCGGTGCCGAACGCCGGCGCCTTCCCCACCCGCTCGGGGAACCTGGTGGTGGCCACGTCGGGCGCGGTGGACTCCCTCGGCCGCGACGAGCTCGAGGGGCTGGTGGCGTCCCAGTTGGTGGTGGCCGGCGATCGTTGGGTGCGGATGGCGACCGCAGCGCAGCTGTTCCAGGGACCGCGGTTCGCCCTGCTGTTCGGTTCGGTGTTCGTGAACCCGTTCCTCATGCCGGTGGCGTTCCTGGCCTTCTTCGGCGGCCGCTACGCCGACGGGGCCCGCGACCTGGTGGCCGACGCCGCTGCGGTCACCGCCACCCGCAACCCCGAGCCGCTGGTGCGCGCCCTGCGGTCGCTGGCCACGCATGCGACGTCGGCGCATGAGTTACGGACCGGCCTGCCCGGGCTCCTGGTCGACCAGTTCTGGGTGCTGTCGTGCCGGAGGACGGTGCACACGTCCGTGTCCACACCCGGCGGATCGCGGAAGTGGACCACCGGGGATGAGGTGGCGGCCGAGATGCGGGTCCGGGCCGGCCGCATCGAGCAGGCGGCGCGTGGCGACTGGTCGGCTTTCGAGGGGTTGGGGGCATGGCGGAGAGCGATGCGGACGCTCGGCGGATAGCCCGACCGCCAGTGGGTGACTCACGACGCCAGCTCCCGCTGCAGGGGCGTGGGGAACCGGGGCGTGACCCGTACGTCGCCCAGCCACACGGTGAGGCGGGCGGCCTCGGCTTCGATGGCGTCACGCGCCTCGCGCCCCGGATCCTCCAGCAGGCGGAACACCACCTCGCCGGTCCTGCGCTGCGCCCACCCGCCGACGATCCGACCGTCGAACCAGACCGTGGGACCGGCGTTGCCGTTGGTGTCGAACAGCGCCCCGCCGTGCTCGCCCAGGTACCAGTTCCGCTGCTTCCATCCCATGGTGGTGGGGTCGAGGCTCGGCAGGAGGGCGACCCAGGGCTCGGGCGCCGGCGTGAGTTCGATGTCGCCGGCCAGGACGATGCCGGGCACCCCCTCGAGGTCGACCTCCTCCACCTCGAGGGCGGCCACCGCCTTACGAACCTGGCCCAGGGTCAGCCCGGTCCACCACGTGAGGTCGGCCACGGTGGCCGGGCCGAAGGCCTGGAGCCATCGCTGCGCCAGGTCGATCCGGGCCTCGTCGGCGGTGGGAGGTGTGACCGCGTCCGGCAACCATGACGACATCGGCGACCAGCGGTACTGGCTGCTTGTCCATCCGCCCTTCGGCCGGCCGCGCACGATCTTCTGCTCGGTGGAGAGCAGGAAGAGGACCCGGGTGGTCAGGCCGATCATGCCCTCCCACTTCGTGCCCACGCCGACCAACAACTTCCGGCGGAGCCCAGGGACGAGCTTCGACAGCTCCGCGCCGGTGGCCTCGCCCTGGGTCTGGATAGCGGCCAGCGTCGCCACCTCGAGGGCGCGGAGATGGGCGTCGGCGTCGGGCACACCGTTCTGTTCCAACATGGCCATGGTGCGCCTTCTCTCGCCGGGCACCAGAGCGTCGGTGCAGGCCGCCTGCACCACTGGCACCATGGGCACGGGCAGCACGAACATGGTGCGGCGCATGCAGAGAGTGCGGACGAGGCGGCGGTCGTCGTAGAGGGCCCGGGCCAACCGCTCGGAACTCGGCGTGACCATGCGGGCCGCGGCGGACAGGAACACCGTCGACGGATCGGTGCCGTGCAGTGCCACCACCGCCTCGGCGATGGCGACTGCATCGTCGACCCGTGCGCCCGGGGCCAGCCGGTGCCGCACGCCGAGCCGGGCCCGGCGCTCCTCCACGGTCATACGCAGCACCCCGGCATGCTTGCATGGGCGCTGGCGCGAAGATGGCCGCGCCATGCAGCTCGCCCAGGTCAACGTCGCCTTACCCGCTGCGCCGCTGGAGTCACCCGTCATGAGCGGATTCGTCAAGGCCGTCGACGACGTCAACTGGCTGGCCGACAAGAGCCCCGGGTTCGTGTGGCGGCTCCTGCCTCAGGACGGGCCGGTGACCTTCGGTCGGCTGGGCGACGACCGGGTGATCGTGACCGTGTCGATCTGGGCGCACTTCGAGGCGTTGCAGCAGTACGTCTACCGCACCGGGCACGCGCTCTTCATGCAGCGCCGGAGCCGGTGGTTCGTATCGATAGGCGGGTTCACCACCGCCATGTGGTGGATCGACGACGACCTCCGGCCGTCGGTCGACGACGGACTCGGCCGCCTCATCCACCTCCGCATGCACGGGCCGACACCGCACGCCTACTCACTTCGGCGGCAGTTCGACGCCGAGGGCGACGACGACCGGCGATGACCCGGTGATCGGCCTCCGAGGTGGGCAGCGCCGGGCGGGGGACGACGATCCGGCGGCCGCGGCGACAAAGGGGCGGACGGTTGCGGCGGCTGTTCGGGGGTTGAGCGTTTAGGTTGGGTTGATGCCCGACGAGACGCTTCGCGACCTGGCCGAGGAGTACTGGGAGACGGTGCTCGAGTCCAGCCCGAGTACCGCCACCCTGCTGGGCTACCATCGGTACGACGACCGCCTGGAGGACCTGTCGGTCGAGGCCGAGCAGACGCTGCGGCTCCGTTGGCAGTCCCTGCGGGACCGGCTGGACGAGGTCGACCGGGCACGCCTCGGCCCCGACGACCTGGTGACGCGCGGACTGTTGGGCGCCGAGCTCGACGACGCCATGGCGTCGATCGACCAGCGCCTCGTCGAGCTGCAGTCCGACCAGATGACGGGCTTCCACGTCGAGCTGCTGCAGGCGATCCCCGTGATGGCTGCGCCCGACTCGGCGTCGGCCGAGATGCTGGTCGCCCGGTTCCGGCAGATCCCCCGGGCCCTGGAGCAGGCCGCCCAGCGGTTCCTCGATGGAGCGGCGGCGGGCCGCACACCCGCAGCGGTCTGCGTCCTCCGGTCGGTCAACATGGTCGAGGGGTACCTGGCCTCGCCGCTCGACGCTGACGTCTTCGCCAGCGTGGGTGCTCCTGACGAGTGGGACCGCCACCTGCTGCGCCGGGTCGTCGAGGACGAAGTCCGCCCCGCGTACCGCCGGATGGCCGACACCCTGAAGGAGCAGCTCCTGCCGCTCGGTCGCGACGACGAGCACTGCGGGTTGTCGTGGCTGGGCGACGACGGCGCGCAGATCTACGCCACGCTCGTGGCCCATCACACCACCCTTGAACTGCCGCCGGAAGAGATCCACGCCATCGGTATGCAGGAGGTCACCGAGAAGCTGCCGGCGGAGTATGCCGAGGTCGGCGGCCGGCTGTTCGGGCTCAGCGACCCCGCCGCCGTCCTCGACCGACTGCGCACCGACCCTGCGTTGCGCTACTCGACCGGGCCGGAGATCATGGCCGACGCACGGGAGGCGTTCGGGGCGGCCAAGGCGGCAATGGGCGAGTGGTTCGGCCGGCTGCCGCAGTCCGATTGCGCCATCGAGGAGGTGCCGGAGTTCCTCGCCGCCGACTCACCCAGCGCCTACTACTTCCCGCCCGCCGGCGACGGCTCCCGCGGCGGCACCTACTACGTCAACACCCACCGCCCGGAGGACAAGGCCCGGTACGAGACAGCGTCGATCGCCTTCCACGAGGCCATCCCCGGCCACCACCTGCAGATCGCCATCGCCACCGAGTTGTCCGAGCTGCCGAGGTTCCGGCGCTTCTCACTGGCCAACACGGCCTACGTCGAGGGCTGGGGCCTCTACTCCGAGCGCCTGGCCGAGGACATGGGTCTTTACCGCAACGACATGGAGCGCATCGGCATGCTGGCCGCCGACTCCATCCGGGCGTGCCGGCTGGTGGTCGACACCGGGCTGCACGCCCTGGGCTGGACCCGGCAGCAGGCCATCGAGTTCATGGCCGCCAACACGCCGGTGTCGGTGGAGGAGGTCACCGTCGAGATCGACCGCTACATCGGCATGCCGGCCCAGGCGCTGGCCTACAAGCTGGGCCAGCGGGAGATCCTCCGCCTGCGCGACTCGGCACAGGATCAACTGGGCGACGCGTTCGACTACCGTGGCTTCCACGACGCAGTGCTCACCTCGGGCGCCGTCCGCCTGCCGATCCTCACCGAGCTGGTCGACGCGTGGGTCACCTCGAAAGGGGGCTGATCGCAGGGTCACTAGTCTTCGCAGATGCCCGACAAGATCACTGCGGCGGCCGACGGAACGCTGAACGTCCCGGACGAACCGATCATCCCGTTCATCAGGGGCGATGGCACGGGCGTCGACATCTGGCCCGCCACGCAGCTCGTTCTCGACGCGGCAGTGGCGAAGCGGGGCAAGCGGATCGAGTGGCTCGAAGTGCTCGCCGGCCAGAAGGCCTTCGACGAGACCGGCTCGTGGCTGCCCGACGAGACGGTGGCATCCTTCCGGGAGCACGTCGTCGGGATCAAGGGACCGCTGACCACCCCGGTGGGCGGCGGCATCCGCAGCCTCAACGTGGCCCTGCGCCAGATCCTCGACCTCTACGTCTGCCTGCGCCCGGTGCGTTGGTTCACGGGTGTGCCGTCGCCTGTGAAGCACCCCGAGAAGGTCGACATGGTGATCTTCCGGGAGAACACCGAGGACGTCTACGCCGGCATGGAGCTGGAGCAGGGGACGGCGGAGGTGAAGCGCCTCATCGAGTTCTGCACCAAGGAATTCGGCTGGGACATCCGGGCCGACTCCGGCATCGGCATCAAGCCCATCTCGATCACCGGGTCCAAGCGGCTCGTCCGGGCCGCGATCGAGTACGCCGTCCGCAAGGGCCGGAAGTCCGTCACCCTGGTCCACAAGGGGAACATCCAGAAATTCACCGAGGGCGCGTTCCAGGCCTGGGGTTACGAGCTGGTCCGGGAGGAGTTCGCCGACGTCGCCGTCGGCTGGGACGACTGCGGCGGCAAGCCCGGAGACAGGATCCTAGTCAAGGACACCATCGCCGACATCTTCCTCCAGCAGGTGCTCACCCGGCCGGAGGAGTTCGACGTGATCGCCACCACCAACCTCAACGGCGACTACGCGTCCGACGCGCTGGCCGCCCAGGTGGGCGGGATCGGCATCGCCCCCGGCGCCAACATCAACTACGTGACCGGCCACGGCATTTTCGAGGCCACCCACGGCACCGCCCCCAAGTATGCCGGCCAGGACAAGGTCAACCCCGGCTCGCTCCTGCTGTCGGGCGTGCTGATGCTCGAGCACCTCGGTTGGGAGGAGGCCGCGGACGACGTGATCCGGGCCCTGGAGGCCACCATCGCCGACCGGATCGTCACCTACGACTTCGCCCGCCTCACCGAGGGCGCCACCGAGGTCAAGACGTCCGAGTTCGCCGCCGCCATTGTCGAACGGCTGTGATCGCCCTCACTCGCTCGCTGCGCTCGCTCCGTTTGGGCGAGTTGATCGTGCTGCGGCCGTCCGGCGGAGCCGGCCGACCTCCGCCCTGCGGACCTTCCGGCCGGCTGCGCCGGCCATGCCCGTCAGCCGAAGGAGCCGCCTTCGGCGGCGTCAGCGTCCGGCGGACGAAGGGCCGGACCCGTTCATGAAGGTCACAATCGCCGGCGCCGGGTTCTACGGGTCGACGTTGGCCCAGCGGGTGGCGGAGGCGGGGTACGCGGAGGAGGTCGTGCTCACCGACATCGTCGAGGGGAAGCCGCAGGGCCTCGCCCTCGACCTCATGCAGAGCCGACCGCTGGCCGCCTTCGAGACGCGGATCTCGGGCACGAACGGATACGAGGAGACGGCGGGATCGGACATCTGCGTGATCACCGCCGGCCTTCCTCGCAAGCCGGGGATGAGCCGGATGGACCTGCTCGAAACCAACGCAAGGATCGTGGCCGACGTCACCCGCCGCCTGATCGCCGCCTCCCCCGACACGGTGTTGATCGTGGTGTCGAATCCTCTCGACGAGATGACCGCCCTGGCCGCCGCGGCGTCCGAGTTGCCGAAAGGCCGGGTCATGGGCCAGGCCGGCCTGCTCGACTCGGCCCGCTTCCGCCATTTCGTCGCCGAGCGACTCGGCGTGCCCATCGCGGACGTCGAGGCGATCACCCTCGGGTCGCACGGCGAGACCATGGTGCCGGTGCCCTCGCTGGCGAGAGTGGGCGGGAAGCCGCTCACCGAGATCCTCGACCCCGCGACCGTCGAGGAGCTCGTGCAGCGCACGCGCGACGGCGGGGCGGAGATCGTCGCCCTGCTGAGGACCGGCTCTGCGTACTTCGCGCCGGCCGCTGCGGCCGAGACGATGGTGCGGGCCGTGGCCGGGAACACCCACGACGTCCATCCGGTCAGCGCCTGGGTCGACGGGGCCTACGGGATCGAGGGCGTGTACCTCGGTGTGCCGGCGCGGCTCGGTCGGGAGGGGGTTGCGGAGGTCGTCGAGCTCGACCTCACCGCGGAGGAGCTGAGCGCGCTGCGGACGGCCGCCGGCGCCGTCCGGGGCAAGCAGGAAGAGGCGGTCGCTCTACTCATCTGAACGGCTATTCATCTGAACGGCTGCGGGACCGCATCATGACGATGAGCGGCGCCATGACGAAGCCGAGCCCTGACACGGGCACGAGGAGCATGGAGAACGTCCGCAGCCCGTTGGAGCCGGACATGATGCTCACGAAGAAGAGGCCCACCGCACCGAGCGCCAGCAGGACGGGTGTCATCACCAGCATGTCGGAGGGCCGGCGTTCGGCGGGGGAGTAGGGGTCGTCGCTGAGGTCCTCCGGGTCGATGTCGTCGTCGTCCTCGAGGGGCTGCCACCCCGACTCGGGTGGAGGCGCCGGCCGGGCGGGCGCTTCAGGTTGGCCCAGGCCGGCGTCGTACGTGCGGCGCAGGGCGGGGTCGCTGAGCACGGACCATGCCCCGTTGATCGTGGCCATCACGGCCTGGTCGGCGTCGGGGGCGACGTCAGGGTGGTGGCGCAGGGCCAGCAGCCGGTAGGCCCGCTGAATCTCCTCGGTGCTGGCATCGGTGGCGACGCCGAGGAGCTCGTAGTAGGTGGCCACCGTCAGTAGGTGGTTGCTCCGGACACGCCGGCCAGGAGCCTGCCGATGTCGGCCAGGGCCTCCTGTTGGTCGACGAGGGAGCTGATCGACCCGCCGACCCGCAGTCGCCCGGCGGCGAAGGCGGCGGCCGGTGTGAGGAAGCCCCGGCTGACGAGGACGGCGGTCTCGTAGTCCGAGGTGAGGTCCACATCGAAGTCGGCGGAGCCGGGGCCCGATTCGAACGTGACCTTCCCGTCCGCCACGTGGAGCGTGTACTCCACGTCGCCGTCCGGGCCGCCGGTGACGCGCTGGTGGACGTGGAGGGCGGCGCCCGGCGACGCGGTGGCCGCGAGCGAACTCAGGTGGTCGAGCCATTCCGGGCTCAGGAACCTCACCGGTGCATTCTCGCCTATTACCGTCGACGGTGATGGAGCTTGCCCGGATCGCGCCGGCCGACGAGCGCCGGCACGTCCCGGGACCGGGCCGCGACTGGGAGGAGTCGTGGTACCTGGACTTCGTGGCCTTCGACGGCGGCCTGGCCGGGTACGTGCGACTGACCCTTCGTCCCAAGGAGGGGACCGCATGGTTCTGGGCGGGGATGGTCGGCGGCGGGCCCCCGCTCGTCACCGTGCGCGACCACGAGGTGCCGTTGCCGTCGGGCGGGGGGTTGGAGGTCCGGGCGTCGGGCCTGTGGACCGAGCTGGTGTGCGAGACGCCCCTCGACCACTGGAGCGTGGGCCTGGAGGCGTTCGGGGTGGCGCTGGACGACCCCCTGGAGGCGTGGGGGCGGGAGCGGGGCGACCCCTGCGCCCTCGGCCTCGACGTGGAGTGGGAGGGGGTGGAGGGATGCCGGTCCTGGCCGGATGGCGGCTACTGGCAGGGCTGCACCGTCCACGGCGACGTCCTGGTCGGCGCCGAGCGGTTCGCCCTGGACGGCGCCGGCACCCGGGTCCACCTGTGGGGCGAGGCCCGGCGATCGGTCCCGGGCGGCTGGGCCGCCGGCCGGCTCGACGACGGGACGGTGTTCGGGGTGCCCGACCCGGGCGTCGACTGTGATCCGGAGGGCCGCCTCCGATCGGTGACCATGGACGGGATCACCGGCACCGCCGTGGCCCACTCGCCGGTGCTGATCCCGGGCTCCGGCCGGCTGGCCCGGGCCGTGTGCAGGTACGCGACGGCGGATGCCCGCTCCGGTCACGGGTGGGCGGAGTGGCTGCTACCCGACGCGTAAACCGGAGGCGATGGCCTGGAGCTCGGCGGGGGAGACGCTTCCGGTGATGTGCACGAACGATTCGGCGACGGGGTGGACGACCAGTGTCGGCCCGACGGACCGCAGCACGAGCTGGCCCGCGCCCAGCGACCCGAGGTTGACCTCACGGCCGGGGCTGGCATCGGTCAGCTCGGGCTCGGCTGCCACCGGACCCTGGCGGATGGTGAAGACGTCGATACCCCGGACGTAGACATCGACGTGGCCCGACCCCTTGCCGGCCACGAGGTACCGGCCGCGGTGGGTCCATCCGGTCGGGACCGATGCGGGGGCCCAGTAGCCCGCGGTCGGAGCGACGGAGCGGTCCACCTCGGTGACCACCGCGCCGCCCTGGTCGGTGCCCACCCGGGCCCCCTCGATGGCGAAGAGCGCCGGGTCGAGGGCGGTGTCGACCTCTATCGCCGTGGCCGTCAGACGCTGGGTCACCTTGTCCCCGGCGATCGTCACCTCCTCCAGGATGAGCCCGGCGTCGTCGAGGCAGACGTCGACGTAGTCGGTGGCCGTGGGAGCGGTGATCTTCAGGCTCTGCAGAGGTGAGCCGGTGCGGTAGGTCTGGCATTCCCGCCTGATCGCCCGGCGGCGGTCGCCCAGGACGAACAGGCCCTGGCTGACCAGCTCGTCGATCGAGGCGGCCACCCGCACGTCGCCGAGGGCCACAGTGGGCGCGTCGTCGGCGATCTGGGCGGCACCGGCCTCGGTGTAGTTGGCGTAGGTGCCGTAGGTGGACCGGCCCGAGAACTGCCCGGCGCGGCCGGGGGGCGGTCCCTCCCGGATCTCGACCCGCCCGTCGAAGGGCCGCTTCACGGAGATCTCCTCGGTCGATTCGGTGATCTCGGACCCCTGATACGCCTCGGCCCGGTAGACCGCGTGGAAGGAAGCGGGTGTGGACGACATGGCCAGCGCACCGGTGGCACCCGGTACCCGCTCGGCACGAAGGTCCCGCGACGGCCCCTTTTCTTCCCGGAGGGTGAGGTACGCCACGGTCCCGACCACGACCGCAACTGCGGCGAAGACGGCCACCGAAATGAGCCGGCGCCGACGCCGGGCGACCCGGCGGGCGGCCGTGGTCCTGGCCGTCGCCTGCTGCCGGCGCCGGTGCAGCGCGGCCTGACGACGCTCGGCGCGACTACCCCCGCCGCGGTTCGTGGTCTTGGACGCCATGCAGGGAATGGTAGGCAGCTATTCCTGTGATTCCGCCGGGAGTGGTCTGTGAGGGCCCGGTCAGGGGCTGTGCGCCTCGAAGGACGCCACGGCCGCCGCCGCCTTCGTGGAGGCGACCGAGGGGGCTGGGCGGAACTCCATCGCATCCCGCACCGCATTCCACGCCGGCTCGTTGGCGGCCTGCCAGGACCAGAAAGACACACCCGCCGCGCCGTTGTTCTGGGCGAAGCGCATGAACCGGAAAAGCTCCTCGGGCGGCGGAACGCCCTTGCGTCCACCCTCCGGCGCCCCGTCGTAGGCCTGGCCGACCGGGTACACGGGCTTGTTGAACTTCGCGAGGTACGCAAGGGCGCCGGCCACGTCGGTGTCGGGCTGGCGGTCGAGCCAGTAGATCATCGGGGCGATGGCGTCGTAGCCGGCCACGATCTCCGGGTACGGGTGGGTCGGCCGCTCCTTGGCCGGGCGGGGCACGGTCACGATGAGGGTGTAGTCCTCGCCGGCCGCGGCCCGGAGGGCGGCGCCATAGCGTTTGGCGTTGTCGGGGGTGAGGCGGGTTCCCTCGGCCGGGCTCTCGATGTCGGGTGAGAAGGCGTCAATCCGGTCACCGCTGGGCGTGGTGTAGCGGATCATGGTGGTGGCCCGCTCGATGTCGGGGCCCATCGGGTCGAGCTTCGGGAAGTCCCAGCCGATGACCTTGATGCCGGCGGCGTGGGCCGCGGGCAGGATGCGGTCCATGAACGGGGCCACGTTGAAGCCGTCCCAGGCCGAACCCATCCGAACCCAGAGGTGGGTGAGCCCGGTGGCCTTGGCTTTGGCCACGATGGCGGCGACATTGCCACCCTCGGTCCTGGCCGGCTCGTAGATCCACATGCCCTTGCCGCTGGGCAGCCACTTCGTGGGGGTGGGTGGCGGCGCCAACACCGCGGCGGGGGCTGCAGTGGCGTGGATCTCGGCCGAACCGGCGGGGAGGTGGACCATGGGAGCGGCCGGCACCGGCTGTTCGACCGCCAGGACGGCTGCGGCGTCGGCCTCGGTCACCCCGGGCGCATCGTGGCCGGCGAATGCGGCGAGGAGCACGACCGCCGCCAATGCGACGAAGAGCAGGCGGTCGAGGCTGGCGTGGGGACGGCGGAAGGCAGACATGGACATCCCGAGCGGTCGGTCGTGCCGACGCCCCGGTCGCGCTGACTCGCGCCCCGAGCCCCAGCCCGAAAAAAGGCCTCCCCCAAGGTTTCGAGATGTGCAGAAGAGGGAAGAACGTTGAACTCGGAGAAAGTATACGACACCTTTTTCGGCGTCCTGACACGTTCGAGCGTCAGTCCGAGCCTGGGCGGACGATGGCCCGCTTGACCTCCTGGATGGCCTCGGTGACCTTGATGCCCCGGGGGCAGGCGTCGGTGCAGTTGAAGGCGGTGCGGCACTTCCACACGCCCGACGTCTCGTCGAGGATCTCAAGGCGCTCGTCGGCTGCCTCGTCGCGGGAGTCGAAGATGAAGCGGTGGGCGTTCACGATGGCCGCCGGTCCGACGTAGGTGTCGTTGGCCCAGTAGACCGGGCAGGACGTGGTGCACGCTGCGCACAGGATGCACTTGGTGGTGTCGTCGAAGCGGGCCCGCTGCTCCGGTGACTGAAGGCGCTCACTCTCGCCTGGGTCGGTGGTGTTCACCAGGTGGGGCATGACGCTGCGGTACTGGGCGAAGAAGGCGTCCATGTCGACGACCAGGTCCTTGAGCACCGGCAGTCCCCGGATTGGCTCGACGGTGATCCGGGAGCCGACGTCCCGCACCAGCAGGACGCACGCCAGCCGGTTGGCGCCGTTGATCACCATGGCGTCCGACCCGCACACCCCGTGGGCGCAGGAGCGGCGGAAGGCCAGGCTGCCGTCCTGGTACCACCGGACCTGGTGCAGGGCGTCCAGCACCCGATCGCTTTCGTCCACGCTGACCCGGTACTCCTCCCAGTGCGGCCTGTCGTCCTTCTCCGGGTCGAACCGCTTGATCCTCAGGTCAACGTCCACGGCCACCACTGTGCCAGGGTCATCGCGCAGCGCCATGACGCCGTCTGCTGACCCAGGAAGATCGGCGATTCAGTACTTTCGTTCCATGGGGAGGTAGGGACCGCCGACGACGGGCTTGTAGTCGAGGCGGATGCTTCCGTCGGGTTGGCGGTGGGCCAGGCTGTGGCGCATCCAGTTTGCGTCGTCGCGCAGGGGGTGGTCGTCCCGGAAGTGCCCGCCCCGGCTCTCGGTGCGGGCCAGGGCCGCAGCCACCAGGGCCTGGGCCACGTCGAGCAGGTAACCCAGCTCGAGCGCCTCCGAAAGCTCGTAGTTGAACCGACGACTCTGGTCGGTGACGGCGATGTCGGTGTACCGGTCACGGAGCCGGTCGATGGTGGCGGAGACCGAGCGCAGGCTCTCGTCGGTGCGGAAGACCGAGGCGTTGAGCGTCATCTCGGCCTGGAGCTCGCTGCGGATGTCCGCGACCCTCTCCGTTCCGTTCCCGCTCAGGAGGGCCGACACAGTGTCCACCACGGCGTTCTCGAAGCCATCGGCCAGACCGGGCGGCTTCCGGTCCTGGACGAAACCGGCCATGGCCGCTCCACCCCGTCGCCCGAAGACAACGATGTCGAGCAGGGAATTGGTGCCGAGCCGGTTGGCTCCGTGGACCGACACGCACGCGCACTCGCCGGCGGCGTACAGGCCCGGGGCCACCGTGCCCTCGGCGTCGAGTATCACCTCGGCCGACACGTTGGTCGGGATTCCGCCCATGGCGTAGTGGGCGGTGGGCTGGATGGGGATGAGGTCGGTCTTGGGCTCGATGCCCAAGTATGTGCGGACGAACTCGGCGATGTCGGGGAGCTTCTCGTCGATCTGCTCGGGCGGGAGGTGGGTGAGGTCGAGGTACAGGTAGTCGTTGTCCGGGCCGCTGCCCCGGCCCTCGCGGATCTCGGTGAGCATCGCCCGGCTGACCATGTCGCGCGGGGCGAGGTCCTTGACCGTCGGTGCGTACCGCTCCATGAACCGCTCGCCGCCCTCGTTGCGCAGGATCCCGCCCTCGCCCCGGGCCGCCTCCGACAGGAGGATGCCCAGCTTGTTGATGCCGGTGGGGTGGAACTGGAAGAACTCCATGTCCTCCAGCGGCACACCACGGCGCCAGAGCAGCCCGGGGCCGTCACCGGTGAGGGTGTGGGCGTTGGATGACACCTTGAAGATGCGGCCGAACCCGCCGGTGGCGAACAGCGCGGCGGCGCACTCGAAGACGTGGAGGTCACCGGTGGCCAGCTCGTGGGCCACGACGCCGGCTACGCCACGGCGAGGGTCGCCGTCGACGAAGGCCACGTCGAGGACCTGGAACTCGTCGAAGAACGCCACTCCCCGGGCCACGCACTGCTGGTAGAGAGTCTGGAGGATCATGTGGCCGGTGCGGTCGGCGGCGAAGCAGGCGCGCTTCACCGGGGCCTCGCCGTGGTTGCGGGTGTGGCCGCCGAAGCGCCGCTGGTCGATCTTGCCCTCAGGGGTGCGGTTGAACGGCAGGCCGAAGTGCTCGAGCTCGATGACGGCGTCGACCGCCTCCCGGCACATGATCTCGGCCGCGGGCTGGTCGACGAGGTAGTCGCCGCCCTTGACCGTGTCGAAGGCGTGCCACTCCCAGGAGTCCTCTTCCACGTTGGCGAGGGCGGCGCACATCCCGCCCTGGGCCGCGCCGGTGTGGGATCGGGTGGGGTAGAGCTTGGAGATCACCGCGGTCCGGCACTTGCCGGCCGTCTCTATGGCCGCCCGCAGCCCGGCTCCGCCGGCGCCGACGATGACCGCGTCGAAGGTGTGCCGGTGGATCTCCACCCCGCCATCCTGCCGCGCCTGGCGGGCCCTCACGAACGGGTGAGCGGCCCCTGCAGGACAGCGTCGAGCTCCAGCTTCCCGGCGACGGGGTTGAGGGTGATCGTGTAGGGCCCATCGCCGAACTGGAAGCCGGCGGCCGGCTTGCGGGACCTCTGGTCGCGGATCTGGATGTCTCCGGCGGCGGTGACCTTTCCGGGCCCGGTGACCTCGAAGCGGGCGGCCGCCACCTTGACGACCACCCCGCCCGTCGCCGCGACGATGGTGCGGGCGTCGGCGGTGAAGTTGACGGCATCCCTGGGCGTGGCCAGGCCGCCGACCCCGACCGCCACGGACGCACCCACGCGGTAGGTGCCCGGCTTGAGGGCCCGGGCCGCCCCGTCGACGGTCCAGGTGGCCGCACCGGTGCCGTCGACGTCGACCTTGGACCCGCCAAGGTCGATCGAACCCCCTGTTCCGGTGATGGGCAGCGGAGTGCCGCCGCCCCAGGCGATCGACGTGCGGCGCCCGTCGACCAGGGCGTTCTCGATGGTGGCCTTGCCCACCCCCCGTTCAAGGGCGGTGAGGGTGAAGGGGGCGGCGAGGATGGCCGGCCCACCCTGGGCCCCTTCGGCCGTGAGCCTGGTGACGGTTCCCTTGATGAAGACCTGTCCCGGCGCGGGCGCAGGCCCGAGGTCGACGGTGGTGGTCGTGGTCGCGTCCGCCCCCCCGCCCTTGAACCGGTCGAGGGCGCTCGTGCGGTCGGCCGTGAGCCGGATGCCGACGGCGAGCGCCACAACGCAGAGCGCCAGGGCGACGAAGTAGGCGAGAACCCGTTGCATTGATGCAAGGGTACGGTGGGCTCGATGTCCAGGCCCGCGACCCTCGGCCAGTTACGCGAATCAGGATGGCGATCCGTCCCGGTCAAGGAGGAGGTGCGGCGCAACGCCGCCGCACGCATCGCGGCCGGCGAGCCCATCGTCACGGGCGTGGTCGGCTACGGAGACACCGTGCTTCCCCAGCTCGAGAATGCGCTGCTCGCCGGGCACGACACGATCTTCCTGGGCGAGAGGGGCCAGGCCAAGACCAGGATCATCCGCTCGATCACCGAGCTGCTCGACGAGTGGATGCCGATCGTCGCCGGGTCCGAGATCAACGACGACCCGTACGCCCCCGTCTCCCGCCACGGCCGCGACCTGATCCGCGACCACGGTGAGGACACACCTATCGAGTGGGTCCACCGCTCGACCCGGTTCGGCGAGAAGCTGGCCACGCCCGACACCTCGATCGCCGACCTGATCGGCGAGGTCGACCCCATCAAGGTGGCCGAGGGCCGGTACCTGTCCGACGAGCTCACCATGCACTACGGGCTCGTTCCCCGCACCAACCGGGGCATCTTCGCCATCAACGAGCTGCCCGACCTGGCCGAGCGGATCCAGGTGGGCCTGTTGAACGTGCTGGAGGAGCGGGACATCCAGGTGCGGGGTTACAAGATCCGTCTGCCGCTCGATCTGATGCTGGTGGCGTCGGCCAACCCGGAGGACTACACGAACCGGGGCCGGATCATCACGCCGCTCAAAGACCGTTTCGGGGCCCAGATCCGAACCCACTACCCCCTCGATACCGCGCTGGAGCTGGCGGTCGTCCGGCAGGAGGCCCGTCCTCTCGACGGCGAGACCCTCGGCATCCCCGGCCTGCGGGTCGAGGTGCCCGACCACATGGCCGAGATCGTGGCCACCGTCAGCCACGAGGCCCGCCGGAGCCCGCATGTGAATCAGCGGTCGGGTGTGTCGGTGCGGCTCACCATCGCCAACTACGAGACGATGATCGCCAACGCCACCCGCCGGTCCCTGCGCCTGGGCGAGACGCTGGTCGTGCCCCGGGTGAGCGACCTCGATGCCCTTCCCGCCTCGACCGCCGGCAAGGTCGAGATTGAGACGCTCGACGAGGGCGACGACGGGGCGGTACTGGAGCGCATCGTGAAGTCGTCGATCCTCCTGGTGTTCAGGCAGCGGTGCCCCATGGAACGCTTCCGTGACGCCCTCAGCGAGTTCGACGGAGGGACCATCCTCCACACTGGCGACGACGTGCCGTCGGGCGAGTACGTGGCCGCTCTGGAAGGGCTGCCCGCCCTGCGGGACGCCGTGCTGCCCCTGGCGGGCAGCGAGGATCCTGCGGCGGTGGCCAGCGCGGTGGAGCTGGTTCTCGAAGGCCTCCACCTCTCCCGCCGCCTGAACAAGGACGCCGCAGGCAGCCGCGCCACCTATCGAGGCCGGGGCTGACGTGCGACACATTCGAAACGATTCCGGGTAGATGCCGAGCCGGTTCCGCTATTCACGCTGGGACGGCACCCAGACCGGCTTCGAGCTCACCGCGGAGGAGGTGCTGGCCCAGGCCACAGACGACCTCGTCTACCACGGCGACGTGAACGCCGCCCTGCGGCGCATGCTGCAGGACGGGCTGAAGGACCGCATGGGCGAACGGATCGCCGGCATCCGTGAACTGCTTGAGCGGCTGCCCGAGCGCCGCCGGCAGGAGCTGGCCGACCACGATCTGGGTGGCGTCTACGACGACATTGCCAACGAGCTGCGGGAGGTGGTGAACCAGGAGCGGGCCGCCCTCGACAGCCTCGACGAAGCGGCCCGTCAGTCCGGGGACCCCCGCCGGGAGGACGTGGTCGGCGCGGCCATGGCCGAGCGGCGCATGCAGCTCGACCTGCTCCCGCCGGACCTGGCCGGTCAGGTGCGGTCTCTGTCCGAGTACGACTTCGCGTCGGGGGAGTCCCGCCAGCGCTTCGAGGAGCTGCTCGACAAGCTGCGCCAGGAGCTGCTGAAAGGCCAGTTCAACCAGCTCTCGGAGGCGATGGCCAACACCAGCCCGGAGGAGCTGGCCCGCACGAAGGACATGCTCGCCGCCCTCAACGGCATGCTCGACGAGCGGGCCCGGGGCGAGGAGCCTGACTTCGCCGGGTTCATGGAGTCCTACGGCGACTACTTCCCCGGCAACCCTCATACCCTCGACGAGCTGCTGGAGCAGATGGCCCGGCAGATGGCGGCCGTGCAGCAGTTGATGAACTCCCTGTCGCCCGAGCAGCGGGCCCAGCTCCAGGCTCTCTCAGACCAGTTGCTCGACGACATGGACCTGCGCTGGCAGATGGAGCAGCTCGGCCAGCACCTCAGGGCCGCCCAACCCCAGGCCGGTTGGGGCAACAGCTGGCAGACCAGCGGGTCGGGTCCGATGGGCATGGGCGAGGCGGCCCAGCTCATGGACCGGCTGGGCAACATCGACCAGCTCGAGAACCTGATGCGCTCGGCCGCCAACCCCGGCGCCCTGGCCGAGGCCGACATCGACGTGGCGTCAGAACTGCTCGGTCCGGACGGAGCTCGGAGCCTCGAGCGCCTGGCCGAGCTGACCCGCATGCTCCAGGAGGCCGGGCTCGTCGAGACCCGGGAGGGTCGCCTCGAGCTCACCCCCCGGGGGCTCCGGGCCGTCGGCCAGCGGGCGCTGTCCGACCTGTTCGCACGGCTGTCGAAGGACCGGCTCGGCCGGCACCAGGCCGAGAGCGAGGGTCCCGGGCACGAGCGCACCTTCGACTCCAAGCCGTACGAGTTCGGCGATCCGTTCCACCTCGACATCGAGCGGACGATCCGTAACGCCCTGGGCCGCACGGGCGGCGGGACGCCGGTGCATCTCGACCCTGAGGACTTCGCAGTGGAGCGCACCGAGATCCTCACCCGCACGAGCACCGTTCTGCTCCTCGATCTGTCCCTGTCCATGCCCATGCGGGACAACTTCCTCGCCGCCAAGAAGGTGGCCCTGGCCCTCCACGCCCTGATCTCCAGCCGCTACCCGCGGGACTACCTGGGCATCGTCGGCTTCAGCCAGGTGGCCCGGCCGTTGCGCCCCGAGCAGCTACCGGAGGTGTCCTGGGACTTTGTCATGGGCACCAACATGCAGCACGCCCTGCTCCTCGCCCGCCGGCAACTGGCCCGCCAGTCGGGCACGAAGCAGATCGTGATGATCACCGACGGCGAGCCGACCGCCCACCTCGAGGCCGACGGTGGCGTGTTCGTGAGCTACCCGCCCGTGCGGGAGACGGTGCGGGCCACGCTCGCCGAGGTCTCCCGTTGCACCGCCGAGGGCATCCGCATCAACACGTTCATGCTCGACGCCACCGACCACCTCCAGGCGTTCGTCGAGCGCATGACCCGCATGAATCGCGGTCGGGCCTTCTTCACCACCCCCGAGACCCTCGGCAGCTACGTCCTCGTCGACTTCCTCGAGCACAAGCGGGCCCAGCGCTCCGCCTCAGGTCGCCGCCCGGCCTGACAACAGCGGGACAACAAGCACCGCGTTCGTCGGGCTGGACCCCTTTTCGTGCCGATAGTGGCTGGGAAGGAGCGTGCCATGCAGACCAGGCGGACCTACGAGGAACGACGACCCTGCGAGGAACGACGACCCTGCGAGGAACGACGACCCTGTGAGGAACGACACCGCGGACGCCAACTCGCCTGCGGCGCAGGCGCGTGAGGAGTTCCAGGCGGTTCCGGCGCCTCTCTGCCGGCCCGATTGAACCCGTCTCATGGATGCCCGATGCGGCGCTGAAGGAGAGCGCGGACCGGCTGGCGGAGGCGCAGCGCCTCGCCCACATCGGAAGCTGGACCGTCGACCTGGCGACCGGGGAGCGGGCCTGGTCCGACGAGATGTTCCGGTTGCTGGGCTACGAGCCCGGCGAGGTCGAGCCGGCCGTCGAACGGGTCTTCGAGCGAATTCACCCGGCCGAAGCCGAGGGTGTGCGGGCCCGGGTCCTGGCTGACCTGGCGAATCCGAACGGCTGGGAAGAGGAGTTCCGGATCGTGCTCCCCGGCGGCGCGCTCCGCTGGCTGGCGTGCCGAACCGAGCCCGTCCTGAGCAGGACTGGTGACGTGGTCGGCATCCACGGCACGTCACAGAACGTCACCGAGCGCCGGCAGACGCAGGACCGGCTGCGCTTTCAGGCCCAGCTCCTCAATGCCGTCGGCGAGGCGATCATCGCCACCGACCTCGCCGGGGAGGTCATCTACTGGGGCCCTGGCGCCGAGCGACTGTACGGGTGGAACGCGGAGGAGGTGCGGGGCCTCCGCATCCAGGACGTGATCCCGGTGGTGCCGAGGACCCACGACCGCGAGGACATAAGAGCTCGTCTCGCTCTCGGCCAGCCCTGGGTCGGCACGATGGAGCGGGGCCGGCGGGACGGCTCGACGTTCGTCGCTCACGTGTCGACCACCCCGGTGCATGACGAAGCGGGCCGGCTGGTCGGCAACATCTCGGTCTGCACCGACGTCAGCGCCCAGGACGAGGCCAATACTGCGTTGGAGCTGGCGAGGGATCAGGCGCTGGCGGCCTCGCTCCTCAAGTCCCACTTCCTTACCAACATGAGCCACGAGATCCGTACGCCAATGAACGGTGTGCTCGGCATGACGGACTTACTGCTCGACACCGCTCTCGACGTCCACCAGCGGGAGTACGCGCTGGCCGTGCGGGGCTGCGGCGACGACCTGTTGGCCATCCTGAACGACATCCTCGACCTCTCGGAGATCGATGCCGGTCAGCTCGCGCTCGACTCCGTCGACTTCGACGTGGCTGCGGTCATCGAGGACGTGGCCGAGCTGTTCGCCGGCCGGGCGCATGCCAAGGGCGTGGAGCTGGTTCTTTCCATCGGCGACGACGTGCCCGCGCTGGTGAGGGGCGATCCGGGCCGTGTCCGCCAGGTGCTCTCCAACCTGGTGGGCAATGCCGTCAAGTTCACGTCGGCAGGACTTGTCATGGTGTCGGCCTGCGCCGACCCGGCGCAGGAGGCCGGCGCGCTCCGGCTGCAGGTCGACGATACGGGCGTCGGGATCGCGGCCGCCATGGTGTCTCGGATCTTCGAGCCCTTCTCGCAGGCCGACTCGACTGCGACGCGCGAGTACGGCGGCACCGGCCTCGGGCTGGCGATCACCCGTCGACTGGTCGAGCTCATCGGTGGGCGATGTGGCGTCGACAGTCAGCTCGGAGTGGGCAGCAGCTTCTGGTGCTCCCTGCTCCTCCCAGGAGTGCCTGCTGAGCCGACCCCTGCGCTTCAGGCGGACGACAGTCTCCGGGGGGCCCGCATCCTGGTCGTGGACGACAGCGACGCCAGCCGGCGGGCGATCGAGGGTTACCTGCTGGGCTGGGACATGGACGTCACCGTGGCCGACTCGGGTGCGGCCGCCCTCGACGCAGCCAGGCGCGGGGTGGCGGAAGGGCGGCCCTTCGGAATCGCGCTTATCGACATGCAGATGCCCGCTATGAACGGGCTCGAGCTGGCCGCGGTGCTGGCGGGCGAGCCGGCGACGAGCCGCATGGCCATTGTGCTCCTCGTGACCTCGGGGGGATCGGGCCAGGTGCGCCCCACCGGCATGACGGCGCAGTTGACCAAGCCGGTGCCGCGGGAGCGTCTCCGTGACTGCCTGACCCGCCTCGTCCTGGACGGACGCGTGGCCGGCTCCGCGGTCCCGAAGACCTCGCGTGTCGAGGGGCCACTCACCGGCGCCGTCCGGGTCCTGCTCGCCGAGGACAATCTGATCAATCAGAAGGTGACCGTAGCCATGCTCAACAGCGGTGGGTATCACATCGACGTCGTCGGCAACGGGTTGGAGGCGGTCACTGCGACGAAAGTGAACCACTACGACGTGGTGCTCATGGACTGCCACATGCCGAAGATGGACGGGCTACAGGCGACGGCCGCCATCCGGGCTGCAGAGGGTGATGGGCGTCGGATGCCGATCGTCGCCCTGACCGCAGCTGGCAAGCAGGAGGACAAGGACCGCTGCCTGGCCGCCGGCATGGACGACCACATGGCCAAGCCGGTGGGGAAGGCCCGGCTGCTGGCCACGGTCGCCCGTTGGGCGGGCGCCCCCGACCCTGCTCTCCTATCGACCAATCCGACCAATCCGCCCGAGTTGTCGAAGGACTCATCATGGTAGAGACCCAGATGGACACGATGCCCGGCACCGTGCGACCGGCCGCCGCGACCTCCTTCCTGCGGGCCCTAGCCGCCTCTGGCGCAGCCGTCGCCGGTGTCGGGGCGTTCCTGATCCTCTACGCCGGTACGCCGGCGGCGATGACCGTTGCGGACGCCGCCCTGCTCCTGGCCGCACTGATCGCGGCGTGGGCGTGCGCTCGGGCGGCCCGGCGCGGCGGACCCGACTCCCGGGGTTGGGCGCTGCTTGCCGCCTCGACCCTGACCTATGCCGCCGGGTCGGCGTTGTGGGGGTTCTACGGGCTGACCCGTGACCACACCTACCCGTTCCCCTCGGTCGCGGATGCCGGCTTCCTGGGGTTCACGGTGCTCGCAGCCGCCGGCCTTCTTTCCTTCCCCCGGGAGAGCAGTCGTCTGGTGTCTCGTCTTCGCACCGCCCTCGACGCGCTGTTGATCGCCGTCTCCGTCCTGTTCGTCAGCTGGGCGTTGGTGCTCGGGCCGGTCTCCCATGCCGCCGCCGCGAATCTGCTGGGCCAGCTCACCTCCGTGGCCTATCCGATCGCCGACGTCGTCGTCGGATCGCTGGTTCTCGCCCTCGGGATGCGCCGGCCCCAAGGGTCGCGCCTTCCCTGGCTGTTCGTAGGCGGCGGACTCGCAGTGCTCGCCCTTACTGACAGCACCTACGTGTACCGCACGGTGGCGGGCACCTTCAGCTCCGGCACGGTGCTCTTCACCGGCTGGGTGATCTGCTTCCTGATGATCGCCGTCGCCACGTTGGCTCCGGTCCGGTCGGCTCCCAGGGGCGAGCGGAGCCGCCTCAGCGGTTTCCAGGAGTCTCTGCCGTATCTACCCTTCCTCGCCGCCCTCCTGGTGGGCGTTTCCAGGAAGATCGACCTGAGCACGCCGTTCCTGTTCTGGAACGGGGTCATTCTCCTTGTCGTGTTCTTCGTTCGCCAGGTGCTGATCGTGGCCGAGAACGTCACCCTGAGCGGCGATCTGGAAGCGAAGGTCGAGCGGCGCACGGCGGAGCTGCATACGGCCGACGAGCGGTTCCGCTCGCTCGTGCAGAACTCTTCCGACCTCATCACCGTGGTCGACCACGCCGGCCTCATCACCTATCAGAGCCCTTCGGTGGCTACCGTGCTCGGCTACGCACCCGGGAGCCTCGAGGGCACCGACTGGTACGACCTCGTGCACTCCGACGACCTGTCGTCACTCCGCGCCCAGCTCGTGGGCGGATCGGCGGAGGCACGTCTGTGCCACGCCGACGGGTCGTGGCGGGACATCGAGATCCGGGCACAGAGCCTGCTCGACAACCCGAGCGTGGCCGGCGTCGTGCTGAACATGCGGGACATAGGTGAGCGCAAGAAGGCCGAGATGGCGCTCGCCGCGTCGCGGGCGAAGTCGGAGTTCCTCGCGATCATGAGCCACGAGATCCGCACCCCGATGAACGGCGTCATCGGCCTTACGGGGCTCCTTCTCGACAGCGAGCTCACGGATGCCCAGCGGCGCCACGCGCAGGGGGTCCGGGAATCCGGCGAGGCCCTGCTCGGCATCATCAACGACATCCTCGACTTCTCCAAGATTGAAGCGGGCAAATTGGACCTGGAGGCGGTGGACTTCGATCCCTCCTATGCCATGGAAGACGTCGCCGTCCTGGTGGCGGCGTCGGCCCGGGCCAAGGGCCTCGAGCTCGTTGTGGACTGCCGTACCGGGACCTGCGACGCGCTGCGGGGGGACGTCGGCCGGCTACGCCAGATCCTGCTGAACCTGGCCAGCAATGCAGTCAAGTTCACCGATGCCGGGGAGGTGGTCATCCGGGCCGAGATGGTCGACGAGGTGGGCGACGACCGGGTGATGGTGCTGTTCGAGGTGGCGGACACCGGAATCGGCATCGACGCGGCGACCGCCGAACGGATCTTCGACCCGTTCGCCCAGGCGGACGCGTCCACCACGCGCCGCTACGGCGGCACCGGGCTCGGTCTGGCCATCTGCCGGCGGCTGGCCGAGGCCATGGGCGGCACCATCGGCGTGGACAGCATGGCCGGCCTAGGGTCGTGCTTCTGGGTGCGTCTGCCATTCGAGCATGCCCTCGAGCCGATCCGCCCGCCGGGCTCGGAGGATCGTCACCTGCTGCAGGACAAGAGGGTGCTTGTCGTCGACGACAACCAGACCAACCGCGTCGTCCTGGCCGCTCAACTGCTCTCCTGGGACGTCGGGGCCGACCTCGCCGTCGACGCCGGGACCGGTCTGGAGTGCCTGCGGCATGCCGCAGACCAGGCCACGCCGTACGACGTGGCCGTCATCGACATGGCGATGCCGGGGATGGACGGAATGGCGATGGCGCGCATCGTGCGCGACGACCCCGACCTGGCCGGCACTCCGCTGGTGCTTCTCAGCTCGATCGAGGTGGACGAGGCGGCCGCGACGCAGGCAGGCTTCGTCGCCCACCTCCTGAAGCCGGCGCGCCTCTCCGATCTGTACGACACCCTTGTGCGGACGATCGCGCCCGGGGTGGCCCGCACAATTGACCGCCGGCACGGGACGGGATCCCCGGCGATCGCGTCTGGCTCACGGGGCACGCTTCTCATCGTCGAGGATCAGGCCATCAATCAGGAGGTGGCGCGGGGCATCGCGGCCAAGCTGGGATACGGCTCAGATGTCGCCGCCGACGGCGCCGAGGCGCTGGCGGCGCTGGAGCTGCGGAGCTACGACGCGGTGCTCATGGACTGCCACATGCCCCGGATGGACGGGTATCAGGCCACGGCGGAGATCCGCCGCCGGGAGGGGGGCAGAAGCCACGTCCCGATCATCGCCATGACCGCCGGCGCCATGACCGCCGACAGGGAGAAGTGCCTGGCCGCAGGGATGGACGACTATTTGGCCAAGCCCGTGAAGGGCAGCCAGCTGGACACAGCGCTGCGCCGCTGGCTCGGAGCGGAGAGCGTCCGGCCTACCATCACCCGCATCGCGGATCGGCACCCCGCCGGCGACGGCGACGCCGTCCTCGATCTCGACCTGTTCGCAGACTTGGGTGAGCTCGCAGCGGCAACGGGTCAACCGGCGTTCCTGCGCGATCTCGTCGACCAGTACCTCGCCCAGTTCCCGTACCTGATCATCGAGCTCCGCGAGTCGGCGCAGCGGGGCGACATGTGTGCCGTCCGGGAGGCGGCGCACGGGCTCAGGGGTAGCTCCGGCACGATCGGCGCCACCCTGGTGGCCCGGGAATGTGCCGCCGTGGAAGCCGCAGCCTTGACCGGTCTGGTCGGCGCCGAGCGGCTGGACCGGCTGGAGTTGGAGCTCGACCGGGCGGCCGCCGCCCTGCGGGCTCAGCCGGTTTGAGCCAGTCGCCGGCGGTAGAGGTCGAGCGTCCCTCGGTCGAAGGCGACCAGCCGGACCAGCTCGACGGACGTGGGGGTGGAACGGACCGTGTCGATCGCGACGGTGGCCGCCGCCTCGGCCGGGTAGCCGTACACGCCGGTGGAGATGGCGGGGAAGGCGACACCGCGGGCGCCCAGTTCGTCGGCCACCTCCAGGCTGCGGCGGTAGCACGAGGCCAGCAGCTCGGCCTCGCCGGCCGTGCCGCCCCGCCACACCGGACCGACGGTGTGGATGACCCAGCGGGCCGGCAGCCGGAACCCGGGCGTGGCCCTAG
>Ga0136633_1000271_pt1 | contig 39177 bp, 40 predicted proteins | sample AntDrymeUQ832206_2_FD_105494 | JGI IMG/M metagenome (GOLD analysis project Ga0136633, IMG submission 105494) | Polar desert sand microbial communities from Dry Valleys, Antarctica - metaG UQ83 (22.06) | ecosystem: Environmental > Terrestrial > Soil > Desert | place: Antarctica: Dry Valley... | reverse complement strand
GGGCAGCTTCATCTACGTGCCGAAGGGCGTGAAGGTGGACATCCCGCTGCAGGCCTACTTCCGCATCAACACCGAGAACATGGGCCAGTTCGAGCGCACGCTGATCATCGCCGACGAGGGCTCCAGCGTGCATTACGTCGAGGGCTGCACGGCTCCCGTCTACTCCTCCGACAGCCTGCACTCTGCCGTGGTCGAGATCATCGTGAAGAAGGACGCGCACGTTCGCTACACGACGATTCAGAACTGGTCGAACAACGTCTACAACCTGGTTACCAAGAGAACTGCCGTGCATTCCGGCGGCAGAATGGAGTGGATCGACGGCAATATCGGCTCGAAGGTGACGATGAAGTACCCGGCGTGCTACCTGCTCGGGGAGCACGCGTACGGCGAGACCCTTTCTGTTGCCTTTGCCGGCGAGGGGCAGCACCAGGACGCCGGGGCGAAGATGGTGCACGCCGCGCCGCACACCTCGAGCCAGATCATCAGCAAGTCGGTCGCTCGCGGTGGTGGGCGCACGTCGTACCGCGGTCTCGTGCAGGTGCAGGAAGGTGCCCACGGCTCGAAGTCGAGCGTGCGCTGCGATGCGCTGCTCACGGACGCGATCAGCCGCTCGGACACGTACCCGTACGTCGACGTCCGCGAGGACGACGCGTCGATCGGCCATGAGGCGACAGTCAGCAAGATCGGCGAGGACCAGCTGTTCTACCTGATGCAGCGCGGCATGACGGAGAACGAAGCCATGGCGATGATCGTCCGCGGCTTCGTCGAGCCGATCGCCCGTGAGCTGCCGATGGAGTACGCCCTCGAGCTCAACCGGCTGATCGAGCTGCAGATGGAAGGCTCGGTCGGCTAGTGAGCGACACCATGACCCCGGGAACCTCGGTGACGACGACCGGAGCGTTAGTGCCGGCCACGTCAAAGGCGCAGCGTCGGCTCTCCCGCGACGTCGCGGACTTCCCCATGCCCACCGGGCGCGAGGAGGAGTGGCGGTTCACCCCGCTCGACCGGTTGCGCGGCCTCCTCGAAGGTAGTGCCGCGAGCGACGGTGGTGGCGTCTCCGTGGCCTGGGACGGTCCGGCGGCTGCCTTCGTCGGCCGGGTCGCTCACGACGATCCGCGGGTCGGGTCGGCCTTCGTCCCCAGCGACCGAGCCGCGGCCATCGCGCTCGAGCGTGCGGACGAGCCGCTGATGATCAGCGTTCCGGCCAACACCGAGCTCGACGGCCCGGTCCGCATCACCGTCAAGGGTGAGGGCGGCACGTCGTACGGGCATCTGGTCATCGAGGTCGGCGCCTTCGCCCGAGCCACCGTCGTCCTCGACCACGTCGGCACAGCGTTCTTCTCCGCCAACGTCGAGTGCCTGGTCGGCGATGGCGCGAGCCTCACCTTCGTCAGCCTGCAGGACTGGGACCGCGACGCCGTCCACCTCGGTCACCACGTCGTCCGGGTCGGCCGCGACGCGTCCTTCCGCAGCTTCGCCATCACCCTCGGCGGCGATGTCGTACGCCTGGTTCCCACGGTTTCCTACACCGGCTCCGGCGGGGATGCCGAGCTCTACGGCCTGTTCTTCGCCGACGCGGGCCAGCACCTCGAGCACCGGGTCTTCGTCGACCACACGCAGCCGCACTGCCGCAGCCGGGTCGTCTACAAGGGCGCCCTGCAAGGCGACGAGGCGCACGCGGTGTGGATCGGCGACGTCTTCATCGGCAAGGACGCCGTCGGTACCGACACCTACGAGCTCAACCGCAACCTCGTCCTCACCGACGGCGCTCGCGCCGACTCCGTACCCAACCTGGAGATCGAGACCGGCGAGGTCGCCGGAGCGGGGCACGCCTCCGCCACTGGCCGTTTCGACGACCTTCAGCTGTTCTACCTGCAGTCCCGCGGCATCCCCGCTGACGAGGCACGTCGCCTCGTGGTCCGCGGCTTCTTTGCGGAGGTCATCGACCGCATCGATGTGCCGGAGCTGCGCGACCGGCTGGTCCAGGCGGTCGACGACGAGCTCGCCGGCGCGGTGCTGTGATCATGGTCGACTTCATCCGTGCCTGCTCCGTCGACGAGGTGCCTGAGAGCACGGCGCTACGCGTCATGATCAGCGGCACCCCGGTGTGCATGGTTCGCAGCGACGGCGAGTTCTACGCCATTTACGACGTCTGCTCGCACGCCGACGTACCGCTGTCCGAAGGAGACGTCGAGGACGGCACGATCGAGTGCTGGCTGCACGGCTCGCGTTTCGACCTGTCCTCCGGCCGCCCCACGGGTCTGCCGGCCACTCGCCCGGTCCCCGTATATCCCGTCAAGCGCGACGGCGACGACCTGCTCGTCCGCCTCGAGGAGTCCTAAGTGTCCGTGCTCGAGATCCACGACCTGTACGTCTCGGTAGCCGACACGGAGATCCTCTCCGGTGTCGACCTGACCATCCGGGCAGGAGAGACCCACGCGCTGATGGGGCCCAACGGCTCCGGCAAGTCGACGCTGGCGTACGCCATCGCCGGCCACCCGAAGTACACCGTCACCGGTGGGTCGGTGACTCTCGACGGCGTCGACGTGCTGGGGATGGCCGTGGACGAGCGGGCGCGCGCCGGGCTCTTCCTGGCCATGCAGTACCCCGTGGAGGTGCCGGGCGTCTCGGTGTCCAACTTCCTCCGCACCTCAGCGACCGCGATCCGTGGTGAGGCGCCCAAGCTGCGGCTGTGGGTCAAGGAGCTCAAGGCGGCGATGGTCGCACTTGAGATGGACCCAGTCTTCGCTGAGCGCAACGTGAATGAAGGCTTCTCCGGTGGCGAGAAGAAGCGTCACGAGATCCTCCAGCTCGAGCTGCTCCAACCCAAGATCGCCGTGCTCGACGAAACCGACTCCGGTCTGGACGTCGACGCGCTGCGGGTCGTCAGCCTGGGCGTCAACCGGCTGCGCGAGAAGGGCGAGACGGGCACGCTGCTCATCACCCACTACACCCGAATCCTGCGCTACATCACCCCGGAGTTCGTCCACGTGATGTTCGACGGCCGTATCGTCCAGCAGGGCGGCCCCGAGCTGGCGCAGATCCTCGAGGACAAGGGCTACGAGCACCTGCGCCCGACGGTGACCGCCTCTTGAGCGGGCTCGACGTCGAGCGTATCCGCAAGGACTTCCCGATCCTGCAGCGGGAGGTCAACGGCCGACCGCTCGTCTACTTGGACAGCGCTGCGTCGTCGCAGCGCCCGCAGGTCGTGCTCGACGCGATGAGCACCTATTACGAGCATCATCACGCCAACGTGCACCGCGGCATCTACACCCTCGCCGAAGAGGCGACCGCGATGTACGAGGGTGCCCGTGACGCGGTGGCCGCCCTGCTCAACGCGCCGGACCGCGGCGAGGTCGTCTTCACCAAGAACGTGACCGAGGCGTTCAACCTCGTCGCCCGGTCTCTCGGCGACGCACCGGTCGGGTCACGCCTGCATGTCGGCCCCGGCGACGAGATCCTGATCACCGAGATGGAGCACCACTCCAACATCGTGCCGTGGCAGCTCCTCGCGCAGCGCACCGGCGCAACCTTGCGCTGGCTTGGCATCACTGACGAGGGACGTCTGGATCTGACCACCCTCGACCAGCTGCTCACCGAGCGCACGCGGATCGTTGCCTTCACGTTGCAGAGCAACCTGCTCGGCACGGTCAACCCGACCTCCCAGATCGTCCGTCGCGCCAAGGAGGTCGGCGCTCTGGTCTTGGTCGACGCCGCCCAGGCCGTGCCGCACTCCGTGGTCGACGTGCAGGAGCTCGGGGTCGACCTGCTCGGCTTCACCGGCCACAAGGCCCTCGGCCCGACGGGCATCGGTGTGCTGTGGGGACGACGCGAGCTGCTCGACGAGATGCCGCCGTTCCTCGGCGGTGGCGAGATGATCGAGACGGTGTCGATGGAGGCCTCCACCTATGCTGCGCCTCCGCACAAGTTCGAGGCGGGCACGCCGATGATCGCTGAGGCAGTCGGCCTGCACGCTGCGGTCGACTACCTCCGCGACATCGGCCTCGGGGCGATCAATGCTCACGAGAAGGACCTCACGGGCTACGCGCTCGACGTGCTCGCCGAGGTCCCCGGACTGAGCATCATCGGTCCGCGCACGTCCGTAGGCCGGGGTGGCGCTATCAGCTTCACGATGAAGGATCTGCACCCGCACGACATCGGCCAGGTGCTCGACGAGCTGGCGATCGCCGTACGCGTCGGTCAGCACTGCGCCGCGCCCGTCTGTCGCCGGCTCGGAGTCCCGGCAACGACCCGCGCGTCGTTCTACCTCTACACAACGACAGCGGAGATCGACGCCCTTGTCGACGGGCTGCACCACGTCCGCCGCTTCTTTCGGGTCGGGTGAATGATCGTGCAGCTCGAGTCGATGTACCAGGAGATCATCCTCGACCACTACCGGCGTCCCAAGCACAAGGGCTTGACCGACCCTTTCGACGCCGAGGTGCATCACGTCAACCCCACGTGCGGTGATGAGGTGACGCTGCGGGTCCGCCTCGACGGCGACACGGTGGCGGACGTGAGCTACGACGGCAGCGGCTGCTCGATCAGCCAGGCGTCGGCATCGGTCATGACCGAGCTGGTCATCGGTCGCAGCGTCGACAAAGCGCTGGCGACCGCTGAAGAGTTCCTCACCCTCATGCAGGGGCAAGGCAAGGTGGAGCCGAACGAGGACACGTTGGAAGACGCCATTGCCTTCGCCGGTGTGGCTCGATACCCGGCGCGGGTCAAGTGCGCTCTGCTCGGTTGGATGGCCTGGAAGGACGCCACGGCACAGGCCGTGGCGCAGAAGGAGAGCTGATGAGCGACACCCCTACGATTGCCGACCTCACCGAGGCCATGCGTGATGTCGTCGACCCCGAGATCGGCATCAACATCGTTGACCTCGGCCTGGTCTACGGCATCTCTGTCGACGCGGAAAACGTCGCGACGCTCGACATGACGCTGACGTCGGCGGCGTGCCCGCTGACCGACGTGATCGAGGACCAGAGCCGCTCGGTGCTCAAGGACTTGGTGAGCGACGTCCGGATCAACTGGGTGTGGATGCCCCCGTGGGGTCCCGACAAGATCACTGACGACGGCCGGGAGCAGATGCGCGCCCTCGGCTTTAATGTTTGATCGCCGGCGGTTCGAAATCCAGTGTTGAGTGCGAGTGATCTGGAGCTCCGTGCCGGTGCTCGCACCCTGATCGAACATGCGTCGATTCGAATCGGGGCGGGGGACCGGGTAGGTCTGGTCGGCCGCAACGGAGCGGGCAAGACGACGTTGCTGCGGGTTCTCGCCGGTGAGGGTTTGCCGGCTGCCGGGTCAGTGAACCGGTCCGGCGAGCTCGGCTACCTCCCGCAGGACCCACGCACCGGTGATCTCGAGCAGCTGGCCTGTGACCGCATCCTCTCGGCACGGGGACTCGACGTCCTGACGGCCGACATGCGCGCTGCGGAGACCGGGATGGCCGATGACGACCCGACCCGACGTGACGCCGCCGTACGCCGCTACGGTCGTCTCGAGGACCGGTTCCACGTTCTCGGGGGATGGGCGGCCGAGAGCGAGGCTGCCTCTATCGCCAGCTCGCTCGGACTTGCGGAGCGCGTGCTCGCTCAGCCGTTGGGCACGTTGTCCGGCGGGCAGCGGCGCCGGGTCGAGCTGGCCCGCATCCTGTTCTCTGGAGCGGAGACGCTGCTGCTCGACGAGCCGACCAACCACCTCGATGCCGATTCGATCACCTGGCTCCGCGACTTCCTGCGCACGCACAAGGGCGGCCTGGTGATCGTCAGCCACGATGTCGACCTGCTCGAGCACGTCGTCAACAAGGTGCTGCACCTCGACGCCACCCGTGCCGAGCTTGACACCTACAACGTCGGATGGAAGGCCTACCTCCTGCAGCGCGAGACCGATGAGCGGCGTCGCAAGCGCGAGCGGTCCAACGCCGAGCGACAGGCGGCGGTCCTTCAGTCCCAGGCCAACTCGATGAGGGCGACCGCGACGAAGGCCAAGGCTGCGCACAACATGGATCGCCGAGCGGAGCGGCTGCTCGGCGGCCTGGCCGCGACCCGGCAGGCGGACAAGGTTGCCAGGATCCGCTTCCCCGACCCTGCACCGTGCGGACGCACGCCCCTCACGGCGACGGGCCTGTCGAAGTCATACGGTTCGCTGGAGGTCTTCACCGACGTCGACCTCGCCGTCGACCGCGGATCCCGCGTCGTCATCCTGGGTCTCAACGGGGCGGGCAAGACGACGCTGCTGCGGCTGCTGGCCGGGGTCGAGGCACCGGACACCGGCGAGGTTCTACCCGGACACGGGCTGCGGATGGGCTACTACGCGCAGGAGCATGAGACTCTCGACGTCGAGCGCACGGTGCTGGAGAACCTCCGCTCGGCGGCCCCACCGACCGCCACCGATGCCGAGCTTCGCAAGGTGCTCGGAGCGTTCCTCTTCTCCGGCGACACCGTGCACCAGCCGGCGGGCACCCTCTCGGGTGGCGAGAAGACCAGGCTCGCGCTCGCGGCGCTCGTCATGTCCTCGGCCAACGTTCTGCTGCTCGACGAGCCCACGAACAACCTCGACCCGGCAAGTCGAGAGGAGATCCTGCGGGCGTTGACGACGTATGCCGGCGCCGTGGTGCTGGTCACGCACGATGAAGGAGCGGTTCACGCGCTCGCGCCGGAGCGGGTCATCCTGCTGCCTGACGGCGTGGAGGACTCGTGGAGCGACGACCTGGCCGACCTGGTCGCGCTGGCGTGACATGCGCCAACCTTGGAGCCACCCGTTGGCCGATTGCCTCGGTTGCGGCATGATCACAGTTCGCGGAATCCGAGCGGAGGTCTGTTGTGGCGGATGATCTGAAGAAGGGCAGCCGCATCACCGGTGCGGCGCGCGAGAAGCTCGCCGTGGAGCTCCGCAAGAAGTACGACAACGGTCACAGCATCCGCCGGCTCGCTGACGCATACGGACGTTCCTATGGATTCGTGCACCGCATCCTCAGCGAGACCGGAGTCACCCTGCGCGGCCGTGGCGGTGCCACGCGAGGCAAGAACAAGCGCTGAAAGCCCTGCGCCGCAAGCGAATGCCGTGCCAGACCGACCAGAACGCGACGTGTGTTGCTCGTTCGGCGTCGTAGAACAGCAGGATTTTCTGTCCATGCGTCTTCGGCGTGTTGACCCTGTGTCTGCGCGTGCGCACTTCATCATTCTCGACAGGGAGACGACACACGTCGTGTCCACCGGTCGAGGAGGGTTGCGGGATGGCCGCAGCAAAGCCCGCGGCGAAGAAGTCCGCCGCAAAGAAGACGACAGCACGTAAGCCCGCGGCGAAGAAGACCACCGCGGCACGCAAGCCAGCGGCAAAGAAGACGACTGCGAAGCGGACCGCCGCAAAGAAGACGACGGCGCGCAAGCCAGCAGCGAAGCGGTCGACGGCGAAGAAGACCACCGCCAAGAAGTCGACGGCGAAGAAGACGACGGCGCGCAAGCCAGCCGCCAAGAAGACGACCGCGGCGAAGAAGACGACCGCGCGCAAGACGACGGCGAAGAAGACCACCGCAAAGAAGACGACCGCGCGCAAGACGACGGCGAAGAAGACGACTGCTCGTAAGCCTGCCGCGAAGAAGACGACGGCGCGCAAGACCGCGGCGCGCAAGCCGGCGGCCCGCAAGGCACCGGCGAAGCGAGCAGCCAAGAAGGCCTAGCTCGCACCCTGCTCGTCGTACGACGGCCACGCCCATCATCCTTGGGGCGTGGCCGTCGTCGTCTGCGACTTCCGGGCCCCGATGTGTGCTTCGGACCCCCACCCGGGACAATGGCGCACCACCGCCGAGGAGATGCAAGATCCATGACCCCGCCATCAGCAGGAGTACCTGACAGCTGGGTGACCGACGCGGGGCTTCGGCTTGAGATATCCGGCCCGGTCGCTCACGTCACGCTCTGCCGGCCCGAGCGGCGCAACGCCCAGACGCCGATCATGTGGTCGGCGCTGGCCCGGATCGGGCGGGAGCTCAGCGCAGACATCCGGGTCGTCGTCCTGCGGGGCGAGGGATCGAGCTTCTCCGCCGGTCTCGACCTGGCTATGTTCACCCCGGAGGGGCTGCCTGGCGCACCGTCGTTCATCGAGCTGGCGCAGATGGACGACGAGGCAGCCGAGCAGGTGATCGCCGGCTACCAGGCAGCGTTCGACTGGTGGCGGCGCCCCGACATCGTCAGCATTGCCGCGGTTCAGGGGCATGCCGTCGGCGCCGGCTTTCAGCTCGCCCTGGCCTGCGACCTCCGGGTGCTGGCCAGCGATGCCCAGCTGGCGATGGCAGAGACTTCGCGGGGGATCGTGCCGGACCTCGGCGGCACGAAGCCTCTGGTCGACCTGGTCGGCTACTCCCGCGCACTGGAGATCTGCGTCACGGGTCGACGGGTTGGTGCCGACGAGGCACAGCGGATCGGGCTTGCGGAGCTGGTTGTGACGCCGGATCAGCTGACCTCTGCCGTCGATGACCTGGTGGCTGCCTTGCTCGCCCCGCTGCGCGATGCGGTGGTGGAGACCAAGGTGCTGCTCCGCGGCGCCGCCGACCGTAGCTATGACGACCAGGTGGTAGCGGAACGTCAGGCGCAGCTGCGCCGGCTGCGCGACCTCGCCGGGATAGGAGAGTAATTCCGTGGACCTCTCGCTCAGCACTGATCAGGAAGCGGTTCGCCAGGCGGCCCGCGACTGGGTCGAGCGCGTCGTCGTACCCCCGGCACTCGACAACGACCGCGAGGAGCGCTTCCCACAGGAGGCCCTCGACGGCCTGCGGTCGGCGGGCTGGCTCGGCATGTCCATCCCTGAGGTGTACGGCGGCGGGGGTGCTGACGCGCTGAGCTATGCCCTGTTCATCGAGGAGCTGGGGCGCGGCGACGGCAACGTCCGGTCGATCGTCACCGTGCACCTCGGTCTGGTCGCCGGGAGTGTTGTGCGGTGGGGTACCGAGGAGCAGAAGCGTCAGTGGCTCCCACGGATGGCGACCGGCGAGGCGCTCGGCTGCTTCTGCCTCACCGAGCCCGACCACGGCAGCGACCCCTCGTCGCTGCAGTCGACGGCCGTGCGCGAGGGCGACACGTACCGGATCAACGGCCAGAAGATCTTCATCACCAACGGCGGCATCGCCGGTGTCGCGATGGTGATGGCGCGCACCGGCGGTCCCGGCGCCAAGGGGGTGAGCGCCTTCCTGGTCCCGACGGATACGCCCGGCTGGTCGGCGTCGCCGATCCACGGCAAGCTCGGCCTGCGCTCGTGTGACACCGCTGCGATCGTGATGGACGACGTCGTGGTGCCTGCCGAGGCGTTGCTGGGCCAGGAAGGCGACGGCATCAAGGTCGCGCTGTCAGCCCTGGACGACGGCCGGTTCGGGCTGGCAGCGGCATGCACCGGCTTAGCCCAGGCGTGTCTGGACCAGATGGTGGCGTACTCCACCCAGCGTCGGCAGTTCGGCAAGCCCATCGCGGCCTTCCAGCTGATCCAGGAGCTCATCGCCGACACGGCCGTCGACGTTGCTGCGGCCCGACTGCTGGTCTGGCAGATCGCCGACCGCAAGCAGCGCGGCGAGAAGCACACGCTGGAGAGCTCGATGGCCAAGTACTTTGCATCGGAAGCCGCCGTGCGGGCAGCCAACGCCGCGGTGCAGGTGCATGGGGGCTACGGCTACATCGACGAGTTCCCGGTCGGGAAGTTCCTCCGCGACGCGCGGGTTACCACGTTGTACGAAGGAACGAGTCAGATCCAGAAGCTGCTCATCGGCCGCGCTCTCACGGGCGAGTCCGCCTTTCTGTAGGGAGCCCCTCCTATCTCCGACTGGCAGGCACTGCACTCCTTTCGCACCGACCGCACGGTGGTGCAGAAGAAGATCACCCGCGAGCTGGTACGCCGGGTCGTCAGCTTCGCCGCGCCGTACAAGCGGGACCTCGTCTGCTTCCTCGTCCTGGTGGTGGCGGCGTCGGTTACGACCGTGGCCCCAGCGTTGCTGTTCAAGAAGCTGCTCGACGACGCGATCCCGCGAGGCGACCGCGGGCTGGTGACCACGATCGCGCTCATCGTTGCGGGTCTGGCCGTCTTCGACGCGGGGATCTCGCTCTTCACGCGATATTTCTCATCGCGCATAGGTGAGGGGCTGATCTATGACCTCCGCAGTGAGGTGTTCGAGCATGTGCAGCGAATGCCGATCGCGTTCTTCACCCGCACCCAGACCGGTGCGCTCGTCAGCCGGCTCAACAGTGATGTCATCGGGGCGCAGCAGGCCTTCACCTCGACCCTGTCCGGGGTCGTATCGAACGCGATCGGGCTGCTCGTCACCGTCTCGGTCATGCTCAGCCTGTCCTGGCAGATCACGTTGTTGTCGTTGGTCCTGCTCCCGGTGTTCATCCTGCCGGCCCGCCGGGTCGGGACCAGGCTGCAGGCGATCACGCGGGAGGGCATGGTCCTCAATGCCGAGATGAACAACACGATGACCGAGCGCTTCAACGTCTCGGGTGCACTGCTCGTCAAGCTCTTCGGTCGCCCACATGACGAAGCCGCCGCGTTCCGCGGTCGGGCCGGTCGGGTCCGCGACATCGGGCTCCGCTCGGCGATGTACAGCCGCACGTTCTTCGTCTCGCTCACCCTCGTTGCATCGATGGCAACCGCGCTCGTGTATGGGCTCGGCGGGCACCTCGCCATTGACGGCAGCATCTCCGACGGTGACGTCGTGGCTCTTGCGACGCTGCTCACCCGCCTCTACGGCCCGCTGACGGCGCTGTCCAATGTGCGCGTCGACGTGATGACCGCGCTGGTCAGCTTCGAGCGGGTGATCGAGGTGTTGGACCTGCCGCCGCTCATCGCCGATCGACCGGGCGCCAGCGCACTGGCCAACATCGCGGCAACCATCGAGTTCGACCATGTGGACTTCCGTTATCCCACCCCCGACGAGGTATCGCTTGCCTCGCTCGAGTCGGTGGCGATCAGCGACAGCGGCCGGTCCGCGCAAGTGCTCCACGATGTGAGCTTCACCGCGATGGCAGGTCAGATGGTCGCCTTGGTGGGTCCGTCGGGCGCCGGCAAGACGACGATCTCGATGCTCCCCACCCGGATGTACGACGTCCAGGGCGGGGCGGTGCGCATCGGCGGTGTCGACGTGCGCGACCTGACAATGGAGTCGTTGGGTGCGGCGGTGGGTGCCGTGACGCAGGAGGCGCATCTGTTCCACGACACGATCCGCGCTAACCTGCTCTACGCCAAGCCGGACGCGTCGCAGGACGAGCTTGACGAGGCGTGTCGGGACGCCCAGATCTACGACCTGGTCGCCTCCCTGCCCGACGGCTACGACACAGTGGTCGGAGACCGCGGCTACCGGCTGTCCGGTGGCGAGAAGCAGCGCATCGCGATCGCTCGCCTTCTACTGAAAGCGCCCGGGATCATGATCCTCGACGAGGCGACCGCCCACCTCGACAGCGAGAGCGAGCTCGCAGTACAGATCGCCCTCCGCACCGCGCTGAAGGGCCGGACCTCCCTGGTCATCGCCCACCGGCTGTCGACGATCCGCGAGGCCGACCTCATCCTCGTAGTCGACGCGGGTCGGGTGGTTCAACAGGGCACCCACGAGCAGCTGGTCGCCGAGGGGGGTCTTTACTCCGAGCTCTACCAGACGCAGTTCGCTCGCCAGACGGTGGCCTGAAGTTCAGGTCTCGTAGTCGACGATGGCTCGGTCGTCGAGGGCGGTCTTGAGCCAGCTGACTGCCTCAAGATGGACCGGGTCGCTCTGGTAGGCATCGAGCCCCGCGGCATCGTCGAACCTGGTGATGAGACACAGGTCGTAGGCGCCCGGCGCCTTCAGCGCGTCGACGTGCACCTCGACATCCCGCAGTGAGGGCACCCGTCCCGCCATGCCGATGAGCAGCTCCTGCGCACGCGCGATGTGGGCGCGGTCGAGAAACCTCATGAGCACAACATGGGTCAGCACGCTGGAACTGTACCCGGGGGAGGCGTCAGGCGGCGGTGGGTACTGGGCAGACGTACTGCTTCTCTTGCCGCCCGATGGGCTGCGGCGCGCCGGCGCTCGGGTCGAAGACGACCGACACGTTGTGCCCGGTCAGTCGCGGGTCCTTCTCGGCCGGCTTGTCGGCGTTGAAGCGCAGGATGTCGAAGCCACGGGCCGTGTAATCCAGGGAGTAGACGATCTCGTTCGTCAGCCAGTAGACGGCTGAGGTGTGCCCGGGGGCCGGCGTGAAGTAGCCCTTCTCGACGATCTCACCCTTGGGCGTGACCTCCAGGAACCGGGTGCCGAAGCCGTACCACGCCATCGCCACGATGCCGCCGTTACGGAAGTCCGGTCGCGGCTTGAACCAGTGGCCGCAGAACTCGTTGACCGGCGACTTGCCCTCGGTCTGCAACCCCTGCTCGAGGTAGAACGAGCTGACGTGGCGGAAGCGTCCGGTGGTTTTCCAGTCCTTCGTGTCCAGCACCTGGAAGCTGCCGAGCTTCTCGTCGCCGCAGAAGAACTCCTCGGTGCCGGCCAGTACGAACCGGTCGGCGCCGCCCTGCGGCCACTCGACCCCATGGGTGTAGTAGGCGCCGGACTCCATGGCCCCGGTTGCCAGCCGCTGGGGCTTGAGCGGGTTGCGCCGCACGTCGAGGTAGGTCACCGGATTGGTAGCGGTGAGCAGCAGCCCAGGCTTGATCTCGGTGAGGTCGTGGCCGTCCACACCGCTGTTGCCCACTACCACCGGGTTGGCCGGATCGCGCAGGTCGGTGATGGTGCCTTCGCTGCCGTAGACGTAGGTGCAGTTCAGGGCGCAGGTGTTGGTGTGGTCAGCCGCGCCGCGCAGGGCCGCCTTGAGGACGGGGAGGCGTGGGTTCGACACGTCCACCACGTACAGGATCCCGTGGTAGGACTGGCCGGCAATCAGGATCTTGCCGTTGGTGTCGATGTCCTCCCGCTCCTGATTTGGCGTGTGCGGCAGCGCGGTGGTGCCCACCGGCACCGGGATCAGCGGGTTGGTGACGTCGTAGACCGTCAGACCTTTGGCCGTCAGGACGTAGAACGTCTTGCCGAAGAGCCGCCCGCCCGCCGTGTCACTGTCGAGCGGGATGGTGGCGAGGTAGTCGATGTTGCTGGTCTTGAAGAACCCGGGCCCCGGGTCGGCCTGCGACCCGGTCGTGACGCACAGGGCAGCGACGAGGGACAGGACGGCCAGGAGGCGAAGGCGCATAGTCATGCGATTCGCCGACGAGAGGCGATTCCCTGCCTGCTCCAGAGGTTCGAGAGCGACATACTGCGCAGATGGGCATCGACGCCGCGACATTTCGGCAGGCGCTCGGCCAGTGGCCCAGCGGCGTCTCCGTCGTCACGACTGTGTTCGACGGCCGCCGGCATGGAATGACCGCGAGCTCGTTCAGCAGCGTCAGCCTGGATCCTCCGCTCGTCAGCATCTGTGTGGCTCGTGGCATGACGAGCCACGACTTGATCGCGGCTGCCGGATCCTTCGCCGTCAATATTCTGGCCCGCGATCAGGTGGACGTCGGCAAGCGTTTCGCCGGGCTGACGGCAGGTGTCGATGATCGGTTCGCCGGGCTCGACGTCACGACAGCGGAGACCGGGTGCCCGCTCCTGCCACTCGTCCTGGCCTGGTTGGACTGCCGGGTGCGCCATGCTTATGACGGCGGCGACCACACCATCTTCGTGGGGGAGGTCCTCGCCGCTGCGACGCCGCGCATTGCTCCCCCCTTGCTCTACCACTCGCGGGCCTGGGGGCAGTTTGCCGACGTCCTCCCGGAGGTGGTCGACCTGGTGGCAGACGCCGGCGGAATGTTAGTCGTGCCGATCAGTGACCACCCTGCGGAGATGGCTCCCGACGGTGTGGGTGACGTGGTGCTGGTCGACGATGGCGCAGCCACTCCGCGGCAGGTGCGAAACTGCTCGGCGCAGTTGCTTCTCCTCACCCGCCCGCGACCGGTCGCTGTGTGGCTCCACCGGGCAAACCCGTTCGCCCAGGCCAACTTGCTTACGGCATTGAAGAGCGGCGTGAGTCGCGTCGTGGTCGGCGACGGCGCACTGGAAGAAAGCATGGTGCGAGCACTGTGCGAAGCGCTCGACGTCACCACAGGAGAGAGATCCCATGACGCAGTCAGCTGACGGCCGTTGGTTCGGCCGACCGTCGCTGTTCGATGCCGAGGGCAACCATGTCGGCTACGAGTACGTCGACCGTGCTTCGGTCACCGAGGACGGTTCGACGACCTACTACCTGGACTCGAAGCTCACCGGTGCCGGGCCGCTGCGCAACCGGCTCGAGCTGGGCGCGCCGCTCGCGGTCGGCATCGTCGACGCCGACGAGAACCGCGTCTACACCGGGCCCGACTTCTACGGTACCGGTCATCCTTACGGCACCTTTGTAGATGCGCACTACTACTCCCCGGCCTGGCAGTCCGACGTGCGCACCTGGAACCAGATCATCGACCGCAGGACCCAGGTGTACTCGTCGGTGATCTCCGACGGCTGGGCGGTGTGCGGCGTCTTCAATGGCGTCTACCAGGTTGCGCACGACTACGACAGCGACCCTGAGACCAAGGCGCACATCGACTCCTGGATTCTTGATGAGACCGAGCAGGGTTCTCGGCCCCAAGTGCTGCCGACAAAACAGCGTGGCGCATGGACCGGCGAGCTCGAGGTGGTTACGGCGGACCAGGAGGTCCTCGGCAAGAGCCTCGTCACGATCGAGCATGAGCCCTTGTCGTTGCGACGTCTCCGCCACTCGGTCAGCTGGGACGGCGTGCTCGGCAAGACGTACTCATACGAGCGGTACCGCGATGGTGCCCGGTCTCAGTACGACGGCCCGGACGTGTGGGGCAACGCGATGTCGTACGGCCGAGCCCTGCTCACGACTCAGCACTCCGACGGTGACACCTGGAAGATCAAAGGCCGGGAGTTCCTGCTCAACGGTGACCTCGACCTCGCCATCGTGTGGCAGCACTATGCCGGTGACCGACTCACCCACGTCCTGCACGGCTTGCTGCGCTGGGCCCCCGCGGAACCACGGCACGCAGAGTCCTAGCGAGGATCAGTGGGGCTCGCTGGACATCCAGACCAGGATGTCGAGGAGTCGCAGCGGGGTCAGCGTCGCCCCGTGCTCCTGAGCAACGTCCACCAGCCGGCGCAGCTCCACCGACTCTGCCTGCAGGTCGGCGCGCATCTGAGCGCACAGCAGCGTCATGAACTCCACCCATGACCGCTTCCCGGAGCGCGCGACCGCACCCGGAGCGGTGTATGCCGTCCAGATTCGCGAGTCGTAGAGCGGCACGAGGTCCGGGCGCTTGCGGTGCAGCACCTTCGACAAAATCGTGCCCCGCACGCCGTGCCCGGAGTAGCGCGGGTGGTCGAGGTCGGCGAAGCAGGCAGCGACCAGCGCGATGCCGTCGTCATCCGTCTCGGCCAGAGACGTGGGCGGCAACGCCGCGAGTCCGGCAGAAAGGTCGGGCAGCATGGTGCGGAGGAGCTCGAACCGGGCCAGGTCGACGTGCGCTCCGAGCAGACTGGGCGCGAGGAGATCGCCGTCGACCAGGGTCGGGAACGAGTTGGTGACCAGCTCGTCGTACGCCGGATACGCATAGCCGGCAGCGGGGTCCAGGTAGGTGACGAGAAGCTCGTCCGGGTCGTCCACGATGAGCGTGCCGGCGCACAGACTGACTGACATCGGCAGAAGACTCCTTTACAGGGCCCGCAGGGCGCCGCCATCGACCGGGACGAGTGACCCGGTGACGTACGACGCGGCGGGGGAGAGCAGGAATGCGGCTACTCGACCTAGCTCGGCCGGCTCGCCATAACGACGCAGCGGGATGGCAGCGGAGTTGGCCTCGCGCGCGGCGTCCCCGTCGCCGGTCGACGCGTCGAGCTCGGCGACGCGGTCGGTCGCCACCCGGCCGGGCAGCACGGCGTTGACGCGGATGCCGATCGGGCCGAGCTCGTCGGCCAGCTGTTTGGTAAGCATCGCCAGCCCAGGGCGCAGACCGTTGCTCGAGGCCAGTCCAGCAATCGGCGACTTGGCCGACCCCGACAGGACGAAGCACAGCGCGCCCCCTTCGGGCGTCGACGCGGCGACGGTGCGGGCCAGGCGCAGCGATCCCAAGAAGACCGACTCGAAGCTCTGCCGCCACGACTCGTCGCTCAGCTCCATCGCCGAGCCGGTCGGCGGACCGCCAACGCTGATCAGCGCACCGTCGAGACGACCGTGATGCTCAAGCGCCGCATCGACGAGTCGCTGCGCGGTGTCCGGCGCGGCGAGATCACCCTGCACGGTGTGCACGTGGGTGGCGCCGATCGAGGTGGGTGTCGTCCGCGCCCCGATCACGACGTCCGCGCCCTCCGCGAGCAACACCTCGGCGGTGGCCCGCCCTAGCCCGCGCGACCCTCCGGAGACGATGAAGCAGCGACCGCCCAGCCCAAGATCCATGCCCGTCAGACTAGTGAGATCAGCGGATCGTCCACGTCTGGTCGGTCATGGCCGTGTCGAGCAGGGCCGGCGCCGCACCGACGGGTCGGGTGCCGAAGGCGGGCTCGACGACGTCCACCCGGGAGACAAGAGAGTCAAGGATCGCTCCGGCCCGGATCTGTTTCGGCATCGCCTTCAGGGCCATGGACCAGGTCAGCGTGGCGCCGGTGACGGCGAACTTCGGCGTGAGGATCTGTGCGTCGGAGCCCGTCGGGTCGCCGGCGCCGCCGCAGCCCACGAACAGCAGCGCCTCGCCGAGCACGGCGGAGGCCACGGTGCCTGGGGTGTAGCTGAAGATCAGGTCGCCGCAGCCTTCTACCTGAGCTGCGACCTCATAGCCCACTCCGGCTTGGTCGACGGGGGGTGCGGACAGAGTCAGGCTCGCTACGAGGGTGCTGGGGACGTAGGCCTTGCCTTTCCCCTTGCCCAACGTCGAGTAGGTCACCGAGCGGATGTCGAGGCCGCCGTTGGCCGGCATGTCCGCCGGGTCGGTGTAGGTGAACGTGCCAGCGTTGGCCGGGGCGATCACGGCGAGGACGGCAAGTAGGGCGACCGGAGTGAGGAGTCTGCGCATACCCGAGAAGTTCGACGCCGGAGCCGTCGCGACCTGCTTTCTACCCTCGGCGTACGGCGGACTCCACCAGGTCAAGCACCGCGTCGAGCTGGTCAGTGGGCAGCTCCATCGCGCGATGCATCACCAGGCCGTCGAGGAGCAGGGTGAGAAACGAGACGAGTACGTCGACGTCGACGTCATCACGGACCACGCCGGCCTCGCGACCGCGCTCGAGGCGACCGGAGGCAGCAGCGGCGAGCGTGCGGGTGCGGACACTCCAGCGCTCCCGGAAGTCCGGGTCGGTCCGCATCCGGCGGGCCACCTCGAGCTGGGTGGACAGCCAGCCGGAGTCCCGCGCCCGCAGGTCGCGCATCACCTGGACCAGGCCGTGGTCGGCGACCACTGCAGCCATCTCGACCGCGTCGTCCTCGGCGACAGCGAGGAAGAGCGTCTCCTTGTCCCGGAAATGGTGGAAGATCGCGCCGCGCGAGAGCCGCGTCTCCGCCTCGAGCAGCCGGACCGTTGCGCCCTCGTAGCCATGCGCCGCGAAACAGCGGCGAGCACCGTCGAGGATCTCGCGGCGACGAGCGTCGAGGTGCTCCTGGCTGACCTTGGGCATGCGACGACCATAACAAACCGTACGGACGTCTTGCATTGCCGATCGATCGGTCCTATGCTGCGCTCACCACCGACGCCACCTGAGCCGCACGGGAGCCAACGCGATGAGCGACGACGCGGGCCTGTTCACCCCCACCGACCTGATCGAGAGGCTCTACCGGCGCCTGCCCGAGCGGCTGGAGATCGCCCGCCGCCGGCTCGGCCGGCCGCTGACCTACGTCGAGAAGATCCTCTTCAACCACATGCGCGACGCCGAGGGCCAGGGCGTGGAGCGCGGCCAGGACTACGGCGAGTACTACCCCGACCGGGTGGCCATGCAGGACGCCACCGCCCAGATGGCCCTGCTGCAGTTCATGACCGCGCGGTTGCCCCAGGTCGCCGTACCTAGCACCGTGCACTGCGACCACCTGATCCAGGCCTACGTCTCCGCCGAGAAGGATCTGGCCGTCGCCGTCGACACCAACCGCGAGGTCTACGACTTCTTGCGCGACGTGTCGGCGAAGTACGGCATCGGCTTCTGGAAGCCGGGCTCGGGGATCATTCACCAGGTCGTGCTCGAGCACTACGCCTTCCCCGGCGGGATGATGATCGGCACCGACTCGCACACCCCCAACGCAGGCGGGCTCGGCATGGTCGCGATCGGGGTCGGCGGCGCCGACGCGGTCGACGTGATGACGGGTGGGACCTTCGGCGTCCGCGTGCCCAGCCTCATCGGCGTGCACCTGACTGGCGAGCTCTCCGGCTGGACCAGCGCGAAGGACGTCATCCTCGCCCTCGCCGGCATCCTCACCGTGAAGGGCGGCACCGGCGCCATCGTCGAGTACTTCGGGCCTGGCACCGCGTCCCTGTCGGCGACCGGTAAGGGCACGGCGTGCAACATGGGAGCAGAGCTCGGGGCAACGACAAGCGTCTTCCCGTACGACGACCGGATGGCCGCGTACCTCAAGTCCACCGGACGAGAGGCGTACGCGGACCTGGCTGACGCGGCGGCTGAGCACCTGCGGGCCGACGACGAGGTGGCGAGCGACCCGGAGCGATACTTCGACCGGGTCGTCGAGATCGACCTGTCCGCCCTGGAGCCGCAGATCGTCGGCCCGCACACTCCAGACCTCACCCGCCCGGTGTCGCAGATGGGCGCCGACGCCGTGCGGGAGAACTACCCGATCGAGATCTCCTCCGCTCTGGTCGGGTCGTGCACCAACTCCTCCTACGAAGACATCGGCCGCGCGACGCACATTGCGCGCCAGGCCGCTGCGCACGGGCTGCTGTCCAAGACGCCGCTGCTCATCACGCCGGGCAGCGAGCAGGTGCGCGCGACCATCGAGCGCGACGGCCTGATCGAGGGCCTCGAGGCGATCGGCGCGACGGTGCTGGCCAACGCGTGCGGGCCGTGCATCGGACAGTGGAAGCGCGATGACATCGTGGCGGGGGAGCGCAACTCGATCCTCACGTCGTACAACCGCAACTTCCCGAAGCGCAATGACGGCAACGCCGAGACGCTCGCTTTCATCGCGTCACCAGAGATCGTCGTGGCGCAGGCCCTGGCTGGACGGCTCGACTTCAACCCGATGACCGACTCGCTGACCGGCAGCGACGGTGTCCCTTTTCACCTCGAGGCACCGAGCGGCGACGAGCTGCCGGCCAAGGGCTGGGACCAAGGCGAGCTGGGGTTCGTCGAGCCGCCGGCGGACGGGTCGTCGGTCGAGGTGAAGGTCAACCCGGCTAGCGACCGGCTCCAGCTGTTGGAGCCCTTCGCCGCGTGGGATGGGCAGGACTACGCCGACCTTCCGCTGCTGCTGAAGGCACAGGGGAAGTGCACGACCGACCACATCTCGGCGGCCGGCCCGTGGCTCAAGTACCGCGGCCACCTGGAGAACATCTCCGGCAACCTCTACCTCGGCGCGATCAACGCTTTCACTGGGGAGGCGGGCAAGGGCGTCGACGTCCTCGACGGAACGGTGAAGACCTTCCCCGAGATCGCCAAGGGCTACGCCGAAGCCAAGGTGGGCTGGGTCATGGTCGGCGATGAGAACTACGGCGAAGGGTCCTCGCGCGAGCATGCCGCGATGGAGCCGCGCTACCGCAACGGCAAGGCGATCATCGCCCGCTCGTTCGCCCGGATCGCGGAGACCAACCTCAAGAAGCAGGGCCTGCTTCCGCTCACGTTCGCTGATCCGGCGTCGTACGACCTGATTCAGGCGACCGACCGGTTTGCGATCACTGGCCTCGCCGACGTGGCGCCTGGCCGGCCCGTCGACGTCACGGTGACGCACGCCGACGGCAGCGTGGATCGCTTCACGTGCACCCACACGATGAGCGAGGAGCACATCGCCTGGTTCCGCGCCGGCTCCGCCCTCAACGTCCTGACCGCTGGGTAACGGGCCAGACCGACTCGCTCCCAGACACCAACTAGGACCGGTCGGCGTTTCGGACACCGCTCTTTCCAGGTGTCCGAAACGCCCACCGGTCTGGTGGTCGGGACCTAGCCGAACATCACCACGGAACGGGCCCCGACCCCGTTCTCCATCTCAGTGAAAGCAGAGTTGATGTCCGCTAGCCCGATGCGCGACGTCACCAACGCGCCGACATCAATGGCACCGCTGCGCTGCAGCTCGACGAGGCGGGGTATATCGACGGCCGGGTCGACCGAGCCGTAGTAGCAGCCAATGAGCGACCGAGCCTGGTAGAACAGCTCGAGCGCGTTGAAGGTCACCTCGTCGTCGAGCCGCCCGACGCCGACGACGACCGCCGTACCGCCCCGGCGAGTTGAGCGCCAGGCCGACTTGATGGTGGCCGATCGACCGACTGCTTCGAAGGCGTAGTCCACTCCCCGCTTGTCGGTGAGACTGCGGACTTCCCGTTCCACGTCGCCCGCCCCGTCGACCACGTCAGTCGCCCCCATTGACAGCGCCAAGTCTCGCCGCTCTGTGGACAGGTCGACTGCGATGACCTGCGCCGCGCCGGCTACCCGCGCCCCCTGCACCACCGACAGGCCGACGGCGCCGCAGCCGAAGACCGCGACCGTCGACCCGGCGGGAACCCGTGCGGTGTTGAGCACAGCGCCGACGCCGGTCATCACGGCGCAGCCGAGCAGGGCGGCGATCTCGAACGGTACGTCGTGCGGGATGACGACGACGGAGCGCTCCAGAACCACGGTCTCCTCGGCGAAGCTCGCCGTACCGAGTCCCTGGTTCAGCCGCTCGCCGTCGAGCGAGGCGTACGGCGCCGACACCGAGTCGGCCGCCGCCCGCTCACACAGATGCGCGTCGCCGCGCGCGCAGAAGAAGCACTCTCGGCACGGCGGGCTCCAGGTGAGTACGACATGGTCCCCGACGACGACGGTCGACACCGCCGACCCCACCTCGGTCACTACTCCGGCCGCCTCGTGGCCCAGGACAGCAGGGACCGGCTGGGCGAGTGCACCTCTGGCCAGCGAGAGGTCGGAGTGGCAGATGCCCGACGCCCGAACCTGGACCCGCACCTGACGAGGCCCGGTAGGGGCGAGCTCGATGTCGGCCAGCGTCAGCGGTGATCCGGCCTGGTGCAGCACTGCGGCCCGTGTCATCCGCGCATCATGGCCTAGTGTCCCGCGCCGGCGCGGGACACTAGCGATAGGGTGGACGCGGAGCGCCGGGAAGCCTGGTCGGCACATCGTTGCCCCCTGCCCCGAGGACCACATGGCCACCGTGCGAACCCGCCTGCGCAACTCCTCGCTCGCCGACTTCCTGCACGCCGAGTCCAGCGGCGGCGTCGTGCTGCTCGTCGCCACGGTCGTGGCGCTCGTCCTCGCCAACTCGCCGCTGGCCGACGCCTACGACGACTTCTGGCACACCGACCTGCGACTGGGCGTCGGCGCCCTGTCGACGATGGAGGACCTGCGGCACTGGGTCAACGACGGGCTGATGGCAGTGTTCTTCTTCGTCGTCGGGCTCGAGATCAAGCGCGAGCTGGTCGTCGGCGAGCTCAAGGACCGCAAGGCGGCCGCGCTGCCGGCCATCGCCGCGCTCGGCGGCATGGTGCTGCCGGCTCTGGTCTATACGGCGCTCAACCTCGGCGACGGTGGCCAGCTGCGCGGCTGGGCGATTCCGATGGCCACCGACATCGCATTCTGCGTGGGCATCATGGCGGCGCTGGGGGATCGGGTCTCATCCTCGCTCAAGCTCTTCCTGCTGACCCTGGCCATCATCGACGACATCGGCGCCATCGTGGTGATCGCGCTCTTCTACGGTGAGGGCATCTCGGCCGGGCCGGCCCTGCTGTCCCTCGGCCTGCTCGCCGGCTACGGCGCGCTGCAGCGCCGCCGGCTGCCCGGCGGCTGGCCGGTGCTCGCGCTGGTCGGCATCGCGGCCTGGGCTGCGCTGCTCGCGTCGGGCATCCACGCGACCCTGGCCGGCGTGGCCCTCGGCCTGCTCACCCGCACCGATGGACATCCCGACGTCGAGGGCCCGGCCGAGCGCACCGAGCGGATCCTGCACCCCTACTCGAGCTTCCTGGTGGTGCCGATCTTCGCGCTGGCCAACGCCGGCCTGCCGCTGTCGGTGGCGGCGGCCGAGGAGGCGCTGCGCAGCCCGGTCGCGATCGGGGTCACCCTCGGCCTGGTCCTCGGCAAGGCGCTCGGCGTCCTCGGCGCCACCTGGGTCGCGGCCCGTCTCGGCCTCGGCACGCTGCCCCGCGGGGTGAGCTGGGCGGAGGTCGCGGGCGTCTCGGCGCTGGCCGGCATCGGGTTCACCGTGTCGCTGTTCATCACCACACTGGCCTTCGAGGGCTCCGACGCCGCGTCCGACGCGACGATCGGGATCCTCGTCGGCTCAGTGGTCGCGGCCGTGGTCGGCGCGGCGATCCTGGCCCGCAGCGCGCGGATCGAGCCCGGCGAGGTCTAGCGGGGGATGACGGCGCCGATCGCGTCCCAGCGGGAGATCTCACAGCCGTTGGTCCGGGTGTAGCGGGCCTCGACCCGCTTCCCCTGACGGACCCCGCTCACCGTGGCGACCCCGGGCCCGCCGTAGATCTCAGTGCACGCCATGTCGGCGGGCACCGGCTCGAACGGGTTCGCCGCCGCCTTGATCGCGGCGCACGCCGCCGCGGCGTCCGGGTGGTCCCCGCCCGCCGGCTCGCACTCGAGCCGCCAGGTGGTCGGCGGGCTGGTGTCATCGGCGGCGAGCGTGACCGTGTACGTGTCGCCGCTGCCGCTGCCGGTGACCAGCGACTCGTCCTCGGTGCCGCACGCGGCGAGGAGCAGGGCTGCGATGGCGAGCGGGACGACCATCAGGGTCTGGCTCATACAGGTGGGACGTTGAGCGGCGGCTCACGGTTCCCCGCGGCAGTCGGATCCAGGGCGCGGCTGCGCTCGGCCAGGGCGAAGGCATCGGCCACGCTCCGGTGCAGGGCTGCTGCGGTGACCGTCGTACCAGGCGTGTCCAGGTGCAGCGAGGCCAACCCGAGCCGGCGCTCGACGGGCCCCTGCGTGACACGCAGGCTCTGCACCTTGGCGTGCGGTACGACGTCGGTGACCCGGCGCAGCCGCCCGCGACGGGTAACGGCGAAGAGATCGGTCCAGGCCGCGCCCAGGCGGCCATAGGACAGGGGCGCGCGCCACCGAGCGATCGGTGGCGCTGCGTTGAGCTGCACGGCGCTGAGGTCCAGCCCGGGCAGCACTCGGGCCAGCACCGGCCCGACGAGCGTGCGAGGCGCCACGGGGAGCAGTAGAGACGTCTGCTGGCGCTCGTCGCGCTGGCCACCCCGATAGCCGGCCACGTCGACGAGGACGCGGACCCAGCCGAAGGGCTGCCACAGCAGCGGCTCGACGATCCGCACGGCCTGCACCCGGCCGGTCGGGATTGTCTGGGTGCGCAGGTTGAGCAGCCCACGTCGGATGCGTAGTCCGTCCGGGGCCTCGGCAACGGTGAATCCGAAGACCGCTTCTTGTCGGGCCAGGATCACGACTGTGGTAGCGAGCAGACCAGGCACACCGCCGACCAGGAATGCGCCCGTGGCAGCGATCGAGAAGAAGGCGGTGATCGCTGACGCCACCACGACCACGCCAAGCAGCAGGGCTGGGACGAGCAGTGCGGTGATCACCAGCGGACCTGCCGGTACGGCGGCGAGCACCACCTCGGGCGGCGGAGGAGCGTCGGGCGACAGACCGGCTCCGCGGGCGAGCAGGGTCGCTCGAAGCGCGGCGGCGTCGTCCTCCGTGAGATAGGACAGCACCACCTCGGAGTCCCCGGTGCTCACCGCCTCGAGGTGCAGCTCCGCGAGCCCGACGGCACGCGCCAGCAGGTTTCGCTTCAGGTCGACCGACTCGAGCCGGGCCAGTGGCACCCGCCGGCGCCGCCGCTGGATGACCCCGGACTGGAGCTCGAGAACACCATCAGTGATGCGGTACCGGGTGAAGCGCCAGCTCGCATACCCGGCGCTGCCGCCGAGCAGCAGGGCCACTCCGACCAGAGGCAAGACGTACTGCCGACCGATGGCGCCGTTGGTCGTCTGGAGGATGCCGAAGACGAGCGGGAGGACGAACCGCCCGCTGCGCAGAACCGGGGTCAGCGGGTGCAGCGAGTGCCAGCTCTCAGAGTCCGGCGGCACGAACTTCGCCCAGCTCCGCGAGCCGGTCACGGAGCCGCAGTGCCTCGGCCTCCGGCAGGCCCGGGATCATCGCGTCCGTCGCGGCGGCGGCCGTGTGCAGCACGACGGCAGCGATCCCGTAGCGACGGTCGAGGGGCCCTTGAGCGACATCGACGAACTGCATCCGGCCGTAGGGGACGACTGACGTGCGATGAACAAGCACCCCCCGGCGCAGCACCAGGTCCGACTCGCGTTCGGCGTACGCCCAGGCGCGGTGCCGTCGGCCCTGCAGCATCCACATCAGTGCGCCGAGCACGGCCGTGGGCACCAGCACCGCGGCTACTGCAGCGGGGCCGCCCGCGAACCCGGCGACGATCGCCCCCAGGACGCCAAAGGCGCCGGCGGCGGCAGTGCCCGCGGCTCTCCACAGACGCAGGATCGCTGGCGAGAGGGCCTGCCAAACTGGATCCACCGATGCAGTGTGCCCGATCCGATCAGCCGAGCCGGATGGTGCCCAGGTCGATGCGCTGACCGCGGCGAACCGCGACCTGGCGCGTGACTGCCTTCGCGCCCGGCGCGCTGATGGTGACGGTGTAACTCTCGACGCCGCCTGCCGCCTGGATCGCCGGCCGCGTGCTCGGGTTCACATGCCAGGAGAAGGTTCCGTCCGCCGCCGCCGCAGTGGCCGTGTCGATGACGTGCGGGAAGCTCTCCTTGCCGGAGGGGTTGGCGGGCCAGAGCGGGTTCTGGAAGCGCTTGACGGCCGTCACCTTCGCGCGCACCGGACGTCCGTCGCGACCGAGGACCCGGCCAGCGATGACGCTGTGGTTGCGCGGGTTTGCGGCGGCCTCGGCCATCCGGGTGAAAGCCCCCATCACGCCCGGGAACTCCTCGCCGGGGCCGTCGGCGTACACCGGGTGGAACTCGTCGCCGTGCTCGAGCACGTACGCCAGCGAGCCGGACGTGCCGTAGGCCCAGTCGTTGAGTGTGCCAGTCGTGACGTAGAGCTCGATGCCGAGGATGTTGCGGTAGCCACCCATCGACTCGGCCATGCCCTCGCCGATGCGCTCGAGCAGCGCTTCGTCCGGCGACGGCTCGTCGGTGTCGCCCCAGGGCCGCAGCACCAGGCGGGAATAGGTGTGGTTGCTGAGTACGCCGGTCGCGTGGCGGCCGAGGAGCAGGGAGCGCACGTTCTGGGTCTCCGGCTCGGAGAACGGCTGGGTGCCCCGATAGGTCTGGTTGGTCTTGTCCGAGGAAGACCCGGCCTTGTTGTCGCCCCACTTGTAGCTGTAGTTGCGGTTGGGGTCGGTGCCGTAGGCGTCGAGGTTGCGCTGGGCCACACCCGGCACGGTGGTGGTGACGCCTGTGTGCGACCGGCGGTTCTTGCGCCAATACGCCTCGGCACCCGCAATGGCCAGGGGTGTGCCCCCTGCGCCGCGCACGTCCACCAAGGATGACCGGGCGAAGTCGAAGCCGTCGACATTGACGACCGGCACGATGACGAAGCGAAGCTGGCCGAGCAGTCGGGTGATCTGCGGGTCGCGGGCCTTGAGGCTCTCCACGAGGTGGTGGGCATAGACCATCGGGTACTCGCCAGCCGGCCACTCGCGGGCGTGGTGAATACCGTCGATGTAGAGGGTCGGCCGCCCGTCGGTGGCCTTGACGTCCCGGGCGATCTCGAGGCCGTAGACCCTACGACCCTCGAGCGTCTTGTTGGGCAGGGTCAGGAGCTTGACGACGCTGGGGTTCTTCGCCGCCAGGTCCTTCATCTCGCTGTTGTAGTCGGCCAGCCGGCGGTAGTCGGTCCGGTCCGGGCCGGGCGCCTTGACGACCCGCTGCGGTCCCGCGGCGGCGCGCTTGGCGTTCTCCGACTTCACCAGGTCGGCGGTGACGACATCGAAGTCGTAGCCGAGCGCCTGCAGCCGCTCGTCGTCGCCGGGGCGGAGCACGATCTCCACGAAGCCGGGGAGGTAGCGGTGCGTCTCGTCGAAGTTGGCGGCGACGTACGCCGCTTCCGCGCGGGTCTCCACCTCGACCGCCACGACGGACAGCGTGTTGGTCTGGGTGCGGGCGAGCGGCGCAGTGGCGGCGATCATCGCGACAGCGGCGGCCAGGAGCAGAGGTCGTCTCATGCCAAGAAGCTTCGACACCCGCAGCGACTCTCCTACTCAGCGGGGAAAGGATCTATCCGCCGCAGGAAGCCACGGACGTCGAGAAAGCTCCCCAGCGTGTCCCGGTGCTCAGCGCAGGCGGCCCACGTCTTCTCCCGGTCCGCTGTGTGCAGCCTCGGGTTGTTCCAGACCAGCAGGTGCAGAGCCAGCGCCCGACAGCCCTTGGCGGAGCAGATAACGGGCTCGTCAGAACTCTCGGTCACTTCGACGGGTCGAGGACGAGCTTCCCCGTCGTACGGCGGGCCCGCAGGTCTTCGTGCGCCCGGCGTACGTCGGACATGGCGTACTCCGCGCCGACCACCGGCTTGAGGGTGCCGGCCGCGACCATGCCGAGCAGCTCGGCCATCGGCTCGCTCATCATCGACGGCGTGGTCATGCAGTGCGCCAACCAGAAGCCGATGACCGCTCGGCTGCGGGCCACCAGCTGCCGCGCGTCGACGGGGGAGGGAGCCACCCGGCCAGCCATGCCGTAGGTGACCAGGCGCCCGAAAGGCGCCAGAGCTGCCAGCGAGGCGTCGAAGACCGGACCGCCGGTCATCTCGAGGACGATGTCCACCTTCTTGCCGCCGTTGGCTTCCTCAAGCGCCTCCTTGAGGTTGGCACCGTCGGGGTCGACCGCGGCGTCGGCGCCGAGGTCGAGCGCGAGCGCCCGCTTCTCCTCGCTCGAGGCCGTCGCGATCACGCGCCCGGCGCCCCACGCCTTGGCCAGCTGGACGGCCAGAGTGCCGACCCCGCCCGCGGCGGCCACCACCACGACGGACTCGCCCGGAGCCATCCGCGCGGAGGTGCGCAGCAGGTGCCACGCCGTCATGCCCTGCAGGACGAGGGCCAGCGCGTCGCCGTCACTCACGGTGTCCGGGACGTCGAACGCGAGCATCGGCCAGGCGACAGCCTTCTCGGCGTACCCACCGCCTTGCAGTAGGGCGACGACTCGGCGGCCGTCCGCAGTGCGCCCCACCACCTCCGCCCCCGGGATGAGCGGCAGCTCCTGGGGTGCGAGGTAGGAGTTCTCGGCCTGGTGAGTGTCCGCGAAGTTGACGCCAGCCCGGCTCACGTCGATCGCGATCTGGCCGTCCAGCGGCACTGGATCAGCCAGCTCGGTCAGGGTGAGAACCTCGGGCCCGCCGAACTCGGTGATCTGTATCGCTCGCATGCCGCGAGAGCCTACGCGGGCGACTAGGTGGTGTTCAGGGCGAAAGCGCCGACGGCGATGAAGTGCAGCGTCGCGGCGACGATCGTGAGCACGTGGAAGACCTCGTGATAGCCGAAGACCGCTGGAAAGGGGTTCGGCCGGCCGGTCGCGTAGACGATGGCTCCGAGGCTGTAGAGCCCGCCGCCGATGCCCAGCAGGATCACGGTGGCCAGGCCTGCCTGGTCCTCGAGCTGCGGCAGGAATGCGACCGCGACCCAGCCGAGGGCGAGGTACGGCGGCGCCGACACCCATTTGGGCGCGCCGAGGAACACGAGCTTGCTCGCGATGCCCAGCAGGGCGCCACCCCAGACGATGATCAGGATCGTCGCTGCCGTGCGCCCGTCGAGGACCAGCATCGCGAACGGGGTGTAGGTGCCGGCGATGAGCACGAAGATCATCGAGTGGTCGAGTCGCTTCATCCTGCGCCGACCGCGGTCGGACCAGCTGCGGCGGTGGTAGAGAGCGCTGGTGCCGAACAGCCCCACGACGCTCAGCGCGTAGATCAGCGCCGCCACCCGGGCCCGGCCGGTGTCCGCAGTAATCACCAGGGCCAGGCAGCCGCCCCCGAATGCAGCGAACGCCCACTGGTGCAGCACGCCGCGCAGGCGCGGTCGCACCGCCTCAATGTCGAGATCCATGAGAGTCCTCCGAACGAAGCCTACGCAACCGTAGGGTTACCCCCCTGAGACCGCGGGAATCACCCAAATCTCCTGACCGTCCCGCAGCGTGGTTGCCGTCCCTTTGAGCTGGCGGATGCTCTCGTCCTCGACGAAGACGTTGACGTGGCGTCGTACGGCGCCCAGCTCGTCGACCGCGCGCGCATGGAGCCCGGGCGCCCGGGCGGCAACGGCGGCCAGGAGCTCTGCGACGGTGGCTCCCGGTGGCAGATCGAAGATCAGCGTTCGCTGGTCGTCGGCCAGGGCCCGCAGCACCCCTGGGACGTGCAGGGTGACCCGCATGTTCAGGCCAAGACTGCGGTCTTGACGCAGGTGACCGGCGGAAGCAGGTCAGCGGCCATGGACCAGGACGCGCCCTCGTCGGCCGAGCCGTAGACCTGGCCGGTGCGGGTGCCGAACCACAGCCCGGCCGGCTCCAGCACGTCCGCGGCGAAGGCGTCGCGCAGCACGGTGGCGTGCGCGTCGTGTGCTGGCAAACCGTCGGCGAGCGGCTCCCACTGCTCCCCGGCGTCTGTAGTCCGGTAGACCCGGATCTGACCGTCCGGGGTCAGCCGCACCATGTCGGAGTGCAGCGGCAGGGTGTAGGCCGTGCCGGCGTCGCGCGGATGAGCCACGACCGGGAAGCCGAACGTCGACGGCACGCCCTTCTCGATTGGTGACCACTGCGCACCCCCGTCGTCGCTGCGGTAGATCCCCCAGTGGTGCTGCAGGTAGAGCCGATCCGGGTTGCCGGCATCCCGGGCCATCTTGTGCACGCACTGGCCGAACTCCGCTGATGGGTCAGGCAGGAAGTCCGCCTTGATCCCGGTGTTCGACGCTCGCCACGACGCGCCGCCGTCATCGGTGGCATAGACGCCTGCCGCCGAGATGGCGATGAGCATCCGCTCCGGATCGGTGGGGTGCGCCAGCACAGTGTGCAGGCAGAGTCCGCCGCCGCCGGGCTCCCACTGCGGCCGGTGCGGGTGGTCCCAGAGCCCTCGCACCAGCTCGAACGACGCGCCGGCATCAGCGGAGCGGAAGAGCGCGGCCGGCTCGACCCCGGCCCAGATCACGTCATCCTGCCCTGGGCCGCCCAGCGCGAGCTGCCAGATGTTGGCCAGCGCCGCGCCGCTGTCGGCCGGGAACGCGACGATAGGCACGTCCGGCTCGTGCCACGAAGCGCCGAGGTCATCCGAGGACATCAAGGACGCGCCGAAGTGCATGCTCGCGGCGGCGGCGAGGATCCGGCTTCGACCGCCCCGATCGTCGTAGACCGCGGAGTAGACGGAGCGGCCCGGAAAGTGCGGCCCACTCCGCGTGAGGGCCCCGCGGTCGTCACCGGTGAAGAGGAACAGCCCCTTCGTCGTGCCGACCATCAGCAGCAACTGGCTCATATCGCCCTCCCGAGCGCGGTGAGAACCGCACGAGGGCGGTTGGTGATCACGGCATCCACGCCGAGGCCGATCACGAAGTCGACGTCGGACGGCTCATCGACGGTCCACACGTGCACCTGGTGACCCTGCTGGTGCGCCCGATCGACATAGGCCGGGTCGCGGTGCAGCACCTCGAGCGAGGGCCCAGCGATGCCGACCCGGGCCGGCAGGGTGCCATCGCGGAGCCAGCGCGGCACCCGGTCGAGGAGAAGAACAGTGGGCACTCCCGGAGCAAAGGCATGCATGCGGCGCAGGCCCACCGGCGCGAAGCTCATCACCGTGACAGGGCATCGACTGTCGTTGTCGCACTCCGCGTCGATGCCGAAGCTCGCCAGCAGCGCGGCGAGCTTGCGCTCGACCCGGCCGGCGTAGCGCGTCGGGTGCTTGGTCTCGATGTGCAGCTCGACTGGCCGGCCCGCGTCGGTGACCAGCGTCAGCAGACGCTCCAGGGTGAGCACACCCGAGCGGTCTCGGTCGGGCTCCTCCCAGCCGGCGGTGAGCAGCAGGTCGTCGGGGCGTCGCCAGGCGCCGAAGTCGAGGTCCGCGAGGTCCGCGAGCTCGAGCGTGGAGACCACGCCTCGGCCGTTGCTCGTACGGTCGACTCGCCGGTCGTGAACGCAGACAAGGACTCCGTCGCGGGTCAGCCGCACGTCGCACTCGAGCGCGTCGGCGCCCTGCGCGATCGCCCGCTCGTACGCCGCAAGCGTGTGCTCGGCGACGTCATGGGACGCACCGCGGTGTGCCACCACGATGACCATGACTCTGGTCTGCCCGCTCAGGCGTCGAGCAGGGATACGGCGAGTGACGCGCGGTGCTCGCGGGGGTGACCGTCGTACGACGCAATCCACTGCGCCCGCTTGTAGAAGCGATGCAGCGGGTGGTCCCAGGTGAAGCCGATACCACCCATCGACTGGATGGCGCCTTCCGCGGCGAAGACCGCCGCCTCGCTCGCGTTGGCTTTCGCAGCGGCGCAGGCGGCGGCGGCCTGCTGGTCCGCGACGCTGACGCACCACGCCGCCCAGTAGGCAAGGGAGCGGGCCATCTCGAGGGCGACGTAGATGTTGGCGATGCGGTGCGAGATCCCCTGGTAGCTGCCGATCGGGCGACCGAACTGCTGGCGCTCCTTGGCATAGCTGCTGCTGATGTCGAGGCAGCGCTGCGCGACTCCGACCGCTTCGCAGGACAACGCGGCGAGGCCGCGCAGTCGCGACGTCGCGAGCGCCGGGCCCGCCGCCGTTGGGTCGAGGAGCTGCACAGCTGGCGTGGCGTCGAGCACGATGTCGCCGAGTCGTCGCGTTGTGTCCATCGTCGACGTAGGGCGGACGACCCGGGGGTGCTCGCGCAGGTCGACGAGCCACACCGAGCTGCCGCCAGGGCCGTCAGCGACAACGAGGGCGTCGTCGACGATGCCGAGATCAGGAACGTGCCGCGAGGTGCCGGTGAGCAGGTCTTCGGTCGCCATGACGCCGGGGTGCCGAGCGACCGCCGCGGTCCGACCTGCGAGCATCCGAGCGAGCGGCTCACCGCCGGCAGCGGCGAGCAGCGGCTGTGCCACGGCGACAGTGGAGAACAGCGGACCGGGGTACAGACCCCGGCCGGCCTCCTCGAACACGACAGCCTCGTCGACGAAGCTCATCCCGGCGCCGCCACGGTCCTCCGGGACAGACAGGCCGAGCCAGCCGAGGTCGCTGACCTGCTGCCACGAGCCGGGGTCCCATCCGACATCGCCGTCGGCCAGCTCGACCACCCGCTCTAGCGGCAGTCGTCGCTCGAGGAAGTCACGCGCTGCTGCTCGCAGCATCTGCTGCTCGTCGGAGAAGGCGAAGTCCACTTGGTCGTCCTCTCTCAGCGTGACTTGGGCAGGCCGACGACGCGCTCGGCGATGATGTTGCGCAGGATCTCCGATGTGCCGGCCTCGATCGTGTTGCCGCGGCTGCGCAGCTGTTGGTACTGCCAGAACCCGTTCCAGACGCCCTCTGCGCCGTCGAGCTGCGCTGCCGGGCCGAGGAGCTCGAGCGCGAGTGACGTGAGGCGCTGATTCGCCTCGGACCAGAAGAGCTTGACGGCGGAGCCTTCCGGGCCCGGCACGCCTGTCTTCATGAGCGAGCTCAACGACCGATAGTTGGTGTAGCGCAGCGCCTGCAGCTCGATCCAGTGCTGGGCGATGCGGTCCCGCAGCACCGGGTCGTCGGCCGGCCTGGTGCCGTCGTCGCGGACCGCCCGGGCCAGCTCGATGAGCTTGCCCATGAAGACCTCGAGCCGTGCGGTCAACGCGAAGCCGAGGGTGCCGCGTTCGTGCAGCAGCGTCGTCATGGCGACCGACCAGCCCTCGCCGATGTCGCCGAGGACGTTCTCGACCGGCACGCTCACGTCGGTGAAGAAGATCTCGTTGAACTCAGGGTCGCCGGTGATCTGGCGCAGCGGCCGGACCTCGACGCCGGGGGAGTGCATGTCGACCAGCAGGTAGGACAGGCCGCGGTGCTTCTCCGACCCCGCCTCCGAGCGGGTGACGAGGATGCACCAGTCGGCGATGTGGGCGTAGGAGCTCCAGACCTTCTGCCCGTTGACCACGAAACGGTCACCGTCGCGCTCGGCGCGGGTGCGCACCGAGGCGAGGTCGGAGCCCGCGCCCGGCTCGGAGAAGCCCTGGCAGAACACCGTCTCGCCGGACAGGATCTTCTCCAGGTGTGCCGCCTTCTGAGCGTCCGTGCCGTGCACGATGATTGTCGGCCCGGCCATGCCGAGGCCGATCACCCCGATGTGTGTCGGAGCGTCTGCGCGGGCCGTCTCCTCCAAGAAGATCGCCTGGTGGCTGTACGGCGCACCGCCGCCGCCGTACTCCTTCGGCCAGGTCAGCCCGGCGTACCCCGCACCGTGCAGCGTGCGGCTCCAGTCACGCGACATCGCGTCGTCGCCGCGGCCCGACTCGGGCGCCCGGTCAGACCATCCGGTCGGCAGGTTGGCCGCCAGCCAGGCGCGCAATTCCGCCCGAAAGGTCGCCTCCTCGGGGGTGTCTCGGAAGTCCACGCCACCACCTCCCAGCGAATGCTGTCTGACTGGCCAGCCCTGACCGGCCAGCGCAGCCTAGTGGTGACGACGATGGGAGACTTCGACGATGACGGACCAGGTGCACAAGACAGATGAGCAGTGGCGGGCCGAGCTCACGCCGGAGCAGTACCGCGTCCTTCGGGAGAAGGGAACGGAGGCACCGGGGACCGGGGCGTACACCTACAGCCATGACGACGGTGTGTTCCGATGCGCTGGCTGCGGCGCCGCGCTCTTCCGCTCTGAGCAGAAGTACGACTCAGGGTGCGGGTGGCCCAGCTTCACCGCCCCGAGCGAGTCGTCTGCGGTGGAGGAGCACGAGGACACCACGATGGGTATGCGCCGGGTCGAAGTGACCTGCCGGGCCTGTGGTGGCCATCTCGGACACGTCTTCCCGGACGGTCCGGGACCGGCCGGCCTTCGCTACTGCATCAATTCCGCGTCCCTCCAGCTGGACGTCGACGCGCCCACCGAGTGATCGGATTCCCCGGATTGGGGTGTGCGGCGGGCGCGTCTCGGCAAGACTGACCTCGTGCGCACCATCACCCGCCGTCAGCGTGTGCTGCTCGCAGTAGTCGCTGCCGTCGTCGTCACCGCCACGACCGCTGGAGTTCTCCTCGCCCGTCGCTCCGGAATCCGGCGGGTGCCATTGAGCGAGGCCGTGGCGTCGATCAATGCCGGCCACGTCCGCTCAGCGACGCTCGACGAGGACCGGCAGGTCATCCGCCTCACCCTCCGCGACGACACCCGTCGCGAGGCGGTCTACCCAGCGGACTTCGTAGCCGACCTGAGCAACCGGCTGCTGGCCCGGGACGTGCGGCTGGAAGCCGATCGGTCCAGTGGAGCTCCGCCACTTGTGCAGATTGCGGTGAGCCTCGCCGTGCTCGGGCTGCTTGCCTTGCTGCTCCTGCCGATGCTGCGGGGGAGGCTGCGGGTGGGTGCCTTCGCCAAGGGGCGGGGCGACCTGGTGGAGGTGCCAACGACGCGTTTCGTCGACATCGCCGGCGCCGACGAGGCGGTGCAGGAGCTCGAGGAGCTCGTCGAGGTGCTCCACGATCCGGATCGGTACGCCGCCGCCGGGGCGTGGGTGCCGCACGGGGTGCTGCTCGTCGGACCGCCAGGCACGGGCAAGACCCTGTTGGCTCGAGCGGTGGCCGGCGAAGCGGGGGTTCCCTTCTTCTCGATCTCCGGGTCGGACTTCGTAGAGACCTTTGTCGGTGTCGGTGCCTCTCGGGTCCGCACGATCTTCGACCGGGCTCGTAAGCACGGTCGGGCGATCATCTTCATCGACGAGATCGACGCTGTTGGCAAAACTCGTTCCGGCGCCGCCGGCAGCGGGAGCGCCGACGAGCGGGAGCACACGCTCAACCAGCTGCTGGTGGAGATGGACGGCTTCACCACCTCCGGTGTCATCGTCCTGGCCGCGACCAACCGCGATGACGTCCTGGACCCGGCGCTCACCCGGCCGGGTCGGTTCGACCGCAAGGTGCATGTGGGTGCGCCGGACCGCAAGGGACGCACGAAGATCCTCGAGCTCTACGCCCGCAGCCGGCAGATGCATGACGACGTTGACCTGGTGGCGTTCGGCCGCCGTACGCCGGGCATGACGGGTGCCGATCTTGCACAGCTCGTCAACGCGGCGGCGCTCACCGCGGCGCGGGAGGGCTCCGGTCCTATTCGCGCGGTCCACCTCGATGATGCCCTCGCGACTCGAGTGCTCGGTCGCGAGCGGCGTAGTGCGACGCTGACCGATCGGGATCGACGGATCACCGCCTGGCACGAGGCCGGCCACGCCCTTGCGGCCCTGCTGTTGCCGGATGCTGACGACCCGGTGATCGTCACGATCATCCCCCGTGGCCCGGCGGGCGGCGTGACCTGGATGAGCGGCAACGACAACGCGCTGCTCACCCGGCGCGAGGCGAGTGCTCGGCTGGTCGTCGGGATGGGCGGGCGCGCGGCCGAGGAGCTTATGCTCGACGGCGACTTCACGCAGGGTGCGGCAGGTGATTTTGCATCGGCGACCAGCCTCGCCTGGCAGATGGTGACCGAGTACGGCATGAGCGCGTTGGGTGTCACTCGGCTCACTCCTGACCTGCTCGCAGCCGGTACGTTGGCGGACATGGTCCATGCCGAGGTCGACACGATGTGCTCTGAGGCACTGGACCTGGCGCGGGCCCTCCTCACTACTCACCGCGCCTTCCTCACCGCCGTGGCCGAGACCCTGCTCGTCGACGAGACACTCGACCTCAACGACCTCAAGGCGCTCGCCGCCCGTACGTCGGCTGCATGACCACCTCCGGTGCCCCTACCGAGCCAGTCATCGTGCTGCGCGACCTGCCGGTAGCGCTGTTCGAGGCGTCCAGTCCGCAGTGGGGCGACATGCTGCGGGACTACCTGTTCCGCGGCCTCGGCGGCGCCGACCAGCCTTTCGGCGTCGATGACGTCGGACGCTCGGTCGCAGCTCTCGATCTCCTGCGGCGTTCGGTGGCTGCGGCGCGGGCGGCAGAGCCAGCGGCCGATCGCCTTGTGGTCGAGGTGACCTTGGTCCGAGCCAGCTCGAGTGACTTCGCGATCTTGCAGGGCGCCCTGGACCACGCCCGCCAGCTTGCCGTCGCGGGGGAGATGCTCGCGCTGCCGTCGTTGCCCGAGGTGGTCGTCTTCCGTGACTGGTTCTGCGACGAGGTGCTGGGGCAGAGCGCCGGGGCACCGCCAATGCCATGGGAGTTCGTCCCCCGCATCGACGCTCCCGTGGAAGTCGAGCTGGCGGAGTGGGACATCTCGATCGCCCCTCCCGATGTCGAGCCCTGGCTCGTTGCCGACGACCACCACCGGATCATCGGCGCGAGCAGCGCGGCGATTGCGCTGCTCGGCTGGTCTCGGGGCGGGCTGGTCGGGCAGCGGCTTCTGGCGGTGGTCCCAGACCGCCTCCGCGAGCTGCACGTCGCCGGGTTCACCCGCGGCGTCGTCAATGGGGAGCACCGGCTGCTCGGTGTCCCGCTGTCGTTGCCGGCGCTGCGGCGTGACGGCACAGAGGTGGCGATCACGCTGACCTTGAGTCGGCACGCGGCTCGGCGTGGTCGCGCGGTCTACCTCGGTCGGATCGAGCCGGAGCCCGACGCCGCCTCAGCGGAGCAGTGAGAGCCAGCTGCGAGAGGGTGCGCCCAACCCGCTGGAGGTGTCATATCCCTTCACCGGCACGTTGCTGTCGTAGACCTCGAAGGTCTTGAGCACCTTCTTGACGCCGGAGGCCGGCGTCGCACCGTCGACGAAGTCAGTGCGCACGCCGGCGAAGCGGAGGCCACTTCCGACGACGTCGCGGAAGGCACCGGGGCTCTTGGTGCGCAGCGCGTAGAGCGCCGGGTTGAGGAAGCCGAGATTGCGACCCGCGCTCTGGTTGGCGAGTGCGACCAGCGCGGCGAACACCGCAGTCGCGGCCTCACCGGACGCGTGCCGGCGCTCGGCGTACTTCCTGCTGCCGTCCGGGAACGTCTGGGTCAGCCCGATCGTGAGGCCGGTCTCGGCATCGCCGTTGACGGCGACATCGGGCACGGCGCGACCGGGGGAGCCCTCCTCGCGCGTGCGGTCGGCCGGGACCACGCCCTTCTGGTACGCCGGCTGCGCGTGCACCTTGCTGATGCCGCCGCCGCTGCCCCGGAAGGTCGACTCGATGTCTTCAACCCACTCCCCGTCCTCGAGGTTGGTCACCGACTTGGCCCAGCCCACCTCGCGCAGCAGCCGACCGCCACGGCCGTGGATGAGGCTGGTGCCGCCGACCCCGGTGACCATGGGGTCGTTGGCGGGGTACACCGGGCTGGGCTGGCCGCCCTGCGCCGACGTGTCGCCGATCGAGCCCGAGGCGAAGAGCAGCGAGATGCCGGTCGCCGCAGCCTGCTGCGCGGTCTGTGAGATCTGGCCGATCGACGCGGGGTTGGTGTTCTCACCGGCGCTGTACCAGCCGTTCATGACGATGTCGCCCAGCTCGGCGTCGACCGCCAACGTCGTGCCGTTGGCCAGGTCCAGGCTCGACGTCGTACCCAGGTAGACGATGTCGGCGCCGGGCGCCAACGCGTGGATGTTCTCCACCAGCATGTGGGCCTGCAGCGACCAGACAGCGGGGCGCAGGATCGGCTCGACGTTGGGTGTCTGGTACGCCGTCGGGTAGGACAGCTGGGTGAGCTGGCCCGGCTTCATCTGCGGGAGGCCGCGGCGCTTCGACCACTCGCGGACGTCACCAGGCAGGGTCTGGATGGCGTGTGAGCCGACGATCACCACTGTCTGGCCGGCGCCGTCGACGCGCTTCCTGATCGCCGTGTCGACGCCGTACGCCGCCCGCTGCTGGGTGATCGTCGTCTCGCAGGTGACAGCGGGCTGGTGCCGCCCGTAGATCTTCGGCAGGGCCGTCTCGGTGCGCGCGCCGTGAAAGCCCGAACAAGGCTGGCCATAGATGACGGCGGCCGGTGGCGCGCTGTCGGCCGGCGTCGCCGGCTGGTCCGGCAGCGGGACGGGGAATGGGTCGCGCGCCTCCTCGCCACCGATGAAGACGGGCTCGTCGGCGAGGCCGCGGACACCGAGGACCAGCCGAGCGACATCCGCTGGCAGCGACGGGGCGCGGTCGGGTGCGCGCAGTGTCCGCGCCCGGACGCGGTATCGGCCGAGGCGCGTGCCGAACGCCCGCTCGACGTCGGCCACGGAGCCGCGGGCCGGCACGTAGAGCCGGTTGGCCGGCACCTCACCCAGGGTGAGTCCCGCGGCGACCAGCCACGACCCCACAGCGCGCATTGTGGCCGTCGTAGGCGAGAAGCGGCGGCGAAAGACCTCAGCCGAGATGTGGTCGCCGTACGCCGGATTCGTCGGGTCGCTGACTGCGCCAGCGAGTGCCGCGGCGGCTCGAGCGTCTCGCCAGGGGAGCACGACCTGGATGTCGATCGTCGTCGTGCCTGGCGTCGGGCCCACTCGGACGTCGGTGGTCGCCCAGGACGGCACCGCGCCGGGCAGTGACTGGCGGCTCAGATCCTGGCGGTTCAGATCCTGGCGGGCTAACGCGGCGGGCGCCCCGGCGACGGCGAGCGCCAGCGCGGTCAACACGGCGACGCGGCGGAACGGCATCAATCCAGTCCTCTCATGAGCGGCTCGGCAAGGGAATTCGACCTCTGCGAGCGAGGCTCCTGCACAATCGGACGTATGACACCTGCGCCATCAGCCTTGCCAGCCCTGCACCGTGAGCTCCTCGACGTCGCGAGCCTGGTAGCCCGGTCCGCGGGCACCCTGCTGCTCGACCGACTCGCGGGGGCGCGCACGACGACGGCGAAGTCGAGTCCCACCGACATGGTGACGGAGGTCGATCAGGCCGCGGAGCAGCTGATCGTGGGGCTGCTGCGCCGCCGCCGCCCGGCCGACAGCGTGCTGGGAGAGGAAGGCGCCTCGGTCACCGGTACGAACGATCTGCGCTGGGTGATCGATCCCATCGACGGCACGACCAACTATCTCTACCGGTCGGCAGGATTCGCGGTCTCGATCGCCGTCGAGGACGCCGCGGGCAGTGTCGTGGGGGTGGTGTTCGACCCGCAGCGCGACGAGTTGTTCGCGGCGTCCCGGGGTGGCGGCGCGACCCGTAATGGCGCTCCTATCGTGTGCAGCAGGACGTCCGACCTCGCCCAGACGCTGCTCGCGACCGGCTTCTCCTACGACGCCGAGCGCCGCCGACGCCAGGCGCAGGTCGTGGCAGCGGTCATCGGCTCGATCCGGGACATCCGCCGCAGCGGTTCAGCCGCCGTCGACTGGTGCAGCCTCGCCTGCGGGCGCGTCGACGCGTTGGTGGAGAGCGGTCAGCAGGTCTGGGACTACGCAGCGGGGGCGCTGATCGCAGCGGAGGCCGGCGCCATCGTCGGCGACCTCCGTGGCGGCCCGCCTTCTCCGGAGATGGCCTACGGCGCAGCGCCGGCGATCTTCTCTCCGCTCGCTGATCTGCTCAGGTCCGCCAACGCCGGCGCCGGCGCCCCGTAAGCCAAGGTTCCCCGCGAACTTTGTCCTGATCGGGGGCAGTCCCGTGCTTGGACCCACCCAAAGTTCGCGGGTCGCCGGCCAGTCCTGCCCGATTTGTTGGACATCTGTCCGAATGCCGACAGCGAAGGTGTCGGCTTGCCGCCACGGACGGCCCTGACGCGCAGCCAGGATGAGCGGACCGCGGACCCGGGGGGAGCCCGGCGGCCGATCCACGCAGAGTTGGGGGACTCTCATGCATGCCTCATCACGTACGGCCATCGTCCTGGCCGGCAGCCTCGCTTTGGGCGCCGCCTCCATGATGATCGCCGGCTCGGCCGGCGCCGTCGCCGTCGCCGGCGGCGGCGGCGCGATCATCGACAACGGCACCGTCCAGCTCGGCATCCGCAACCTCGGCGACCTCAACGTTTTCGGTGGCACGCGGTCGGCCTCTGGGACCGGCCCCACGGGGCTGCGTTACATGCCGACCAACAACG
>Ga0136633_1000270_pt1 | contig 39334 bp, 32 predicted proteins | sample AntDrymeUQ832206_2_FD_105494 | JGI IMG/M metagenome (GOLD analysis project Ga0136633, IMG submission 105494) | Polar desert sand microbial communities from Dry Valleys, Antarctica - metaG UQ83 (22.06) | ecosystem: Environmental > Terrestrial > Soil > Desert | place: Antarctica: Dry Valley... | reverse complement strand
TTGCAAGCACGCGGGGATACCGGAAATGGGCTCGAGCAAGGCGTCACGGCTCGGCCGCCTGACCTGCGGGCTCGGGGTGGACCTGCGGGGACTTGAACCCCGGACTTCCTGCATGCCATGCAGGCGCTCTACCAGGCTGAGCTACAGGCCCGAACGGGGGCAGAGTAGCAGCACTGCCGCAGGGCGCGGCCGTGACATTCCGAGCGTGCATCGAACACGCGTGCCCGCCGAAGACCGGGCACCTGTGACAGGCCCGCCACTACCATCCCCCCATGGCAGACGGGTACGACCCGCAGGCGGTCGAGGTGAAGTGGCAGTCCCGGTGGGCCGACGAGGGCACGTACGAGGTCGACAACGACGACCCCCGGCCGCCCTTCTACGTCCTGTCCATGTACCCCTACCCGAGCGGTCCGGCCCACCAGGGCCACGTGCGGAACTACACCTTCGGCGACCTGATCGTGCGCCACCGCACCATGCAGGGCCATGCCGTCCTGTCGCCCATGGGCTTCGACAGCTTCGGGCTGCCGGCGGAGAACGCAGCCATCAAGACCGGCACGCACCCCCGGCCGTTCACCGATGCCCGCATCGCCGAACTGAAGGCGAGCATGCTGCGGCTCGGCGCCATGTACGACTGGCGGCGCGAGGTACGCAGCCACGACCCCGGGTACATCCGCTGGAATCAGGTGATCTTCAACCGGTTCCGCGCCGCCGGCCTGGCCTACAGGGCCAACGCACCGGTGAACTGGTGCCCCGGTTGCAAGACGGTGCTGGCCAATGAGCAGGTCCTGGCCGACGGCACCTGCGAGCGCTCGGGCGACGTCGTCAGCAAGCGGGACCTGGAGCAGTGGTTCTTCGCCATCACCAGGTACGCCGACGAGCTGCTTGCCTGCCTGGACGGGCTGGACTGGCCCGAGCGGGTCAAGACCATGCAGCGCAACTGGATCGGCCGTTCCGAGGGCGTGGAGTTCGACCTGCCGGTGGAGGGCCGTCCCGACGCGAAGGTGCGGGTGTTCACCACCCGGCCCGACACCAGTTTCGGCATGACCTACGCCGTCCTGGCGCCCGAGCACCCCATGGTCGACGAGCTCACCACCGACGCCCAGCGCGCCGCGGTGGCCGAGTTTCGCGAGCGGGTGGCCAAGGAGTCCGACATCGAGCGGATGTCCACCGAGGGCCCGGCCGAGAAGCGGGGCGTCTTCACCGGCTCGTCGGTGGTCAACCCGTTCAACGGTCGGGCGGTGCCGGTGTACCTGGCCGACTACGTGCTGATGGGGTACGGCACAGGGGCGATCATGGCCGTCCCCGGCGAGGATCACCGCGACTGGGACTTCGCCGAGGCCTACGGCCTGCCCAGGCTCCGCACCGTCCAGCCCCCTGCGGGCTGGGAGGGCGACGCCTATACCGGCGACGGCCCCGTGATCAACAGCGAGTGGCTGAACGGGGTCACCGACGTGTCCACCGCCAAGGAGCTGGCCACCGCCTGGCTGGAGGAGCGGGGCCTGGGCGAGCGGAAGGTGAACTACCGCCTGCGGGACTGGCTGGTGTCGCGCCAGCGCTTCTGGGGCTGTCCCATCCCGGTGGTGTACTGCCCGACCGACGGCATCGTCGCTGTGCCCGACGACCAGCTGCCCGTGCTGGCCCCCGACGACGCCCAGCTGCTCCCCACCGGCGAGTCCCCCCTCAAGGCCCACGAGGGCTTTCGCAACACGACGTGCCCCGTCTGTGGCGGTCCGGCCGAGCGGGAGACCGACACCATGGACACGTTCGTGGACTCGTCCTGGTACTTCCTGCGCTTCTGCGAACCCTGGGCCACCGACGAGCCGTTCTCCAAGGCGGCGGCCGAACACTGGATGGCGGTCGACCAGTACATCGGCGGCATCGAGCACGCCATCCTCCACCTGATGTACGCCCGCTTCTACACCAAGGCCCTGGCCGACGTGGGCATCGCCCCGGCGTCCGTGCGGGAGCCGTTCAAGCGGCTGTTCACCCAGGGCATGATCCGCATGGGCGGCACCAAGATGTCGAAGTCCAAGGGCAACCTGGTCGCCCCGGCCCAGTACCTCGACTCGGTGGGCGCCGACTCCCTGCGTCTGTACCACCTGTTCGTCGGCCCCCCGGCCGACGACGTGGACTGGACCGAACAGACCGAGGAGCTGATCGAAGGCTGCTCGCGCTTCTTGAAGCGGGTGTGGCGCCTCGCCCTGGGCGACGGCCCCGGCCCCGCAGCCACGCCGGAAACGGTCGACCGGGCCGCCCACCGGCTGATCGCCAAGGTGAGCGACGACTACGAGCGCTGGTCGTACAACACGGCGGTGGCCGCCCTCATGGAGTTCACCAATCTGGTCTACCGGGAAGGCGCCACCGACTTCGCCGTCGACACCATGCTGCTGCTGCTGGCGCCCATGACACCGCACATCTCGGCCGAGCTGTGGGAGCGGCGCCGGGGCGGCCATGTGCACACCGAGTTGTGGCCGGTGGCCGACCCCGACCTGGTGCGCCAGGAGTCAGTGACCCTGGTGGTGCAGGTGAACGGCAAGGTGCGCGACCGTATCGACGTGGCGCCCGACATCGACGCCGCGGCAGCGGAGGCGCTGGCCCTGGCCTCGCCCAAGGTGCAGGAACACCTGGCCGGGCAGCTGCCCAAGAAGGTCATCACCCGCCCGCCCCGGCTCGTCAACGTGGTGGTGTGAGCGGACGCAGTCGCACTGACGTGGCCCTGTGACCCGCAGAGGCCCCGCCTGAGATTGACGTGGCGGACCGCCTACGATGACGGACAAGTGCATTCTTTTTTTCGGCGGCTCCTGATCACACCCCTCCTTCTCGTCGCGCTCGGCGGTGCCTGCTCCGGTGGCGACGACGGCGGGAAGAGCGGCACCGCCGCCACGGTGCCTGGAGGCGGGCCGGCGGCGCCCGGGCCCTACTCGTTCGCCGTCACCACCGCCGCCGTGGAGCCGATGGCCCCCCAGGCCCCCAACTTCCCGCCCGACGTGACGGCGGCGGTGCAGGCCAGCCTCGACGCCTGGCTGGCGAACGCCATCGTGGGGCCGCTGCGTACGGGCAAGCCGTCGTCCGGGCTCGACGCCGTGTTCACCGAGCCGGCCCTCCTCAAGATCTCGGGCCCCGGCCCGGAGCGGGCAGCGGTGCTGGAGGAGGGGAGGCCGCTCTCGGGCGACGTCGAGCAGGAGCGCGCCAACGCCAAGCTGACACTGCTCACCGCTCCCGGTGGCGAGCCGGTTCTCGTCACCGCCCAGATCGACATCGTCCAGAGCGTGAAGTCCGGCAGCGGCGCCGTCGACGTGGTGCGGGGCGGCGAGATGGTGCTCGTGCCTGACCGGGGCAGCTGGCGCATCGACGGCTTCGACATCGTCGCCAAGCACGACACGAGGGCGCAGTGAGGCGCGTCCTCGCCGTGGCCGCCGCCATTCTCGGCGTGTTGGGCGTGACCGCCGCCGCGCTCACCGACAGCGCCGGCGGCAGCCAGCCCGCCCTCGAGATCCACCAGGTCGACACGGGCGCGTTCTCGCCCCGGCCCGGTCAGCCCGTCTTCATGCTCGCCCTCGGCCTCGACGGCGGGCGCCCCGGCATCGACGGCGACCGCGCCGACGCCATCCACCTGATCGGCATCAATCCGGCGACCGGCGAAGGGACGATGATCAACTTCCCACGCGATGCCTACGTGGCCATCCCGGGCCGCGGTCGGGGCAAGATCAACGACGCCTACACCTTCGGCGGTCCCGGCCTGGCCGCCAACACCGTCGAGCAGCTCACGGGCATCGACGTGTCGTTCGTGCTCGCCAGCCGCTTCGGGCCTTTCGAGCAGATGGTCAATGACGCCGGGGGCGTCGACGTCGACGTGCCCTTCGCCATGAAGGACAGCTTCTCGGGCGCTGACTTCCCCCAGGGCCGGGTCCACATGGACGGCCGCCAGGCGCTCGCCTTCTCCCGCAACCGGCACCTCACGGGTGGCGACTTCACCCGCAGCGAGCACCAGGGCCTGCTGATCCTGTCGGCGCTCACCAAGCTCCGGGCGGAGAACCCCGGTCCCACCGGCGCGGCGCGTTACCTCGCCATCCTGGGGCGCCACGTGGGGATCACGGGCATCACCCCGGTCGAGCTCTACCGTCTGGGCCGGCTGGCGCTCACCATCGACCCGGCCAAGGTGCGCAGCGTGCTGATGCCGGGCGGCATCGGCACCGCCGGCGCCCAGTCGATCGTCACCGTGGGCGGCGCAGCAGCGGGGCTGTTCGCCGACATGCGCGACGACGCCGTCCTCCAGAGCCACTGAGAAGTCTCCCCGTCGCGGCCGCGTGCCTGGGGTCAGGCGCTCAGGCGTCCCCGGCGGGGCGGGGGCGGCCGAAGAGGAAGCCCTGGGCCATGTCCACCTGCAGCTCCTCGAGCATGCTCCGCTCGGGAGCCGTCTCGACGCCCTCAGCGATGAGCACGCTGCCCGTCTTGCCGGCGAAGTGGCACAATCCGGCCACCATGGCCTGGCGGACCGGGTCGTCGCCGATCCCGGTGACCCAGGACTGGTCGAGTTTCACGAACTCGGGTTCCAGGGTCACCACGTGGCGAAGACTGGCGAAGCCGGAGCCGGCGTCGTCGACCGACAGCCGCGTCCGGGGCCGCAGCTCGCCGAGCGCGGCGGACAACTGGGGGTAGTCGTCGACGGGGTCGTGCTCGGTGATCTCGAGCACCACCTGCACCCGGCACTTGCCGATCAGCGCTGGAAGGACGGTCCGTTCGAGCACCAACGAGGGTGAGACGTTCACGCTGACCCAGCACCCCGTCGGCAGGCCGGACGCCGCCCGCAGCGCAGCGGCGAGGGTGGCCGTTTCCAGGTCGATGCCCCGGTCGAGGGCGGCTGCCTGGGCGAAGCGGGCCTGGGGCTGGGCGCCGTCGGAGAAGCGGGTGAGCGCCTCGAAACCGAGCACCGCCCCGTTGGTGAGGGTGACGATCGGCTGGAAGACGGGGGAGAAGGCCTGGCGGCGGAGGACCTCGGCCAGGTGGGCACGGGCGTCGTAGGTGCCGCCCGCCAGCAGCGCCGGCGTGACCAGGCCGCCGGCCACGGCAGCGAAGTCGATGGCGGCAGCCAGGAGCTGGTTGCCGGCGGCCGAGCCCTGCGGCCCACCGTTGCCCCTGAGCGCCAGCACGCCGAGCGGCTCGCCGGGGGGGCCGAAGGGGGCCCACGCGATGGCGCCGTCGACCGTCTCCACCCATGGCCCGGTGCGGGCGTTGGCCAGCAGCCGCGCCGCCGTGCCCGGGGGCAGCGGCACGCCCGGGCGCAGCCCGGCCGGAGGCATGCCGTCGAGGCCGAGGGGCACGGCCACGTCGTCCGTGAACGCCACCACGGCGGCGCCTGCCAGGTCGCGCAGCGCGCAGACCTCGGCGCACAGCACCTGGGCCGTGCGCTCGGCCGAGATCTCGGGGTGCATGCGGCACAGGGCGGCGGCGATGGCCGATCGTTCGGCCAGGCGGCGCTCCACCACGTCGGCCCACGCCGCCCGCTCGCGCAGCTGGGCTCGCACCCGCGCCACCAGCTCGGCCGGGTGGAAGGGCTTGATGATGTAGTCGTCGGCCCCATGCTGGAGGCCGTTGACCCGGGCCTCGACCTCCTCCTCGGCGGTCACGATCAGCACCGGGAGCGTGCGGGTCGCCTCGTCGGCGCGCAGGCGGGTGAGCACCGACATGCCGCTCATGCCCGGCATCTTGTTGTCGAGCAGCATCACCGAATAGGGCCGCCGGCGCACCAGCTCGAGCGCCTCCTCGCCGGAGGAGGCCTCCTCCACCCGGAGCCCGGCCTCGGTGAGGGTGACCGACAACAGCATGCGGATGGAGGGGTCGTCGTCGACCACGAGGACGGCGTGCGTGGCGTCACCCGAGACTGCTGGCACCGGCTCCCCCTCCGTCCCCGCACCATGCTGCCACCCCGGGCCGCCCTGCGCCGGGGAGGAGGTCCGGCCCCTCACGGATTCGTGCCGGTCTCCCCGCGGAGGAACCGCTCGAGCTCGGCCCCGATCTCGTCGCCCGAGGGGATGTCCGAGGGGTCGAACGGTGCAGGCGCCTGCTCGGCGTCGACCACCGCCTCCAGTTGGCGCACCATGTCGCGGTGTTCGTCACTCGACGCGATGAGCTCGTCGATGCGCGCCGCGGCCAGCGCGGCGGCGGCGTGCAGCTCGGAGGCGTCGAGGTCGAGCCCGGCCACCGTGGCCAGGCCCTCGACGAGGGCGGCGCTGGCCGCCGGGTAGGGCATGGCGGCCGCGTAGTGGGGGACCCTCGCCCACAGGCCGATGGCCGGGATGCCCGCCGTTCCGAAGCCCTCCTGGAGGGCGGCGTGGATGCCGGCCGGCACGGAATGGGCGCCTCGCACCACGCCGATCCTCTCGGCCAGCTCGCTCGAGGTGGCCGTGGCCGCCAGCCGCACGGGCCGGGTGTGGGGCACCGACAGCGGGAAAGCGCCCAAGGCGACGACGAGCCGCACGCCGAGCTCCGTGCTGAGGCCGACCACCGAGGAGACGAAGCCGTGCCACGCCATGTCCGGCTCGGGCCCGACGAGCACCAGGATGTCGCGGCCGTCGCCGTCGCTGCCGGCGCGTAGCTCGATGGCCGGCCAGGTGACGCCCTCGGTCAGCCCGTCGGCGATCCGCACGACCGGGCGACGGTCCCGGAAGTCGAGGAAGCGGTCGGTGTCGAAGGTGGCGACGACATCCCAGGTGGAGGATGCCAGCAGGTGGGCCATCGCCGCGCCGGCCCCCAGCCCGGCGTCGATCCAGCCCTCCATGCCGAGGACGAGCACGGGTGCGTCGACGCTGCCCTCGTGCCGGCGGGTGAAAGCTGGGTCCACACCGGAACCGTAGACCTGCGCCGGCCGGACGGTGGAGGCTGCCCGGTAGCGGCGGCGTCAGCCTCCGGCCTCCGGGCCCTCGCACCGCCGCAATCCCGCCTCCGGTGCACGGCCGGGCGCCGGCTGGGGGCGGACGGGCAGCAGCGAGCCAGCCCCTACCATGGTCGGTATGACCGATGTCACCGACGCCACCTTCGAGCGCGACGTTCTCCAGCGCTCGGCCCAGGTTCCTGTCGTCGTGGACCTGTGGGCGTCGTGGTGCGGCCCGTGCGTCACCCTCGGCCCCATCCTGGAGAAGGTCGTGGCCGAGACCGACGGGGCGGTGGAGCTGGTCAAGGTCGACGTCGACGCCAACCCCGGCGTCGCCGGCCAGTTCCGGGTCCAGTCCATCCCCGCCGTGTTCGCGGTGAAGGACGGCCAGGTAGTCGACCAGTTCATCGGCGCCATCCCCGAGGCCCAGGTCCGCCAGTTCGTCGAGGGCCTGGCGCCGGCCAGGCGCGAGGTCGACCTGCTGACCGAGAAGGGCGACGAGGACTCGTTGCGTGCCGCCCTCGCCATCGAGGCCGATCACCCCGGCGCCGTCGTCGCCCTGGCCGAGCTGCTGGCCGGGCGGGGCGAGAGCGACGAGGCGCTCTCCCTCCTCGCCAAGGTCCCCGAGACGGCCGAGGTCCGCCGGGTGGCGGCGCTCGCCCGGGTGGGCTCCGACGCCCCCGTCGACCCTGCCCCCGAGCTCGACGGGCTCCTCGACCGGGTCAAGGACGACGAGGCCGCCCGCCGGCGCTTCCTCGATCTCCTCGAGGTCCTGGGCCCCGACGACCCCCGCACCGCGCAGTACCGCAAGGCCCTCACCGCCCGCCTGTTCTAGGACACGCCCTGCTCCAACCCCTGTTCGCCGGCCGCCGGCGGGGGTAGTCTCGGCTCCGCCGCTTCCCCGGTCGACGTCTTCTCGTCCCTGGGGTTGCCCCGTGCCCGACGCGCCTGTGTCCTGGCGGGAGCGGTTCGCCGCTGTGCCGCTCGTCGCCGCAACGCGGGCGTACTCGCCCCGCGTCCTGGCCGCCGCCCTGGCCGTCGGTGGCGTCGCGGTCGGTGCAGCCGTGGCCGTGGTGGCGCTGCGGGGCGCGCCGGCCGCCCCCGAGATGATCCTGCCCCGCGTCGGGACGCCGGCGGCGGCAGGAGCCACCACCGGCGGTGCGGGGAGCGGGAGCGCCGGCGCGCCGGGTGGGCCCGGGGGCCCCACCGGCGGTGCGGGAGTGGCGCCGGGCGTGGACGGTGGCACAGGGGGCGAGGCCGAGCCGGTCGCCTACGTGCACGCGGCCGGCGCCGTCGCCCGCCCCGGCGTGTACCGGGTGGTCGCCGGCGGGCGGGTGGCCGACGTGCTCGACGCCGCCGGCGGCCCCGCCCATGACGCCGATCTCGACCAGGTGAACCTGGCCGCCAAGGTCACCGACGGCGAACGGGTCTATGTGCCGCACCGTGGCCAGGCGGTGCCCGCCGTCGCCACCGGGGGTGCGGCGGCGGGGGCATCCGGCGCAGCGGGGGGAGCGGCGGCCGGTCCGGTCGACCTCAACACCGCGACCCTCGAGCAGCTCGACGCCCTGCCCGGCGTGGGCCCCGCCACCGCCCAGGCCATCCTCGACTACCGGGCCGAGCACGGCCGCTTCGCCCAGGTGCAGGAGCTGCTCGAGGTGCGGGGCATCGGTGAGGCGAAGCTGGCCGCCATCCGGGCCCGCGTGCGGGTGTGACGGGCCGGTGAGCGACCGCTGGGCGGTGGCCCTGGCCGTGAGCACCGCGCTCGGCGCGGTGGCAGCCCGGCGCCTTCCGCTGTGGGTGGGCGTCATGCTGGTCGTGGCCGCCCTCGGCGCCCGCCGGCCCGCCGTGCTGTGCGTCGGTGCGGCGGTGCTGGCGTCGGCCCTCGGCGCCCGGTCCAACGCCGGGCTCCAGGCCCCTGCGCCCGCCACGCCGGTGCACGGGCGGGCCACCCTCCTCACCGACCCGGTCGACCTCGGCGGGGCCGTGCGGGTGGAGCTCCGCCTCGGCCCCCGCCGGGTGGAGGCCTGGGCCCGGGGTGCACCCGCGCCGGCCCTGCGGGAGCTGCTGGCCGGGGAGACGGTGGAGGTGGCGGGCCGGCTCTCGCCCGTACCTGCCCGCGCCCGCGCCCACCTCGTCCGGCGCCACATCGCGGCGCGCCTCACGGTCACGTCAGCGGGCAACGAGACGTCGGGCGGACCGCTCGCCCGGCTGGCCAACGACGTGCGTCGTACCCTCCTGCGCGGCACGTCGTCGTTCCCGGACGATCAGCGGGCCCTGTTCACCGGCTTCGTGCTCGGCGACGACCGGGACCAGGACCCCGTGAGCGTCGACGACTTCCGCGCCGCCGGCCTGACGCACCTGTTGGCTGTGTCGGGGCAGAACGTGGCCTTCATCCTCGCCCTGGCCGCCCCCGTGCTGCGGCTCCTCGGGCTGCGTGGCCGGTTCTTCGCCGGTGTGGCCATCCTGGTCGGGTTCGGGGTGCTCACCCGCTGGGAGCCGTCCGTGCTGCGGGCGTCGGCCATGGCCGGCGTCACCCTGCTGGCCGCCACCCTCGGCCGCCCCGCATCCACCCTGCGGGTCCTGGCCCTCGCCAGCGCCGCCCTGCTCCTCGTCGACCCGCTGCTGGTGCGGTCGGTGGGATTCCTGCTTTCGTGCGGCGCCTGCGCCGGCATCGCCGTGCTGGCCGGGCCGCTGTCGCGCCGCATGCCGCTGCCGCTCGCGGTCACCTTGGCCGCCCAGGTCGGCGTGGCGCCGGTGCTGGTGCCGGTGTTCGGCGGCGTGCCGGTGGCCTCGGTGCCGGCCAACCTCCTGGCCGTCCCGGCCGCCGCGCCGGTGATGGTGTGGGGCCTGGTCGCCGGCCTGCCGGCCGGCCTGGTGGGCGAGCCGATCGCCGGCCTCGTGCACCTTCCCAACCGTCTGCTGGTCTCGTGGATCGCGGGTGTGGCCCGCTGGGGCGCGGCGCTGCCCTTCGGCCAGCTGGGCGCCTCCCACGTCGTCGTCCTCTGCGGGCTGGCAGCGGCCGGTGCGGCGCTGCCGCGCACGCGGCGCGCCGCCGTGGCGCTGGCCGTGGTCGTGTGCCTGTGGCCGACGGTCGGCCCGGTGCACCCCGAGGACGGTCGACCGCTCGCCGGTGACGGCCGCCTCTGGCGCAGGGGCGCCGCCACCGTGCTCGTGGTGGGCCGGCCCCGCCCGGGACCGCTGCTCGGAGCGCTGCGAGTGGCCGGTGTCCGCGAACTCGCCGTCGTGGCTCTCACCAGCCCCAACCCGTCGGCCAAGGCCGACCTCGACGCCGTGCTGGCCCGCCACCCGGCTCGCCTCGTGCTCACGGCCGCCGACGCCGTGCCCGGCGCCGTCGTCGCGGTCGGCGGCCTGCGGGTCGTCGTGCGGTCGAACGACCCGAGGTTGGTGGTCGACGTCAGGCACTGTCGCCGCCCGTGCGGCCCCGGTCCCGAGCCCTGACGGGTGGACGGGCGGGTCGCCTACCTTCCCCGTGTGCGCCTCTGCCTCGGGTCCCGCACCTTCGACGTCACCACCCGCGCCCTCGTCATGGGCATCCTCAACAGAACCACCGACTCGTTCTTCGACCGGGGCGCCCACTTCGAGATGGACCGCTTCCTCGTCCGCGCCGAGCGGTTGGTGGCGGACGGCGCCGACCTGCTCGACGTGGGCGGCGTGAAGGCCGGGCCCGGTCCCGAGGTCACCGCCGAGGAAGAGTTGGAGCGGGTCATCCCTGCGGTGGAGGCGCTGGCGGACCGGTTCGACATCGCCATATCGGTCGACACGTGGCGGGCCGAGGTCGCCCGGGCCGCCTTCGAGGCAGGGGCCTGCGTCGGTAACGACATCAGCGGGTTCGCCGATCCCGACTACCTGTCCGTGGCGGCCCGGGCCGGCGCCGGCGTGGTGGCCACCCACATCCGCCTGCTGCCCCGCATCCCCGACCCCCGTCCCCGGTACGAGGACGTGGTGGTCACGGTGTGCGACCAGCTGGTGGGCCTCGCCCGGCGGGCGGAGGCTGCCGGCGTCCCCGCCGACCGCATCATGGTCGACGCCGGCCTCGACCTGGGCAAGACGGCGGAGCAGTCGCTCCTACTGCTGCGGGCGTCCGACCGTCTCGCCGCCCTGGGCTGGCCGCTCCTGCTCTCCGCGTCCAACAAGACGTTCCTCGGCGCCCTGCTCAACCTCGACGTCGACCACCGCCGCGAGGCCAGCCTGTCGGCCGCCGCCCTCGGCATCACGCTGGGCGCCCGCATCGTCCGGGCCCATGACGTCCTCGGCACCAGACGGGTGTGCGATGCCGTGGACGCCATCCTGTCAGCCGACTAGCGGCCCGCAGGCGATCCAGGCCCCCGGGTCCATGCTCAACTACGACTGTGGCCCGTCCCCGCCATCGATCGATCCTGACCCCCGGAGCACGGCATCGTGACTGACGAGGCGGTGCACGCCTGGCTGGTGCGGGGCGACGACACCACGCTGGTGGCCGACGAGGTGCGCCGGCTGGTGGCGGAGCTGAGCGGCGGCGACGCCATGGCAGTCGAGGACCTCACCGGCGACGACGTCACCGTCGCCGCCATCGCCGACGCCTGCCAGACGCCGCCATTCCTGGCCCCCCGGCGGGTGGTGGTGGCCCGGGAGATCGGACGGTTCCTCAGCGAGGAGCTGAAGCCGCTGCTGGCGTGGTTGGCGGACCCGCTGCCCACCACCGCCCTGGTGCTCACGGGCGGTGGCGGCCAGGTGAGCGTCAAGCTCGTGAACGCCGTGCGCAAGGTGGGCCAGGTGATCGACGCCGGCGCAGGGTCGGGCAAGGCCCGGGAGCAGTGGCTGCACGCCCGCCTGCGGTCGGCGCCGGTGCGCCTCGACGCCCGGGCCGCCGCCGCTCTCGGCCGCCATCTGGGTGAGGACGTCAGCCGGCTCCCGACGCTGCTCGAGGCGCTGGCCGCCGCCTACGGCGAGGGGGCCCGGGTGGGGGAGGAAGAACTCGAGCCGTTCCTCGGCCAGGCCGGCGGCATCGCCCCATGGGACCTCACCGACGCCATGGACCGGGGCGACCCGGCGACCGCCCTCGCCCAGCTCCACCGCATGCTCGAGGGCGGCGACCGTCATCCGCTGGCGGTGATGTCGTCGCTGCACAGGCACTACGCGTCGATGTTGCGCCTCGACGGGTCCGGCGTGTCCGACGAGAAGGCCGCTGCCGCTCTGCTGGGCACGGCTCCGTACCCGGCCAAGAAGGCCATGATCCAGGCCTCGAGCCTGGGCTCGGCCGGCGTGGCCAGGGCCGTCGAGCTGCTGGGCGCCGCCGATCTCGACCTGCGCGGCAACACCGGCGCGCCGGACGTGGTGGTGCTGGAGGTGCTGGTGGCGCGCCTCTGCCGGCTCAAGAGCCGCTGAGCGCAGCCCGCGGGCTAGCCCTCGGAGGACGAGGAGAGCTTGGCCAGACGGCGCATGAGGCTGGACTTGCGGTTGGCGGCCTGGTTCTTGTGGATGATGCCCTTGGCCGCCGCCTTGTCGAGCTTCTTCACGGCGAGGCGCAGCGCCTCGGTGCTGTCCTCGGCACCTGCCTCGGCGGTGGTGACGGCACGCTTGACACGCGTCTTGATCTCGGAGCGGGCCGCCTTGTTGCGGAGGCGCCGACGCTCGTTCTGCAGGTTGCGCTTGATCTGACTCTTGATGTTTGCCACGGGGATTCGAGGTTAGCAGTCCGGCGGGGCAGGCGGCATGCCGTCGCTCAGCTGGCGACGGCGGGCCGGCCATGGACGCCGGTGTCGAGGTGGAGCAGCAGCGCCTCGACCTCGTCGGCCGGGATGGGCCGGCTGACCCAGTAGCCCTGGGCCGAGTCGCAGCCGAGGGCGGCAAGGCGGTCCCAGCTGGCCTCGTCCTCCACGCCCTCGGCCACGACCCGCAGGCCGAGGTTGTGGCCGAGGTCGACGGTCGAGCGGACGATCACGTCGTTGTCGTCCTCGCCCTTCATGTTCATCACGAAGGACTTGTCGATCTTCATCTCGTCCACCGGGAGGCGGCGCAGGTGCGAGAGCGACGAGTAGCCGGTGCCGTAGTCGTCGATGGAGAGCTGGGCGCCGAGGCGGTGGAGGCGACCGAGGACATCAGCCGTGCGGATCGGGTCCGACATCATGCTGGTCTCGGTGAGCTCCAGGGTGAGGCACCCGGCCGGGACGCCGGTGTCGCGCAGCAGGCGGGCAATCTCGTCGGGCAGGTCGGTGTCGAGAAGGCTGCGCACCGACAGGTTGACGGCCATGTCGAGGTTGAGCCCGGCTTTGCGCCACACGCTGCACTGGGTGAGCGCCTCCTCCAGCACGTAGGTCGTGAGGGCCCGGATGCTGCCCGTCTGCTCCGCGATGGGGATGAACTCCTCGGGCGGGACCGGCCCGTGCTTGGGGTGGTTCCAGCGCAGCAGCGCCTCGAGGCCGGTCACCCGGCCGGTGCGCAGGTCGGACTGCGGTTGGTAGTGGACGCGCAGTTCGCCGCGGGACGCGGCGCTGCGCAGCTCGCTCACCAGTGCCAGGCGCCGGGGGCTGTAGCGGTCGCTCGCGGCGGAGTAGAGCTGGTAGCCGTCCAGGCTGCCCTTGGCCGCGTACATGGCCACGTCGGCCCGCTGCAGGAGGGTGGACGGGTCGCCGCCGTGGTCGGGGTAAAGGGCCACGCCGATGGCGGCGTCCATGTCGAGGGTCAGCTCGTGGAGGGCGAACGGCTCGTGCAGCGCGCGCAGGATGCGCTTGACGACACGCTCGGCCCCGATCGGGCCCTCGACGTGGGGGATCACGATGGCGAACTCGTCGCCGCCGAGGCGGGCGACCGTGTCGCCCGGGCGCAGGCTGTTCTGGAGCCGGCGGCTGAAGTCCTGGAGGACGAGATCCCCGTTGTGGTGGCCGAGGGTGTCGTTGACCTCCTTGAAGCGGTTGAGGTCGATGAGCATCACCGCAACGTGGGCGCCACCTGCCTTGGCGGCGGCGATGGCCCGCTGCACCCGCTGTTGGAACAGCGTGCGGTTCGGCAGGCCGGTGAGGGCGTCGTGGAGGGCCTGGTGCAGCACCTCCTCCACCAGCTCGGCCTTCTCCAGTGCACCGGAGAGCTCCCGTGCCAGCGCCTCGAGCACGGCCATCTCACCCGTCTCGAACCCTTGCAGGCCGGTGCGGTTGTAGGCGCAGATGATCCCGCGCGTCGCGCGGTGGGTGAGAAGCGGCGCCGCCAGGCAGTCGCGCCAGCCCTCCTCCAGCAGCCGGTCCCGGACCGTGCCGGCGTGGTGGGAGGCGGTCACCCGCACGGCCGTGCCCCGTTCTAGGAGGGTGACCGAGAGCGCCTCGGTGCCTGCGGGGATGAACCACGAACGGGCCAGGCTCGGGTCGGCGCTGCTCAAGCGGTGGGCCCGGTGGCCGTCCGCTTCCTCCAATACCAGGTCGACGACCTCGACGTCGAAGCACTTTCGGACCTCGACCAGGAACTCGTCGATCGCGTCACGCGGATCGATGGGGCCGACGAGGGCATGGGTGGCCAGCTGGAGCCCGGACAGGCGCGCCCGGTCAACGCGGCCCTCGGCGTAGCCGCGGTTCGCCCAGTGCAGCATCCCGAGGGGGACGATGAACAGCGGCGCCACCCAGGAGCCCGCCTGGACGGCGGCGACGAGCACGAGGCCGAAAGGCAGGTTGACGGCGCTGTTGACGACCAGGAGTCGCACCGCGGGAGCGATGCTAGCGAGGACCGCCCCGGCGGGCCCGGGGGTGGCGAGGGAGAACACGATGAGCATCGCCAACTGGTTGACGGACGCCACGACGAGCATTGTCACGGCGAGGGCCAGCACGTTCGCCGCGGACAGCCGCGTGCCCTCGCCCAGGGTGGCGAAGCACAGGGCGCCTACCCCTGTCGCTGCGCCCCACTGCGCCACGTTGAAGAAGAGCTTGACGGGCTGGGTCCGCAGGAGGGCCTCGGAGATTCCCATGGCGGTGCAGGCCATGGCGACCGCCACGGGGCCCCGCGTCGTGAACAGCAGGGGCACGAGGACGGCATCGAACAGGTCGAGGGCCTCGAAGTGCTCCCGGTAGGTGAAGCGCACCTGGAGCCGTGCGGCAATGGTCAAGGCGGCCAGGAGCGCCCCGATGACCAGCCACGGCAGCCCGAGGTGCGGCGTCGGCCCCCTGGCCGAGCCGGCGGCCAGGCCGGAGGCGGCACCTGCGGCAATGAGAACGAGGATGAACCAGCGAATGGAGCCCGGGACCTGTAGGACGCCACCCGGCGCCGGCCGCCCCGCCTCGCCGGTGGTGGCTACTCCCACGCCCCGTACCACGCCGAGCCTTGCCACTTCCCGCCGTAGGTGGTGGTGGAGTCCTCGACGCCCTGCCACTTGCCCCCTTGCCACTTGCCCCCTTGCCACTTGCCGCCCTCCCACGTGACGGCCTTCCAACCGAACAGGTGGTAGGTGGAGGTGTACCAGGTGGTCGGGCCCCACGATCCGGTGGTCATGCCGACCGGGTCCCACAACAGCAGCTGGGCGGTCTGTTCACCGGTGATCACGGTGCCGAGGATGTTGCCGAGCAGGCTGCCGCTCTCCAGGGTGCGGACCCGGACCGAGCCCCTGCTCGCATCAAGGCTGCCCATGCCGGTGGAGCGGTCGAGGCCCTGGTTGGCCACGCCCGCGGGCGCCGTCCGGGCGCTGTCCGCCTGGACGATGCCGGCGCCGATCTCCATCGGGTCGGCCGAGCCGGTCGGCCCGGCTGTGGCGCCGAGGGCGAACTTGAGCCGATCAGGGGTGAGCGAGGGGTCGGCGCCGACAAGGAGGGCGGCGGCGCCGGACACCACGGCGGCCGCCATGGAGGTTCCACTGCCCTTGCGGTAGGTGGCACCCATGGTGCTCGGGTAGGCGGTGTTGATGGCGCTGCCGGGGGCGACGAGTGACACGATGTGGGCGCCGGGCGCCACCACATCCGGCTTGGCCAGGCCGTCCGAGGCGGTCGGGCCCCGGGAGGAGAAGTTCGGCAGGCTGTCGTCGCCGAGCCCCGGCGTCCCGCGATCGTCGATGGCGCCGACGGTGATGACCCAGGGATCGTCACCGGGCTTCGTGATGGTTCGGGCGTCAGGACCGAGATTGGCGGCGGCCACCACGACCGCCACCCCGGAGGCCCACGCCCGCTCCACGGCGTAGTTGAGCGGATCGGTGCGGTAGGTCTGGGTGGAGTCGGTGCCGAGTGACAGGTTCAGGACGCGGATGGCGTACTCGTCCTTGAACGAGACGACCCATTGGACGGCGGCCAGCACCGTGGACACGTCGGCCGCACCGTCCCTGCCGGCGATCTTGAGCGAGACGATCCGGGCATCGGGGGCCATGCCCTTGTAGGCGCCTCCGGAGGCGGCCCCGCTGCCGGCGATGATCCCGGCCATGAACGTGCCGTGGCCATAGCTGTCGGAGCAGTCGGACTCGCCGGACAGGTTCACGCACGACCGGACGGCGCCGGTGAGCTGGTCACGGATGGGCACGACCATGCCGGCCAGGTCGGGCACGGCGGCCACGCCAGTGTCGATCAGGGCCACGGTGACGCCGGCGCCGTTGTAGCCGCCGGCATGCAGTTTGTCCGCCCCGACCACCTTGCGGTATGCCGACGTGGTTGCCGGTGACGAGGACACGGTGCCCTGGACGGTCACGGTCGAGTCCGGTGTCACGATCAGCCCGGGCCGGGCGGTCAGGGCGGCAAGGGCATCGGTGGGCACGGTGGCGGCCACACCGTCGACCACGGGCAGGTCACGGGTGACGCGTCCGCCGGCTTGGACGACGGCGGCCGCGGCGGCGATGCCGGCGCCCCGTGCCTGGACGATCACGGGCGACATGGCCACCTGGAGCGGTGCCGACAGCGCCGGTCGCTGCTGGTCGGCGGCCCTGTCGGGCGCGGCCGGAGGCCCACCGAGCGCGACCGCCGCCGCCACCGCCGGGACCGCCAGAGCGGCCACCGCACGCCACATCCGCTGCACCGAGATCGACATGCGAACGCCTCCCCTGAAGCACTTCCAGCCGCAATGCTTCTGCGCCACTATCCGCGTGCGCCCGCTCCGGCGCCATAGCCCGATAGGACCAACCCTGACCTGGTCACACTCACGAGCGGCGGTGCCCGGACCACCATTGGTGGGCGCCGACTCGGCGCGATCGGGCCACCCGGTCGCACAACCCCCCCGGATTGCCGCGGGGCGCGGTCAGCAGGGGCCACATCCCCTCGACGCATGGCTCGGACGGAACTGGGGCCCGTGGCCCGTACGATGGCCAGTTCCATGCCCGACACGGCGCTCGAGCGCATCCGTAACTTCTGCATCGTCGCCCACGTCGACCACGGCAAGTCCACGCTGTCGGACCGGATCCTCGAGGCCACCAACGCCGTCGACCCCCGGGAGATGCGCGAGCAGTACCTCGACTCGATGGACCTCGAGCGCGAGCGCGGCATCACGATCAAGGCGCAGAACGTGCGGGTGACGTGGCGCGACCACATCCTGCAGCTCATCGACACACCCGGCCACGTCGACTTCGGCTATGAGGTGAGCCGCAGCCTTGCCGCCTGCGAGGGGGTGGTGCTCCTCGTGGACGCCGCCCAGGGGATCGAGGCGCAGACGCTGGCCAACTGCTACCTGGCCCTCGAGCACGACCTCGACATCGTGGCCGCCCTCAACAAGATCGACCTGCCGAGCGCCGACCCCGGGCGCTATGCAGCCGAGATCGAGACGGTCCTCGGCATCCCGGCGTCGTCGATCCTGCACATCAGCGCCAAGACGGGCAAGGGCGTCGCCGAACTCCTCGACGCCGTGGTCGAGCGCATCCCGCCGCCGAAGGGCGACCCGGCGGCGCCGCTGCGGGGCCTGATCTTCGACTCCTCCTACGACCAGTACCGCGGCGTGGTGAGCGCGGTGCGCATCTTCGACGGCACGCTGCGCGACGGGCAGAAGCTTCGCTTCATGCAGGCGGGCGCCACCCACGACATCGAGGAGATCGGCATCCGGGCGCCCGCGCCCACGCCCGTGGCCAGCCTGGGCCCCGGCGAGGTGGGGTACCTGATCGCCGGCATCAAGGACGTAGGCGAAGCCCGGTCCGGCGAGACCGTCACCACCGCCGGCCCCAAGGGCGCCACCGAGCCGCTGGAGGGCTACCGCGACCCCAAGCCCATGGTGTTCTGCGGGCTGTTCCCGGTGGAGGGGGACGACTTCGCCGACCTGCGGGAGGCGCTGGAGAAGCTGCGCCTCAACGACTCCAGCTTCACCTACGAGCCCGAGACCTCGGGGGCGCTCGGCTTCGGCTTCCGATGCGGCTTCCTCGGCCTGCTGCACATGGAGATCGTGCGGGAGCGCCTCGAGCGCGAGTTCGACCTGGCCCTCATCGCCACCGCCCCGAGCGTGGCCTACATGGCCCACCTCACCAACGGCCAGATCGTCGAGGTCGACAACCCGAGCGCCATGCCGACCGCCAACCACGTCGAGTCGATCGAGGAGCCGTTCCTCACCACCACCGTCCTCCTGCCCGCCGAGTACACGGGGACGGTGATGGACCTGTGCCAGACCCGGCGAGGCGACATGGTGAAGATGGAGTACCTGTCGCCCGAGCGGGTGGAGCTGGTGTACCGGGTGCCCCTGGCCGAGGTGGTGGTCGACTTCTTCGACCAGCTGAAGAGCCGCACCAAGGGCTACGCCAGCCTCGACTACGAGCCGGCCGGTTACGAGGCGTCCGACCTCGTCAAGATCGACATCCTCCTCAACAGCGTGCCGGTGGACGCCTTCTCCAGCATCATCCACAAGTCGAAGGCGGACGAGTACGGGCGCAAGATGTGCGAGAAGCTGCGGGAGCTCATCCCCCGCCAGTTGTTCGACGTGCCCATCCAGGCCGCCATCGGTGGCCGGTTCATCGCCCGCCAGACGGTGAAGGCCAAGCGCAAGGACGTGCTGGCCAAGTGCTACGGCGGCGACATCAGCCGCAAACGCAAGCTGCTCGACCGCCAGAAGGAGGGCAAGAAGCGCATGAAGAACATCGGCCGGGTGGAGGTCCCCCAGGAGGCCTTCGTCTCCGCCCTGCGGCTCGACGACGACTGATCCGGCTGCTCCCGGTGGTGCGAACTGGTGGTGCTATCGCCCCTTCCTACGCGCCCCGGTGTCTTCTACGCTGGACAGAGGGGGAAGAAAGGCGGGAGTGACCACAGAGCCGAGCCGGCGTGACCCGCTGTCGGCGCGGGTCCGCGCGGTGGCGGCCACCGCTGTCGTTGACGTTGCGGAGCACAGCGGCGCCGTGACCTGGGTTTTCGCCCGGGTCGAGGGCGACGGGATCGTCGTCGTGTGTACGGCGGGGGAACGCCCCGCAGCCGTCGGCGACCGCCTCGCGCCCGAGCCCGAGCGGGACCTCACCCTACCGATCGCCCTCCCGGACGGGACCACGTTCGCCGCTCTGTGCGGTATGGGCGGAGCCGAGGGGGGCCGGGATCCCGCCCTCGCCGCGCGCCTGGAGCGCTGGAGCGACGTGCTGTGCGCCGTGGCGGGTGCCGAGTGGGAAGCCGAGGTGCAGGCCAGCAAGGCCGAGGCCGTGGCCAAGCGGGCCCATGAGGTCGAGGTCGAGGCCCTCACCGACGCGCTCACCGGCGTGGCCAACCGCCGGGCCTGGGACCGCGCCCTTGAGGCCGAGGAGCGCAGGCGGCGCCGCTACGGGGGCACGGCGGCCGTCATCGTGGTCGACCTCGACGAGCTCAAGCACATCAACGACAGCAAGGGCCACCTCCACGGCGACCTCGTGCTGCGCCTGATCGCCCAAGTGATGCAGCAGACCAGCCGCGACAGCGACCTGGTGGCGCGCACCGGCGGCGACGAGTTCGCCGTGCTCGCCCTCAACTGCGAGGAGCCCCAGCTGCGGATCCTGGTGTCGCGCCTGCGCAATGCGCTCGAGGCGGAGGGCGTGTCGGCGTCGGTCGGGGGCGCCTGCCGGCGGCCGTCGGCGGGCATGGCCGAGGCGTGGGCCGAGGCAGACGGCGTGATGTTCGAGGAGAAGGCGAGGCGCAAGCTGCGTTCGTAGGTGGTCGCTGGACCGCGCCGGTGTCACCATGGACCGGTGACTCCTCGTGGGCAGCTGCGCGTCGTGGTCGTGGGCCAGGGCTATGTCGGCCTGCCGCTGGCCATGCGGGCCGTCGAGGTCGGCCACCACGTCGTCGGCTTCGAGGTCGACGAGGCACGGGTCAAGCGCCTGGCGGCGGCGGAGTCCTACGTCGAGGACATCGCCGACACCGAGCTGGCCGCCGCGCTGGCATCGGGCCGCTACTCGCCCACCTCGTCCGAGGACGACCTGGCGGGCTTCGACGTGGCCGTCATCACCGTGCCCACCCCGCTCACCGACGGCGTGCCGGACCTGTCGTACATCGAGACGTCAGCCGCCGTGCTCGCCCCCCGCCTGCGCGCCGGTGCGACCGTCATCCTCGAGTCCACCACCTACCCGGGCACCACCGAGGAGCTGCTGGCGCCGATCCTGGAGCAGGGCTCCGGCCTCAGCGCGGGGACGGATTTCCACCTGGGCTACAGCCCCGAGCGCATCGACCCCGGCAACCCCCTCTGGGGCCTGGTGAACACCCCCAAGGTGGTGTCGGGGATCGACGGGCCGTCCCTCGCCGCCGTCAAGGCGTTCTACGACTCGGTGGTCGACCGCACCGTCGCGGTGTCCACGCCCAAAGAGGCCGAACTCACCAAGCTGCTCGAGAACACCTTCCGCCACGTGAACATCGCCCTCGTCAACGAGCTGGCGATGTTCGCCAGCGACCTCGGCATCGACGTCTGGGAGGCCATCGAGGCCGCATCCACCAAGCCCTTCGGGTACCTGCGGTTCACGCCGGGGCCAGGCGTGGGCGGCCACTGCCTCCCCATCGACCCGAGCTACCTGTCCTGGCGGGTGCGACGGCGTCTCGGCCACAGCTTCCGCTTCGTGGAGCTGGCCAACGACGTCAACGACCACATGCCCGACTATGTGGTGCGCCGCCTGATGGTGGCGCTGAACCGTCGCAGCCTGGCCCTGAACGGCGCGCGCGTCCTCGTGCTCGGCCTCGCCTACAAGCGCAACACGAGCGACGCCCGCGAGTCGCCGTCCCATGCCGTGATCGACCGCCTCCTCGGTTTCGGGGCCGACGTGCGCGTGGCCGATCCCCACGTCGTCGAGGGCCGCCTCGATGCTCGGGCCGCCCGCGTGGAGGCCACGGGCGACGAGGTGGCCGCAGCCGACGCCGTGGTCCTGCTGATCGACCACGACCGGTACGACTACGAGGCGGTGGCCACCGCCGCCTACGTCCTCGACACCCGCCACCGCCTCGCGCCCGCCCCGAACGTTGAGTACCTGTAGAGGAGCAAAGCGGGCGACACTCGTGCGCACCCGCCCCGGCTATTCCTGGCGGAGTACGTCCTGGGCGGGACGGGCGACGGTGAGGGCCGACAGGGGCGAAGGCGGTCCGGACCATCCACGATCAGCGGACGAGGCCGGCCGATCCTCGGTAGGCTCGTTCGATCATGCGGCCCGACACCGCCGGACGTCAGGGACATCCCCGGCGGCCGGTGGCGCGAAGCCATCGGTTGCGCCATCAGGAGGGGGGACGGTGCGTTCGGACGACCAGTTCGGGTGGCGGGCCCGGTGAAGCGGCGCAGCGGCAGGCGACACGACGGCGGAGCCCACGACGGCGGGGCCGAGGCCGACGCCGTCGGGGCCGGGACGGCCGGGTCCGAGCCGTCACAGGAGACGGAGGCCGCCGACGTCGCCGTGTGGGACGAGACGTGGGCCCAGTCGGAGGAGGAGCGCGTCGCCCGTTGGCTGCGGGCGAGGACGGGTGGCGACGCAGGTGCCAGGCACGAGGACCAGGGGCGTGCGGATCCTTTCGGCGTGCCCGCCCGCTCGGACGTGGAGCGGGAGCACTACCGCCGCAGCCTCGTGGGGACCATCAGGGTCGCGGAGGAGCGGATCGAGGAGAGCCGCCGCGACGGGACGGCGGCGCGTGCTGCGCTGGAGGCCGAGCTCAAGTCGTTGGAGGAGCGTCGCCAGCGCCTGACGGCCGGGCTGGCTGCACAACAGGCCGAATACGACCACGTCGTGGAGACACACGCCGTAGCCCGCGACCACCTGGACGAGCAGATCGCGGGCCTCGAGGCGCGCACGGCGGCCCTGGACGCCGCGCTGGCGGCCGCCCGGGTCGAGGCGGACACCGCCCGTGACCAGCTCCTGCGGCGGGTGGAGGAGCTGGAGCACCTGGCCGGCGAGTTGGAGGACCGCCGCCAGATGCTCGCCGAGACCGTCCAGGCCGAGTACACGCAAGCGGAGACGACCCATGAGCAGTGGCTCGCCTACCTCGCCCGGCTGGAGAGCGAGATCGATGCCCTCACGAGCTACCGCGACGACCTGGCGGCGGCCGTCGTCGCCGAGCAGGCCGGCGCCGAGGCGGAGCGTTCGGCGCGCCAGGCCAGGGCGGCCGAGCTGGCGGAGGAGGTCCGCCGGCTCGAGGCGGAGCTCACCGCCGGGCAGGCCGGCGCCGAGCGGGAGGGCACCGCGCACGAAGCCACGGCCGTGCAGCTCATTGAGGAGGTCCGCCGGCTCGAGGCGGAGGCCGACGGCCGGCCGAGCCCGCGGACGACCGACGAGGCAGCCGCCGCCGATCCTGCTGCCGGCGCCGGACAGGGCGCGCCGTCGGAGGACGCCGCCATCGCCGCCGGGCCTGCCGGCCTCGAGCAGGAAGCGCCGTCGGAGCACGCCGCCATCGCCGCCGGAGCTGCGGGCACCGCCACGCTCGACCCGTCAGGCCGCCTGGCCGATGCGGTGGCCGAGCTCGGTCGCCACATGGCCGCCGTGCTGGCGACCGAGCGGGCCCGCGCCGAGCGCCTGGCCCGCGAACGCGATGCGCGCGTCGAGGCCGAGCGCTACCTGCTGGGGATCGAGCACGACGCGCCACCCGACGCGGCACGCGACGGGAACCGGCGCCGGGCCCGCAAACCGCGGCGGAAGCAGGCTCGATAAGGGGGCCCGGCGGGGCCCGAGGACGGACCGGGCGAAGGCCGCCGCCCCGCCACGTTCGCCCGGCGCCGGGCGCGATCTCGAAGGCCGGCCCCGCCGACATGGCCGGAGGAGCCCACGGGCAGCGGTTGGCACTCGGTACAATCGAGTGCCAGGTCCGCCGCCAGGCGGCCTGGGGAAGCGGAGATGCTCGACGATCGCAAGGCGGCCATCCTCCGGGTGGTGGTGCAGGAGTACATCGAGACGGCCCAGCCCGTCGGGTCGGCGCACGTGGCGCAGGCCGCGAGCCTGGCCGTGTCGTCCGCCACTGTCCGTAACGAGATGGCCGTCCTCGAGCACGAGGGGTACCTGGTGCAGCCGCACACGAGTGCCGGCCGCATCCCCACGGACAAGGGGTACCGGTTCTTCGTCGACCAGCTCACCGCCCCGGGCATCCTCGAGGCGGAGCAGCGCCAGCGGGTGCGGGACTTCTTCGAGACGGCCCACGGCGAGATCGAGCGCATGCTGCACGACACGAGCCGCCTGCTTTCGAGCCTCACCCACTACGCGGCGGTGGTCGTCAGCCCACCCCACGAGGAGGCGATCATCCGGTCGGTCCAGGTGGTGGGCCTCGCCCCGCGGGTGGCGCTCGTCGTGGTCGTGCTGGCCAACGGCGTGGTGGAGAAGCGCACCATCGAGCTGGGCGAGGGTGTCGACGACGCCCGGCTGGCCGCCGCCGCGGCCCGGCTCTCGGCCCACCTCGTCGGCCAGACCCTCTCCATCGGCGGGCGGGCCTGGTCCACGGGCGACGAGCTCACCGACACCGTGGTCACCACCGCCCTGGGCTCCCTCGGCGGCTCCCACGCGGCGGAGCCCGACCAGGTGTTCATGGGCGGGGTCGCCCGCATGACGGGCGGCTTCGACGCCGTCGAAACCGTGCGCCAGGTGCTCGGCACCCTTGAGCAGCAGTACGTGGTGGTCACCCTGCTGCGCGACGTGCTCGACCGCGGCCTGTCCGTGGCCATCGGTTCGGAGCACGGCCTGGAGCAGCTGGCCACGTGCGCCGTGGTCGTGGCGCCCTACGAGGTGGAGGGCATGAGCGGCACCGTGGGCTTGCTCGGCCCCACCCGCATGAACTACCCACTGGCCCTGGCGGCGGTGGCCCTGGTGAGCCAGCGCCTGGGCAAGCGGCTGAGCGAGGGGTAGTGGAAGCCGATTTCTACAAGCTCCTGGGCGTCACCCGGGGGGCCACCGACGACGAGCTGAAGAAGGCCTATCGCAAGCTGGCGCGCGACCTGCACCCCGACAAGAACCCTGGCGACGCCGAGGCCGAGGAGCGGTTCAAGCAGGTGAGCCTGGCCTACGAGGTCCTGCGCGACCCCGATCGGCGCAAGCGCTACGACACCTACGGCATCGAAGGTCTGCGGGGCACGGGCGCGGGCGGCGGGGGCGACCCGTTCGCAGGTGCCGGCTTCGGCGGCCTCGGAGACCTGTTCGAAGCGTTCTTCGGCAACGCCGCCGGATTCGGGGGCGCCGGTCGCGGCCGGCGGACCGGGCCGCTGCGGGGCCCCGATGCCGAGGTGAGCCTCACCCTCGACTTCGAAGAGGCCGTGTTCGGCGTGGAGAAGGAGGTCACCGTCCGCACGGCGGTGGCGTGCGAGACCTGCGAGGGCACCGGCGCCAGGCCGGGCACCACCGCCACCACCTGCGCCCAGTGCGCCGGAGCGGGCGAGGTGCGCACCGTGCGCCAGTCCCTGCTCGGCCAGATGGTCACGTCCCGCCCCTGCCCCCGGTGCAACGGGTCGGGCGAGTCGATCGCCTCGCCCTGCGACTCCTGCAGGGGCGAGGGACGGGTGGCCGACCACCGCACCCTGCGGGTCACTGTCCCGGCCGGCGTCGACAGTGGGATCGTGCTCCGCCTGAGCGACCGGGGCGCCGCCGGTCCGCGGGGCGGCCCGCCTGGCGACCTCTACGTCCACCTCGACGTGCGCCCCGATGCGCGCTTCACCCGCAAGGGCAACGACCTGGTCCACGAGCTGCACGTTTCGACGGCCCAGGCCGCCCTCGGTGCCCACCTCGGCATCGGTACCCTCGACGGGGAGGAGGAGGTGGTCGTGCCGCCGGGCACCCAGACGGGCCGGGTCGTGCGCCTCCGGGGCCACGGCGTGCCCGACGTGAACGGCCGGGGCCGCGGCGATCTGGTCGTCCAGGTGGTCGTCGACACCCCGACGTCCCTGTCGCCCACCGACGAGCAGCTGCTGCGCGAGCTGGCGGCGGCCCGGGGCGAGGAGGTCGACCCGCCCGACTCGGGCCTCTTCTCCAAGATCCGAAGCGCCTTCAAGTAGCTCGTGGGCCGTCCGCCCCGGCCGCTGCCCCACGCCGCCGCCCACGCCTTCGTCGCCGACCTCGGCGCGCCCGCCCTCGACGATGACGACCGCCACCACCTCGAGCGGGTGCTGCGGTTGCAGTCCGGGCAGGCGGTCACCGTGAGCGACGGCCGTGGCGGCTGGCGGCTGTGCGCCTGGGGAGCAGGGGGCCGCCTCGATCCGGCCGGTCCGGAGGAGCTCGAGGAGGAGCCCGACCCACCGGTCACGGTGGCGTTCGCGCTGACCAAGGGGGAGCGGCCCGAATGGGTCGTCCAGAAGCTCACCGAGGTCGGGGTCGACCGGATCGTGCCCTTCCGCGCCGCCCGCTCCGTGGTGCGCTGGGACGACGACAAGGCGGCCGTGCAGGCCGAGCGCTGGCGCCGGGTGGCCCACCAGGCGTCGATGCAGAGCCGCCGGGCCCGCCTTCCCGAGGTGACCGCCGTGGCCGGGTTCGCCGACATGGTGGCCCGCTGCGGGGCCGCCGCCGCCATGGCCACCCCGGGTGGCGCTCCACCGTCCCTCGACCGGCCCACCCTGCTGGTGGGGCCGGAGGGCGGATGGGACGAGGGCGAACTCCACTGTGGGCTGCCGGGCGTGGGCCTCGGTCCCACCGTGCTGCGGGCGGAGACGGCGGCGGTGGCGGGGGCCGTTGTGCTCTGCGGTCTCCGTTCCGGGACGGTCCGCGAGATGCAGGGTCGGGAGAAGTAGGTTCACATTCCGTAGTCCCATTGCGACGTTGCGTGGGAACAGGTAGGTTTGAGATTGGCACTGGAGGGGAAGCCGGAGTGACTGACGAGACGATGTCCAGCGGGTACGCCCGTAGAGTGGGCGAACGGCTGCGGCTTGTGCGCAAGCAGAAGCGGTTGTCCCTCCAAGCGGTCGAGGGGACTTCCGAGCAGGAGTTCAAGGCGTCCGTGCTCGGCGCCTACGAGCGGGGCGAGCGCTCCATCTCGGTGCCCCGGCTCCAGCGCTTGGCCGAGTTCTACAACGTGCCGGTCGACCAGCTGCTCCCGCGGGACGTCAACGGCGCCCTCACGGCCATGGGCAGCAGCTCGGCGGCCGGGTCCGTCCGCACGGCCGACGGCGACGCTGCGGCCCGCGAGGCGAACGGCCGGGTCACCATCGACCTCACCCGCCTGGAGTCGGTGCAGGCGCCCGAGAAGGACCTTCTGCGCCGGTACCTGGGCATGATCCAGGTGCAGCGCCAGGACTTCAACGGCCGGGTGCTCACGATCCGGGCCGAGGACGTGCGGGCCATCGGGTGCCTGTTCGACACCACGGCGGACGGCATGCGGCACCGCCTCGACGACCTGAGCCTGCGCGTCGACGCCTGAGCCGGCTGCCGCCGGCGTGGCTTCACCCGGAAATCCGGGCGGCCGGCAGTCGCCGGACGTCCCGGACGACGAGGTAGCCGTGCCCCAGGTCCCGCCGGGCGAGTTCGGCGTCTATGTCCATGTCCCGTTCTGCGCCCGGCGCTGCGACTACTGCGCCTTTGCGACCTGGACCGACCGCGCCGGCCTGATGGAGGCGTACGCCGACGCCTGCGTCGAGGAGTTGGCCGCCGCCGCCCTGCCGCCCGCCACCAGCGCGTTCTTCGGCGGGGGGACCCCGTCGCTGCTGTCCGGCGCCACCCTGGCGTCGATCGTGGCCGCCGTCACCCTCGCCGCCGGAGCCGAGGTCACCGTCGAATGCAACCCCGACGACGTCACTGCGGACCTGCTGGCCGCCTATCGCGAGGCGGGCGTCACCCGGGTCTCGCTCGGTGTCCAGTCGATGCGCCCCCACGTCCTGGCCTCCCTCGGGAGGGCCCACGATCCGGCCGTCGTCGTCCGCGCCGCCTCCCTGGTGGCCGACGCCGGGTTCTCGTCGTGGAGTGTCGACCTGATCTTCGGGGCGACGGCGGAGTCGGACGTCGACTGGGCTGCCACCCTCGAAGAGACCCTGGCCCTGGGGCCACCGCACGTCAGTGCCTACGCCCTCACCGTCGAGGCCGGCACCCCGCTCGCCGCCGATCCCGCCCGCCATCCCGACGACGACGAGCAGGCCGGACGGTACCTGGCGGCTGACGAGGCCCTGGCGAAGGCGGGGCTGGGATCGTACGAGGTGTCCAACTGGGCCCGGCAGGGCCACGAGTGCCGGCACAATCTCCTCTACTGGTCGCAGGGCGACTATCGCGGCATCGGCTGCGCCGCCCACTCCCACCGGGCCGGGCGGCGATGGTGGAACGTGCGCACGCCCGAGCGGTACATCGAGCGGGTGCGCAGCGGCCTGTCGACGGAAGCGGCGGGGGAGACCCTGGGCCCGGACGAACGCCGCCTCGAAGCCCTGCAACTGGCGCTGCGCACCAGCCGGGGCGTGCCCGCTGACGCGTTCGGCGCCGACGCGCTGTCCGAGCTCGACGGCCTGGTGGAGCGGCGGGGCGACCGCGTCGTGCTCACGCCGACCGGGCGGCTGCTCGGCAACGAGGTCGCCGTCCGTCTCCGGTGAGCGGCCGGGACATGAGCACCGCCGGCGTCGTCGTGTGACCACGGCCCGGGAGCAGCGTGCGTTACCGTGGCTCCTCGGAATCCTTCGGAGGTGGCACACGGTGGGCAAGCGGGCGGTGGGGCTCGGGCTGGTGGTGATGGCCTGCATGGCGCTCGTTGCGTGCAACGACGACGGCGGCGGCGGGAGCGGCGATCGTCTGACGGCGGCCGAGCTGACCACCAAGGGCAATGCCGTGTGCGCCAAGCTCAAGCAGGATGTGCTGGCGGCGGCCGACACCGTGGAGACCGGGATCACCTTCACCGCCGAGAAGATGCAGGAGTTCAACACCAAGCTCCTTCCGGTGGTCGACCGGGCCATCGCCGGCTTCAAGGCGCTGAAGCCCCCCGCCGACCTCGAGCCGGCGCTCGACTCCGCCATCGAACAGGCCGAGATCGACCGCAAGACGCTTGCCGGGGCGACCACCAGCCCCGAAGCGGCCAGGAACTACTTCGACACCGGGGTGGACGCCTTCACGGCCACCGGTCAGAAGCTGGCGGCGGCGGGCATCACCGGCTGTCGGGACGAGACGGCGACGACGACCACCACGGCTGCTGCCACCACCGGCTCCACAGCGGCGACCGACCCCACCACCACTGCCACCACCGCCAAGTAGACGGCCGGCCGACGACCGGCCGACGACCGGGCGCATCGCCACGAAAGGGTGTCTGCCAGGGGTGGGATGCGGCAGGGACGGTCGCTGTACGACGTCTCCTGCCGCAGGCCGACCTCCTGAGGGGCGTTCGGTCAGCGTGGTGGTCGACCGCGACGACCTGACGCTGGTCCCGGCTGCTCAGCCGCCGGCCGGCGTGATCGGGGGAAGCGCGGGGATCGTGATGACCTGGTCGGGAAACAGAAGGTCCGGGTTGTCGGCGTCGCGCAGGACGGCCCGGTTGGCGTCCACCATGGCCCGCCAGTAGGGGTCGATCTCGGCGTCGGTGGGGCCGCGGTTCCAGGCCTGCGTCAGCACCCGCTCCGCCACCGACCAGAAGTGGTCCCCGGGCTGGACCATCCACGTCCGGCCCACCGAGGTAGCGGCCCCGGCGGGGGCGGTCGTCGGGGACGGGTCTTTCCTCCGCAGAACTGGCAAGGGCGGCGCCCCGGCGGAGGACGGCGACGACGCAGGCGCGGCCGTCACTGTGGTGGGCGTGTCACCGGTGGTGGCTGCGGTCGCCAACGGTGCGGTCGCCGACGGTGCGGTCGCCGACGGTGCGGTCGACGACGGTGTCGAGGAAGCCGGGGTGTCGCCCGAAGGGGCCGCCGCCGGAAGGCGTCGCATGGTGGGCGGGGGGCCGCCGGCCGCCGGCCGCTGCACAGGCGCCTCCTCCGATGCGACGGGGGGAGCGGGTTCGCCACCGTCGGGGTAGGGGAGGCGGCGCATGGTCTCCACCGTCGTGGTGGCGGCTGGTGCGCCGGTCCGCTCGTCGGCCACCGCGGTGCCGCCGCCCCCGGTGAAGACGGCGGCGGCGAGGGAGACACCCAGCGCGCCCGTCAACAGGCGGCGCACGACGGGCACGGTGACGGCGTCGGAGGCCCGCACCAGCGAGCGCACACCCGCCAGCCGGGCGGCCGCTCCGCCCACGGTCACGGCCAGCAGGTACCACGCCGTCCCCAGGGCCAGCAGGCGTACGACGGCGACCGCCGCTTCGGCCGGCTGGCGCTGGTCGAGCCACCGGCCGAGCCGCCCCGGCTCGGTGAGGGGCGGCGGCGAGAGGGGGCCGCCCACGTTGTGCAGGAAGGCGAGGCCGGCGATCAGGACGAGCACCCACGCCACCAGTGCGACGGCGCCGGCACCGTCTCGGCGCGGTCCTGCGGTGTCGAACGGCGGCCGGGCGTCGGAGGGCACGGGCATCATCGGGCAGGTGCCAGGTGGACGGGCCCGGCGCCCGCCCGGGCCAGCTCGAGGTCGTCGCAGCCGTCGCCGTCGGCGTCCACCACCCGCACGCCGGTGGCGCCGGCCACCGTGCCCAGCGGTCGTGCCGTGGCCGCCTCGCCGTCGGCCGGCCACCCGGCGAAGGCGAACACCTCGCCGGTGCGGGGGCGGAACAGGGCGACGGTGCGGCGCCCGGTGCAGTGCCAGTCCCCGGCGACCACGGCGTCACCCGGGCGGCCCAGGGCGTAGCGGGCGCCGTCGATGCTGAGAATGCCGTCGCGGAAGTCGAGCGGCTCGGCCGGCCACACCCGCACGGCAAGGGGAGCGGGTGCCGATGCCACGATGGTCGTGCCTGACGAGGACGGGCCGGCCGGTCGGGTGGCACCGGCGGTGGCGTTGCGGGACGAGGGCGATGACGGCCCCTGCGCAGCCGGCCAGGCAGCCTCCGCCGCCGGCCGGCGGTCCCTGAGCGCGCTCGGCACCACCGCGAGGGCGACGACCAGCACGGCACCGCCCGCCACCACAGCCGCCACCCAGCCGGTCACCAGCCGTCGCGAAGTCGTCGCCCGGGGGCGCCCCGGTCGGGTGATAGCCGTCGGGTCGCCCGCGGCGCGGCGGGGTGCAGCGAGGAGAAGGCCGGGGCGACCGGCGGGGTGGGGGAGGTGCGCGGACGGCACCCGCTGGTGGATGGCGGCGGCCAGCGCCCGGGCCGTGGGCCGGGCGTCGGGGTCGGCCGCTTCGACCTCGGCCAGCACGGTGGCCAGGGCGGCGGCGGGGTCGGGCGCCAACATCGGCCCGAGGCGAGGGCGGCGCCAGCGGGTCAGGCGAGGCCGCCCGCCACGTCCGGCCGCCGGACGCCGGCCCGACAGGGGTGCGCGCCAGCTGGTCCCACCCGTGCCGACCGCCCACGGCGGGCGCACGGAAGCGCCGGCCAGGACGCCGGTGGCCAGCGTGGCCAAGGCGAGGACGTCGTCAGCCGGGCTGCCGCCCCGGCCGAGGCTGCACAGCACCGGCTGTCCGTCCGCCGCCACCAGCACGTGGCCGGCGTCGAGGCCGCCGTGCACAACGCCGCGCTCGTGCAGATCGGCCAGGGTGGTGGCGACCGCCGCCACGACACCTGCCACCTCATCGGCCGTGAGCGGCCCCGCTTCCGACAGCGGACAGGCGTGGCGGAGGTGGGTGGTGCGCAACACCCCATCCGTGGCGTCGACCAGCTCGACGATCCCAGGGTGCCGGGCCGCGGCCAGCGCCACCGCCTCCTCCTGCACCCTGTCGCCCCGCTTCACGAACAGCACCGAACATGAGATAGCACGAAACGTGATGGCTGGCAACCGGACCGCAGGAAGCGGTCCTCGCGCTACCGGGTCGCCCTCGGCCTTCCTGTAGACAGACGGTCAGTGCTCGTGCCCGTCGTCGTCCCCATGGCCACCGCCGGCGAGGAAGGCCGCGAGCAGCTTCACGAACCGCTCCGGGTGCTCGAGGTGGCAGGCGTGGCCGGCCATGGGCACGAGGGCAAGGTGCGCCACCTCGCCCATCCAACCCCCCAGGTGCACGGCTTGGAGGCAGTAGGCCTCGTCGAGCTCGCCGGCCACCACCAACACCGGCATGCGCAGGTCGAGCAGGCGGCGCCACAACGGCTCCATCGAGCCCTGGCCGAGCAGGCGCAGGGATGCGGCCAGGCCGGCGGCGGTGTTCTCCCGGCGGGCCTCGAGCCCGGCCTTGTCGGCGGGCAGGGTCGCGAAGAGAGACTGGGCCAGCCACTCGTCGAGGAAGGTGTCGACGCCCTCGTCCTCGATGGTGGCGGCGAGCGCCTCGTCGGCCTCCTTGCGGGCGGCCCGGTCGTCGTCGTCCTCGATGCCGGCGGACGCGCTCACCAGCACCAGCCGCTCCACCAGGTCCGGCCGGTCGAGGGCGAGTTGCAGGGCGACCCGGCCGCCCAGCGAGTACCCGACATACGTGCCGTGCCCGCCCTCCTCGCCGAGAAGGCGCGCCGCCTCCTCCATCCCGACGTGCACATCCGCCTTGGCGCCGTGGCCGGGGAGGTCGGGCGTCCGGACGTCGTAGTCGTGCAGGGCCGCCAGGATCGGCTCCCACGACCGGCCCGTCTGGGTGAAGCCATGGACGAGGATCAGGCGCTCGGGCATCGCCGGTGACGCTACAAGACGCCTTCGCCGCCACCCTGGTCGACGAGTGGGTCCGCAACGGGGTCGCCGAGGCGGTCGTGGCCCCCGGCTCCCGCTCCACACCGCTCGCCGTGGCCCTGGCCGCCGACGGCCGCCTCCGGCTCCACGTGATCCTGGACGAGCGCTCGGCGGCCTTCTTCGCCCTCGGCCTCGGCCTCGCCTCGGGCCGGCCGGCGGTGCTCCTCACCACCAGCGGGACGGCGGCGGCAGAGCTGCATGCGGCCGTGGTGGAGGCGCACCAGGCCGGGGTGCCCCTGATCGCGTGCACGGCCGACCGCCCGCCCGACCTCCACCACGTGGGCGCGCCGCAGACCGTCGAGCAGGAGCACCTCTTCGCCGGCGCCGTGCGCTGGGCCCATGCCCCGGGCGTGGCCGAGGAAACCACCGCCGGTACGTGGAGGTCGCTGGCCGCCCGCGCCGTGCTGGAGGCGACGGCCAACCGGGCCGGGCCCGGGCCGGTCCACCTCAACCTGGCATTCCGCGAGCCCCTTGCCGGCACCCCGGACCGCACCGTGGCGGGCCGTCGGGGCGGGGCGCCGTGGCACGTCCAGGCACCCGCTCTGGCGCTCCCCCCGGCCGACGTGGTCGCCGCCCTCACCGGCGCCCGCGGTGTGATCGTGGCCGGCGCCGGCGCGGGTGACCCTGACGAGGTGCACCGCCTGGCCGAGGCGCTCGGGTGGCCGGTCCTGGCCGATCCCCGTTCCGGCTGCCGCCAGCCCCGCCCCGCCACCGTGGCGGCGGCCGACGCGCTCATGCGTAGCGAGCACTTCGTGGCCGGCACACGGCCCGAGGTCGTGGTGCGGCTGGGAGCGCCGTGGGCGTCGCGCGTGGTGGGGGAGTGGGTCGCCGGTCTCGACGTGCCCCAGTACCTGGTGGACCCCCACGGGGCCTGGCTCGATCCCGGACGCTCGGCCACCACCGTGGTGGCTGCCGATCCCAACCTGTTCGCCGCCGCCGTGGCCGGCGCCGGCCCGACGCCTGCACCGCCGGGATGGGCGGCCCGGTGGGCGGCGGCCGAGGCGGCCGCCCAGCAGGCTTTGACCGACACGCTGGCCGGGCGCGGCCTCACCGAGCCAGGCGTGGCCAGAGCCGTCGTGGGAGCACTGCCCGCGGGCGCCACGCTCTTCGTGTCGTCGTCCATGCCCGTGCGCGACGTCGAGTGGTACGGCGCCCCGCGGCCAAGTCTCCGGGTGCTCTCCAACCGGGGCGCCAACGGCATCGACGGCGTCGTGTCGAGCGCCCTCGGGGCGGCCGTGGCCGCCGCCGGCCACACGGTCGCCCTGGTGGGCGACCTCGCATTCCTCCACGACACCAACGCCCTGCTCATTCCACCCGGCACGGGCACCGGTGTCGACGCCACCGTCGTGGTGGTCGACAACGACGGTGGCGGGATCTTCTCCTTCCTGCCCCAGGCCTCGACGCTGAGCGAGGCCCGCTTCGAACGCCTGCTGGGCACTCCCCACGGCCTCGACCTGTCCGCCGTGGCCCGCGCCCACGGGGTGCGGGCCGACGCGGTGACCACCGTGGACGAGGTGGCCGCCGCCGTGGCCCTGCGTCCCGACGGCCTGCGCGTCGTCGTCGCCCGCACGCCCGACCGGGCGAGCAACGTGGCGCTCCACGACGAGCTCCACCGGGCGGTGGCCGCCGCCGTCGAGCGACTGTAGGGCGCCGCGAAGATCCCCAACCGCCATCCGGGACGCAGCGGGATGGCGGTGCTAGCTAGGGGCGGACGACGGCGGCCAACAGGGCCTGGAGCTTCAGCTGGGTCTCGGCCAGCTCGGCCTCGGGGACCGAGTCGGCCACCACGCCGACACCGGCGAACAGCCTGGCCCGGTTGCCGTCCAACTCGGCCGAGCGGACGCCGACGGCCCACTCGCCGTCCCCCCGCCCATCGACCCAGCCCACCGGTCCGGCGTAGCGGCCCCGGTCGAGGCCCTCGACGGCCGCGATGTAGGCGAGGGCGTCGCCGGTCGGGGTGCCGGCCACGGCCGGCGTGGGGTGCAGGGCGGTGGCCAGGCCGACGGCCGAGGGGGCGTCACGGCGGAGGCGGCCGGTGAGCAGCGTGCCGAGGTGGGAGACGTTGCGCAGCGGCACGATGGACGGCTCGGCGGGTACGTCGAGCGACACGCAGTGCGGCGCCAGGACGGCCGCCACCTCCTCCACCACCAGGGCGTGCTCCTCGCGGTCCTTGGTGGACGCCAGCAGGCCGGCGGCCAGCCGGGCGTCGACCGCCGGGTCGCCGCTGCGGGGGATGGTGCCGGCCATGGGCTGGGCCCGCACGCCGTCGCCCGCCCGGGCCACCAGCAGCTCAGGACTGGCGCCCACGAACCCGTCCACCGAGAAGACCATGCACGACGGGTACAGCGCCCGTAGCCGGCCCAGCACGTCGAGCGGGTGGATCCGCCGGTTGGCCTCCACCGTGACCTCGCGGGCGAGCACCACCTTGCGCATGCGGCCGTCGGCGATGGCCTTGACCGCCGCCGCGATCACCTCCAGCCATTCCTCGTGGGGCCGGGCGGCGGTGAGGCGGAAGTCGTCCGGCGGGCGGGGGCGCTCGCCGGCGACCGGCGGCGGCGGCCACACCCGTGCCGCCGCCTCCCCGCCTTCCCGGCTGATCACCGTATGCCAGGCGGTGCCGTCGGGGGAGCGGCCCACGAGCTCGCGGGGGACGACCACCGTGCCGCCGGCCGCCGGGTCGAAGGGCAGGGCGCCGATGGCAACCGGCCCGCAGCCTGGCAGGCCCACTTCGTCGTCCGACCGCATGGTCGCGAGCACGTCCACCGCCGTGGCCGCGTCGAGCCGCAGCGCCTCGCCCCGGCCGGCCAGGCCGCACCCGTCCCGTTCGAACAGCAGGTCGGTGTCGCCGGCGAAGGCGAGAAGGTCCACGTCGCCCGAAGCCACCTCCACCGTGCGGGCGACGAGGCCGGCCGCGGCCGCTCGTCGGTCGTAGGTGTCCAGGGAACCGGAGCCGGCGCCGGCGGGGGTCACCGCCTTCCCCGGGTGGCGGTGATCAGTTGTGAGATCCCGCCGCTGAGGGCCCGGCGCTCGACGGCCGCGAACCCGGCGTCGCGGACCAATTGGAGGAGGTCGGGCACCGGCGGCAGGTAGGCGACCGACCGCGGGAGGTACCGGTAGGCGGCGGCGTCGGACAGCAGCCCGCCGATGCGGGGGACCACATGGCCGAAGTAGGCCCCGTGGCCCCAGCGCAGGACGGGGTTGGCGGGGGCGGCGACCTCGAGGAGGCCCATGCGCCCACCGGTCCGCAGCACCCGCGCCGCCTCGACCAGGAAGCCCTCCAGGTCGACCAGGTTGCGCAGGGCGAAGCCGCAGGTGAGGCCGGCGGCGGCCCCGTCGGGGAACGGCATGCGCAGGGCGTCGGCCTGGACGAGGGGGGCGTCGGTGGAGGCGTGGGCCAGCATCCCCCACGACAGGTCGATGCCGACCGGCCGAAGGCCCGAAGCGTCGAGCTCACGGCACAGGTCGCCCGTGCCGGCGGCCACGTCGACGACCACGGCGCCGGCAGACAGACCGAGTGCGCGCACGGTGGCGCGCCGCCAGCCGACGTCCATGCGGAAGGTCATCACCCGGTTGACCAGGTCGTAGCGGGGGGCGATGGCGTCGAACATCTCCCGCACCGCTCGCACCTTGGCCTCGCCCTGGGGAAGGGGCGGCTCGACGGGTGCGCTCAGCCGGGCCATGCGCCGGCCGCCGTCGTCCGCCGCTGCGTGCCATGACGCTCCACGCCAACCACTCTACGAGTGGTCGCCCGCGAACCGGTAGCCGGGGTCACGGGGTCGGCGGGGCGCCGCAGCGGGTGCAGTGGGGGTAGGCCCTCGACGTGGGACGCCCGCAGGCGCCGCAGCGGTACACGCGGATCTGCCCGGCCCTGAGCCGCCGTACGGAAGACCACAGCATCCCGCCCACCGCCACCACGAACAGCAGCTCGAGACCGTCCCGCACCACGCTGTCGCCCACGCCGCCATGCTGGCACCGGCGACGCCCCCTCGCCGGGCCAGACTGTTCCGGTATCAAGAATCGACCGCCACCGCTCGATTTCCGCTACCAGGACGGCCGGAGGAGCCCAAAAGGCGGTGGGGTGCTGGTCGCGCCGGGGTCAGCCGTCGTACAGTTGACCCCGGTGAGGCGGGCCATGGTGGGGGTTGGGATTCTCCTGGTGCTGTCGTTGACCGCGCTCGCGACCCACTCCGAGGGCGACGCGCCCCGACTGGTGGTCGGCAGCACCACGTCCACCCAGGCCACGCCGCTGCCCGGGCCGACGATCGTCGAGGCGCCGCCGCCCACAGGCGACCCGGTGGTGCTCGGCGCGGGCGGTGGGTCGGGCCCGGTGGGCGGCGGCCTCCTCGGAACCGATGGCGCCGCCTATGGCGCCGCCATCCCGTTCAACAGCTCGATCGCCGTCCCGACCGACCTCCAGTTCATGCTCGTGATCGGCTCCGACGCCCGCCCCGGCGAGGACATCCGCCGCACCAACGGCGACTCCATCCACCTGATCGCCGTCAACCCCCGCACGTTCGAGGGAACCATCGTCGGCTTCCCCCGCGATGCCTGGGTCGAGATCCCCGGCCGCGGCACCGGGAAGATGAACAGCGCCCTGGCCATGGGAGGACCCAGCCTCATGGTGGACACCGTCCGCCGCCTCACCGGCCTGCCCATCCAGTACTACGCCCTCACGGGCTTCCAGGGCCTGCAGAAGCTCGTCGACGACCTCGGCGGCGTGAACGTGCAGGTCAGCCAGCGCATGAACGACAGGTTCTCGGGCGCCTTCTTCGAAGCGGGCTGGCACAAGTTCAACGGGGCCCAGGCGCTGGCGTTCACCCGCAACCGCTACGACACGCCGAACGGCGACTTCGGGCGGTCGTCCAACCACGGCGTGCTGATCCAGGCGGCCATGGGCAAGATCCGCTCCGAGGTGGGCGACGACGCCGGCATCCGCAGGTGGGCCGACGTGCTGCTGCGCTCCACTGTCCTCGACGTCGCCCCCGACAAGCTGCTGCCGCTGGTGGCCCTCGGTCGGCGCACCGACCCCGGTCGCATGAAGAACGTCGTGGTGCCCGGCCGCATCGGCATGGCCGGCCGGGCGTCGGTGGTGTACCTGACGGCCGAGGCCGCCGGGCTGTTCACCGACCTGCGGGCCGACGCCGTCATCGGCGGTGAGACGGCGCCGCCGCCGTCCGCCACCGCCCCGACCACGGCGCCGCCCGCGGCCGCCGCCCCCACGCCCACCACCCGGCCGCCGATCAGCTTGCTGCCGACGCCCACCACGGCGCCGGGCGGCCCGGGAACCACCAGCCCCGGCACGCTGCTGCCGCCGATAACCCTGTTCCCGCCCAAGCCCTAGTCCTACTAGGGCACAGGACGGTCGCGGCCTCGATCTCTTGGCCGGGTGTGACGAAAGGCGCCTGAAGGCCGGTGGGCCGTGCCGACCGGAACGGCGCCAGCCCGTGCGCTGCCGGACCCGGCCGGCGAGGACGCCGGACTAGCTGGTCGAGCCCTGGACGTCGACGGTGACGGTGGTGCCCTCGCCGAGGCGCGAGAGCACGACAACCTTGGCGCCCACGAGGGCGGCCCGCTCGTGCATACCCACCAGACCGTAGCTGTGGGGGCGGCGCTCGTCGCCGGCCTGGTCGACGTCGAAGCCCTGGCCGTCGTCGGCCACCACCAGGCGGGCGCCGCCGGCGCCGGCCGACAGCGACACGGCCACCGTGGTGGCGGCGGCGTGCTTGGCCACGTTCTGGAGCGCCTCCTGGGCGATGCGGAACAGGGCCGTCTCCACGTGGGCGGGCAGGGAGAGGGGGGCCACGTCGACGGTGACGTGCAGCCCGGGCACGCTGGTGGCCAGGCTCTCCAGGCCGGGGCCGAGGCCGAGGTCGTCGAGCACCGCTGGACGCAGCCCCACGATGGCCCGGCGGGCCTCCTCCATGGCGGCGGTGGCGAGGTCCTTGGCCAGGGCCAGCTCGTCGGCCACCACGCCGGCGTCGCGGTGCACGGCCTCGTCGGCCGCCGACAGGTGGTACCAGAGGCTCACCAGGCGCTGGCTGATGCCGTCGTGGATGTCGGCCGCCACCCGCCGGCGCTCCAGCTCCTGGAGCTCGATGGTGCGGGCGGCGAAGCGCTCGAGCTCGGCTTCGCGCTCGGCCAGGCGGGAGTACAGCCGGGCGTTCTCCACGATGCCGGCCAGGAGGCCGGCCACGTCGGAGAGCACGGCCACCTCCTCGTCGGTGTGCACCCGGCGGACCTTGGAGTGCACGTTCACCACGCCCATCACCCGGTGGCCCCGCCGCACCATCGGCAGCGACACCAGCGACGCGTAGTCCTCGCCCCGCAGGGCGGGAATGTACTTGTAGCGGGGATCGCTCCACTTGTCGTCCACGACCAGCGCCTTGCCGTGCTGCGCCACCCAGCCGGCCACCCCCTCGCCGAAGGCCAGCTCGATGGTGCCCGCCAGCTCGTCGAACGGCGGCGTGGCGCCGGCCAGCACCAGGCAACCCCGTGCCTCGTCGACCAGGTGGACGAAGCACACGTCGGCGTCGTTGGCCTCGATGATGAGGGCGGCCACACGCTGCACGACCTCGCGCAGGTCGAGGTCCTCGGCCGTGATCTCGATGATGCGGCGGAGCAGGCTGGAGCGGGCCACCCGGCGGACGTCGTCGGGCCGCGACCCCGGAACGGGAACGTGTGAGACGGGCGGGCCGGGCGCCGCATCCCCTGGCGTGGCCGGTGGACTCAATGGAACAGGCCCTCGCGGAGGGCGGCGGCGATGGCCTGGGCCCGGTCGGCGACGCCCAGCTTGCGGTACACCGACCGGGCGTGGGTCTTCACCGTCTCCTCGCCCATGACCAGCTGGTTGGCGATGGCCCGGTGCGACAGGCCCCGCACCATCTGCTCGAGCACCTCGCTCTCCCGGTGGGTGAGGCCCAGGTGGGCGCCCGGCCAGTACTCGCCGCTGTGGAGGCGGGCGGCGGACAGGGCGACGCGCCCCATGAGGGCGGGGTCGATGGCGATCTCGCCGTCCATCACCCGCTCGAGGTGCCCCACCAGCTCCAGGCCGGTAACCCGCTTCAACAAGAACCCCGAGGCGCCGGCCCGCAACGCCTGGAAGAGGTACTGCTCGTCGTCGTACACGGTGAGGAACACGACGTGCAGCCCTACGAAGCGCCCGAGCAGCTCCTGGCACAGGTCGAGCCCGCTGGCCCCCTTCAAGCGCACGTCGAGCAGCACGACGTCCGGTTTCAGGTCGCGGACGAGGTCGCCGGCGACGGCTGCGTCGGTGGCCTGGCCGACGATCTCGACACGTGCCGAGTGCGGGCGCAGCATGGAGGACAGGCCGTCGAGCACCATCTGGTGGTCGTCGACGAGGACGGCCTGTATGGGCGGCGCCGCCTCAGGCCCGGCCGCGTCCACCACCGTGTGAGTGTAGTGACGCGAGGGCGGGGGGGCTGGGGGGGGGGGGGTGGGGTGGTCCCCCCCCCGGTTCTCATTATACGGTCAAGGACTGTTAAAGTCTTTACACTCTTGCTCTTAACACCC
>Ga0136633_1000269_pt1 | contig 39361 bp, 28 predicted proteins | sample AntDrymeUQ832206_2_FD_105494 | JGI IMG/M metagenome (GOLD analysis project Ga0136633, IMG submission 105494) | Polar desert sand microbial communities from Dry Valleys, Antarctica - metaG UQ83 (22.06) | ecosystem: Environmental > Terrestrial > Soil > Desert | place: Antarctica: Dry Valley... | reverse complement strand
CGTCGCAGCGCCTCCGGGCGGAAGCCGATGACGCCCGGTCCGGGCAGATAGTTGCGTTCGAAGAGTCGCACCCAGCCGCCCGGGCCCTGCAGGAAGGGCGGCATCGGCAGCCCCCGACTCGTGCCGTCCACTGTGTGCACCTCCGCGGCATCTGCGACCAGATCTGCACCCGCCTCCAGATGCGCCACGAGCCGGTCGACCCGGCCGTCGAGATACTCATCGTCGGCGTCCAGCCACGTAGCGTAAGGCGTGGCCACCGCGTCGAGTCCAACCTGTCGGACCCCACCCAGCTTGAGCGCCGCTGATGCCGGCACGACGCGGAGGGGATGGCGAGCATGCCGCGCCGCCTCGGCGACCGTGTCGTCGGTACAGGCGTGATCGACGAGGACGACTTCGCGAACGCGTGCGCCAACCGCCGAGTGCATCGCTCTGCCGATCGTCGACGCCGCGTTGCGGGCCGGCACCACCACCGTGACGTCGCGCTGGCTCATTGCACCTCGAACGTGATCTGGCCGAACACCGACAGGCCATGGTCCTCACGGCCGAACGCCGCCTCCGACGCGCGAAACAGGACCAGCATGTCGAGACCCGGGTGGGTCCGGGCATATCCCGCCTCGCGGTAGCCGGACGTCCCAATCCAGATCGCATTGGCCACCGACCGCGCGGGCAGGTAGCCGTCGGGGATGCGGATGTACAACTCGTTGGTGGTGACGCCATCGAGCGAGGCCCCGCTGATCGTGAACGACAACGTCATCGTATGCCCGTCCAGCACGTAGGCCAGCGTGCGCACCGCCTGTTCGGGGACCGTCCACTGCATGGGCGCCTTGGCCCAGAAATTTCCGGCGTCGTACGGCACGTCGATCCACTCCGGTGTCACCGCCATGTCCAATGCTGCCCTTTCCTGAGGAGTCCCTGCGGCCCGCCGCACCAGCGCGGCGGCACGCGATGCCGCTGACGCGACGACGCGGCGCGTCGCCTCGATGTCCAGGTCGTGCGCCTCGGCGGCCCATGTGGCAAGCGGTTGCTCGTCAGCGCGCGTGCGTGCCAGGGCTGAGAGCGCCCCGGCAAGCGTCGCCGGAGCCGGTGCGCCGCTGCGATGCGCCACCAGCAGCCGGCCGGTGACGCCCACCTGCTCGACCGCCGGGCCGAGGGTCTCGGATATCGAGGACTGCGCGATGCCCGTGCCGTGCAGGATGCCGGCTCCGGAGACGTTGACAAAGGTCCGGCCAGGGCTGGCCGCCACGAAGATCCGCACCCAGTTCCGGAACGCCACCAGATGCGGCGCCGTCAACGCCGGCTGGCCGTGCACGTCCGGCTCGCGGGTCTGCATGTCCCGCAGACGACGACGCCAGACCTCGGCGACGTCGACCTCATCGCGCTCCGCCTGAGCGTCCCAGTCCTGCTCGAACGTGGTGTGCCGACAGTACGGCTGCCCATCGGTGTACGCCAGATCGGTGCCGGCCAGCAGGATGGGCCCGCAACCAAGGCGCATGGCCAGGTCGCATGCCGCGGTGAGCACCGAGCCCCAGACCTGCAGATGGCCGCAGGCCACGCCGGCGCCTTCCAGCCACGGCCACGGGTGGAAGCCACCGACCCGCGCGAAGAAGGTGCGTCCGGCGAACGTGTTGACGCCGCGGGGATCGACACTGGCCTCGGCGACCAGATAGGTCGAGGGCAGGCGCGGCAGGTCCACGAGATGACGGCCGTTCAAGGTCGTCGGGTCTACCGCGACGACGAGGTCGGGCGCCACGCCCGCCCGGACCAGCGGGCGCAGGGCGGTGTCGACGGCGATGATCATGGCGCGCTGCCGGAAGCGTGCGAGTTCGGGCAACGTCGCGTCCAGCGATGGCCCGGCCGCACAGATGATCGCCGGCACGCCGCCGCCGAGGCCGTCCAGTGCGGAGATGTCGCCCTCGGTCGCCAGGCGCGCCGCGTTGGCCAGGGTGTGCCGGACGTAGATCGCGGAAAAGGCCCGCCTCGCGCCGGCGTTGGCGCGTCGCTCGAAGATCGCCTGCCGCCAGGCGTCATGGGCCGCCGCGAATGCCTGCACGCGGGCCCGCGCGATGACCGGCTGCACGATAACCAGCGGCGGTTCTCCGTCCTCTGGCTCACGCCACCCGGAGAGATCGATGTCGAAGGACGGCGCGGCGGCGACCACCACTTGCTGCGTCGCCAGCACCGTCGTCCAGTCACGACGACGACAGAATCCCGGGAGCAACTCGGGCGCGAGTTCCAGCGCCAGGATGCGGGCATCAGGGCGGCGCTCCAGCACCTCGTCGACGATGTACCCGAGGCCGAGGCCGAGCAGCACCACGACCGGCGGCATTGTCTGGCCGGCGAGCGCGTCGTCCACCGCCCTCCGCGCCTCGGCGTGCGGATTGCGCAGGCTGTGGACACGCTGCCAGGCGCCGTTGTCTCCGCGCAGCGACACCGAGAGGATGTCCTGCTCGCACTCCAGCAGGGCGTCGGCCGACGAGTCCGGCACGCTGAGGTGCGCCACCCTGGCGATCACCGCCCGGTTGCCGTGCGACCAGTCGACGCGTTCAGCCATGTCCTAGGCGAACGTCGCCTCTGGCGATCGGCTCGGCACCACGGGCCGGCCCGCCGTCAGGTAGCGGTCGACTTCGATGTCGGTCCGGATCGACAACTGCTCGGCGTGCGAATGACACGGCGACGCGGCACTGAAGAACGGCCAGCGCGACGGGGTGCTGAACATCCTGCGAAACCGCGCCATCGGCGGGAACACGCTCACCGGGTAGAACTCGTAGCCCTGGCCGTTGTCGAGCAGGTTCTCCTGATAGAAGTACCCGCGCGTGGCACGCTCGATCTGCGTCAGGTACTCGGCGATCGTCGGCGCGGCCATCTCCGAGAGCGAGATGAAGTTCATGAAGACGTCGACGACGTCATCGGTCAGGTGCGGCAGCATGAAATGCGGCATCAGCACGAGGTCGGCCTGACTAAGCGTGTCCAGATCCAGCCGCATCGTCGGGTCGTCAAACAGCAGCACCCGCTTGTCTGGATGCGCGGACGCCAGATAGTGCGACGCGACGATGAGGTTCTCCGGTAGATCGAAGTTCACGTACGTGCCGGGGGCATCCAGCATCAGCCACTGCCGTGCGAAGCCACCGTAGCCGCCCCCGATTTCGGCGACGACCGGATGGTCGAGGTGGCCGACCAGGTCTCGTACGAGTGAGGCCCGGTGGTCGTTGAGCATCGTGTTGGCGTGCACCAGCAACCCATCGAGCCAGAGGCCGTAGGGGTTGCCGACCGGCGCCCACCCGAGACGCTGCACGTCGACGTGGGCTACCGAATGACGCCAGACGTTGAAGTGCTCGCGCAGGGCCTGGGCGCAGCCACGGTCGGCATGCACGAAGGCCTCGAATGCTTGCCGCCCGCCGAAGATGCCGGTCGTCAGTTCGTTGCGGAAGCAGTTGCCGAGCAGCGCCTCCACGGCGGGAACATCGGCGTTGCTGAGGGCCTCGTAGAACTGCGGCCGGGTCGCCTGCAGGAAGCGCCCCCAGTTCTCCCCGACCAGATAGGGTCCGCTCTCGGGCTGGCAGGCGCGGGCGCGCAGACAGGCGTCCAGGACGCGGGCGGTGATGGTGAGGCGGTCGTCGAGGTCGAGCGATGGCGGAACGTCGTCGATGCCAAGGCCCTGGACCTCGAACGCGTGGCGCTGCTGACGCAGACCCGTCGCGTGCAACTCCGACTCGCGGTGCACGAGGAACCGACCCTGGGCGAACTGTTCGAGCCCCTCGCGCCGGTCGTCGCCGAAGTAGGCGACGCGGCGGGCCGGCCAGCCGCAGCGGGCAAGGTACTCGCGCAGGTCCTCGGACGCCGGTGTGGGCACGGCGAGCAGGTCGATGTTGGACATCTGCACCACTGCCGCCAGAGGCCGCTGCGGCAGATCACGGAACGTCGCCTCGGCCACCTGCGGATGATCGGGCAGGCACGCGTAGGTCACCGCCCGCGCACCTCGCAGCAGCGCGGCGTACTCCAGGGTCGTGTACCTGGGAGCTTCCTTGTCGGCAAGCGGCGTGCGCAGTATGGCGATGTCCATGGGGTCGGGTCAGGGAATGAGCAACTGCCAGACGGCAGCGTGCAGGTCGTAGAGGGGCACGAGCGTCATCCGCGGCTCGAGGGGACGCAACTGTTCGAAGATCGCTGGCCCGGACCAGGCGGCCGCGATGAGCACGTAGTCCGGCTTCAGGCGCGGCAGGTCGAACGTGCCGTAGACGCGCAGCCCGCCGAGACGGGTGCCGGCCAGCGCGCGGTCGATGATGCCGACGCAGGTGACGCCGGGGTGTCGGCGCACGACGTCGATGGCCACGTCGGCCATGTCGCCGCGCGCGCCGTAGATGGCCACGCGCTCGCCACGTCTCGCGGCGCTGGTCAGGAGCGCCTCGAGCGGCGGCACGAAGCGCGGCACGGCCACCGCGGAGCTATCGCCCGCTTCTGCCGGGATGTCGATCGAGAACTCCGCAATCACCAAGCCGGTTGGCATCGGATCAAGGGCGTGCACCGCCGCGGCGTCGCGCCTGATGAAGGCGTCGAGCAGCGCCGAGGCCGCGTCGGCACGGGCGACGAAGTTGACCAGCGGATACCACGTGCCACCCTGCTCGAAGCCGACCACCGCCTTGCGCAGTGCGGCGCGGTGCCGTTGCGGCAGGGTGTCGAGCGGCACCCGACTGGAGAGCAGCCCCCCATCGATCTCCGAACGGGTCGGCTGCATCGGGTTGCGCTTGCGGCGCGTGTTCTCGTAGAAGCTGCGCACCTCCAGCACCTGCGCGCCGGTGGACGCGGCCTCGCCGAGCAGTGCGTAGTCGGCACGATGCAGGGTGCCGCGGACGCCGGCCACGTGCACCAGCGCCGGCCTGGCCGACGCGATGCTGGCCTTCAGTCCGGCCGCCACGGCGGGTAGCTGTGAGGCGCGAGACACGTCGATGCGCAGCACCCGTGACGGCGTTGCCGCCGCGCGGCGCCGAGGCGCGGCCGGGCGCCGTCCCTGACAGACGTCGTAGAACAACGTGCGGACGCGATGCTGCAAGGTGTGCTCGGCATGGGCCCGCCGATGTCCGGCGTCGGCGATCCGTTGCCGCGCCCGGTCGTCGGTCAGGTAGCGTTGCAGCTGCGCCTCCAGATGGGGCGCGTCGTCGAAGCAGGCCATCTCTCTGTCGGGCGTGAAGCACGACTCGAGTTCGGGATTGGTGTTGGTCAGCTGGAACGCGCCCGCCCCAGGCACCTCGAAATGGCGCAACTTGGATTGCGGCGTCGGATCGGAGGGATCGGCCGACCACCCGGGATTCAAGACGATGCGCGACGAGTGCAACACGCGCAGCATGTCGGCATGCGAGAGCAGCCCGCCCGCATACCGGGCAAGGCGGGGGTGCCGCTCCCAGCCGTGGCCGAACACGCGGAACGTGCGGCCATGTCGCTCGCACCACTGCGCCACGCGCACCAGGACGTCGTCGCGGCTGCGTCCGTCTTCGCGAAAGGCCTTGGCGTCGTGCTCCTCGACCTTGTACTTGCCGATGAAGACGACGTCGATCTCCGGCGCCAGCGGCCGCGCCGGCTTGTCGAACCAGGTGGGGTTGAACCCCCAGGGGACGTGGACGGCCCTGGTCGGCCTGCGTTCGCTGATGCGCCTGGCGGTGCCGCGTGCCGAGTGCGAGGCGACGACGTCGTAACGGCTGTCGAACTGGCGATTCCGCGTGTACCAGACGTCGGGCTCGTCGTCTGGATGAAAACACACCGTCTTGACGCCGGCACTGCGCAGGTTGGCGAAGAAGTCGTCGTCGTAGTCGGCAAAGATGTAGTCGTGGTAGACGAAGCACCAGTCGACCCTGGTGGTTGCCACGATGCGATGGGCATAGCTGGTGTGCAGGCCAGCCGGGCCGCAGGCCAGCAAGGGCGTGGCGTTGACGACGAGTGCATCGTCGCCGAGCACGTCCTTGACCGCGGCCAGCCAGTTGTCGCGGATGTAGGAGACGTCGAGGGCCGCGAGAGCGAGTACGCGCATGTGCTGGGGAGGGAGCAGCCGACACCGGGGACCAGCCGGGTGGCTGGCCTCCGGGCCGACGGGCGCGGCTAGACGGCCGCGGGGGTGAGCGCGGGCACGGTCCGCCCGGGCAGGCCGACCTGCGGCAGGATGTCGCCGTCCACCGTCACGCCGAGGACGGGGCCGCCGGTCAGGGCACCGGCCACGCGGTGCACCTCACCGTAGTTGGCGCCGGTGGCGTTGTGGTACGGCACGATGGCGGCGGCAAACGGCACCGCAGCGGCCACCTCGCTCGCGCGTGCGGCGAGTGCGTCGTACCGGAAGTCGAAGGCCGCGTCGAAGGTGTGAATCCGGGAGTCGGGCAGGACGGACTGGAACGAGGCCAGGAAGCGCGCGTGCGTGAACACGTGCGGCTCGTAGCCACTCTCCTGCAGTGCCGACACCACCACGCGCGTGAGTCCGGGGCGCGCCGACTGCAGCACGGCGACCGGTGTGCCCGGGGCGCCAGCCGCCGCCAGCGCCTCACGCAGTCCCTGCTCGAACTGCGGCGTGCGCACGCGGCGCAGGGCCTGTTCTTCCCAGAAGCGCGCATACGCGGACTTGACCGCGTTCTCGAGCTGCTCGGCCGTGAAGTTGGCCGTGCGTGACACCGCCCGGTGTGAGCCCAGGTATTCGTCCCAGTTCTCGTGCAGCAGCCAGCCGTTGGCCTTGTACTGCTCGTACATCTTGGTGCCCGGGTACGGCGTGGTGATCGAGAACTGCACCGTGTCCACCGGCAGGCGGCAGGCCAGCTGGATGGTGTTCTCGATTGTCTGCTCGGTGTCGGACGGCAGTCCGAACGTGAACGTGAGGTGCACCTTCACGCCCGCCCGCTTGGTGAGCTCGACGCCCTCGACCACTTCCGAGATCTTGATGTTCTTCTTGATCTCGTTGAGCAGGTCCTGGTCCGCGGTCTCGACGCCGTACTTGATCGAGAACAGCCCGGCGTCCTTGAGGGCGGCAATCATCTCCTCGTCCATCAGATCGGCGCGGCCCATCGTGCCCCACCGGATCGAGTCGAGACCGGCGTCCTTGATGGCGCGCGCGAGCTGGAGGATGAAATCCTTCTTGATGTTGACCGTATCGTCGTCGATGTAGAACGACTTGTAGGGAATCTTGGTGAGGTTGTACTTGATCTCGGCAGCCACGTCCTCGGCGGTCCGGACGCGGTACTTCGGACCGCGGTACAGCATCTGCGGCCAGCCGCAGAAGGTGCAGCCATAGGGGCAGCCGCGCGTGGCCATCAGCTGCAGCTGGGGACGCTCGAGCCCGCACACGCCGTCGTAGTAGTTCAACATCGGCAGGTCGTCGCGCTCGGCCCACGGCAGGCCCTCGAGAGGCACCAGCTTGCCGAACGGATTGGCCACCGGCGTGCCCTCCCGGCGCCAGACCAGGCCGCCGATGTCGGCCATGTCGGCCTGCGAGCGGCCGTCCAGGACGTCGAGCAACGCGATGGTGGAGTGCTCGTACTCGCCATACACGCAGTAGTCCACCTGCGGATAGCGGTCGAGGAACCACGGCTGTTCGATCTCGTGGTGCATCCCGACAAACACCACCGTGACCTGCGGCACGTCACGGCGGATACGCTCGACCACGCCGATGTCATGCGACAGCGTCGGCGTCGACGTCTCGATGACGACGACGTCGGGTTGCCGGCGTGCGACGTGCGCGAAGTAGGTCTCGTAGGTCTCGCCCGACGCGACCGAATCACGCGCCTGCGCGTCGTGGCCGTGCTGCTTGGCCAGAGCGGTGGCGGTGGCCAGCCAGATCGGGAAGGGAATGTAGCCGCCGATCAACTCGGGGATATGGCCGTCGACCACGCCCGCGCTGACGTACTCGAACTGGTGCGGCCAGCGTGAGCCGGCGCGCACCCCGCGCCAGCTGCGTTCACCGGGAGCGACCGGCTGGTGCCAGGGGGGATTGGAAAACAACACGTTCATGGCAGTGGACTCCTCGTCGGGTCTGGATCGCTCAGGCGGCCGGTGCCGCGCTGACGGGAATGATGTCTGGACAGGTCTGGTCGATGCGCTTCGAGAGCACGTTGATCCAGGTACAGGGGGTCAGCGCTTCGAACCAGTGCGCTTCGCCCGGTTCGATGACGAAAATCGCGCCCGCACCGAAGTCGTGCTGCGACTCGACGCCATCACGGGCGATGCGCACGCGGATGTCCCCGCCGAGAATCAGGAACAGCTCGCGGGTCTCGCGGTGGTAGTGGCCACCGCGCACCTGGCCGGCAACCGTCTCCACGAAATTGATCTCTTCCCAGAGACCGTCGTTGATCACGCCCAGCATGCGCCCGCGCGCATCGGCGAACTGGCGGTACGGCTCGAGGATCGTCATGCGAGCCTCCGCTCGGCCAGGGCGTCGAGCGCATCTTCGTGCGACGTGGCCCGCAACCCCAGGGTTGATCGAGCGCGGGCCGTCTCCAACGAGAGGTCCGGAAACAGCGGCAGCGGGCCGGGGCCGGGGCCGAGACGAGTGGCCACCACCTGCTGGGTGGCGTGCCCGAACGCCTTGGCGTACGCACAGGCGAAGTCGTAGCGACTGACACGGGGACCGGCGACGTGCACCACGTGCGGGCGGTGCTCGGCGTCGAGCAGGCGCTCAATCGCTGTCACGAAGTCGGGCAGGTAGGTCGGCGAGTAATAGGCGTCTTCGAAGCAGTCCACACGCTGGCCGGCGCTCAGCGTCTCTCGGAGGAAACGCAGGAACGTGGCGTCGGCGTCGTAGAGCGCACTCGCCCGGACCGCGCAGAACTCGTCGGGCGCCCGCAGCAGGCCGAGCTGCTCCGCGCACACCTTGCTGCGGCCGTAGGCGGTGCGTGGGCCGACCGGGTCGTCCTCGCGATAGCGGCCGCGGTCGCCGGCAAAGACGTAGTCGGTGGACACGTAGAGGAAGGGGACGCCCGGGAAGGCATCGAGCAGATTGAGCGTGGTGCGGACGTTGGCGTCCAGGCCGATGGGCGGATGCTGCTCGCACGCCTTGATGTCCTTGACGCCCGCGGCGTGGACGATGGCGGTCGGGGCGATGAGATCGGCAAGGGCTGCGACGGCCGACCGGTCGGTGAGGTCGCACGGCAGCGCCGGCGGCGTGCTCGAGCGGCGCGACACCCCGACGACGCGGGCTCGCGTGGCCAGTGGCCCAGCCAGGCGCGACCCGACGTAGCCGTCGGCTCCGGTCAACAAGATGACATCGCCCATGTATGCGTCAGCGCCTCCCGCGCTCCAGGTCACGCGTCGATGAACCTCGGACTGCAGGTACCCTGCTCACCAAGCAAGGTCCGTGCTCAGGCCAGGGGCGAGGCCGGCTACACGACATTACTTCGGCATTCCACGGGGTCCTCTGCAGTCAGGCGTACGGAGCCGCGGGCGCGAGCGTCGGTCAACCGGCCGTTTAGTTGGGTCACCGACGGCTCACCGACAGCCCGGACGCCGCGCGTGGCCGTTGGCGCGCAGGATACCTCACGGGCCGACGGCCTCGTGCCGGGCGCGGACGACATAGGACGGCGCCATGGCATACGGCAGCTTCCGCAGCCGCTCGGGTCGGCCGGTCAGCCAGGCGTCGATGGCCTTGGTGGCCCCGGGGAAGATGCCGTAGTCGTCGAGCACGATGACCCCTCCCGGCACGACCAGCGGCGCCAGCTGTGTCATGACCGTGTCGGTCGGCTCGAAGAGGTCGACGTCCACGTGCAGCAGGGCAATTCTCAGCTCCGGATGGGCAGCGACGTACGCGGGCACCGTCTCGCAGATGTCCCCCTCAACCAGGGTGACGTGCGCCCCACAGCCCTTGTGGGCGAGCACCCCGCGAAGCTGGTCGACCGAGATGCTCTCGGCGCCGGCGATGGCGATGAAGCGCTGCCGCGGGTCCTGATCTGGCTCGAACGTCGTCGCAGGGAAGGCGCCGAAGGTGTCGAAACCCACGAGGGGTCGCGTGCCCTCCGTCTCGAACAGGTGCCTGGCGACAGCCAGGCGGGCAAACGAGGCACCCTTGAAGATGCCGCACTCGACGATGGCGCCGGGCACGTGTGATGCCTGCCGGTAGAGCTCGACATGCGCGATCAGCTTGCCGATGCGGGCCGGACTGCAGGTCAGGTAGAAGGCGTTTTCGTGTGCGTACGCCTCGTCCGGGGACGGCAGGTCATCGAGCATGGGTGGCAGGATAGTCGGAAATGTTCCACACCCCCGCCGCTACTGCGGGGCGTCGGGTGCCGCGAGGTCGCCGAGCGTGTACTGGATCCCAGCAAGCAGGTGCTGGAGCAGCACGGGGTTGGCGTAGACCTTCTCGTTGTGGCCGTGCGACATGTAGAACACGCGACCGCGTCGTTCGGCTCGCACCCAGCTGAGCGCGTGGTCGCCGTCGGGCCGTGGGAACTGTTCCTTGGCCTTGTCCTCGGCTGACATCGCCGCCATGTCGACGCTGGTGAGCACGCGGAGATTCTTGCGCGAATACACCGCGCGGCCGAACGTGTAGGTCTCGTCGGCCACGACAAACGGTGTCTTCCCCGTGAAAGCGGCATTCAGCGGGTTGGCGGGGTCGTCGATCTTGTAGGTGATCGGCTGCCCGTCGTTCCAGTGGAACTTGAAGAAGCCGCCGAGCAGCGTGTTGAACTCGGGCCAGGTGCCGACCTGGTCGTCGGCGCCCAGCGCTGTGGCCGCCGCCTGGCCATTGCCGAGGCGAGGCGGGCGCGGCGCCGTGGCCGGACGCGGCGGCATGATGGCGTCGTAGCCGGCGACGAACTGGGCCTGGGTCAGGCGCCCGCGCTTCTCTGTGTCCACCCTGTCGAACCAGCCGCCGATCAACGCAGTCATCTCGTCGCGAGCCAGCAGCCTGTCGCCGTTGGCATCGCCGTCGGCAAGCATGCGGGTGCCGACGGGCACAGCCGAGTCGATGCCGGGACCGAGACTGGCGAGGCGGGACGCGTAGGTGGTCTGGCCTGGGGCGGGCGCCTTCAGCTCCCGCGCGCTCGCATGGTAGGCGTCCGAGGCCGCGTGAATGGCCGCCAGACCCTTGCCGCCGCGGACGAAGGCGAGCAAGGCCGCGCGCCGTGCCGCGGTGGCCGCGGCATCCTTCGGGTCGTCGAGAAAGTGACCGGTGGTGCTGGCCAGGAAGATGGCGTCGTACCCGGCAAGGTTCTGCTCGGTGACATCAGCCGCGTCATAGGTGATGGTGGTCGCCCAGGCCCCCGTCTTGTTGCCGAGCTCCTCGACCGTGCGCGCGGCAAGCGGGATCGAGGAATGCACGAATCCGGCGGCGCGGGCGATCACCAGCACCTTGCGTGGCGCCCGTGGTCTCACCGGGGCGGCGGACGGGAGCGCGGCGACCATGGCGGCAACGTCGCCGGGGCACGGGGTGCGCGGATTGGCGCTGCGGCCACCGCACTGCGGGCCGCTCGACGGCAGCAGGCGCGACAGGCCAAAGATCACCGATTCAGCGGACAGGCCCGCAGCGTCGGCTGGCTTCCACGCCGAGAACCACTGATCGCTGCTGGCCAGTGATTCCTCCCGCGTGAGCGTGCCGTCCTTGTTGCCATCCAGGCCGGTGAACAGCGCGGATGCCACGGCGCTCCGATCGCCGCCCTGGGCGTGCAGGCCTGCTTGGATCGCCAGCAGGCCTGTCGCGCACACGAGCGCCGCCGTCCTCGCCAGTCGTGTCACCTTCGGCATGTCGTCATCTCTCCTCGCGGCCGCAGGCCACGCGGGGCCGAGGATACACTGCGTCGCACCGTGCCCACGCTCGTCCCGACTCCGGCCGCACCCGTCTCGCTTGTCCGCGGCCTCGGCTTGTTTGCCGCCTATTCGATGGTGGTGGGCAACGTCATCGGCACCGGCGTCTTCCTCAAGGCCCGCGTCATGACCTGCAACGTGGACACGCCGGGCATGGTGATTGGTGTCTGGGTGGTCGCCGGCGTGATGAGCCTGCTCGGCGCGCTCACCTATGCCGAGCTGGCGACGATCTTCCCGCGGACTGGGGGCGAGTACGTCTTCATCCGCCAGGCGTATGGCCGGCTGTGGGGCTTCCTGTACGGCTGGACCCGGTTCTTCGTGGCGACGGCCGGGGCCCTCGCGGCGTTGGCGACGGGGTTGGCCATCTTCCTCAACGCTCTGGCGGGTGGCGCCCTGGATGCCGTCACGATCGCCGTGCCAGGGGTAGGCGTGGTGAACGGCATCGCTCTGGTGGCGGTGGCGGCGGTGTGGGCCGTCACCCTGGTCAACTGCGCCGACATCTCGACAGGGGGTCGTGTCGCCTCGCTCCTGACGGCCTTGAAGCTGGTGCTGGTCAGCAGCGTCGGGATCGGCGCATTCCTGCTGGCCGACGGGTCGTGGGCGCACTACGCGCTGAGCGGCGCGGGCGGCACCTGCGAGGGCGTGGACGCCGCGGCGCGCGGTGGCATGGCTGGCATCGGCGCGGCGATGATGGCCGCCCTCTGGGGCTACAACGGCTGGAACGAGGTCACCTACGTCGCTGGGGAGGTCAAGGACCCGGGACGTGCGTTGCCCATTGCCATCATCGGCGGCATCCTCACGGTTGGCGCGCTGTACGTGACGGTCAATGCCGGTTACTTCTACGTGCTCCCGCCGGTGGCCATCGCGAGTGTCGGAGCCTCCTCAGCGGTGGCGACGGTTGTAGCCACGCAGTTTCTGGGGCCGGCCGCGACCGGGCTGATGTCGGCGCTGCTGGCCGTGTCGGTGATGACGGCATTGCAGATCGTCGCGCTGGTGGGCGCCCGCATCCCGTACGCGATGGCCAGCGACGGTCTGTTCTTCCGCAGCCTCGCGCAACTCAGTCCGCGCACGCGGGTGCCGGTGCGGGCGTTGCTGGCGCAGGCTGCCTGGGCCTCAGTGCTGGTGCTGTCGGGGTCGTTCGACACGCTGACCGACTACGTCATTTTCGCGGTGCTGATCTTCATGGGGCTGGCCACCGCCTCGGTCTTCGTGTTCCGCCGGCGACTCCCCGACGTCGACCGGCCGTACAGGACCTGGGGCTATCCGGTCGTGCCGATTCTGTTTCTGCTCACCGCCGCCTGGCTGGTCATCAACACCTTGCAGACGAGCCCGCGACAGTCGCTGGCCGGCATCGGTCTGGTCGCGCTCGGCGTTCCGTTCTACTGGTACTGGACCAGGAACGAGACGCCTGACGCCTGAGCCGTGACCCTGCTGCTGTTGTTTGCCTGGGCGTTCGCGGCAGCCACCATCCTGCCGCTGTCGTCGGAACTGCCGCTGGCCGTGGAGGTGGCGCGGCACGGCCAGTGGCACGTGCCGGTGCTGGTGGCCACGCTCGGCAACGTGCTGGGGTCGGCCACGACCTACGCGCTGGCCCGGGTCGCGATCACGCGCGCACCCACCCCCTCGCCACGGGTGGCTCGGGCCGCCGGCTGGCTGGCCCGCTATGGCCCACCGATCCTGCTGTTGTCGTGGGTCCCTCTGGTGGGCGACCTCCTGGTGGCCCTGGCTGGCGCCGCCCGGATGCCCGTCCTGCCGTTCCTGGTGTGGACGACCATCGGCAAGGCGGCGCGCTACACGGTCGTGGCGCTGCTCTTCATGCAGTGATCACTTGGGCTCCAGCCAGGCATCGACGCAGCCTGGCGGCGCGGTGACCGGGTTGCAGCGGGCCGGCAGCCGTGCCGCACCAGGCAATCGCGCCACATAGCCGCCGGCAAACCGACTCGGTTCGGGATAGTCGGTGCTGACATAGTGCGCGCCGGTGGCAAAGGCGGCATCACGTCGGGTCGTGTCGCCCGTATGCGCCTCCTTGCCTGGCTCGTCGGCGCGGGTCCGGACGATGTAGGCCTCGGCCACCCGGGAGCGGATGCGGGCGCCGGCGTCGCCGAGTGCGTCGTTCAACTTCAGGAAGGCCGCGGCCGGCGAGCCCGGCTCGGCGCTGACAAACAGCACGCGTCGCTCGAGCGACGGGTGGCCCTCGAGGTAGGCGTCGCGGTGGGCATCGGTGTTGTCCATCGCGAAGAGCACCGTGCCCCGCGCCGCGCCAAGGCGTGGCCAGCCGTCCTGCTGGATGGCCTGGCGCAACGTCGCGCGTCCACCCCTGACGTCATCAGGGGTCAGCAGATGTGCCTCATCGAACACCGAGCGGATCTCGGCGTCGAGGGCATCGAGCGACGGACGGTCGATCGGCAGCGGCTGCACCAATCCCAGCCCGCGCGGGTCCTCACGCGGCTGGTCCTTCAGTTCCAGCATGACCATGATCGGCACATGCCGTGGGTGGGCGCGCGACCAGTCCCGGATCTCGGTGAGACAGGTGACCAGCGTTGGGCAGGTCACGTGGAAGTCGACGTCGGGCACGTGCAGGACCTTGAAGCCAGGCGCCCGCATCACCGCCGCCGACGGCGTGTGGCCGTCCAGCCCGGCAACGAAGCGACGAGCTGCCGGCGTGCTGTAGCGCCCGCCCGCGGGATCGGCGTAGACGTCGATCTCGACTTGCCGGATCCCGAGAGACCCGAGTTGTTCCGACAGGGGCCTGTGCGTGTAGTCGTACGCGGACGCGCGGTCGCCGAGCCACGCCAGGATCGGGGCGGCCGGGGCCACGTGGTAGCTGTTGTGGGTGCCGAGCACCTGCAGATGGTTGAGGCGCAGGCAGTCGTCGACATTGGCCTTGGTCACCGCGGCGCAGGAGGGCGCGGCGGCGGTTGGCGCCGCGGGTTGGCGGGCGAGGGCGACAGACAGCACACCCAGCAGAGCCAGCAGGAGCACGCGCGTCGGCATGTGGCAACGATACCGTGACCGCGGGCTGGGCAACAGGGCGTGGACAAGGCACAATGGCCCGCATGTCCGAGCCCAACCAGACCCGTCGACAGTTCCTGCGTGCCACCGGCGCCACCGTGGCGGCGGCCGCGCCTTTTGCGGCGGCGGGCGGCGCCGTTGCCGCGAGCGCCGGCCAGCCTGCCACTCCGGCGGTGCCGGCCAAGCCGTTTGGCTACGCCGTCGTCGGCCTGGGCGGGCTCTCGATCAGTGACATCCTGCCGGCCTTCGCGCATACCAAGTCGTCACGGCTGACCGGCCTGGTCAGTGGCAGCGTGGACAAGGCCCGCGCCCTCGCCGCGCAGTACGGCGTGCCCGACAAGGGGCTGTACTCGTACGACACCTACGACCGCATCGCCGACAACCCGGACATCGATGCCGTGTACATCGTGCTGCCCAACAACATGCACGCCGAGTACACCATCCGGGCGCACAAGGCCGGCAAGCACGTGATGGTCGAGAAGCCGATGGCCAACACGGTCAAGGAGTGCGACGAGATGATCGCCGCCGCCAAGACCGCCAACAAGCACCTTGCCGTGGCCTACCGCCTGCGCTTCGAGCCCTACACGCAGGCGATGATCAAGATGGTCCGCGACAAGGAGCTGGGCAAGCCCAAGGTGATTCTGTGCGAGGCCGGCTTCAACACGCGCAATCCGGACCAGTGGCGACTGAAGAAGGCGATGGGCGGCGGCGGGTCGATGATGGACATCGGCATCTACGCGGTCAACGCGGCGCGCTATCTTTCCGGTGAGGAACCCACCGAGGTGTTCGGCATGGAGTACAGCACGCCGAACGATCCCCGCTTCGTCGAGGTCGAGGAGACCATCAACTTCCAGATGCGCTTTCCAAGCGGCGTGCTGGCCAACTGCGTGTCGAGCTACGGCACCAACCTGAACCGATTCCGGGTGCACGCCGAGAACGGGTCCTTCGAGATGGAGCCGGCCTACAACCGCCGGGCGCTCGGCATGCGGGTCTTCCGCGGCAACACCATCGAACAGCGCAACCTGCGCGAGCCCGATCACTTCGCGGCGCTGATGGACCACCTCGCCGAATCGGCAGCCAAGGGCACGCGGCCAATCACCGATGGCGAGGACGGCCGTAACGACATGCGCGTGATCGAGGCGATCTACGCCTCGGTGAAGACCGGCCGGCCGGTCAAGTTGTAAGCGGATGGGCGGTTCGCTCATCCGGGAACCCCGACAGGTGCGCAGGGGTCTTCTAAGGGATGGACAACCGCACCTTCGTCAACACCTCGGCGCTCGCCATCGGCGGGGTCACGCTCTTTTTCGCAGGCTGGGCCCTGCTCGACGCGAAGTCGCTCGCGGCGAAGATGGCCGTGTCTGCCGAGCACGCCAGGCGTCTCGGATACCGCGACCTCGTCTCGGGGACCCTCCTGGTGACGCGAGGAGACACGACGGCGTTCGCGTTGCGCGCGGCTGCCGACATCTCCGACGCGGTGACGATGGCGCACAGCCGTCCGATGATTGCCGCCGGCGCCGCGGTCTTCGCGGCGTGGTCGGCGGCGGCGGCGTTCGCGGCGACACGCCGGGAACCCCTGCGCCTCGAGCGCTGAGCCTCGGGGCTCCAGCCCGGGTGCGCGTACCCATCGCGGCCTCTGACGCCCTCGAGCCAGGCCAGAGCGATAAGATGTCCGCAATGACCGAGGCCCCTGGGTCCTGGCAGCCCATCGAGGTGCACCGTGTCCGCGACGGCCAACGATCGATGGTTGCTGATCGCGCCGCCACCGAAGCCCCGCTCGAGATGCGCCTGCACGGCCAGTCGTTCGTGCTGACAATGCGGACCCCTGGAGCGGATCGCGATCTCGCTGCTGGTTTCCTGATGGCTGAGGGCGTGGTCGGCGCACCAGACGAAATCGCCTCGATGGCGCAGGCCGACGATCACTCTGCGATCGACATCACCGTGCGCGGCGAGGCGCTGCAGCGGCTCGACGCTCGACTCACGGCCCGCCGCCACGTGGCGGCGACCTCGGCGTGCGGCATCTGCGGACGTCAGACCGCCGATGCACTCGAGGTGACCGCGGCGCCGTGCACGGCCAGCTGGACGATGCCGAGCCAGGACGTCACGGCGCTGCCCGACCGCCTGCGGGCGCGTCAGGACGTGTTTGCCCGCACTGGCGGCCTGCATGCGGCGGGCCTGTTCACCAGGGACGGCACGCTGCTCGAGATCGCCGAGGACGTGGGGCGCCACAATGCGGTGGACAAGATCGTGGGTCGGATGCTGATGCGCGGCGCCCTCCCCCTGGCCGAGTGCGCGCTCTGCGTCAGCGGTCGGGCCTCCTACGAGCTGGTCCAGAAGGCGATCGTGGCTGGCATCCCCATGCTCGTGGCGGTGTCGGCGCCTTCCACCATGGCCATCGACCTGGCCACGCGCCACGGCCTCACGCTGGTCGGCTTTGCGCGGGGCGATGGCTTCAACATCTACTCGCACGCGCAGCGGGTCGCATAGTGCGCATGCCCATCTTCGGCCTCCACAAGCAGAAGCCCCGCCACTTCCGCGACATGTTCCGGATCGTCTGGGAGAACCGGGATCAGCTGCCCTTTGCCTGGCGGATCCTGCGCGACGGCGTGTGCGACGGGTGCGCGCTCGGGACGTCCGGGCTCAAGGACTGGACGCTGGAGGGCACCCATCTCTGCATGGTGCGACTGGAGCTGATGCGCCTGAACACCGCGGCAGCGCTCGACCCGGCGGCGCTGCAGGACGTGGCGCCCCTCGCGGCCACCACGTCGGCAGGCCTGCGGGCGCTCGGGCGGCTGCCCGAGCCGATGCTTCGTCGAGCGGGAGCACGAGGCTTCGACGTGGTGAGTTGGGACACCGCACTCGATCGCCTGGCCGACGAGCTGCGTGCCGTGGACCCGGCAAGGACCGCCATCTTCATGACCTCGCGTGGCATCACCAACGAGGTGTACTACGCCGCACAGAAGGCAGCCCGCCTGCTCGGCACCAATCACGTGGACAACGCCGCACGCCTGTGTCACGCCGCGTCGACCATTGCCATGAAGCAGACGCTCGGTCACGGCGCGTCCACGTGCAGTTACACCGACTGGCTCGGCGCCGACCTGATCGTGTTCTTCGGATCGAATGTCGCCAACAACCAGCCGGTGGCGACCAAGTACCTGCACTACGCCAAGCAGCGTGGCGCCCAGGTCGCCGTCGTCAACACCTATCGTGAGCCCGGTCTGGAACGGTACTGGGTGCCGTCGATCGCCTCCAGCGCCCTGTTCGGCACCGCCATCGCCGATCACTGGTTCGACGTCCATACCGGCGGCGACCTGGCGTTCCTGGTCGGCGTGCTGCGGGCGTTGATCGAGGCTGGCGGCGTCGATGAGGCGTTCGTCCGCGAGTGCACGACAGGGTTTGCCGAGGCGAAGGCCCGGGCCCTGGCCACTGATTGGGCGGCGCTCGAACACGAGAGTGGCGCCCCCCGCGCGCGCATCGAGGCGTTTGCGCGGCTGCTGATGGACCGGCCCAACGCCGTCCTGGTGTGGTCGATGGGCCTGACCCAGCATGCGCACGGTGTGCAGACGGTGGCCGCGCTGATCAACGTCGGGCTGGCGCGGGCCTTGCCCGGTCGCCCCAACCGGGGACTGGTGCCGATCCGCGGCCACTCGGGCGTGCAGGGCGGCGCAGAGATGGGCTGCGTGCCGAACGTCGAGGCGGCTACCGCCGCGCGCTGGTCGCAGGTCTGGGGCTTCGAGGTACCGACAACGCCCGGCTGGACGACGTCGGAGATGATCGACCACGCCGCGGCGGGCGACGTGGATCTGTTCTGGATCGTCGGCGGCAACTTCGTGGAGACCCTGCCAGACCAGGCCCGCACCCGTCGCGCCCTGCGCCGGCCGCGTCTGCGCGTGCACCAGGACATCGTGATGTCGTCGGCGATGCTGGCCGAGAGCGACGGCGACGTGCTGATCCTGCCGGCAACGACCCGCTACGAGTCACCAGGCGGCGGCACCGAGACGTCCACCGAGCGGCGCGTCATCTACTCGCCCGAGATCGCCGGGCGCCGGATCGGCTCGGCCCGCCCCGAATGGCAGGCCTTCGGCGAGGCGATGGCGCGGGCCTTCCCCGCGCGGGCCCACCAGGCCCGCTTTGCGAGTGCGGCGGCCATCCGCGCCGAGATCGCCCAGGCCATCCCGCTCTACGCCGGCATCGAGGGCTTGGCCCGCAAGGGCGATCAGTTCCAGTGGGGAGGGCCGACGCTCTACGCCGACGGGCACTTCGCCACGCCGGACCGCAAGGCCCACTTCGTCCCGCTCGACGCGACCCGCCCCGCCCACGCCGCGGTCGTCCAGTTCGACGAGGCGGCCGACCGGACGCGCCTGTTCCGTGTGTCGACGCGGCGCGGCAAGCAGTTCAACTCGATGATCCAGCGCGAGGTCGATCCGCTCAACGGCGCGCGTCGCGACGACATCCTGATCAGCGGCCACGACCTGGCGCGGCTCGGGCTCGCCGACGGCGCGGCCGCGACACTGCACGCGGCCGGCGGGTCGTATCAGGGCCGACTGCGGGCGGCGCCGATCACCCCGGGCAACCTCGAGGTGCACTGGCCCGAGGGCAACATGCTGCTGTCTGCCTCGGCTATCGACCATGCGTCGATGGAGCCCGACTACAACGCCGTCGTCACGCTCGACGCGATCGCGGCGCCGTCGGGTACCTGAGCCGCGCGCGGATTTCGGAAAAACAGCACGAAGAGCGCCAGTACCGCCACGGCGCCCCAGGCCGGCAGACTCCAGATGGCCTGCCAGTCGTAGCGTACCGGCATGCCCGGCGCAGACGCCAGCTGGTGCGCCGCGAGTACCCGTCCCGCCAGCAGCGTGCCCACGAACGCGCCGGCCCCCCACAGGATGAAGGCGATGAAGCCCTGCGCGGCGCCACGGATCCGCTCGTTGGCTTCAGCGTCCACGTACAGCTGCCCGGCAATGAACAGGAAGTCGTAGCACACGCCGTGGACCCCGATGGCCGCAAAGATCAGCGGCACCTGCAGGCTGGTTGCCGCAACGCTGCCGGCCAGGGCGAAGTAGCGCGCGATCCAGGCCACGATGCCGATCACGATCGTGGTCTTGTAGCCGAATGTCTTCAGGAAGACAGGCAGCAGGAACAGGAAGACGACGTCGGACACCTGGGCCAGCGTCATCTTGGCGGCAATCTGTTCCCAGCCCAGTTCAGTGAGATAGATGCTCATCATCACGAAGTAGAAATAGAGCGGGATGCAGATCAGGAACATGCAGGCGATGAAGATCGCAAACGACGGCTTCTTCATCAGCGCCAGCGCATCGAGCCCGAGCACCTCGCCGAGCGAGACGTCGGCGCCGGTCTTGCGGGGCGGCGTGTGTGGCAGGGCCAGCGAGAACAGCCCGAAGGCGATCGACGAGACGCCGGCCAGGTAGAACTGCAGGGCCCGCTGCTCGGCGGCAAGCGCGCTCAGCACCATACCGGCCGCGAACCATCCGACTGCCGACAGCACCTTGACGCGCGGGAAATCGCGACCAGGATCGGCGAGGTGATGCATGGACAGCGAGTTGCCAAGCGCCAGGGTCGGGACAAACAACGCGCAGTAGAGGATGAGCACCGGGTAGAACGTGGCAAACGTCGTCATCTGCGGCAACAGGCACAGCACCAGCCCGCCCAGGATGCCAAACACCGCGAGCAGTGACTCGGACGCGAAGTAACGGTCGGCAATCAAACCGACGAAGAACGGCGAGATGATCGCGCCGATGGCAAACGCGCCGTACGCCAGGCCGATCTGCGCGCCGTCGAACCCGAGCGTGTTGGCCAGGTACGTGCCCATGCTCGCGTACCAGCAGCCCCAGATGAAGTACTGGAGGAACATGAATGCCGACAAGGTGACCTTGAGCCTGGACTGGGTCATGCACGCTCCACCAACGCGGCGTCTGGCGCCACGACGCCGAGGGGCGCCGCACGCGACCTGCCGGATGCCGAGAGCATAGCCCGGCACCGGCCTCGCGTCGGTGCCATATAATTCCGGCCGTCACGCGCATGGCCGTACCGCCCCCGGAACACGACGTCGTCACACATGTCGGCACTGACGCGGCTGCAGACGCCGCGGCGTCGATGCGCGGCACCGAGTGGATCATCGACGCGCGCGGCTGCCAGGCCGCGACCCTGCGTGACGTGGGGCTGCTGAAGGCGCTGTTCGATCGCGTGATCGACGATCTCGGCCTGACGCCCGTGGCACCGCCGGTGTGGCATGCGTTCCCCGGCCCGGGTGGTCTCACCGGGTTCGTGATCCTGGCCGAATCACACCTGGCCTGCCACACGTTCCCGGAGTTCGGGTCGATCTGTGTGAACGTGTTCTGCTGCCGCGCGCGTGCCGACTTCGATGCCGCGACCCTGATGGCCGAATTGCTCGGCGCGACCGAGACACGGGTCCGACGGGTCGAGCGCCACTACGGGCACTCGGTGCCCGGTTCCCGGTTGTCGGCGCTCGATTCCCGGCCGGCGCGCGCCGGCGACGCGTGAGGGGGCCCGCCGGTCGCTGCCCGAATTGCAGCGCGCCCGTCCGCTTCCGCTGGTCCAGTGCCGTGCAGACCACGTGCGAGGCGTGCCGCTCGGTCATCGTCCGGCACGACGTGGACCTCGAGACGATCGGCGAGGTTGCCGATCTCCCACCCGACAGCTCACCCATTCAGATTGGCACCGAGGGCACGCTCGACGGCCGGGCCTTCTCGGTTGTCGGCCGCATCGTCTACGAGTACGCCGACGGCGGCTGGAACGAGTGGCACCTGGTGTACGGCGACGGCACGAGCGGATGGCTGTCGGACGCCCAGCTGGAATACGCCGTGTCGAGCCGGGTGGAGCCGCCGCGGCCGCTGCCGGCTGCGGGCACGGTGACGCTCGGCTTCGACTACGTCTGGGAGGGACGCGCGCTGGCGGTGACCAGTCTTACCACCGCTCGCTATAAGGGCGTCGAGGGCGAACTGCCGTTCGAGTACTGGGGCAAGGCACAGGTGCTCTTTGCCGACCTCCGCGGTCACGACGCGACGTTTGGCACCATCGACTACAGCGATGACGACCCGAGCCTGTTCATCGGACGTTTCGTGTCGTTCGACGAGCTGCACCTGCGCAATGTCCGCACGTTCGAGGCCGCGGACGGCTCGCGCGCGATGCAGGGGTTCAACTGCGGCAACTGCGGCGCGGCCGTCGAGCTGCGCGCGCTGGCGCACACCCGTGAGGTGGCCTGCACGAGCTGCGGCGCCGTCATCGACGCCCGCGACCGGAACGTGATCATCCTGCAGGCGGCCGCCGCCCGGCAGTCGATCACGCCCCTCATCCCGCTCGGCACCCGCGGGACGTGGCACGGGGAGCCGTACGACGTCATCGGCTTCCAGCAGCGGTCCATCGGCGTGGAACGCGAGCGGTACGCCTGGGACGAGTACGTGCTGTTCAACCCGTACCACGGCTTTCGCTACCTCACCTACTACAACGGACACTGGAATGACGTGACCGTCGTCCGCGAACGGCCATCGCTGCAGGCAAGCGGGACACGTGCCGAGTGGAGGCTGGGGTCCGACGTGTTCCAGGCCTTCCAGCACGCGACGGCCCGCACCGATTTCGTGCTGGGCGAGTTCCCGTGGCAGGTCCGCGTCAGCGAAACGGTTGCCACCGACGACTTCATCGCGCCGCCATTGATGCTCTCGAGCGAGGGCACCGAGAACGAGCGGACGTGGTCCCTCGGCCGCTATACGCCACCAGAGACGATCTGGAAGGCGTTCGCGCTGCCAGCCAGTCCGCCAGAGCCGCTCGGCGTCTTCGCCAACCAGCCGAATCCTCGCGCCGGCCAGATCTGGAAGATGGTGCTGATCTTTGCGGCGCTCGCCGCGGTCCTGGTGGTGATGGGCCTTGGCCGCTTCCTCACCGCCGACCGCGAAGCCGTCTTCGGCAACGGCTACACCTTCCATCCGGGGGCGACCGACTCGTCGTTTGTGACCGCGCCCTTCACGCTTCGTGACGAGGGCACGGTGGAGATCGGCTTGGCGGCCACCGTGCGCAACTCCTGGCTCGGCTTCGACCTGGCGCTCGTGAACATCGACACCGGGGACGCGTTCAACGTCACCGACGAGATCAGCTTCTATCAGGGCGTCGACAGCGGCGAGTCCTGGACGGAAGGCAGCACGACGAGCTCGACACTCCTGCGATCGGTGCCGGCCGGTCAGTACTACCTGCGCGTGGAGCCGGAGGGGCCGGTGAACGGCCCCGCTGTGCCCTTCGCCCTCCGCGTGCGCCGCGACGTGCCGTCGCTGCTGCCATACCTGCTGGCCCTGCTGCTGCTGGGGATTCCGCCGGTCGTCACCCTGCTGCGGTACAGCTCCTTCGAGGGCCGCCGAAACCAGGAAGGCGACTACAGCTCATCGGACGACGATGACGATGACGATGACGAATAGGAGCCTGCACCGGTGAGATCGATCCTGTACCTCGCCTTCGGTCTGCTGGTGGCGGGCAGTGCGACCCTGGCCGACGTGCGCGGCTGGCTCGCGACCCGTCCAGCCGTCGTGCGCAACGTCCCGCGCTCGATTCGCGACAACCCCGGCGCGTACCGTTCCCTGTACAACGGCGCGCCCCGCTCCTTTGGAGGGAAATGAACGATGCCAGCCACGCTGCTCGACAATCTCATCGCCGCGATCGTCTTCGCCGGCCTCGGCATCATCGTGCTCTTTGTCACCTTCGTCGCGGTGGACCGGCTGACGCCGTACCGTTTGTGGAAGGAGATCATCGACGACCACAACACCGCGCTCGCGGTGCTGATCGGCTCGTTCGCGCTCGGGATGTCGTTGATCATCGCCGCTGCCATCCATTGATGCACCTTGGTGGCCGTGACGCCGCCCCTTCCCCGCCCCGACGCGCACGATGACCGCTGCCCTGCTCGTATCGGTCCTGCTGATCGCGGCGTGCGGGCTCATCTACGAGCTCGTCGCCGGGGCGCTGGCCAGCTACCTGCTCGGCGACAGCGTCACGCAGTTCTCCACCGTCATCGGCACCTACCTGTTTGCCATGGGCATCGGCTCGTGGCTGTCGCGTTTCGTGACCAGGGGACTCGTCGCCAAATTCATCCTGGTGGAGATCATGGTCGGCGTGGTCGGCGGCTTCTCGTCGTCGCTGCTCTTTGTCGCCTTTGCCTACACCAGCGCATTCCGCCTGCTGCTCTACGCCCTGGTGCTCGTCGTGGGCACCCTGGTCGGTCTGGAGATTCCGCTGCTGATGCGGCTGCTCCGTGACCGTTTCCAGTTCAAGGACGTGGTCGCCAACGTCCTCACGGTCGACTACCTCGGCGCCCTCGGTGCCTCGCTGCTCTTTCCCATCGTCCTGGTGCCGAAACTCGGGCTCGTTCGTGCGCCGATGCTGTTTGGCGCCATCAACGTCGCCGTCGCGCTGTGGACGACGTTCGTGTTGCGCGGCGCGCTGACCGCATCGGCCCGGCGCGGGCTGCAGGCGCTGTGCGCGGCCGCACTCGCGCTGCTCGGCGTGGGCCTGTGGAAAGCCGACGCCATCCTCGACCTCGCCGAGGCGAACCTGTACGCCGACGACGTGGTGCTGTCGCGAACCACCCCGTACCAGCGGATCGTCCTGACTGCATGGAAGGACGACCTCCGGCTGTTCCTCAACGCCAACCTGCAGTTCAGCTCACGCGACGAGTACCGCTACCACGAAGCACTCGTCCATCCCGGCCTGGCGGCATTGCCGTCGGCCGCGCGGGTCCTGATCCTCGGCGGCGGCGACGGGCTGGCGCTGCGGGAAGTCCTGCGCCACGCCAACGTGCGGGCGGTCACGCTGGTCGATCTGGATCCGGAGATGACCCGGCTGTTCTCCTCGCACCGCGAGCTCCGGCGCCTCAATCAGGATGCGCTGCTCGACCCGCGTGTGACGGTGGTCAACGCCGACGCCTTCACGTGGCTCGACGAGGGACATGAGCGCTTCGACTTCGCCGTCGTCGACTTCCCGGACCCGTCGAATTTCTCTCTCGGCAAGCTGTACACCACGACCTTTTACCGCCTGCTGACGGCGCGACTGGCACCGGACGCGACGTTTGTCGTCCAGGCGACGTCGCCGCTCTTTGCCCGGCAGGCCTATTGGTGCATCGTCGCGACCATCGAGCAGGCCGGACTGAAGGTGGCGCCCTATCACGTGTACGTGCCGTCGTTCGGTGAATGGGGCTTCGTCCTGGCCGGCCGGAGCGCCCCGCGCGTGCCGACGACGCTGCCCGCGGATCTAAGGTTCCTGACCGCACGGTCGCTGCCCGCCCTGTTCGACTTCCCGACCGACATGGCGCGCGTCCCGGTGGAACCCAACCGCCTCCACACCCAGGCGCTCGTGCGTTACTACGAGCACGAGTGGAATGCCATCAACAAGTAGCGACCCGGCACCCGGGAACCAGCAACCGGAGACCGGGGCGGGGGTGGCGCACGCGCCTACCGCGACCCCTGCCGTGTCGCGGCGCGGGTTCCTGTCTGCGGCGCTGGTTGGGCTGACGCAGAAGGCAGGACGGCCGATCGCGGGCGGCCTCGTCAACGAGTCGCACGTGGCCGGGCACCAGCTCCGAGACGGCGCCGCGTTCCCGGGGCCCCGTGAAGAGCGCCGGACCTCGATCGTGATCGTCGGCGGCGGCATGGCCGGGCTGTGTGCGGGCTGGCGGCTGGCCAAGCGCGGGCTGGACGACTTCGTGATCCTCGAGATGGAGCGCGAGGCCGGCGGCAACTCGCGGTGGGGCGAAGACGAGGTCTCCGCGTATCCGTGGGGGGCCCACTACGTGCCGATTCCCGGCAAGACCGCTGGCCTGGTCCGCGAGATCTTCACCGACCTTGGTGTGTTCGACGGTCGCGTGTGGGACGAGCGGCACCTCGTCCACGCCCCCGCCGAGCGGCTCTTCATCCACGGTCGCTGGCAGGAGGGCCTCGAGCCCGCAGTCGGACCCACCCGTCGCGACCGCGATCAGTTCGCGACGTTTGCTGCGCGCATGGACGGGTTGCGCGCATCGGGGCGCTTCACGATTCCGATGGCCGCGGGGACAGACCCCACGCGGCCGCCGCCCGAGGACGCGCTCTCGATGGCCGCGTGGCTCGACCGCGAGAGGCTCGACTCGCCGTGGCTTCGATGGATGGTGGACTACGCGTGTCGCGACGACTACGGCGGCCCGGCGCGGGACGTGTCGGCGTGGGCCGGCATCCTGTACTTCGCGGCGCGCGAGGCGGATGACACGGGTCCCCTGACGTGGCCGGAGGGCAACGGCTGGATCGTGCGGCGCCTGCTGCAGCGACTTGGCGCGCGGGTCGAGACCGCCCGGATGACCTACCGGGTCGAGCGACTGGGCCGCCGATGGCGGGTGCTCACGCCGCAGGTCGCGTGGACGGCCGACGTCGTGATCATGGCCGCGCCGCTGCATGTCGCCACGCGTCTCGTCCCCGGCGCGCCGACCCCGGCGGTGACGTCGTCGCCGTGGGTGACGGCGAACCTCTCGCTCGACCGATGGCCGCGCGAGTCCGGCTTCCCCGTCGCCTGGGACAACGTCATCTTCGACTCACCGGCGCTTGGCTACGTCGTGGCGACACACCAGCAGTTGCGGCGCCATGTGCCGCGCACGGTGTGGACGTATTACTGGGCGCTGTCTCACCTGCCAGCCGCTGACGCACGGCGGTGGTTGCTCGCGCAGGACTACCCCACGCTGCGCGACCGCATCCTGGCCGACCTGTCGCGGGCGCATCCCGACATCCGCGAGTGTGTGTCGCGCGTGGACATCATGCGCTTCGGGCATGCCATGGTGCGACCCACGCCGGGCCTGCTCGCCAATCCGCAGTGGCGCGCGCTGCAGAACGGTCAGGACCATCTGTACTACGCCCACTCCGACCTGAGCGGCCTGCCCCTGTTCGAGGAAGCGCAGTATCGGGGCGTGCTCGCCGCCGACCGCGCCATCGGCGTCCTGAAGGGAAGGTAGGGCTACAGGACCACGACGAAGGCGCCGCGGCGACGCTCAACCTTGCGGAAGTCGAGTCCGGGCACCTTCTTCAAATCGTCGATCGAGGTGAAACGTCCGTGACGCTCGCGGTAGCGCACGACAGCGGCCGCCTCCCGGCGCAGCAGTCCACCGGCGGACTCGAAGTCGATCTGCGGTGCCGTGTTGATGTTCAGCGGCTGCGAGGCCTCACCGAGAAAGTGCGTCGCGAGGTACTCCAGCACCACCGGCACCTCGTCGTCGGCCATGCGGGCGCCGCGCCCGATCATGCCGTCGATCACCGCTGCCCAGCCGGCGCGTGTCAAGCGCGCCGAGGCTGCGCGCCGCGCCTCATGGCACGTGCCGCAGGAGCGCACCGTGACGTCCTTGCCAGGTCCGTCCGGCAGGCCTTCGCCCGAGGGCACCAGCATCGGCGCCAGGGTCTGGGCCGGAGCCGGGGCGGGCGTCTGGGTCGGGCGCGCCGACGTGACGACCGCTGATGCAAGCCACAGCGCCACCAGGGCGCCCGTCATGAGCCACCGCACTGATCTCACACACACCTCCGTCGCGATCGGTCGACCGTCTGCCCTGCGCGACACGGCGATTCTACCTCCGGGCGAGGCCGGGACCGCTGCCGCACCCCGGACCGACGTCGGCCAGGTGTCGCCGCGCTGCGGATTGGCCGCACCTCGCTTAAGATGCCGACGCTACCAACCGGAGAGAGACGAGGGGACATGCGGGCTGCGAAGCTGACGATGGCGATGCTGGTCGCCGCGGGAATGACGGGCCTGGCCTCCGACTTCCTGACCGAGGGGGTCGACTCGGCGAGAACGGGCTGGGTGCGCGATGAGCGGGTCTTCACGCCTGCCAACGTCGGCACGACGACGCTGCAATGGACGCTGAAGCTGGACACCAGGGCGCGCGCGATGCACAAGCTGTTCGCGCCGCTGGTGGCAGAGCGCGTCGACACGGCGGAGGGCCCACGTGAACTGGCGGTCGTGGCTGGCGTCTCCGACGACCTGTGGGGCATCGACGTCGCGACGGGGCGCCAGATCTGGCATCGGCGCTTCGACAGCACGCTCACGAGCGAGGGTCGCAACGACGACACGCTGTGTCCCGGCGGCCTGACGGCGGTGCCGACCATGGCGCAGACCGCGCCGGGTACCTACACCATCTACGCCGTGTCGTGGGACGGGCGGCTGCGCCAGGTCAACCTGGCCGACGGCAAGGACACCGCCGCCCCGGCGCTGTTCATCCCCGGCGGGGGCAAGCCGTACGCGCTGAACCTGCAGCAGGGTGTGATCTACACGGCCACCGCGCAAGGCTGCGGCGGCCTCACCAACGCCTTCTACTCGTTCGACCTGGCCACACAGGTCGTGAGCGCGTTCATCCCCGCGGGTGGCGGCTTGTGGGGACGGCGCGGCGCGGCAGTGGACGCCCAGGGCAGGGTGTTTCTCGGCACCGGCGACGCAATGTTCGACCCGCTGACCCGCCGCCTCGGCAACGGCATCGTGGGTGTGAAACTCGACGCCATGAAGCAGCTGCAGGTGGCTGACTACTTCGGCGCACCCAACGCCAACTGGCTGTGGCGGCGTGACCTCGATGTCAACACCACGCCGGTCGCGTTCGATCATCGCGGACGCCGCTTCCTGGTGGGCACGAGCAAGGAATGCCGACTGTGGCTGCTGGATCGTGATGCGCTCGGCGGGGAGGACCACCGCACCACGCTGCACACGACGCCGCTCATCTGCAACGACCAGCAAGCATTCGACGGCCAGGGCATCTGGGGCGCCCTCGGCGCCTGGAAAGACACCACCGGCACGCAGTGGGTGCTGGCGCCGTTCTGGGGTCCGGTCAGTCGCACCTTCAAGGCACCTATCGAACATGGGCGCCCGCGTGGCGGCGGTGTGGCCGCGTTCACGGTGCGGCAGCGTCCCGAAGGCTGGCGGCTCGTGCCCGCCTGGATCTCGCGCGACATGGACCTGGCCGAAGAGGTCGTGATCGCCAACGGCATCGTGTTCGCGTACGCCGCCGGCGAGGACGCCTCGCAGGTGATGCCCGAGAAGGGCTGGGACGAGGAAGGCGGGCCGGTGTACGGCGGCGGCCTGAGCTCCGGCCCGGTCCGTCGCATCGCCGGGTCGCGTCGCGCCGCGATGTACGCCCTCGACGCACACTCGGGCAGGGAACTGTGGTCGAGTGGCGACCAGATCACCTCGTGGAACCACTTCAGCGGGCTCACCGTCGCCAACGGCCGCGCCTACGTCGCAACCTTCGACGGCACGCTCTACTGCTTCGGCATTCCCCGCTAGGACGACTTTCCCATGCGTGCTTTCCGTTGGATGTTCGTTGCGCTCGGCTGCCTCGTCGCAGGTCACGTCGGCCTGGCACAGGTGGGACGCGGCGGGACGCGCTGGTTCGCGCCCCATGCCGATGCCCAGCGCACGTCGTGGATACGCGTCGACGACAAGATCTCGGTCGACTCGATGGCGGGCACGGGCTTCGCGCGGCAGTGGACCGCGGCGCTCGGGCGCGAGGCCGGCGCGGCCGACGGCCTGCGGCAGGGCGTGACCGCCAGCGGCGTGACGCTCTTTGTGCCACTGTCGGTGGTGACCGGGCCCGGTGATCGCGTCTACGGCATCGACAACGACATCGCCTTCGTCGTGTGGGAGCGGACGCTCGACCTCGAGGACGCCGCGGGGTTGCCGGCGTGCGCAGGGGCTGCGACGGCGGCAGCCACGCGCGTCGTGCCGCTCGACGCGTCAGCCACAGCCAACCCATTGGCCCGGCCGCCCGGACCACCTGGCGTCGGCTACCGCACGCAGCTCGGACTTCCCGGAGAAGGGGCCCCGGTCGACACGGTCAGACGCCAGGCGCAGGTGGCAGCCCAGGCAGCCAATCCGCCGGCCAACCCGGCGGCCAGTCCAGGGGCCAGTGCAGCGCCGGCCGGCAGGGTGCAGGCGGCAGCCGGGTCTCCAGCACCCGCCACATCGACCGCCGCCCCGACCACGACCGCCGGACGGCCCGCGGGCTTCATCCCAGGGGCCCCCCGCCCCGACGAGTCGAACATGCGTTCCACGCTTTCCCGTCCGTCGGGGGTGGTGTACGTGATCGCGCGCGACGGACGGCTCCGTGTGCTCGGCCTCGCCTCGGGCAAGGACCTCCAGCGACCGGCGCGATTCCTCCCACGAGGCGCCCGCTGGACGGCACCCGTGGCCGTGGACACGACCCTGTATGCGGCAACGACCGGCGCATGCGGGGGCACGACCGACGGCGTATGGGCCATCGATCTCGACGACCAGGCCAAGCCCGTCGTCTCGTGGGTGACGAGCGGCGGCCCGGTCGTCGGGCCTGTCGCTGTCACATCGAGCGGCACGCTGCTGGTCGCGGTCGGCGCGGGCACCGTGACCGGTGACGGCAAGGCCAACGCGATTGTTGCGCTCGACCCGAAGACGCTGGCAATCACGGGGTGGTTCACGCGGCCGGACACCGACTTCGTGACCGGACCGTCGGTGTTCCGCCAGGGCGATCGCGAGATCGTCGCCGCCGCCACCAGCGACGGGCGCGTGGTGCTGCTCGACGCGGCCGCCCTTGGCGGGGCCGACCACTCCACGCCGCTCGCCACGTCTGCCGCACTCGCAGGAGCGGGCGCATCGGTGCGCCGCGACGCGATCGCGCTGTGGCAGCAGGGCGGCGCGAGCGAGCCCGCGACGATGGCGGCCACACCCACGGCGGCACCGGTCGCACCGGGGCCAGGCGAGCGTGTGACCCGGATCCTGGTGCCAATCGACGGCCCGCTCGCCGCGTCGGTCCCTGGCACGAACGGCCCCGCGTCGCGCGGCGCCGTCGTCGCGCTGGCCGTGCGAGAGTCGGCCGGTGCGCTGTCGCTCGCCCCGGTGTGGACCTCGACCTCGCTTGCGTCACCCGCGACGCCCTTGATCGTGAACGGCGTGGTGTTCGCACTCGGCGCGGATGCACCACGCACAGGCGCGGCAGCAGGGGCAGGGGCGACACTGCACGCCTACGATGGCGCGTCAGGCCGTCGGCTCTGGGCCAGCGGGCGCACGATGACGGCGCCCGCGTCGGCCGGCAGCCTGTGGAGTGGCCTGGGTCAGGTCTACGTGGGCACCGAAGACGGCACGCTGCACGCCTTCGGCTTCGACGACGAACGCCACGCGATTCCGCGAAAACGGTAGGGCCTCAGCGCCGGGAGACAGGCGGCGTCGCATCTCTCCGCATCAGCCACACCTCGCCAATCTGCGTGGCCTTGCCGAACCTTCCCAGCCCGGGCGTATTGCGCCATGTCAGCGTCAGCGTGCCGCCCGTCGTCGCGGCGCGGGGCACGACGAACTCCGGCGGCTCGGCGGAGGGACGCGGCTTGGTCAGGTACGGGTGGACCTCGTGCTCGCCGTTCGCCACGAGCCGCACCTGCGTCGTCGCGGCGAACTGGTCGCCGGCGTAGAGAATGCGCACCACGTACTGCGCCGTCGGATCGAGTCCCGTGTAGCGCATCTCGAGCGGAGTCTCCCAGTACGTCTCGGCGTGCTGCACCCACGACAGACGCCAGCCCTCGCCAAACCCGAAGCCGGTGAAGGCCGACTCCATGCCACCGGGATCGTCCGCGTAGCTGCGCGCATGCAGCAGGTGCGGTTGCATCGAGGCGTTGCCGAGATCGTCGTAGAAGCCGCCGGGACCGGGATCGGTCCAGCGGACGACGCGCTCGATCGCCGCCAGGCGCTCGGCCTCGGTTGGTAGCGTACGGATCGCCGTGAACCGGCTCCGCAGCCAGTCGGCGTTGTTGAGCGTGGTCTCGGCCGTGTCGAGCGTGGCGCCGCGGTCCACGGCAATGGCGCCGTAGCGGCTGACGCTGAGCTGCTGCCGGATGCTCTGGAACAGCGCGTCGGCGAGGGCATATACGCGCTCCCGCCATAGGCGCGCGGCCGGAGCGGGCACTTCGGTGAGCAGGCGTTCGGCATCGGCCATGGCGGCCAGCGCACCAGTGGACGGGGCGTCCGCGAGGCGATGCAGCGCCAGGTCCTCGGTCGCCATCGCGGCCAGCAGACGGCTGCGCTGATAGGCGTCGTAGTAGGCGCGATACAGCCCCTGCTGGAAGCGCCAGTTGCGCCGCATGGCGGGAGGGGCTGCGCGCTCCATGTCCTGGAACTGCGCCAGCGTGGTGTAGACGCCGGTATTGGTGGCCAACGGCCCCTGCCAGTTGCGTTCGAGCGCCAGCAGCCCGTTCGCGAAGCCCTCCGTGAACGCCGGGCCGATGAAGTAGCGGCTGAACTGCCTGAGCGTGTCCAGCACCGGCGCCTGCGGGTCCCAGCCTAGGCCACTCCACACGAACTTGTTCACATCGTCGTTGGCCCCCTCCGAGTACGTGATGAAGGCGGGGGCATGTGGCAGCGCCGCTGCGAACACCGCGGCCTGGTCGAGCGGACGGGGGTTGATCGGCTCGCGGAACGAGGTGAGCGCATGCGCGATGTCCCAGTCGGGAACGGCGTACTGCGCCTTCAGGCTGTGCGTGATGTCGGGGTACTGGCGGATCGGGTAGCGGGCCGGCACCCGGCTGCGCAGCACAGGTAAACGATCGCGCACCTGTGGGCCGAAGACGATGCCCGTCAGCCACGCCGGCTCGGCCTTGATCAGCCGGTAGAATTCGTCCATCCACGCGGCGTTGAAGCCCTGGGGCGCCATCCACATCTGCAGCCGCGGGTGGAACCGGCGCAGGCTGGCGGTCTGCTTCTCCAGCAACGGGAACATCAGGGCCGGGGGCGTGTGCCCAGGGTCGCCGCCGGGGACGAACAGCGCGTCGACGCGCGGCAGCTTCGAGAGCACGCCGGCCCACTCGTCGAGCGCGAACTGCACCTGCGCAGGGTCGCCGTAGTCCTTGTCGAGCGCGGGATACCAGACCCACACGTCGAGGCCGTAGTCGTCGGCGATGCGCGACATCTCGGTCATCATCCGGAGGGGCGGCAGCGGGAAATGCGGGCTGTCAGCCGCATCGTCGGATCGGGGCGGGATCAGCTCGATGGCGTTGGCGCCGAAGATGGCGAGGTCGCGGATGTACTGCTCCCACATCGGCACATCCCAGGCGTCGTAGGCGTTGGTCTTGGGTCGGTAGCCGAGTTGATGGCCACGGATGGGCACGACCGGCGCGGTGTCGACCGACAGGGCCCGCGGCAGGGTGAACAGACCCGGCGTCAGGTGCGCCTCCCGCAGCAGACGACCAACCCCGTACAGCATGCCGCGGCTGTCGACACCAGCCACCAGCACCGTGGGGGACGCGCGCAAGGCCGCGTCAACGCGCAGTCGGAAGCCCTCGCGACCCGGACGGGCGCCCGTACCCAACGCTTCGCGAGCGACGCCAGCCCAGCGGGGCGCCGTCGACCACATCCCCACCGCGATGACGGGGACGTCGGCCGCGGGCCAGGTGGTGGCCACCGCAAGGCGGATGGCGGTCCGCCGCTCCACTTCCTCGACCAATACGCGAACCGCCGTGCGTTCCTGGCGGGAGAGGTCCGTCGCCGTAACCACGACCGCGCGATCGAGCGCGATCGTCGCCGGGGGCGCCTCGGCCTGGGCGGCGCCGGCCCATGCGCTGAGCGAGCCCAGGGCCAGGAGACAGATGATGGCGGTGCTGGTCATGGTGCCGCAGTAGATGCGACGAGCGTTTCAAAAGTCAAGGCGATGCCACGATTTTTGAAACGGGCAACCGCAGCCTGCGGACCGGGCGACGCTGACCCTCGCCGACGACACGCGACCCGCCGCAGGGACGTCGCGCCAGGACCGAGGCGCACGAGGTCGGCGCGCCTCGGGCGATCGGGTTGAGACGGCAACGATGCGTGCCGTGGCGCTGTGCCATCGAGCGCTGTCGATGCGTAGAGGACCGGGCCGTCAGCCCGGGCAGGGACCGATGAGACGCGCAGTGGCGTCAGACCACGCCTGGTCCGAGGCGTCCGGCTCGTCGCCGGCCGGCGTCCGGGCCTCGAGCGTGACCGCGCGGGCCAGATGCTGGCAGGCGCGAGCCGACTGCCCGTCGGCGTGCGCCTGTCGCGCCTCGAGTCGCAGCAGGGTAGCCAGATCCTTCTGGTACTGCTGGTCGGCCAGCAGCGTGGCATCGGCAGCGGCGACAGCGCGCGCGCGCGCCAGATAAGCGCGGACGCGCGGCGTCAGTCCAGCGAGGTCCGCCACACGGGCGGCGTTGGCCAACACCCTGATCAATACCAGCCGGGCGGTACGATTGGCGGGGTCGGCCGACAGGATGACCTCGCGCATCGCCAGGCTGCGCTCGTAGTAGGGAAACGCCTCGTTGTGGCGTCCAGCCAGCGCCAGACCTGCCCCGACGTTGGCCAGATCGATGGCCACGTCAAACTGTGCCTGCCGATTGGTCGGGTGAGTGGCGAGGCGCTGCTGGTCGAGTTCGAGAGCGCGCGCGTACCGGGACACGCCGTCAGCCGTGCGCCCGGAGCCGATCAGGTGTGCGCCGTAGTACTTGTCCACGAGCGCGACGTTGCGCATGCGGTCCTGATCGCGCGGCGCCGCTGCCAGGAGAGCCTCGAACAGGGCACCGGCGGCTTCCCAATGCGCAGCGGCCGCCGGAGACCGCGCCATCGACATGGCGACGTTGAAATGTGCGCTGGCCACGGTGCGGCGCATCTGGTCATCATCGGAGGTTCGCGCCAGCAGCGCCTCGGCGTGCGTCAGCGCCAGGCGCGCCGTGTGCTGGGACTCCGGGCGACGACCGAGCGACCGCTCGACATCCGAGCGGAGCCGAAGCGTCTGCACCATCTCGAGGCCCGCCTCGCGCCACAACGGGGAGGACAGCAGGCCCTGGAGCAGCCCCGTGGCACGCATGAGGCTCGCGTGTGCGCCAGCGTAGTCGCCCAGGTTGGGCCCCTGCGCGTGGCCCTGTGCGCGGGCGATCTGCGCGTAGCCTTTTGCCAGATCGAGTTGCAGGCGGGTCTCGCGGTTGTCGGTGGCCAGCGTGTTGAGGTAGCCGAGCGCCTCGCTGACAATCAGTTTGCGGGCCTCGGTGCTGCCATCGAGCCGCGCGACCGCATCGTGGATCGTGAAGATCAGCGTGTTGGCCAGCGATTGCACGTCTTCGAACCGGGCCTCGGCGCGCACCCGCTGCTGCACGGCCTGCTGCCGCTGCCACAGCGCCAGCGCAAGGGCGGCCGTGATGCCCAGCACGGCAAGGACCGCAGCCACGACCGCGCCACGATGGTGCGCCGAGAACTTGCGCAGGACGTCGCCCAGTGACGGCTCGCGCGCGCTGACAGGCTTGCCGCCGAGAAAGCGCGCCACGTCGTCGGCCAGTGACTCGGCCGAGCTGTAACGCTCGGCCGGGTCCGCGCGCAGCGCCTTCTGGACGATGGCGTCGAGGTCGCCTCGCAGCCGCGTTGCCGGGTACGGGACCGCATCGGCCACGACGGCGGCGCTGGCGCGGCTGGCCGGCGCGCCCAGCACCTGCGCGAGCACCTGGTCGGCACTCCTGCCGGTCGTGTCGTAGGGGCGTACGCCGGTCAGCAACTCGTGGAGCAGGACACCCAGCGAATACACATCGGCGGCGGTCGTCGCCGGGAGACCTCGCAGTTGCTCGGGGCTGGCGTAGTCGGGCGTCAGTGGACCGCGTCCCCAGCCCTCGAGCGTCACATCGGGCTCGCGCTCGGCCGACAGGAGCGTGGCGATCCCGAAATCGAGCACCTTGGGCACGCCATCGGCACTGACCAGGATGTTGGCCGGTTTGAGATCGCGATGCACGATGCCGTGCTGGTGCGCGACGACCACCGCCGCGCACACCTGCCTGAACACCCGCAGCCGTTGCTCGAGCGAGGCTGAGCGGGCGCGCACCCAGTCGGTGACGCGACTCCCGTCCACATACTCCATCACGAGATACGCGTGGCCGGTGGCCATGCTGCCACCATCGAGCAACGTGACGATGTGCGGGTGGTGCAGGGAAGCGAGCGCCTGCCGCTCGCGCTGGAAGCGCCGCGCTACCAGGGGATCGGATACCGGGCTGCGCGTGACCTTGATCGCGACGTCGTGGTCGAAGTCGCCGTCGGCCCGCGCCGCCAGGAACACGATCCCCATGCCACCGTGGCCCAGCTCGCGCACGAGACGGTAGGCGCCGATCTGCATGCCAACAGCAGGAACCTGCACCGGTTCGGGCGCGCCCTCGGCGATGTCGATCGCGACGAGGAAGCTCGTCGACGCGTCGTGTGCGGCGAGCAGCGACTCCACCTGCGCCCTGACATGGGGCTGGTCGGCGCACCCGTCTGCCAGCAGATCCGCCCGTTCCGATGGCGGCAGGTCGAGCGCGGCCTGGAACATCGCCTCGACGGCCTCCCAGTCGATGTGAGTCATGGCGTGCCCTTCACCGGACCGTCACCATCCCCCGCGAGCTCGCGGTACAGCCAGGCACGGGCAAAGCTCCAGTGCCGCTTCACGGTGGCGGGCGAGATCTCGAGCACGGCCGCCGTGGCATCGATCGAGAGTCCAGCGAAATACCGCAGTTCCACGACACGGGCCTTCTCCGGTGCGAACGCGGCCAGCGACGAGAGCGCCCGGTCGAGGTCTTCGTAGTCCACCGGGCTGTCGGCGGCAGGCATCGCCAGGCTCTCGAGGTCGACCCGCACCGCATCCGGCCCCCCGCGCTTGAGCGCTCGGCGCTGGCGGGAGTAGTCCACCAGGATCCGCCGCATCGCCGAGGCCGCCGCGCCGTAGAAATGGCGCCGTCCGTCGAGGCGCAGGTCGCGCAGCATCGAGAAGCGCAGGTACAGCTCGTTGACCAGGGCGGTTGGCTGCAGCGTGTGGCCGTCCCGTTCGCGCCGCAGCACACCGTCCGCCATCAGGCGCAGCTCCCCGTACACCAGCGCGAGCAGTTCCTGCATCGCGGCGGCATCGCCGTCGTTCCAGCGATCGAGCAGCAGGGTGACGTCTCCCATCTATGGCGTGAGCCGCCGGGATTCTAGCTCACGGTCCAGTTCCGATCCCGGCCTGAGCCGGTTCGTCCGCCGTTTCCGCCATGACCGGTGTGGCGACAAACGGGGAGAACGACATGCACGCGGTCGACGCGATCACCAGAACGACGTCCGAGGTCGTGGCCATCATGCGGCGGACGGCGCGCCTGGCAGGGGTCTGCCTGCTGGTGGCCGGGGCCGGGGCGGCGGGCGCCAGCCAGGCGGCCGCGGCGACGTTCACCGTCAACACCACCAACGACGTCGACGACGGCACGTGTAATGCGGGGCATTGCAGTCTGCGTGAGGCGCTGATGGCGGCCCAGACAGGCGGCCCGCACACCATCGCGTTCAACATCCTCGGTGCCGGCGTCAGGACGATCACGGTCGCGAGTTGCCTGCCGTTGGTATTGCGGGAGGTTGTCGTCGACGGCTACACCCAGCCGGGGTCCAGCGCCAACACCAACGCCACCGGGGCCCTCAACTCGGTGCCGCTGATCGAGATTCAAGGATCGCCATCGTGCAGCAACGGCTTCACGTCGCTGTTCGCTGCCGCGAACCTGACCCTCAGGGGCTTGGTCATGAACACCTTCAACGGCGTGATGGCGAGTGGGATCCAGGGCGCGATCCGCGTCGAGGGGTGCTTCCTCGGAACCACGGCAGATGGCATGGCGGCGGCAGTCACGCCGTTTGCCAATGCCGGTCACGGCGTGACGGCCGATGCGGCGACGGCGGTAGTCGGGGGCACGACGCCGGCGGCAAGGAACCTCATCTCCGGCAACAGCCGAGGCATTGCTGCCGGGGTGAGCCCCAATGCCTCGTCGATCACCATCCTGCAGGGCAATCTCATCGGCACCAACAAGCTGGGGACCGCAGCCATTCCCAACGGATATGGATTCATCTCCGGCGGCTGCAACGGGGGCAATGCGACGCTGCAGGCCGGCGGCACCACCCCGGCGGCGCGCAACGTGATTTCCGGCAACGGGCTCGACGGCATCGTGGTGGGGGGGCTGGGGTCGGGGTGTGGCGCCTACACGGCCGCCAGCAGTTTCATCAAGGGCAACTTCATCGGCACCGACGTGACTGGCACCGTGCCCATGGGCAACGGCGCAAGCAGCGGTGGCTCCGGTGTGCTCATCCAGAGTGGCCCGGACATCTTCATCGGGGGCACCGCGCCGGGCGAAGGCAACATCATCGCCCACAACGCCGGCGACGGCGTCACCGTCAGCCAGGGCAGCATTCCTCGCGGCATCCGCATTCTCGGCAACCGCATCTTCAACAACGGCGGCCTCGGCATCGATCTCGAGGGAGCGCCGGGCGTCACCGCAAACGACGTCGGCGATGGCGATACCCTGCTGCAGAACTTCCCGGTGGTCACACGGGTAGCTCCGGCCGGCGGCGGCACGACGATCGAGGGGACGTTGAACAGCGTCGCCGGCAGGACCTATCGCATCGAGTTGTTCGCCAGTGATGCCGCCGACGCGAGCAGCCACGGCGAGGGCGAGAAATTCCTCGGCGCCACCGACGCCGTGACCGACGGCAGCGGCAACGCGGTGTTCTCCGTGGTCGTTCCGGCTATCGTCACCAGCGTCCAGTTTGTCACCGGCACAGCCACCGACCCCGACGGCAATACGTCGGAGTTTTCCAGGCTCGAGGCCGATCTCTCCATCACCCACACCGACGCGGCCGACCCGGCTGGCACCAACCAGGACGTGACCCACACGCTTACCGTCACCAACAACCCCAGCTCGGTCTTCCCATCGGGCGCCACGACACTCAGCTACACAGCCGCCACCGGCGCGACCATCGTGAGCAACGGGGGCGGCACCACCGCCGGCAGCACGGTGTCGTTCGCCCTGGGCGTGATCCCGGTGGGCGGCAGCGTGGTGCGCAGCGTCGTGGTGCGCCACGCCACCGTTGGCGCCAAGACCAGCACGGGCACGGTCGCCAGTGTCGTCAGCGACCCGGTTGCCGGTAACAACACCGCGCCCGCGACGACCACCGTGATCGTGCCGCCGACGCTGTTCACCATCAGCGGGCAGGTGCGCGATCTCAACGACACGGGCGTGCCGAATGTGACGATGACGCTCTCTGGCTCGCAGTCGATGGCGCTGACGACCAACCTCGACGGACGTTACATGTTTGCCGGCCTGGCCGCCGGCGGCACCTACACCGTCACGCCGACCCGGGGCACCTTCGCGTTCAACCCGCCGAGCCAGACCTTCGCCAACCTCGCCAGGAACGAAGTCGCGCAGTTCTTCGTGGCCCAGGTCGGCACCTTCACCCGCTACTTCGCCGAGGGCGCCACGAGCGCCTTCTTCGACACGCGGATCGCCCTGCTCAATGCCACCGGCCAGCCGACCGTCGCCACCGTGCGGTTCCAGCAGCCTGCGCCGCTGCCCGAAGTCTCCACCGTCGTCAACCTGTCGGGGCTGCAGCGCCTGACCGTCGATCCCAAGGCGCTGGGGTTGACGACGGCGGAGTTCTCGACCGTGATCGAGTCGACGCAGCCGATTGTCGCCGACCGGACGATGACCTGGGACGCCAGCGGCTACGGCAGCCACGCCGAGACGAGCGTCGGGCGACCGCTCACCCAGTGGTTCCTGGCCGAGGGTGCCACCATCAACGGATTCGATCTCTTCTACCTGAT
>Ga0136633_1000268_pt1 | contig 39515 bp, 37 predicted proteins | sample AntDrymeUQ832206_2_FD_105494 | JGI IMG/M metagenome (GOLD analysis project Ga0136633, IMG submission 105494) | Polar desert sand microbial communities from Dry Valleys, Antarctica - metaG UQ83 (22.06) | ecosystem: Environmental > Terrestrial > Soil > Desert | place: Antarctica: Dry Valley... | reverse complement strand
GTCGTCAGGAACGGCGTGCCGGCGCGTCGCTCCAGCTCGACGTCGAGCATCGTGGTGTCCAGCTCGCCGCGGATGAAGGCCGGCTGCTGCAGCATCCAGCGGAAGAACGGCAGCGTGGTGGGAATGCCACCGACGTGGTACTCGCCGAGCGCCCGCAGCATGCGCTGGCGTGCCTGCTCCCGGTCGCCGCCCCACGCGATCAGCTTGGAGATCATCGAGTCGTAGTAGATCGGCACAGCGAAGCCGACGTCGACACCGCCGTCGTCACGGATGCCCGGGCCGCCTGGGACGCTGAGTGAGGTGATGCGCCCCGGGCGCGGCATGAAGTTCTGGTCCGGATCCTCGGCGTACACCCGGCATTCGATGGCGTGGCCACGCGGCTGCAGCGCCTCCTCGGGCGCTACGGTGAGGCGCTCGCCCCGCGCGATCCGGATCTGCCACTGCACCAGGTCCACACCGGTGACCATCTCGGTCACCGGGTGCTCGACCTGCAGGCGGGTATTCATCTCCAGGAAATAGAACGCATCGTCGGCGTCGACGAGGAACTCGATGGTGCCGGCATTGGTGTATCCGGAGGCACGCGCCACCGACGCGGCCGCCGTGGCCATCCGGGAACGCAGCGACCCGGACATGCGCGGCGCCGGCGATTCCTCGATCACCTTCTGATGTCGCCGCTGCACGGAGCACTCGCGTTCGACAAACGGCACGATCGTGCCGTGGTGATCGGCCAGCAGCTGGATCTCGATGTGGCGCGGCCGGTGGACGCGGCGCTCGAAGTAGACGGCGGCATCCCCGAAGGCTCCGAGCGCCTCGGACCGCGCCCGGCGCACCGCATCCAGCAGTCCCTCGGCGGCGCGGACTTCGCGCATGCCCTTGCCACCACCGCCAGCCACCGCCTTGACCATCAGCGGATAGCCGACGGCATCGGCCATGCGCTGCACCTGCAGGTCGTCCTGGTCGGCGGCAATCGGCGTCTCGGTGCCCGGCACCACGGGCGCGCCGGCCGCGATGGCGCAGGCGCGCGCGGCCGTCTTGTTCCCCATGCGCGCAATCACGGCGGGGGTCGGTCCGATGAAGGTCAGCCCGGCGTCCACGCAGGCCTGCGCGAAGTGCTCGTTCTCGGCGAGAAACCCGTAGCCCGGATGCACGCCGTCCACACCAGACCGCTGCGCGATCTCGAGGATCTTGTCGATGCGCAGGTAGGAGTCGGCGGGCGCATTGCCGACCAGGGGAAACGCCCTGTCGGCGTACCGCACATGCCGTGCCTCACGATCGACGTCGGAGTAGATGGCCACCGTACCGATGCCCATCTCACGGCAGGCCCGCATGATCCGGACGGCGATCTCGCCACGGTTGGCAATCAGGATGGTGTTCATCGATGCCCCGGCACGGTCACCGCGCCTCTGCACTCCGAATTCTGCACGCTGAATGCTGAATTCTGAATTCGCTTACAGCGGTATGTTCCCGTGCTTCTTCGGCGGCATCGTCTCGCGCTTGCTCTGCAGGCGATCGAGCGCCCGACAGATGCGCTGTCGCGTGAGGCGTGGCGCGATGACTTCGTCGACGAAGCCGCGGGTCGCCGCCACGTACGGGTTGGCAAACGCGTCACGGAACTCCTGCGCCTTGGCCCGGCGTGCTTCCGTCGGGTCATCTGCCGCCTCGATCTCGCGTTTGTAGAGGATGTTGACGGCGCCATCGGGGCCCATCACGGCGATCTCGGCGGTGGGCCACGCCAGGTTCACGTCGGTGCGCAGGTGCTTGCTCGACATCACGCAGTACGCGCCACCGTAGGCCTTGCGGGTGATGACCGTGATCTTGGGCACCGTGGCCTCGGCGTACGCGTACAGCAGCTTGGCCCCGTGTCGGATGATGCCGCCGAACTCCTGCACCGTGCCGGGCAGGAAGCCCGGCACGTCCTCGAAGGTGATCAAGGGCACGTTGAAGGCGTCGCAGAACCGCACGAAGCGCGCGGCCTTGACCGAGGCATCGATGTCGAGGGTGCCAGCCAGATGGGCCGGCTGGTTGGCGACGATGCCGACGGGGCGCCCGCCCATGCGCGCCAGGCCGACGATGATGTTTCTGGCGTAGTGCTGCTGCACCTCGAGGAACGCGCCCTCGTCGACGATGGCGCCGATCACCTGGTGCATGTCGTACGGCTGGTTCGGCGACGCCGGGATGATGGCGTCGAGCTCCGGCACTTCACGATCGGCGGGGTCGGCCGAGGGAGCCACGGGCGGATCGTCGATGTTGTTGGAGGGCAGGTAGGAGAGCAGTTCGCGGACCAGGGCCAGCGCGGCTTCGTCGTCGTGCACGGCGAAGTGGGCCACGCCGCTGCGCGCATTGTGGGTCATCGCGCCGCCGAGGTCTTCCTTGGTCACGTCCTCGTGGGTCACCGTGCGGATCACGTCGGGCCCGGTCACGAACATGTAGCTCGTGTGCTCGGCCATGATGGTGAAGTCGGTGATGGCCGGCGAATAGACCGCGCCGCCAGCGCAGGGTCCGAGGATCGCCGAAATCTGCGGCACGACGCCGGAGGCAAGGGTGTTGCGCAGGAAGATGTCGGCGTAGCCGGCCAGCGAGGCCACGCCTTCCTGAATGCGTGCGCCCCCGGAGTCGTTCAGGCCGACGATCGGCGCGCCGACCTTCATGGCCTGGTCCATCACCTTGCAGATCTTGGCGGCGTTGGTCTCCGACAGCGACCCGCCGAAGACCGTGAAGTCCTGCGCGAAGGCGTAGACGACGCGGCCGTCGATGCGGCCGCTGCCGCACACCACGCCGTCGCCGGGAATCTGCTGCGCCTCCATGCCGAAGTCGCGGCAGCGGTGGACGACCAGCTTGTCCACCTCTTCGAACGTGCCGGGGTCGAACAGCCGCAGCACGCGCTCCCGCGCCGTCAGCTTGCCGGCCGCGTGCTGGCGGGCGATGCGCTCCGCGCCGCCGCCGAGGTCGGCACACTGCTCGAGCGCGGCGAGGCGCGCAGACGGGCTGTCGGGCGACATCGCTTACTTCTGCTGCGCTTTCTCCCAGTCCTTCAGGAACTTCTCCAGGCCCAGGTCGGTCAGCGGATGCTTGAACAGCGCCTCGATGACTGCCGGCGGGCAGGTGCAGATATCGGCCCCGAGCTTGGCCGCCTGCACGATGTGGAGCGGTCCGCGAGTGCTCGCCACCAGCACCTGCGTGGTGAACTCGTAGTTGTCGTAGATCTCGACGATGTCCTCGATCAGATCCATCCCGTCGTGGCCGATGTCGTCGAGACGACCGACAAACGGGCTGACGAAGTACGCGCCGACCTTGGCAGCGATGAGCGCCTGGGCCGCCGAGAACACCAGCGTGACGTTGACCCGCGTGCCTTCCTCGGTGAGCGTCTTGCAAGCCTGCACACCGGCCTGCGTGAACGGCACCTTGACGACGATGTGTTCGGAGATGCGTCGCAACTCACGCCCCTCGCGGAGCATGCCGTCGAGGTCGGTGGCGACCACCTCGCCGCTGACCGGGCCCTGGACGATGTCGCAGATTTCCCTGAGGATCTCGCGTGAGTCGCGGGTCTCCTTGGCCATCAGCGAAGGATTGGTGGTGACGCCGTCGATGATGCCGAGAGCGTGCAGCCGTGTGATGTCGGTGATGTTGCCGGTGTCGACGAAGAACTTCATGAAGGACTCCTCCTGACGGAATTGCGCAGCTCCCCTACACCTTGCACACGCACGACGACCTCGTCGCCCGCCTGCAGGGGACCGATACCAGCCGGGGTGCCGGTCGACACGATGTCGCCGGGCAGCAGCGTCATGATCCGAGAGATGTACGCGATCAATGTTGCCACGGGGAAGATCAGCTCGCGAGTACTCGATTGCTGCCGGACCTGGCCATTGACCAGGCCGGTGACCGAGAGGTCGTCGGTGGAGAGGCCGGTCGCGATGCACGGGCCGAGCGGCGCGAACGTGTCGAAGCCCTTGGCGCGGGTGTAGCGCGCGTCCTTCTTCTGCAAGTCGCGGGCGGTGACGTCGTTCATGCACGTCAGCCCCAGCACATGCGACAGCGCCTCGGCCTCGGTGACCCTGGTCGCCCGTCGGCCGATGACCACTGCCAACTCGGACTCGTAGTCCACGCGCCCCACATCGGCCGGCAACTCGATTGCCTCTCCGGCCGCGATGATCGCACTCGACGGCTTGAGGAACAGGAGCGGCTCTGCAGGGAGTGGCTTGCCCTGCTCGGCCGCATGGTCCTTGTAGTTGAGGCCGATGCAAACAATCTTGGACGGCAGCACGGGTGCCAGGATGGTCTCTGGCGCCGCCACCTCCGCGCCGGCGCGCCAATGGCCGAAGAGGTCGCCCTCGAGCGCGCGGTGCGCGCCGCCGTCCTCCACCACGTATCCGGTCGGGGTCCTGTAGATCCTGGCCATCAGTCGCTACCGTGCGCTTTCCCTGACCCGGTTGCTCTCGGGACTGGCGTTGGCCGGTGTGGCCGCGTCCACGGCCACGACCGCATAGATGTACATCACGCCTGGCTGGGCGCTGGTGTCGCGGTACGTGGCTTCGGCCACCGGCGTCTCGGTGATCGGCTTGAGCGCTTCGCCTTCGACACCGCGCAGCACCAGGTAACCCGCCAGGTCAGCCGCGGCGACCGGCTCCCAGATCAGGGACACGCCGCCACCGCTGCCAACGGCCACGAGTCCGGTCGGGGCCGGCGGCGGATAGACATCGAGTGCGGTCACGCACGTCGACGGCGAGAGCGGACTCTCGATCGTGATCGCCCCCCGCTTCTCCACCGTGCGCACCGCGTAGCAGCGCGGGACACCGAAGGTCAGGCGCGCATCGGTGAACGTGGTCATCTCGAGCAGCGCCGGTGCAACCGGGGTTGGGGGCCCCTCGGGCCCACCCGGGGCGGGCATCTCGTAGACACGGTAGGTGTGCGGTATCCCGTACGTCACGAGCGGCCGCGCCGGCAGCAGCGCGGCCGCATCCTGGGCAGCCACGGCCGCCGCATAGGCGGCCTCGGTGACCGTCGGCTGGATAGGCGACTGCACGCCGGAGGGTGGCGTCCAGGTCACCGTGAACGACGTCGCGTCGTGCGTGACGGCGGGGGCGGCCGGGGCGGGCGGCGCCGGCACCAGCGGGACGGCGAGCGGCGTCGACGCCGCACCCGCCACGCCACGCGTGGAATACGGAACCGCGATGTACTGTCGGGCGGCCTGTTGCGACGGCTGCGGCCAGAGAAGGGTGCGGCCCGACCCCTCGGTGGACGCCACAGGCGCATCGTCGATCGGGTCGCCGGCGGCGGCGCGGATCCGCGCCACCCTGGCAGCATCGGGATGCTCGAAAATCGTGGTCTGATGGGCTTCCGTCAGCGCTTCCTCGATGCGCACGACCGTGCCCTGTGCGACGCGTGCCTCGGCGGGTCCGGCCGGCGGCGCTGGCGTGACGGCGGCGGGCGCCGCCGCCTCGTCGCCTTCGGGCGGAGGCGGGGGCTGCACCTCGACCCGGCCGATGCGGGTCAGCAACGTCTCGATCTCGCGAACCGTGAGCGGTCGCCCGAGCGGCCCCTCCAGCTTGCCAGTGGCCGCAAATACATCCACATACGCCAGGTCGGCCGGACGCGATCCGTCGGCGTTGCCCGTGGGCACCGTGAACTGCACCTGCGTGGTGCCGCTGAGCCTGGTGGCGGTGAGGTCGGAGATCAAGGCCGGAGCGGGGCGCAGCGGCGCGAGGGGCGGCCCCTTCTTGCCGCACGCCGTGGCGAGCGGGAGCATACTGACGAGCAGAACACTGAGCAGAAGAGGGTGGACGCAACGCACGGGCCTCCTATCGTACTCTGCGGGCGACGGGTGAGTCCTGGCGGGGACAGCGAGACAGGCAACCCTCCGCGGCTCCGGCCTCCCGGCGCGCATCGTCGCTGGCAGGCTTGTTGCATTTTCCATGTCGGACACACGTCCGAGCGCACCATGAAGAGCACACTGATTACCTCACTCCTTCTGGTCGGCCTGGTCGTCGCGAGCGGGCCCGCTGCTGTGCAGGCCGGTCAGCGCCCCCGTAACCCGGGAGGTGACTCGGGCGGCGGCAGCTCTGGCGGAAGTGCGGGTGGCAGCAGCGGCGGCGGCTCGAACACAGGCAGCGTGGCCGTGCCGCGTGGTGGGGGCAGCACGCCGTGGGACGGCGGCACCGTCTCCTCGAGGCCCAGAGAAACCACGTCAACTCCGTCGTCAGCCGGCCGACGTCCGGCGCGCGCCGGTAGCGGCGATGCCACAGGCAGCCGCACGCTCCCACCGTACTCACGAGCGCGCAACGGCGCGCCGGCGACTGGATACGGCGTGGCACGCGGCTCGATCGCCACCCTGCCGCCCATCATTTCCGGCCCCATCTACGGCGGTGCCGGCGACTGGTACTTTTACCCTTGGGGTTTCGGTGCCCTCGGCCTTGGATACTTCTGGGATCCCTGGATGTGGAGCGGGATGTACGGCGGCATGAACGGCTGGGGCGGCTATCCCTACATGGATCCGTCCTGGGGAGGCGGCGTCGGTGGGGGCTACGGGAGTTGGGATGGCGGACGTGGCACTGCCGACAGCGACTACGACGAGCCGCTGCCGACGGGAGGCACGACCAATCCGTTGGACGCGACCGGGCCCACCGGGGGTCTCCGGCTCAAGGTCGAGCCGCGCGACGCGGACGTCCTTGTCGACGGGTTCTTTGCCGGACGTGTGGACGATTTCGACGGCGCCATGCAGAAGCTGAAGATCGTCGAGGGCGTGCACCGCATCGAACTGCGGGCTGAGGGGTACCAGACCACGACGTTCAGCGTCACGGTCGTCGCCGGCCAGACCACCACCTACCGGACCGATCTGAAGCCGCGTTGATAGGCTGTGGCGCATGTCGCCACGCCTCGCGTTATATGTCCTGGGCCTCGGCAACCTCGTTGCCGGGGCCCTTGTTGCGTTGGCACCCGCCGTGGTCCTGTCAGCGGCTGACGGACTGCACTCGACCAGCGCTCGCCTCCTCGGTGGCTCGCTCGGCATCATGCTCGTTGCCGTCGGCAGCGCCGGGTGGTTCCTGCCGCCTGAGGCAAGGCGGGCCTATCTGTGGATGTTCGGCGTAGCGGTCAAGGCGGCAGCGGCGCTGTTGTGGGGCGCGACCGCGCTCGCCACGGGCCTGATCATGCTGGCCGCAGGCGCAGTGGCCGACATCGCCGTGGCGCTGGCGATTGCCGGCATCCTCCGCGCGTCCCGCGAGCCTTACCGGGGGAGACGGCGCTGGAAGAGCCAGTAGACCGGGATGCCAGCCGCGAGGATGGCCAGGCCGCCCAGTGAGGGCATCGGCTCACGCCAGATGGCGTTGACCACCATCGCCGCACTGGCGACGACAAACAGACCGGGGGCCACCGGATAGCCGAGCGCCCGGAACGGCCGCGGCGCATCGGGCTCACGCCGCCGCAGGACAAACAGCGAGAGCACCGCAATGCCGGCAAAGAGGACCACGGCAAAGCCTGTGTAGTTGACCAGCCGTTCGAACGTCCCGCTCAGTACCAGGACCGAGGCCCAGATCCCCTGCGCCGCAATCGCGTACGCCGGCGTGTGGGTACGCGGATGGACCCGGGCGGCAGCCTTGAGGAACAGCCCATCGCGGGCCATCGCGTAATACACGCGGGGGCCTGCAAAGATGTTCGCGCTGATGCTGCCGAGCACGATGAAGATGCTCACGACCGTCAGCACGTCGGCCACGCGAGGCCCGAACAACACCTCCGCGGCGGCATCGACGATGCGCACCCGCACCGAGGACATCGCCGCCACGTCGAGCGCGTAGAGGTAGACGACGTTCATCGCCACGTACACGATCACGACCGCGATGGTGCCGATAGCCAGCGCGCGCGGCACGTTGCGGGCGGGGTCCTTCACCTCCTCGGCCAGGTAGGCGGCGGCGTTCCAGCCCGAATAGCTGAACATCACCGGGATCAGGGCCAGCAGCATCCCCGACGGCACCCAGGGGGCCCCACCGGTGAAATGCGCGGTCGAGCCGTTGCCGATCGACAGGCCCGCCGCGACAAAGACCAGCAGCGCGCACACTTTCACGAGGGCGAGCGCGTTCTGCACCAGACGCCCCGGTCCGATCCCGAGGATGTGCACCAGCGACAGGGCGGCAATAGCGGTCAGGGCGACGAGGCTGTGCGGGGAGACGTTCAGCGTGACGAGCCCGAGCGGCAGGCTCACCCACGGCGTCGTGTCGCCGGCGCCGGGAAAGAAACGACCGAGAAAGCCGGCCAGGCCGATGGCCTGCGCGGCGATAGCCCCCGCAAACCCGGCGACAAAGGAGGTCCAGCCCGTCAGGAAGGCCGCCAGCGGACCGAACGCCTCGCGCAGGTACACGTATTCGCCGCCCGACTTGGGTCGCAACGCGGCCAGTTCGGCGTACGCCATCGCGCCAGCGAACGCCAGCACGCCGCCTCCCAGCCACACCGCCAATATCGCGGTGGGGTTGCCGACCATGCCCGCGACGATGGCCGGCATGAAGAGGATGCCGCTGCCGATGACGTTGGACACCACGACCGCTGCGGCGTCGTAGGCCGACAGGCGCCGCTCGAGCTGAGGGGGTGTCGAGGAGTCGGGCTGGGGGGGCGCAGACGTGTGGGGCGGCGTCAAGGCGTGGCCGCCGGGGTCGGCGCGATCGCCAGCAGCTGTCGCTCGACGACCAGGTCGTCGAGCTTCACCCACTGGTTGCCCCCCTGCTTGGCAAACAGCTGCACCTGAACGTCCTGGAAGCTGGCGTGCTGGAACATCTCGACGCGGGCCTGCTCGCCGGAGTACCCGAACATCGACCGCAGCGTGAACGGCCCGACGGTCTGGCCGGCACCCAGACCGGAGTGGTCGATGCCCAGGATCAATTGCGCACCGAGTTCCTCGGGATCGCCGATGACGCGGAAGACGGCGTTGAACTGCACGCTGTGGATACCGCGGCTGGCCTTGTTGCGCACCTTGAAGGCGATGGTCGGCAGCAGCCGGTTCTGCCCGGACTCGCGCCCGCCGTCGTCGTACCCGGTCCTGACGTCGTAGACCTCGACGGCCTCGGGGACGGTGGCCGACCGCCCACAGCCGGCGGTGAGCAGCAGCGTCATTGCAAGCACGAACCAGCGGCGGTGGAGGCGCAACATGCGGCGGATTCTAGCGCAGAACGCTAGAACTCCTTCATCACCACGCGCGTGCGGGCCTGCTCACGCGTCAGCCGTTGCGCACGGAACTCGACCAGGTCGGCCACCCGGACGCTGAGGGTCACGGTCACCATGTCGGAGACAGCGTCGGGAAAGGCCATGTAACCGGCATCCCGGGCGGCCACTGTCACCCACTCGATGTCAGGCAGCGGCAGGGAACCGGCGTAGTCGAGCATCGCATCGACCAGGGCGTGCTTCACCTCGTCCTCGTACGCCGCGCTGGGATCGGCGAAAGGCTCGGTCGCTGACTCGGGGGCTGGCGTGGGCACCGGACCGGCTGACACCGGCGACGCGTCCGCTGCGACCACGGTGGTCGCGCTGCCGTCGGCTGACGTGGACGACGCGGCAACCGATGCCCGCCGCTGCGCGCTGCTCGGCGCTCGCGGCACGAGAGATAGCTGCAGCTGCACCGTCCGGATGGCCCGCTCGAGGTCGGCGCGCAGAACGGGATCCTGCTCGCTGGCAATGACGGTCTGCAACGAAGCGAGGACGCGTTCGTCCCGATCCTGGCTGAGCACGCGCAAGGCCCAGTTGACCGTCTCGCTGAGCCGAGGCACCTCTACCGAGAAAAACAGGCCGTAGCCGTCGATGCGAAAGCCCTGCGCTCGAGGGGTGCCAGCCAGCGCGAGCACATCGGGCGTCACCGCCTGGAGCCGGCGACGCATCATGTCGGCGGCGTGCTCCACCGCGCGCTCGAGCACGTGCTCCATCTGCCGCACGTGATACCGGGCGCTGAGGGCAGCCCCGCGCGAGGCCTCGGCGCCGCGCGCCGCCGACGAATCGCCCGCGGCTGCAGCCGGAGCTCGAGGCACCGACGTAGAGGGGGGCTGCGCTGCCGCTGGTGCCGCACCCGCGGAGACCAGACATACGCCCAGCGCCAGCGCCAGCGCGCTGCGCGGAGGCCACGACGACATCACGGTTGGCACGGAGGTAAGACGTCAGGATCAGGGGCGTGGCTGGGTCGCGACCACGCGGCGCAGCAGATCACCGCGCTGCTGCTCGATTCGCTGGAGCGTCTGCTCCACCTGGACGATGTCGCTCTGCCGCGCGAGCTCGAACTGCCGGCCGAGTTCGGTGACGCGCAACGCCAGATTCGACTGCTGGCGAATCTCGCTCTGGTCGAGCAGGTCCTGCACGCGCTTCAACAGCTCGGCATCGCTCATCGAGCGCACCGGCCCGGCTGCGCTGATCGGCGCGGCCACGCGCACGGTCACCGGGGAGGCAGACTGCTGGGCGTCCTGCACGATGCGGACGAGGTCGCCGCGCAGCTGCGTGGCGAGCAGATCGAGATCGGCCCGCCACGGCGGCTCACCCGCCGACGCCTTGCTCACCCACGTGCCCTCGGCCGCGGCCTGGTTCGCGACAGGGGATGGCGCTGGGGTCCCCAGGAGCGCGTCACTCACGCGCTGAGACGCCGCACGCTCCAAGGCGGTCAACGTTGCCACACGGCCGCCGCCCGTGCGGATACGCAGCCCCTCCTCGTCGTACCGGAGGTCCAGTTGCGCGAGAGAGGCCGCGGCGGCCAGGACGAGCACCGCAGCCGCGGCCAGGCCCGAACTCCACATCACCGTGCGCATCCGAGAGCGCTCCTGGCGGACCAGGGCAAAGCCCAGGGGGAGCCGTGGAGCGTGCCACGCACCCAAGGCCCCCCGCGCGACGTCGAGCGAACTCAGGATCTCGGCGCAGTCCGAACACCCGTCGACGTGGTCCTGCAGGGCTGCCCGTTCGGCGGGCACTCCTTCGTCGTCGTACAGCAGGACCAGCAGGGCATCGGGTTCAGGGCAGCGCATCACATCGGTCATTTACGTGGCCATCAGCGACGACGGGCCTCCGCCCCAGACGCCGGCCGTGCGTGCGGCAGCACCACGTCAACCGTGATGCCTTGCCGCTCCAGCTCGCGCCGGAGCACGACCAGTCCCTGGTAGAGACGGGTCTTCACCGTACTCAAGGGGCAGTCCAGCAGATCGGCGATCTCCTGGAAGGTGAGCCCCTGGTATTCCTTGAGGACGATGGCCTTGCGCTGATCTTCGGTCAACACATCCATCGCCCGGTTGACGACTTCACCCAGCGTGCGCCGCGCCACCAGATCTTCGACAGACTCGACCGGCCCGTGCTCCCCGGCCAGTTCAATCACGTCGACGCCCTCGGGTGCCTCGACAAACGGCGCCCTCTTCTGCCGGCGGATCCAATCGCGGCAGAGATTGAGCGTAATCCGATACAGCCAGGACGAGAACTTGGCGTCGCCACGAAAACCGCCGAGCGACCGGTAGGCACGCAGGAAAGCTTCCTGTACGACGTCGCGCGCCTCTTCCTCGCGTCCGATCACCCTGTACGCCAAGGCATAGATCGGCCTCTCCCAGCGAACCACGAGCTGGTTGAAGCTGTCGGTGTCGCCGCCCGCGGAACGGGCGACGAGTTCCTCGTCGCTGGATGTCATCTGCGCAGCAGGGCCAGGGGCATCTCCTCCCCGTGTCCTGTTCTTCTGACGTACGCGGGCAGAAATGGTCGGCTCAGACACCTCGAGGGGTCGGAGCTGGTCTCCGGTGAGGACAGATACGGACATTGGCACGCTCCTGCATGGTCGTGGTGCAAGGGCCCGGCCAAACCGGCGGCGTTTCCGTCCGGTCACAGTTCTTTCACAGGCTGAACGAATGGGCGCACCGACCTGCCGTCGAGCTGCCCGATGCCGGCCGGCATTTACGCGCGGCGAAAGTGGCGACGGACTTCGACGCACGCAACCCAGCTGCTACGATCCCCGGCGTGTTGCAGTTGGTTGAACTCCGCAAAGCCTTTGCCGACCGCGTCCTGCTCGACGACGTGACCTGGCAGTTGAACGCCCGCGACCGCGTCGGCCTGTGTGGCCCGAACGGCGCTGGCAAGACGACGCTGCTGAAGATTCTGGCGCGCCTGGACGAGCCGGATGCCGGGCAGGTGGTCACCCCGTCAGACCTGACCATCGGCTATCTCCCTCAGGACGGGCTCGCCTACGGTGGGCGCACCCTCGCCGACGAGGCGCGGCAGGCCTTCGGGCCCCTGCTGGCGTTGAAAGAAGAACTGCATCACCTCGAGGCACGGCTGGCCGACGGCAGCCTCGATGACGCCTCCCACGACGCCGTGCTGGTGCGCTACAGCGAAGGCCAGGAGGATTTCCGGCGACTGGACGGCTACACCATGGACCTCCGCGTGGCCACCGTGCTGCGCGGTCTCGGGTTCGAGGAAGCCGACATGGACCAGCCGACCGAGACCTTCTCGGGCGGCTGGCAGATGCGCATCGCGCTCGCCAAATTGCTGCTGCAGCGGCCCCGTCTGCTGCTGCTCGATGAACCGACCAACCACCTCGACCTCGATGCGCGCAACTGGCTGGAGGAATATCTCGGCGACTACCCCGGCGCCGTGATGCTGGTCTCGCACGACCGTTACTTCCTGGATGCCGTGGTCACCCGTATCGCGGACCTCAGCCTCCGGACTATCACCGACTACCAGGGCAACTACTCGTACTACCTGCGCGAGCACCAGGCACGCATGGAGCGCCTGAGGACGATGAAGCGCGAGCAGGACGAGGAGGTGGCGCGCATCAAGTTGTTCGTCGACCGGTTCCGCTACCAGGCCACAAAGGCCGCACAGGTCCAGAGCCGCATCAAGGCCCTCGACAAGGTGGTGCCGATCGATGTCCCCCCCGAACGCAAGCAGGTGCACTTCACCTTCCCGGCGTGCAGCAAGAGCGGCCGCACGGTGCTCGAGTTGGCGCACGTCGGCAAGCGCTACGGCGACAAGGTGATCTTCAAGGACCTGTCGCTGCTCATCGAGCGCGGCGATCGGGTGGCCCTGGTCGGGCCCAACGGCGCCGGCAAGTCGACGCTGATGCGCATGTTGTCGGGCGCTGAGGCCCCCGACACCGGCACGCGTACCGAGGGGCACCAGGTGGTGACGCAGTACTTCGCCCAGGACGAAGCGAACCGGCTGGAGCCCTCGCGCACCGTCTTCGAGACACTGGCCGACGGGTCGCCGATGCAGATGATGCCGGCCATTCGCAACATCCTCGGCGGCTTCCTGTTTGCGGGCGACGACGTCTACAAGAAGGCGGGGGTCCTGTCCGGCGGCGAACGGACCCGTCTCGCCGTGGCCCGCATGCTGCTCCGCCCGGCCAACCTGCTGCTGCTCGACGAACCCACCAACCACCTCGACCTCGACTCCAAGGACGTCCTGCTCGAATCGCTGGAGGGCTTCACGGGCACGCTCATCCTGGTGTCGCACGACAGGTACTTCGTCGATCGCCTGGCGACCAAGATCATCGCCGTCGGCCACGGCGAGGCGCTGGTCTATCCGGGCACGTACGAGGAGTTCCGCTGGAGCCAGGCCCAGCGCGCGTCGGTGGCACCGCCATCCGCCGTGGCCAAGCCGACAGTGCCCGTTGCCGCAACGCCAGCCGAAACCCGAGGCCCGGTCCGTGGCCCACGTCATCTCCCGGCGGCGGCCACGGCGCTGCCAGCCAGGGCTGCCACGGCGGCCGCGCCATCCGCGCCAGCGGCCGCAGCGGCCCCGGTCGACCGCGAGCAACGCAAGCGTCTCGAGGCCGAGCAGCGGCGGGCGTCACGTGCGTGGGACGCCCATCAGGAGCGCGTGGTGCGCGTCGAACGCCGCATCGCGGAGTGCGAGCGGGAGATCAAGACCCTCGAGGACACCATGGGCAAGCCGGGGTTCTACGACGATGTTGCGGCCTCCAAGCCTGTGATCGACAGACACCAGTCGCTGATGTGGGAAGTGGGCACGCGCATGGCCGAGTGGGAAGCGCTGCTGGAGACCGCCCCCCCCGGCGCCGTGACGCTGCGAGGTCGCCACGGCGGCTTCGAGTGACGGAAATGCCTCTCACATACAAAGATCGTCGTCATCAAGATCCAAATATATGGACTAATTGGGGCGTCGGCTGATCATTTTTCGTTCAGACTTGCTTTTTTGTAATCGGCATGCACCTTGAATGTAATTCGGCGTGCACCTTACTGGGTCGTACTACCCGAAAGCGTCGCTCGCGCCTGAAGTCGCAGGGGCGGGGCCCGTGCCGGCGGCAGTGTCTGATGACGAACTCGTTCCAGAGCGCTTCTACCGGGACCTGATCTCCGGGATGCGCAACGGCGTCATCGTCATTCGGCGCGATGGCACGCTGGTGGCCGTCAACGACGCCGCGTACGGCTCCCTGGACATGCTCCCGGGATCTCACGACATTGGCCGCCCGATTGCCGTCGTGCTGGCCGACGTGCCGGAAATGGTGCGCGTGCTCGACGGCGCGTTCGGAGGGGACCCCCTGCCGAACCGGGCCGAGGTCAAGCTGGCCCGGACCGGCCGGTCGATTGGCTTCACGCTGTCGCTTGTCCGCGATGGTCTCGGCGTCGTCTCGGGCGCCGCGCTGTTTTTCCGCGACCTGACGCGGGTCGAACAACTCGAAGAACGGGAGCGGCTGCGCGACCGTCTTGCCGCTCTTGGCGAGATGGCCGCCGCCATCGCCCACGAGGTCAAGAACCCGCTGGCTGGCATCGAGGTCATGGCCGGGCTGCTGAAGCGGCGGCTCAGCGACAGTCCGGAGTCCCAGGCGATGCTTGCCGACATCATCGGCGAGGCCAAGATGGCCAACGCCATCGTGATGGAGGTGCTCGACTTCGTGCGGCCGGTCCGTCTGCAGGTCGAAGACGTCGCCGTGGCCGCGCTGGTGCAGGACTCGCTCCACATGGCCGAGAGCACCGTCGGTCGCGGTCATACCGCGGTGAGCGTGGACGTGCCTGAAGACCTGCCACCCGTGCAGGGCGACGGACATCAGCTGCGACAGGTGTTCACCAACCTGCTGATCAATGCCTTTGAAGCCTTGAACGGCGAGGGACGGCTGATCGTGCAGGCGACGGCCCTGGATCGGCTGCCGTTCCCGGCCACGCCGGACCAGCCGCAGGGACCGGGCGTGGAGATCACCGTGGTCGACGATGGCCCGGGCATTCCGGAGTCGATGCGGGACCGCATCTTCAGTCCCTTTTTCACCACCAAGCCGCGCGGCTCCGGCCTCGGCCTCGCCATCGTCCGCAAAGTGGTCGATGCGCACGAGGGCCGTATCGAGGTGCAGCCCGGCCCCGATGGGTCGGGCACGTGCGTCCGCCTCCTGCTGCCGCTGGCGCCATCGCTCGAACACACGCCGATGCGGCTGCCTGATGAAGGCGCGCCCGGGGGCCCGAGACCCAGGTGATCACTCCTGCCGGAGGCCTCATGGCTGGCGGTCGGTGCGCGCCGCAGGTATCGCCTCCGGCGGCTGCGTCCTTGTCTCGCTCGTATCGCTCCCCCTCGTTTCCTGACGTTCCGACGTCCTGATCTGGATCCACTCATGGGCCGCATCCTCGTTGCCGACGACCACGACTCTCTCCGCCGCGCCCTCGCCCGTGCCCTCAGCGAGGCTGGCCACGAGATCACCGAGGCCAACAACGGCAACGTCGCCATCGAGCGGCTGCACGAAACCAACTTCGACGTCGTGCTGAGCGACTTGAAGATGGGCGGCAGCGACGGCCTCGACGTGCTCCGCACCGCCAAGGCACTGCAGCCGCAGACGGCGGTCATCCTGATGACCGCCTTCGGGTCGGTGCACACCGCCGTCGAAGCGATGAAAATCGGCGCCTTCGACTACGTGCCCAAGCCGTTCGAGATCGAGGAGATGGAGGTCAAGATCGACAAGGCGCTCGAGCACCGGCGTCTGCGCAACGAGGTCGACTACCTGCGTCACGAACAGGGCGGCATCTACCAGTTCGACAACATCATCGGTGCGAGCGGGGCGCTCCAGCGGGTGCTCGACGTGGTCAAGAAGGTGGCCAAGAGCAACACCACGGTGCTGATCAACGGCGAGACCGGTACCGGTAAGGAGCTCATTGCCGGAGCGATTCACCACAACTCGCTGCGGGCGGCCCGCAACTTCGTGAAGGTCAATTGTGCGGCACTGCAGGAGAACCTGCTCGAGTCCGAGCTCTTCGGCCACGAGCGGGGCGCCTTCACCGGCGCCGACAAGCAGCGTATCGGGCGCTTCGAGCAGGCCGACGGCGGCACCCTGTTCCTCGACGAGATCGGCGACATGAGCGCCAACACGCAGGCCAAGATCCTGCGTGTCCTGCAGGAGCACGAGTTCGAGCGTCTTGGTGGCACCCGCACCATCCGCGTCGACGTGCGGCTGATCGCCGCGACCAACCGCAACCTGGCGACGATGGTCGAAACGGGCGGCTTTCGCGAGGACCTGTACTACCGCCTGAACGTGGTGCAGATCGAGATGCCCCCTGTCCGCGACCGCAAGGAAGACATCCCTGCACTCACCAATTTCTTCATCAAGCGCTTCGCCGTCGAACTGAAGAAACGCATCGAGGGCGTGACCCCCGAGGCGCTGAAGTTGCTGATGCGCTACAACTGGCCGGGCAACATCCGGGAACTGGAGAACACCATCGAGCGGGCTGCGCTGTTGAGCGACGAACGCCTGATCGGGGGAGACGACCTGCGCATCGGGGGCACCGGCACCACGTCCGACCCGGACGGCACGCAGACGGTGGTGAAGATTCCGCCGCAGGGCGTGCCGCTCGAGGAGATCGAGCGGCAGGCGGTGGTCGAAGCGCTGAAGATGGCCAACTGGGTGCAGAAAGACGCCGCCGAACTGCTGTCGATCAGCCCCCGCGTCATGAACTACAAGATCAAGACGCTGGGCATCGATTTCCCTCGCAGCCGGCGCCCGGCGATCGGCACACCGATGGTGATGTGAGTCACCGTGTCGCGGTCCCGGGGCCCCTGCCCGTGGCGGGCGGCGCGGCGACCTACTGACGCGCCTTGGGGTGCGCGGCGCGGTACACGTCCAGCAGGTGCTGTACGTTGACCTGCGTGTAGCGCTGGGTGGTCGAGAGCTCGACGTGCCCGAGCAGTTCCTGGATGGCGCGCAGGTCGGCGCCGCGCTCGAGCAGATGCGTGGCAAACGAGTGCCGCAGCGCGTGCGGGCTGATGCCATACCGGGTGGTACACAGGCCGACATGGCGGGCCACCAGGCGATGGACGCTCCGGGGCGTGAGGCGCGTGCCCCGATAATTGACAAACAGCGGGTCCTCGCGCCCGCCACGGCGACCTGAAGGGCGCGACGACGCCTCGGCCGGCTCGACCAGTCCCACCCGGTCCTTCAACCAGGCCAGCACTGCGTCTGCCGCGCGCTGGTGGCACGGCACCAGGCGTTCCTTTCTGCCCTTGCCCATGACCCGGACCATGCGGGTCGACAGGTTGACGTCTTCGACATCGAGCGCCACCAGTTCGGACAGCCGCAGCCCTGAGGCGTAGAACAGCTCGAGGATGGCCCGGTCCCGCCGACCGAGTGGCGTGGCGGTGTCCGGCGTCTCGATGAGCGCGGTGACCTCATCCACCGTCAGCACCTGCGGCACCCGCTGCTCGCGACGCGGGTTGCCCACCAGGGCGGCCGGATCGTCGTCAATCAGCCCTTCCCGGCGAAGATAGCGCGCAAAGCTGCGGATCGCGGAGATGCGGCGGGCAGTCGAGGCACGGCTGTTACCCCGGGCGTGCAGTTGTCCGAGGAACCCACGAATCGCGTCGCCCGAGACGTGCGCGGGGGTGAGCGCGTGGCGCGGCGTGCCGGTCGAGGCGCCTAGGAAGTAGAGAAACTGCACCAGGTCCGCCTCGTAGTTGCGAACGGTGTGCTCGGAGGCGTTGCGGTTGAGCGCGAGGTGATCGTGGAAGGCACGAATGGCGTCGCGCAGCGGCGATGCCGCGTCCAGATCGCGCTCCGGCGGCGACGGGGCGACCCTGCCCGGCCGGCCCCGCGGCGCGCGTGTCACACGGGCGCCCCGGCGGCCAACTGGACCTGCCAGTCGCCAAGCGCCTGCAGCGCCCGCTGCGCCAGCGCGTCCTTGCGCTGCGCCTTCTTGCTCGGCCCGCCGGCCGCACGGCGCGGCCGCACCAGCGGCTCGTCGGCCGGCGGCATGATGCCGAAGGTGATGTTGCTCGGCTGATAGTGCCTGGCGTCGGCGTGCGACACGTAGTACGCCAGCGCGCCGATGGCGGTCTCGCGGGGCGCTTCAGTGGGCTCGACGCCACGCGCCTGCCGGGCGGCGTTGATCCCGGCAAGCAGGCCCGACGCCGCCGACTCCACGTACCCCTCGACACCGGAGATCTGGCCGGCGAAGAAGAGGTCGGCCCGAAAGCGGGTCTGCCAGGTCGGCAGCAGCACCGTCGGCCCGTTGATGTACGTGTTGCGATGGACCATGCCGAAGCGGACGAATTCGGCGGCCTGCAGGCCGGGAATCATCCGCAGCACGCGGGCCTGATCGCCCCATTTGATCTGGGTCTGGAATCCGACCAGGCTGAAGTGATCGGCCGCCAGCGTGTCCTGTCGCAGTTGCACCACCGCGAACGGCGTGCGGCCAGTGCGCGGGTCAGGCAGGCCCACCGGCTTCATCGGGCCGAAGCGCAGCGTCTCGCGGCCGCGATGGGCCATGACTTCGATGGGCAGACAGCCCTCGAAGAACTGTGCGCTGTCGAAGTCGTGCACGGTCGCCGACTCGGCAGCGACGAGCGCATCGTAGAACGCCCGATACTCGTCCTCGTTCATCGGGCAGTTCAGGTAATCCCCTTCCCCATCGTCCACACCGCAGGCAGGGCCTTCACTGGGAGCCGCGGCCGTCGGACCCGGGTCGGCGGCGTCGGCCGTCAACGGCGCACCCGGCTCGGATCCTGGACCCGACTCGGCCTGTCGGCCGCGCAGGCTCCTTCCCCACCGCGAGGCACGGAAGACGATCGCGTGATCGATCGAGTCGGCGAGCACGATGGGGCTGATGGCGTCGTAGAAGGCGAGGTGTTCCGCGCCGACCAGGCGGGCGATGTCCTGCGACAGCGTGTCGGAGGTGAGCGGCCCGGTCGCGACGATGACGGGGCCACCACTCATGCCGGGACCCGGGATCGCCGGGACCTCCCCGCGTACCACGTCGATGAGCGGGTGGGATGATATGGCGGCGGTGACGGCCTCGGCGAAACGTCCGCGGTCCACCGCGAGGGCCGCTCCGGCCGGAACCCGAGTGGCATCAGCGCAGCGCAGGATGAGCGAGCCGAGACGGCGCATCTCTTCTTTGAGGACGCCGACGGCGTTGTCGAGTTTGTCGCCGCGAAAGCTGTTGCTGCAGACCAGTTCCGCCAACTGGTCCCCCTGATGCACGAGGGTGGGCCGCACCGGTCGCATCTCGTGCAGGCGCACCTGCACCCCGCGCGAGGCGACCTGCCAGGCCGCCTCGCAGCCGGCGAGACCGCCGCCGATGATGGTGACCACGGGAGTGCCTGGTGTCACGCTGATCGCTTCGCGGGGCGCTTGCGGGCCGCGGGCGCGGAGCGACCGGTCGCGCGGGCCGGCGCGCGACCCCGGCCCTTCTTGGTCGGCACACCTTCGCGGGCCTTCAGCAGTCCGACCGCCTCCTCGAGCGTGAGCGAGTCGACGACCACGTCCTTGGGCACCGAGGCGTTGGTCGTGCCGTCGGTGACGTAGGGACCGTAGCGACCTTCGAGGACCTCGATCTTGGCCTGCGACGCCGGGTGCAGGCCAACCTCGCGGAGCACCGTCCGCGTGGCGGTGCGCCGCCCACCCTTCTTCTCCTGCTTGAACAGCGCGATGGCCTGCTCCAGCGTCACGGCGAAGACCTCCGGGTCCGCGGCGAGGGACCGGAATTCATCCCCGCGCTTGACGTACGGTCCGAAGCGCCCGAAGTTGGCGATGATGTCCTGGCCGGCTTCGGCGTCGTGTCCGACGTGCCGCGGCAGCGACAGCAGCTCGAGGGCGCGCTCGAGCGTGAGCGCATCGGCATTGTCGTTCTTGGTGAGTGATGCGCGACGCGGCTTTTCCTTGCTGCCCTTCTCGGGGACCTCACCAAGCTGCACATACGGACCGAAGCGACCCGTGAGGACGTACACCGGGAGTGCCGTCTTCGGGTCGGTTCCGAGGCTTTGCGGACCCTGCGTGCGGTCCTTCAGCAGCTTGAGCGCTTGCTCCACGGTGAAGTCAGCCGGCATGACATCATCGGGGATCGAGGCGTTGGCGTCGCCCAGTTGCGCGTAGGCGCCGTAGCGCCCGATGCGGACCACGACCTGCTGCCCGGTCGTCGGGTCGGTGCCGAGTTCGATCACCGGGTACTCGATGCGGTCCTCGTTGGTCACGAGGTGGCGCAGGCCGGCCCAGCCGGCCTGGCCGTTGTAGAACTGTTCGAGGAACTGCGTGCGGTCGAGGTCGCCATTGGAGACCTGGTCCAGGTCTTCCTCGACGCGGCCGGTGAAGCCGAGTTCCACCAGTTGGCCGAAATGGTCCTTGAGCAGGCGGGTGACGGCAAAGGCGGTGTAGCTCGGGATCAGTGCCTTGCCCTGGCGCCAGACATAGCCTCGACGCTCGATCGTCTGGATGATCGACGCGTACGTGGACGGACGGCCGATGCCGTCTTCTTCCAGCCGCTTCACGAGCGACGCGTCGGTGTACCGGGGCGGCGGCAGCGTCTCGTGCGCCTTCGGCTCGAGACCGCCGAGCGTCAGCGGACCTTCGCCTGGCGCCGTCACGCGATCACCGACGGCAAGCGTTGGCAGCAGGACCTCCTGGTCGCCGAGTTCGCTCGCCGGGTCGTCACTGCCCTCGACGTAGGCCCGCAGATAGCCGGCAAACTGGATCGCCTTGCCGCTGGCCGTGAACACGTGGGCGCGGCCATCCTCGCCGGTGGCGCTGATCTCCAGGGTGGTCCGCAGCAGACGCGCATCCGCCATCTGGGACGCCACGGTGCGCTTCCAGATCAACTCGTAGAGACGGGCTTCGTCTGGCGGCAGCGACAGCGACTGTGGGCGCTGGCCGAAATCGGTGGGCCGGATGGCCTCGTGGGCCTCCTGCGCGTTCTTGACCTTGGTCTGGTACTGCCTCGCGCCGCCGTAGAAGGCGTCGCCGTACATGTCCTTGATCGCCTGGGCCGATTCGCGTAACGCCCGATCGCTCAGCGTGGTGGAGTCGGTACGGTGATAGGAGATGACGCCGTCCTGGAACAGCCGCTGCGCCGCGCTCATCGTGCGGTCGGCCGAGAACCCGAGCTTGCGATTGGCTTCCTGTTGCAGCGTCGAGGTGGTGAACGGCGCCGAGGGCCGCTGCGCCGTCGGCTTCTCCTCGACGGCCGTCACCGCCCAGGGCAACCGGCCAGCGAGGGTGTCACGCATCGACTTGGCCGACGCCTGGTCGAGCAGGCGCACGTTGCGGCCGACGAGGTTGCCGGTGGTGGCGTCGAAGTCCTTGCCGGTGGCCAGCCGCTCGTCGCCGACCCGGACCAGGGTCGCGGTGAACTGCGTCTCGCCCGCGCGAATCCTCGCGTCGAGGTCCCAGTAGCTGCTGCGGTGGAAGGCGCGCCGTTCTTCCTCACGTTCGACGATCAGCCGCACGGCGACGCTCTGGACACGACCGGCGCTCAGGCCTGTCTGTACCTTCTTCCAGAGTACCGGCGACAACATGTAGCCATACAGGCGGTCGAGGATGCGCCGGCTCTCCTGAGCGTCGACCAGCTTCAGGTCGATGTCGCGGGCCTGGTCGATGGCTTCGCGCACGGCTTCCTCGGTGATCTCGTGGAAGACGATGCGCTTGACCGAGCCCTTGGGCTTGAGGACCTCGCGCAGGTGCCAGCTGATCGACTCACCCTCGCGGTCCGGGTCGGTGGCCAGCAGGACTTCGGACGCGTCCTTGACAGCGGCCTTCAACTCCCGGATTCGCGACTTCCGATCCGAGGACACGACGTAGTACGGCTTGAAGCCGTTGTCCACATCGACGCCCATCCGCCCCCACGGTTCCTTCTTGATCGCCTCGGGCACCTCGCTGGCGTTCTCGGGCAGATCGCGCACGTGTCCCACGCTCGCCTCGACCCGGAACTGGTTGCCTAGGAACCGGGCCAGAGTCTTGGCCTTGGCGGGTGATTCGACGATGACGAGGGGCTTTGACATTGGGTGCGAACTTTACGTTACCACTTCCGTTGCACGGTCGAGAATCGGCCGGCGCCGTCGCGCCGGACCCGTCCCGACAGCTCCAGATCGAGCAACTCGCCCAGCAAATCCGCGCATTCTCGCCCTGTCTGGTGCACCAGATGGTCCAGGCTGACGCCATCCTCGAGGGCCAGGAGCGCCACCAGTGCGCTTTCGGGTCCCACGGCCGCACTGCCTGGAGTTGCCGCCCCGCCGTGTGCCGCCACGGGCGTCCAGCCGAGCTCATCGAGCACGTCGGCGGCGTGTTCGACGAGCCGGGCGCCGTCCCTGAGCAGCGCGTGACTGCCGGCGTAGGCGCCGCCGCGGACGTCACCTGGCACGGCCATCACGTCGCGGCCCTGCTCGAGGGCCATGCGCGCCGTGATCAGCGACCCGCTCCGTTGCGCCGCCTGCACGACGACCACGGCGCGGCAGATGCCGCTCAAGGTGCGGTTGCGGAGGGGGAAATGGTGCGCAAGGGGCGGCGCGCCGGGAGGAAATTCGCTGACCAGGACGCCGGACGCGGCCAGCGCCCGGCCGAGCGGGCCATGGTCGCTCGGGTACGGCTGGTCGAGCCCGCACCCGAGGACCGCCAGGGAGCGGCCGGTCGAGAGCGCACCGCGATGGGCTGCCGCGTCAACACCTCGGGCAAAACCGCTGGCCACGACGACACCAGCCGAGGCGAGGTCGGCGCCGAGTTGGTAGGCGACCTCGCGCGCGGCGGCTGTGGACTGCCGCGAACCAATCACGGCAACGGCGGGCGCGGCCAGGACGTTGGCCTCGCCCCGCACCCACAGCAGCAACGGCGGATCGACGATGGTGGCAAGCAGCGCTGGGTAGTCGGGATGGGCCGGCCAGCAGACGACGTAGGCCAGCCGGGAGGCGTGCTCCAGTGCCCGTCCGGCCTGGTCGCGCCAGTGGCCGCGCGCGCTCGGCCCGTGCAGCCCGAGCGCCTCGAGGCCCTGGTCCAGCGGTAGGTCCGGCCACGTTGCGCACGCCGCCTTGAGGGTGGCGGCGGCGCGCGCGGGCTGCCCGCCAGCTGCCAGGGCCAGGGCGACGGCATCGAGGCGGGCCGCGTCGGTCATCGGCCGCTGCGTGTGCAAGTCGGCCGCCAGTGGCAACTGAAACGCCCGTTGAAGCGTCCATTACCGTGGGGGTCGGCGCTGGCAGAAACGGCCACGAAAGGCCTCCAGGCAGAGGTGTATAGTGGCAAACACTCCCATGATCACGACCCGTTCCTTGATGCTCGCGCTGACGCTGGTTGTCAGCGCGTCTGCGGTGGCGACGGCACAGGATGCGCGCAAGCAGGCGCGACCGCAGGTCGAGTTCGGCATCACGGTCGCCCAGCGCGGTCTGTGGCAGGAGGCGGTATTTCGCTGGGAGCGCGCCGCCGAGATCGATCCCACCTATGCCGCCGCCTTTAACAACCTCGGCATTGCCTACGAGCAGCTCGGCAAGTTCGAGCAGGCCGGCAAGGCCTACGAGAAGGCGCTGGAGCTCGAGCCGCAGAATCTGTCCATCCAGCAGAATTTCGATCTGTTCAAGGAAATCAATGACCGCGCCAAACGGAACACGAGCTCTTCGGGGAGTTAGCCTCGCGCTCGCCGGCGCGACGCTGGCAGCGGCCGCGGCCTGCACCTCGATCTATGAGGTGCCGATCGACACGCCCATCCAGGCCAAGCTCGACGTCACCCCGTTTTCGCGGGTTCACGTGGTCGGCTTCATTTCGGGCGGTGCCGAGGACGTGGACGCGAACATGGAGACGGTGCGGCTGCTTCGCAGCCAGCTCCGCACAAAAAGCCGCCTGCGCGTCATCGAGGCCGACCCGCTGCCGCTGCAGCAAGTGGCGCGCGACCAGGCGAAGGGCCCAGCCACTCCGGGCCGCGACGCCGCCCCGGCGCAGGCGGACGTGCCCGCAGGGATGGCGTTCCCCGAGAAAATCCTGGACGAAAAGGACCTCGAGGCCTATGAGCCCCTGTTTGCCAACGCCGCCTACTGGAAGAAGATCGGCGAGGAGTTTCAACAGCCGCTGATTGTCACCGGTACGGTCATCTTCCGGCCGCACCAGGCCTCCGGGATCGTCACGCAGGAGCGCGAGGTGTACGACAACTTCGGGCGCCGGACGGTCGTCCCGATGCGTGTGTACATGGAGCGCAAGGGCTACATCCTGCGTCCCAAGCTGGTCTTCATCGACGGCCGGACCGGCGCGGTGCTCTACCAGGAGAGCTATCGCGAGGAACGGCTGTACCCGACTCAGCAGAACGTCCCGGCCCTGTCGTCGTTCTTCGAGCAGATGGACGCGGTGCTGCCCTCGTTCCTGAACACACTGAGCACGACCCGCGTCCGCGGCTCGCGCACCATGCTCAAGTAGACCCGACCCCCAGTCGGAAGCTGGGTCGGTGGCCGGCAGCAGTTTCAGCGTTCTCAGCAGCAAGCGCCCTGTGCTATGCTCGCTGTCTTTGCCGGGTCCGCGCCGCGGTCCCATGTAGTGCAGCGTGCAGGAGCAACGACCGTGTTTGCCATCATTCAAAGCGGCGGCCGCCAGGTGAAAGTCACCCCGGGCGAGATCGTCACCGTCGACCGCGTCCACGTCGAACAGGGCCAAGAAGTCACCGTCGAGCAGGTGCTGCTCGTGGGGACCGATGGGGGCGAAGTGCTCGTCGGCGCGCCTTTCGTGACCGGTGCCCGCGTCATCGGCACCATCGCGGGCGAGTCGCGCGGGCCGAAGATTCGCGTCTTCAAGAAAAAGCGCCGTAAAGGCATGCGCCGGACCAAGGGTCATCGCGCCACCTACACGCGCATCCAGGTCAAGGACATCCTGGTCTGATCCAGGCCAGGGCGCGTGCGTCTCGGACGCGCCCCTTCCGCGCCAGCCTGCAGAGCGCTGGCGCTGGGAACGTAAGTCATGGCTACAAAAAAAGGTCAGGGCAGTTCGCGCAATGGGCGCGACAGCAACGCGCAGCGGTTAGGCGTCAAGAAGCACGACGGCAACATCGTGACGGGCGGGTCGATTCTCGTTCGCCAGCGCGGCCGCCGGTTCAATGCAGGCATCAACGTCGGGCTCGGCAAGGACGACACGCTGTTTGCGAAGGTCGATGGGATGGTCAAGTTCGAGGACCACGGCGACCGCGGCCGTTTCATCAGCATCCACCCGGTCGCCGCAGAATAGCTCCCCTCGGGATCGCTCCCGGACCCGCGCATGTTTGTTGACGAAGTCGACATCGACATCAGCGCCGGACACGGTGGTCGGGGCGCGATCAGCTTCCGTCGCGAGAAGTTCATCCCGCGCGGCGGGCCCGATGGCGGCGACGGCGGTGCTGGCGGCTCGGTGTACCTGCTCTCCAGCCCGCACCACAACACCCTCGTTCAATACCGGTTCCACCCCGACTTTGCCGCACCGAGTGGCAACAGCGGGGAGGGATCCCTGCGCACTGGCAAATCGGGCAAGGACATCCAGCTGCCTGTGCCACCCGGCACGGTGGCCTACCGCATCGACGAATTCGGCCACGCTCACCAGTTTGCAGACCTGGTAGCCATCGGCGATCGGGTGCTGGCCGCCAAGGGCGGCCGCGGCGGGCGCGGCAACGCCCGCTTCACGTCGTCCACCAATCGCACCCCGCGGCGGGCGGATACGGGCGACCCCGGCGAAGCCTTCAAGCTGCGTCTCCGGATGAAGCTGCTCGCCGACGTCGGCATCGTCGGATACCCCAACGTCGGCAAGTCGACGCTCATCGCACGCGTCTCAGCGGCCAAGCCGAAGATCGCCGACTACCCGTTCACGACCCTGGTCCCCAACCTCGGGGTCGTCGCGCTCAGTGACGACCGCAGCTTCGTGATGGCCGACGTCCCTGGTCTGATCGAGGGCGCGCATGAAGGCAGGGGCCTCGGCCACCGCTTCCTGGGCCATGTCGAGCGCACCAAGGTGCTGCTCCATATCGTCGACATCAGCGAGGCCTCGGGTCGCGATCCCGTGGAGGAGCTCGAGGTCATCAGGCGCGAACTCGACCGATACGTGCCCAACGCCGACACGCTCGACCCGGACGCGCTGCCCCTGGCCGCGCGACCGCAGGTGGTGGCGGCCAACCGCATCGACATCCTCGGGCAGCCGGAGCGCCTCGAGGCGCTGCGCGAGCACGTGGCATCACTCGGGCTGACCTTTCACGCCATTTCCGCCGTGACCGGCGAAGGCGTGCCTGCCCTGCTCGAAACGCTGTGGCCCTACGTGGCGCACGTGAGTGCCGAACGGGCATTGGAACGCAGCCGCGAGATGGCGCGACGAACGCCCAACCTGCCAGATGAGCACGTCGAGGCGGCGCCGGACGCCGACCCGGACGCGGAGCCTGTCGAGCCAGTTGACCCCGACGCATGACCCAGGTGCCCTTGCGCCTCGGGGTGCTCGGTGGCACCCTCGACCCGGTGCATGCTGGTCACCTGGCCGCCGCTCATGCCGCGGCCCGGGTCCTCTCGCTCGACACCGTGTGGCTGATGCCCTCGCACGTGCCGGCGCACAAGGCGGCGCCCCATGCCTCGGCGTGGCACCGCTTCGCGATGACGGCACTGGCCGCCTCGGAGGACGACCTTTTGGTCGCCAGCGACCTCGAACTGGCGCGGCCCGGCCCGACCTACACCTGGGACACGTTGCACGCGCTCGCTGACGAAGGCTTTGCGCCATCGCAGATTTTCTTCATCACCGGGTCTGACGCGTTTGCAGGAATCGAGACGTGGCACCGCTTCCCCGAGGTGCTCGACGCGGGCAACTTCGCCGTCGTCACGCGCGCCGGGCGGGGGCTGCCCGCCGACGTGCGGACGCATCCCGCGATCGCGGCGAGGCTCGTGCCGGCTGCCGACGGCGCGTCCGGACCCGCCGAACTTCTGGCGGATCGCACTGGAATCTGGCTTGTCGAGGCGGAGACGCCCGACGTGTCGTCCAGGGTGATTCGTGAGCGTATTCTTGCTGGGGAGGAGGTGGGCGCGGACGTGCCCGCCTCCGTGGCCGCGCATATCCGCCGGCACGGCCTGTACACCCACTCACCGGCGGCGAGATGCTTGCATGGCGAAGACTGACGCGCAGCGGGCCGAACACGAGCCCGCCCCTGTTCCCGATGATGTTCGAGCCGTGGTCGATGCGGCCGTGGACCGCAAGTCCACGCGAGTCACCCTGATGGACCTGCGAAGCGTCGGGGCATTCACCGACTTCTTCGTGATCTGTACCGGCACCAACAGCCGACAGGTCCAGGCCATCGCCGACGCCGTCGAGGAGAAGCTCAAGGGCCAGGGGCTCCGCCCGGCGCATGTCGAGGGCTACGACCGTGGCGAGTGGATCCTGCTCGATTACTTCGACTTCATCGTCCACGTGTTCATGCCGGACACGCGCGAGTTCTACTCGCTCGACCGACTCTGGGGCACTGCCGCCCGCACCGAGATGGCTGCCGAGGTTCTCTGAACCTCCCGGCCCATCGCTGCTCGATACGACCGTCGCGTTCCTGATCGCGGCGCGCTGCGTTGCCTGCCAGCAGGTGCTGCCCTGTCCGACGCGTGGGCCCGTCTGCCAGGGGTGCTGGGACGCGGTGCCCTGGTACACCGGTACGCTTTGTGGCACCTGCGGGGTCGAATCCTTGCCGGGACTCGTCTGCCACTGCGACGCACGACCGCCCCACCTCTCCGCCATCGTCTGCGCAGCACGCTACGACGGGCCGATGCGCGCCATCGTGCAGGCGTTCAAGTACGGCGGGCATCAGACCCTCGGTGGTGCGCTGGCTGCGCGCCTGAGCGACCACCCTCATCTCCGACTGGCGGATGTGGACATCGTGGTGCCCGTCCCACTGCATCCCTGGCGGCGACTGACGCGAGGTTTCAACCAGGCCGAGCGCCTCGCGCGTTCGCTCGGGCTTCCGGTCCTGCAGGCGCTGTCACGACAGCACTGGACCGCGTCGCAAGCCGGCCTTCCGGCCGCCTTGCGCCGTGGCAACGTGCGCGCCGCCTTTGCCATCGCCGCGGGTCTCACCGCCAGCCGGGCGTCGCTGCATGACCGGCTCGCCGGTGCGCGGGTGTTGCTCGTGGATGACGTGGTGACCACCGGCGCTACCCTGTCGGCATGTGCGCAGGCGCTGCGCGTCGCCGGCGTGCGGGATGTCCGTGCCGCGACGATCGCCCGCACGCCCAGGTAGCGCGCACCTCACCTGCCCAGGGCCAGCACATCGACGGTGACGTCGTCGCGGTGGCGCGCAGCGTCCACCACATGCCATCCAGACGTCAGCGAGGCCTGCCGCAGGTAGCTGGCGCGCACCCGCGCCAGCAGCGCCAGGTCCTGCTCGAACGCGTCGCGCTGCTGCTGCTTGCGTTGCGCCGCGACCGCCGGGGCGATGTCGAGCAGCACCGTCATGTCAGCGGGCGGGAGACCCCGCTGGATGACGGCGAGCCATTCCGGATCCAGCCCCTGCGCCTCCCCATACGCAATCGACGAGGCCAGGTAGCGGTCGCATACGACCCACGCACCAGCGGCCAGCGCCGCCTCGATCGCGGGACGATGCTCGCAGCGGTTGGCGACGTACAGCAGTTGCAGGCAATCGGGGGGGAAGGCCCGTCCCCCGCCGAGGGCGGCGCCGATCTCGCGGCCGATTGGCGTCGCGTAGTCGGGGAAGTCGAAGCTCACCACCCGCAGGCCGCTGGATTGCAGCGCCTCGCGCAGCCGCAGCGCCTGGGTCTGCTTGCCGCTCTGGTCGAGTCCCTCAAAGGCGATGAGCCTGCCGCGAGTCATGCCTGTTCGAGCGCGAGCATGTCGTCAAGCGTCTGGCGGCGACGGATGACACGCCAGCGGCCATCGGCCTCGACGAGCACTTCGGGAGGCAGGGGGCGGCGGTTGTACGAGTTGGACATCACGGCCCCGTAGGCGCCGGCGTCCATGATCGCCATCAGGTCGCCGACCTGCGGCTCCGGCAACTCGCGAACCCGTCCGAACGTGTCGCTGCTCTCGCAGACAGGCCCGACCACGTCACACGGGACCACATCGCGATCGCTGGCGTGCACCGGCTCGATGCGGTGGAAGGCGCCGTACAGGGCCGGGCGCATCAGCTCGGTCATGCCGGCGTCGAGCACCACGAAGCGTCCCCCGCCGGCGTGTGGCTTGACGTCGATGACGCGAGCGAGCAGGACGCCGGCCGGGCCGACCAGCGTACGGCCGGGTTCGACGATCAACGCCAGTCCCGTGGGCCGGGCGACGTCGACCAGCGCCTGGGCGAAGGCGTCGTAGGTCGGCACGTCGCCGCCATGCTCGTAGACGATGCCGAGGCCGCCGCCGAGATCGAGGTGCGACAGCGCAAAGCCCTCGCTGCGCAGCGCCACCGCCAGGTCGGCCACCTTGCGCGCCGCGGCGCAGAGGGGACCAAGCGACGTGATCTGCGACCCGACGTGCACGTGCAGGCCGATGATCTCGAGGCCGGGCGCGTGCCGACGAGCCCGCAGCATCTCTGCGGCGTCGGCCAGCGGCACGCCGAATTTGCTGCTCTTGAGCCCGGTACTGATGTGGGGGTGACTTTGCGCATCGACATCCGGGTTGACCCGTAACGCCACACGAACGCGTCTGCCCTGCGCCTGGGCCAGCGCGTCGAGGCGGTCCAGTTCGCCCGCCGATTCGGCGTTGATCGTCTTGAGGTCGAGGGCGACGGCCCGTTCCAGTTCCTGCGGCGACTTGCCCACGCCGGTGAAGACGATCTGCCCGGGCTGGAACCCGGCGCGCAGCGCCAGCTCGATCTCGCCGATCGAGTTGGCGTCCGCACCGGCGCCGCCGTCCCTGATCAGCCGCGCGATGGCGAGCGACGAGTTGGCCTTGAGGGCGTAGTGCACGGCATGGGGCCAGTGGCAGGCGGCCAGCGCCTGCTGCAGCGCCTCCAGGCGACGCGCCACCACCGGGGCGCTGTACACGTAACATGGCGTGCCCTCGGCCGCTGCGATGGGCTCGAGCGGGACCTGATCGAGGGCGAAGACGGGAGCCTGCGTGGTGTCGAGTGCCGCCACCCGAGGATCATACGCTGGAGGTGGACTCCCCTGATATCATGCGACCCGCCCCTCATCCATGACGCTCGACCCCACCCAACCCCCCTCGGAGATCGATGCCCTCATCGAGGACTGCCTGGCCGGGGACCAGGATGCCTGGGCCCGCATCGTCGGCAAGCACTGGCGCAAGGTCTTCAACGTCGCCTACAAGTTCACGGGCAAGCATGACGAAGCCGAGGATCTGACGCAGGACATCTTCGTCAAGATCTTCAAGTCGCTGCACACGTTCGACCGGCGCGCCAACTTCCAGACCTGGCTCATCAGCATCAGCCGCAACCTGTGCATCGACCACTACCGGAGTGTGCGCAAGGAACGCGAGACGATCTCGCGGGATATCGATTCACGGGAGATGGGCACGGCGACCAGGGCTGAACCGGGTCCGCTTGCCGGCATCGAGCGTGAGGACCAGCGTGCATTGCTGCGCCTGGGGCTGAACCAGCTCGCGCCCACGCTGCGGTCGGCGGTGCTGCTGCGCGACATCAAGGAACTGTCCTACCAGGAAATCGCCGTGATGCTCGATCTGCCCGAAGGTACGGTCAAATCGCGCATCAACCGGGGACGCACGGAACTTGCCCGGCAGATCCGCCGTCTGCAGGATTCGGGCCTCTCCACGCCGCGTCGCGCCACGGCCGCGCGCCGCGAGTAGCGCGGGAACGGAGTCAGAGCAGAGATGAACCTCACGACCGAGCAGCACGAGGACGTGGCCGTCGTCCGGGTCCAGGAGGCCCGGATGCTGTACCCGATCCTCGCGGACTTCGCGAGCACCGTGAACGAGCTCGTGCAGCAGGGCCAGCGGAAGGTGCTGATCGACCTGACACCAGTCACCTACCTGGACAGCGCGACCATCGGCTGCCTGATGGACCTGTACCGGCAGATCACTGGCGCTGGTGGTCAGGTGAAGCTCTCTGGCGTGCAGAAGCGCGTCGAGACGATGCTGACGATGACCGGCACGCAGAACTTCATCGAGGTGCACCCCGACGCCGCGAGTGCGTTGGCGAGTTTCGGAGCCTGAACCCATGCGCGCCATCAAGACCAGCCACGGCGTCGACATCCCGCTCGATGGCGACCTGCTCGCTGTGGTCGAGACCCTCTTCCAGGAAGTGACGGTGCGCCACGAACTGGGGCGTACGTTCGAGGACATGATGCGCGAGATCCAGCACCTGGTCGATCAGCTGTCGGCCGAGGAACTGCGCGCCTATTTCATCGAGAGCCTGTTCCTCAACACGGTGACCTACGAGAACGAACGGCTCGGGGCGCTCCTGAACAAGTTACCCGCCGAGGAATAGAGGATGTCCGAGAACCACCTCGCCACCCGCTTCACCTGTTCCTGGCCCTGGAACACTGCCGTCCTGCTGTGCGACGGACGCGTCGTCTGCGGCTGCGCCGACCCCTACGGCAAGCGGGTCCTCGGTGATGCCCGCGTCGGCACCATCGGCGATGTCTGGAACGGCCCGACCGCCACGCAGCTGCGCCAGGACCTCAATGGCGGCGGATCGAGCTTCTGCGGCGACTGCCCGCTCAAACTGCCACTCGACGCGGACCAACCCGCGCCGCAGCGGTCGCTCGTGGTGTCGCCACTGCCGTCGCGGATGTACGTCGAATGCACCGCCGCGTGCAACGTCTCCTGCCTGGACTCCTGCTGCGCACCAGAGACCGGGATCACCAAGACGCGGCAGGCCGGCATGCTCGACGTCGAGCTCTTTCAGCGAGTGCTGGCCGAAGTGGGCCCGACCCTGGAGCGCATCGATTTCTTCAACTACGGCGAGGCCTTCCTGCACAAGCGTGCCGTCGAGATGTGCGAGCTGGTCAAGCGCGATTACCCGCACATCTACCTGTACACGTCGACCAATGGCGGTGCCCTGAACGAGGACTCCGCGCGGCGATTGGCGCGATCGGGTATCGACGAAGTGACCTTCTCGGTGGACGGCGCCTCGCAGGACGTCTACGCCACGTATCGGCAGCGCGGCCGGTTCGACCACGTGATGAAGAACCTGCGCGCCGTGATCGACGAGAAGCGCGCCCTCGGCCGTGACGTGCCGTTCGTGAACTGGCGGTACATCCTGTTCAGGTGGAACGACAATGACGCCGAGATGCAGCGCGCCCGCTCGCTGGCAGCAGACATGGGTGTGGATCGCCTCTGCTGGGAGATTACCGACCACCCGGAGCACGCGTTCTCGCGGCGATTCGCGCCGGGTACGGCTGACTGGGAGCGGATCCGGCACGAGGTCTGGGACGACAATCATCTCGGCAGCGCGATTCCGGGGACCACGCCGCGCGCGCGAATCGAGGTCCGCGCGCCGTCGCGTGAGACGACGCTGACGCATCGGGCCGGCACCCCGCTGGCGCTCGACCTGCGGGTCCGCAACCTGAGCCAGCGCGCCTTCCCGCACACGGCCACCTACGGGCGACGACTCGTGCGGGTCGGCGCGCAATTGCTGGACGCCGATCGGAGCGTCCAGGATCGCGACTTCGCGCGGGCGTCGCTGCCGCGCACCGTGAGCGCCGGCGGCTGGCAGGATCTCCGCATGGAGATCCCGCCGCTGGCACCGGGGCTGTACCACCTCAAGCTGGATCTGGTGAGCGAAGGCATCGACTGGTTCGAGTCCTGCGGCTCGGAGATCACCCTGCGCGAACTGCGCGTCGTGGGGTAAGGGCCTCGGGGAGGCGCGGGGTAGGGGCGCCTCGGGGAGGCGCCCCTACCTCCTATCTGCCCGTCAGTTGCTGAAGTGCGTCGCCAGGTTGCGCGCCACGAGGGCGTCGGCCCTGGCCATCGCCCTGGCCTTCTGCAGGTGCGCCGCATGCTGCGCCCGCGTGTTGGGCGATTCGGTGATCAGCGCCGCCGCAAACTGCAGCCCCGCGTCATCAGGCATGAGCGCCAGCGCCGCCTTGACCAGCACATAGCCGTCGACGCTGCTGACCGTGGCCATCGCGGCCACGCCTCGCTGCCCGAGCTGGCGATAGGTTTCGACCAGGTAGCCGTAGTCAAACGATGCCAGGCCCTCGGCCGGCGTCCGCGGCGCCGCGGTCACCCGATCCTCGAGCGCCGCGAGGAGGCGCGTCGCGAGAGTCGTGTCGTCGGCAGAGTAGGCCGAAGCCCGGCGCAGCGTCTCCATCCGGACGACGACCGGCGTCATCGGAGTCAGCAGCCCCAGCGTGTCGGCCACCAGCTTCGAGCGATCGTAGGACGGCACGGTCGCCTGCCAGTCACGTAATCCCTGACTGGTGTTGCCAAACGGCAGCGACCGGGCCGTGCCGATGTCAAAGGGATGGCAGATGAGCGGCGGGCCCGCGATTGCGGGTTTGGCCGCGGTGATCAACAGCGCCAACGAGCCCAGGACATGGGCGACGGACGTCAATCTCGACATGTGAACCTCCTGCACGCAATGGGTGACCGATGCTGGGAGGACGAGACCGGGAGGCGACCGTTAACGCGACGGGTTCCACTTCTGGCGCCAGGTCCGCCACCAGTCCGCGGTGCCGAGACCGAGAGCAGACCACCAGGTGTCCAGCATGGCGCGGTCGCCAGCGAGGATGCCCGCACGGGTGACGCCCGGCGGCATCGGCACCAGCGTCGACAGCCGATCGACCACGAGCGGGCGGAGTGTCACATCGACGCGGACGACGAGGTGCCAGAGCGTCAACGCGTCCTGGCGACGCGCCTCACGTAAGACGATGTCGAGGGCGTCTGCCTGCGAGCCGGACGTACCCGCTTGGTCGAGCACGTCGACGGCGGCCCGCAGCGCTGGCGTGGCGTCGGCGTAGGTCGGGGTGCCGGGTCCCCGGCCGGGGTACGTGCGGCCGGTGGCGCCGGCGGGGATGAACGCCTCACGCCCCTCGTGCTCGAAGCCCACCCACCCGCCCTCCACGGTAATCAGGCCGACGCCGTGTTGGTCGACGGTCAGCGTGTATGCGCAGCCGAGATCGATCGCCGTCGCCGAGGGCGTGTCGAGGACGAACTGCCCGGGCGGCGCCCAGATCTGGGCCGAGATCGTGCCGCGCTCCAATTCGGCGCGATGGTCTCCGGGGGAAGCCGTGACCAGGCGCAGACGCGACCCGGGCGCCACTTCGAGGCGGCCAATCCGGCCCACGAACATCACCGCTGTCGACGCGGCGTCGGTCTCCAGCCAGCGGCCGGGCACGACCCGGGAATATCGCGTCAGTGGCGCAGCAGCCATCGTCGGGGCGCCCTCCACCCTCGCCACCCGCCACGGATCTCCGGGTGTGTCCGCTCGCGGGCCCAGCCAGGCCGCCCCCACCGACAGCAGCAGCAGCGCAGCGGCGGCCAGCCACGTCACCCCTGGGACGTGCGCCTCGGCGGCCGGGCGCACCGCGGGCAGCGCCAGTGGTGGCCACTGCTCTGCCGGTGCGGCGGCAAAACGCCCCAGCAACGCTTCCAGACGCGCCACGTCCTCGGCGGGGGTGCCAATCCGTCTCCAGAGATACTCGTCGTCCATCTCGTCCATCTCGTCCATGTCGTCCATCACCGCGTCCTCGCCGCAGGGCTGGTGAGCACCTGCCGTAGCAGCTTCATGCCGCGGCAGAGGTTGACGCGCACCGAGTCGGGGCCGAGTCCGGTCCGGCTGGCAATCTCCGGTCCCGTCAGGCCCTCCACCAGGCGAAGCGTCAGGGTGTCCCGGTAGGCCGCTGGCAGCTCCCGGATGGCAGCGAGGGCACGTTGCGCCTCGAGCCGGTGCAGTGCGTCGGCGTCGCTCTGTGGCTCAGGACTGGCCTCCAGTGACTGCTGGGGCCGCTGCCGACGTCCGTGGTCGATGCGCAGGTGCCGTGCGATGGTGACCACCCACCCGCCGAATGCCGCCGGGTCGCGCAAGGTGGCCAGCTGCCGCCAGGCCGTGAGGAAGACCTCCTGCACCAGGTCCTCGACGTCTTCGCGTGTCGCCCGCCCGATGAGCACGCCATGGACGATGCGCGCATGGCGACGGTAGAGGAGGTCGAACGACACGGGATCGCCGGTCTGGGCCGCCCTGACAAGCAGCACGTCGTCCTGTGGCGTCCACGGCACCTGGCGTGTCGCCTCGCGAGTGGGGGCCTGGAAAGACACGTGCTGCAGGAGAGGACGGACGAGAAGCGGGGACGTTAACAGCCAGCGCCGAACGCCGGAGGGCCGAAACGAAAAGGCGGCTCCGCGGAGCCGCCTTTCTCGCCCTGACGGCAGCTGCCGTCCGATCTGGCTGGTCTAGCTGGCGACCGTGACGGGCACGCCGACCATGTCGGTGGCCGACTGCGGGGCCTCGACATAGGTCCAGGCGTCACGCTGCTCGAGCAACGCCGTGCCGAGCGCGGTGTGCAGCGCATGTCCGCCGCGGTGCGCCACCACATGACCGATGATCGGCGAGCCCACCAGGGCGAGGTCGCCGATGGTGTCGAGGATCTTGTGTCGGACGAACTCGTCTTCGAAGCGCAGGGTGTTGTTGAGCACACCGGTCTCGCCGAGTACGACGGCGTTGTCGAGCGAGCCCCCGAGTGTCAGGCCCTGCTGCCGCAGCATCTCCAGGTCCTTCAGGAACCCGAACGTCCGGGCGGGCGCGAGTTCCTCGGCAAAGGTGTCGGGCGTGATCACCACCGACCGGCTCTGGTGGCGAAGCAGCGGGTGGTCGAAGCTGATGGTGTAGCTGATACGGAAATCGTCGGCCGGGTAGATGGCGATGTGCTTGTCACCACGCGACAGGCTGACCGGACGCAACACCTTCAGGAAGCGGCGACGGGCGCTCAGCTTCTTGATGCCGGCCTCCTGGAGCAGGTACACGAACGGCGCCGCGCTGCCGTCCATGATCGGCACTTCAGGGGTGGTGAGCTCGATCGCGACGTTGTCGACGCCCTGGCTGACGAGTGCGGCGAGCAGGTGCTCGACGGTTTCGACGCTGGCGCCGGCAAACGAGAGGCCGGTGGCGTAGTTGAGGCTGGCGACGTGCTCGACGCGGGCGGGAATCTCGAGACCGCCGAGGTCAGCGCGGCGGAAGCGGATGCCGTAGTCGGCGGGAGCGGGACGAAGCGTCATGGTGACGCGCTGGCCTGAGTGCAGGCCAATCCCGGCGCAGGTGATGGAACGACGAAGAGTCCGCTGCGATGTCATTCAGCTCTCAGATCCAAGGGCACCGACTGATGCCGGCCACCTAGAAGCAAGACTGATACCGCCCCGACGCAATTCGCCACATTTCTCTGAAACCATTGATTCACTTGTACTTATGGACTCCCGAACGACCCAGCGTCGAGTTCGGTCGGAGGTCACTGTTGCGCTCGTGACACGCTCAAGGGTGCGAGACTGTGGCTATGCAACCACACTGACGTCTCGGCTCCTCCTGCCCCGTGCTGTAGGGGCGAGCGCTGATTCGGCCAGAAAGGCCCCGGTATGGGACCCCTTGACCCGTGCCACCTGCTCCGGGGTGCCTTGAGCCACGACGCGGCCACCGCCGCGGCCGCCCTCCGGCCCCAAGTCGATGACGTGGTCGGCCGAGCGAACCACATCGAGGTTGTGTTCGATGACGACGATGGTGTTGCCCTGCTCGACGAGCTGGTGCAGCACATCGAGCAGACGAGCCACGTCCTCGAAGTGCAGACCGGTGGTCGGCTCGTCAAGAATGTACAGCGTCCGGCCCGTCCCACGTCGTGACAGTTCCTTGGCCAGCTTGACTCGCTGCGCCTCGCCGCCACTGAGCGTGGTGGCCGACTGGCCGAGCGTCAGGTAGCCGAGGCCCACCAGCTGCAGCGTCCGCAGCTTGTTGGCAATCGAGGGAAAGCTCTCGAGCAGCGGGTGCGCCTGGTCCACCGTGAGTTCGAGCAGGTCGGCGATCGACTTGCCGCGATAGCGCACTTCCAGGGTCTCGCGGTTGTAGCGACGCCCCTTGCATTGCTCGCACGTCACGTAGACGTCGGGCAGGAAGTGCATCTCGATGGCCATCACGCCGTCGCCCTGGCAGCCCTCGCACCGGCCGCCCTTGACGTTGAAGGAGAACCGGCCGGGCTTGTAGCCGCGCTGTCGCGACTCGGGCAGCATCGCAAACAGATCACGGATGAACGTGAACAGGCCGATGTAGGTGGCCGGGTTGCTGCGCGGCGTGCGGCCGATCGGCGACTGGTCGATCTGGATGACCTTGTCGATGTGCTGCAGGCCGTCGATGCGGTCATGTGCGCCGGGCTGGTCGGTGGCGCGGTACAGCTCCTTGGCGAGGCGTTTGTACAGGATGTCGTTGACCAGTGTGCTCTTGCCAGATCCGCTGACGCCGGTGATCGCGATGAACAACCCGAGCGGGAAGCTGACGTCGAGATTCTGCAGGTTGTGCTCACGAGCGCCGGTGATCCGCAGCGCCGCCTTGCCGGGCAGACGACGGGCGCGCTGGTGCACGAGGGTCTTCTCGCCGCGGAGGTACTCACCGGTGACGCTGCCCGGCGCCCCCGCCAGCAGTTCCGCGGGCGTACCCTGGAACAGCAGTTGCCCGCCATGCTCGCCGGCACCCGGACCGAGATCGACGACGTAGTCGGCCGTCCGGATCGTCTCTTCGTCGTGTTCCACCACGAGGACGGTGTTGCCGAGATCGCGCAGGCGTTCCAGCGTCTGCAGCAGTCGCCGGTTGTCGCGCTGGTGCAGGCCAATCGACGGCTCGTCGAGCACGTAGAGCACGCCGCTCAGACTCGACCCGATCTGTGTCGCCAGCCGGATGCGCTGGCCTTCCCCGCCCGACAGCGTCACCGCCGATCGCGCCAACGTGAGATACCCGACGCCGACATCGTCCAGGAAATGCAGTCGCTCGCGGATTTCCTTGAGGATGCGCCCGGCCACGAGTTCCTCCCGCGGCGCGAGTTCGAGCGCGTCGAAGACCTGCGACGACTCGCTGACGGGCAGGGCGGTCAACTCGACGATCGTGTGGCCCTTGACGCGCACCGCGCGGCTCTCCGCCTTCAGTCGCGCCCCCTCGCAGGAGGGACAGGTGGACAGGGCACGGTACGGCTCGAGCGCCTCGCGCTCGCTCCACGAGCCGGCCTCGTAGCGGCGACGGAGATTGGGCAGCAGGCCCTCGAAGTCGGCGCCGAAGGGGTCGGCAGGCGCCTTCTTGCGCTTGCTCGTCACCGCCTGCGCGTTGGCCGCGCCAAACAGCAGCACGTCGCGCTGCCGCTTGGTCAGCGTGCGCACCGGCGCCGAGGGATCGATCCCGTGCACCTCGTGCAACCGCGCCAGCGCGTCGCCGAGCGACTTGACGTCGCCTTTCGCCCACGGGTGGACGGCGCCCGCAGACAGCGAGAGGCCGGGATCGGGCATCACCCGCGCGACGTCGAAGTCAAACACCGAGCCGAGGCCCTGGCATTGCCCGCAGGCCCCATGCGGCGAGTTGAACGAAAACGCCCGGGGCGTCAGTTCCGGCACGCTGATGCCGCAGTCGGCACACGCCAGCCGACGCGAGTAGAGGCGGTCGCCGCCGTCCCACGTGTTGATGATTACGAGGTCGCTGGCCAGGGCCAGGGCGATTTCGATCGACTCGCCGAGGCGGCGTTCCATCCCTGGCTTGACGATCAGGCGATCGACCACCACTTCGAGCGTGTGGTTCTTGCGCTTGTCGAGGACGATGTCCTCTTCGAGCGCCCGCAGGTCGCCATCGACCCGGATGCGGGTGAAGCCACGCTGGCGCCAGGCCGCGAGTTCCTTCTTGAACTCGCCCTTGCGGCCGCGCACGACCGGTGCCAGCACGTTGATCCGCTCGTCGCCTGGAATCTGGCGCGCCAGGTCGAGGATGCGGTCGACCGACTGGCTGGCGATGGCCTGGCCGCAGCGCGGGCAGTGCGGCTGCCCGAGGTTGGCAAACAGCAGGCGCAGGTAGTCGTAGATCTCGGTGACGGTGCCGACCGTGGACCGCGGGTTGGACGCCGTGGTCTTCTGCTCGATCGAGATGGCCGGCGAGAGCCCGTCGATCAGGTCGACGTCGGGCTTCTCCATCTGCTCCAGGAACTGCCGCGCGTACGCCGACATGGATTCGACGTACCGACGCTGCCCTTCCGCGTAGATCGTGTCGAAGGCCAGCGATGACTTGCCGGATCCGGACAGGCCCGTGATCACGACGAGACGGTCCCGGGGGAGATCGACGTCGATGTTCTTGAGATTGTGGACGCGCGCGCCGCGCACTGAGATGCGCTCGTCGAAGGTCATGGGGCAGATGGTGTGGGCCCGGCTTGGGGACCCAAACGATCATGGTATCACCGGCGGTACGCGACCTTGCCGACCACACCACGGCCTTCGACGACCTCGTACAACG
>Ga0136633_1000267_pt1 | contig 39578 bp, 33 predicted proteins | sample AntDrymeUQ832206_2_FD_105494 | JGI IMG/M metagenome (GOLD analysis project Ga0136633, IMG submission 105494) | Polar desert sand microbial communities from Dry Valleys, Antarctica - metaG UQ83 (22.06) | ecosystem: Environmental > Terrestrial > Soil > Desert | place: Antarctica: Dry Valley... | reverse complement strand
GTAACCCTAAGTAAACGGTATTGCCTTTAGCCCCGATCTCCGCGCGGGCTCGGGTCAGGGCTGCTCCCAGAGCCACGTACGCAGACCTGACGCCCGGGTGATGGGCCGCGTCACCGCGCTTCGGACCGTCTCCTCGGTACCGGCCAGGATGAGCCGCCGGCGGGCCCGGGTGAGGGCGGTGTACAGCAGTTCGCGGGTCAGGATCGGCGATGTCGGGTCGGGGAGCAGGACCGCGATCGCGTCGAACTGGGAGCCTTGGGCCTTGTGGACGGTCATGGCGTAGACGGTGTCGACCGAGCCGAGCCGCTGGGGGCTGAGCTCGAGCAGATCGCCCCGCCGCTCGAAGACAGCGCGCACCGCGCCGGCGTCGCCGTGGGCGATCACCACCCCGGTGTCGCCGTTGTAGAGCCGGAGGCCGTAGTCGTTCTCCGTCACCAGCAGCGGCCGGCCGACGTACCAGCCGGTGCCGCTGGCGAAGCCATCGACGCCGGCGGCCAACCACCGTTCGACGTGTGCCGTCCACGCCGACACCCCGTACGGTCCGCGGCGGTGGGCGCACAGGAGGCGGAAGCTCCCGAGCGCGGCCAGGGCGTCGCGTCCGGCGCCGGCTCGGGCTGCCGCCGTCACCGCAGCGCCGGCGGCGACCACCGCGTGGCGAACCGGGCTCATCGTCGGTCCCGCGCTCGCCACGTCGACCGGGAGCCACTCGACGTCGTCGTGCTTTCCGGACAGTACGGCGACGGCGGCATCGGCGTCGCCCCGCTGGACGGCCGCAGCCAGCTCGGCGATGGCGCCGGCGTAGCGGTGGACGTGGCGGAGAACGACGATACCGTCGGAGACGGCCGCTCCCGCCGGCGGATCGGACGCCGGCACCGCCTGGCCGCTCACCCGGGCGACGGCCTCCCGTGCCGCAGCCCCGAGCAGCAGCCGTTCGGCGGCGGGGCCGACGATGTCGCCCAGGACGGCGCCGGCCTCCACCGACGCCAGTTGGTCGGGGTCGCCCACCAGCACCAGCCGGGCACCCGGACGGACCGCCTCGACCAGCCTGGCCATCAGGGTCAGCGGAACCATCGACGTCTCGTCCACCACCACGACGGCGTGGGGCAGCCGGTTCCTGCGGTCGTGGCGGAAGCGGGCCCGGTTGCCCGGCTGCCAGCCGAGGAGCCGGTGCAGGGTCGACGCCGACAGACTCAGCAGCCACTCCCGCACGTCGCCGGAGACGTCGAGCTTCCGGGCCTCATCGTGCACTGCCTCCTCCAGCCGAGCCGCGGCCTTGCCCGTGGGCGCGGCCAACGCCACCAGCGGCGGGGCCACGCCGGCCGCGGACGCCTGCTCGTGCAGTAGGGCCAGGACGCGGGCGACGGCGGTGGTCTTCCCCGTCCCGGGGCCTCCCGCCACGACCGCGAAGCGACGCAGGACCGCGGTGGCGGCGGCGAATCGCTGGTAGTCCGGCGCCGGCAACTGGAACAGCCGGGCCAGACCCTCGGCCAGGACGGTGCCGTCGACGTCGGACGCCACCAGGGCACCTTGCGCCCGCAGGTCCGCGGCGACCTGGCGCTCCTCCCGCCAGTAGCGGTCGAGGTAGAGCCGGGTGCCCACCAGCCGCAGCGGGCGGTCGTCCGGACCGTCGACACCGACGGCCACCAGCGGGCTCACCGACACCGACGCCAGCCACTCCGTCACGTCGGGCCACGGCAGCGCCCGCACGTCGACCGGCAGGTCGGTGTCGACGGTGATCCGGTCGCGGATCGTCGCCAGGTCGGTGCAGACGTGGGCTAGGCGGGGCGCCCGCACCGCGAACGCCGCCGCCAGCAGCACCGCGTCGTCGTGCTCCGCAGCCAGACGGCCGAGGCGGACGGCCACGTGCACGTCGGCGGCGGACAGGGCGCCGGCCTCGTTGAACGTGCGCAGAGAACCGCTGGCACCTCGGGCCAGGCGGGCGTCGAACGGATCGAGCTCGAGGAGTTCCTCGTCGATGGGGAGCACTGTCATGGTGCCACCGTCCCGCGGTCTAGGAGGTCGCTCAGTGCCTCGACCAGCGCCGCCGGCGGCCGCCAGGCGAAGACGCCACACGGCTGCCCGTCGACGCGGGGCGTGCCGGCGCCGACCATCCCCCGCACGAAGAGGTAGAGCACGCCGGCCAAGTCGTGCCCCGGTTCGTAGCCCGGCAGGCGCCAGCGCAGGTAGCGGTGTAGGGCGACGGTGTACAGGAGCGCCTGCAACGGGTAATGGGCGGCGTGCATGGCCCCGACCATGGCCGCCGGGCGGTAGTGCCAGGCACTCAGCGGCTCATCGCCGGCGCCCAGCCAGTTGGTCTTGTAGTCGACGACGGCGTAGCGGCCGTCGGGTGTGCGCAGCACCAGGTCGACGCTGCCCGAGAGGTAACCCCGCAACCCCGTCTGCAGGATCGGGTCGGACAACCGACCGGCGTATGCGGCGAAGGGATCGTCGGACGGGAGGTGCCGGCGGAGCAGGTCGCCGATCTCGTGGATCGCCACGCCGCCCGCCGGCGTGTCGCCGCCCGCCAGAGGGAGCTCGAAGCCCAGCTCGTCGACCCGCTCGGGGCGGGCGATGTCTCGCATGCGGACGTCGCCCATCAGCGGGCCGAGCGGCGTCTCGATGGCCGCCCGCAGGCCGGCGATCACCATTGCCGGCTCGCCCAGGTCGATGTGGGCCTGGCCGAACGCACCCTGCAGCTCGGTGTCGAGGTCGTCGGCGGCGAAGTCGGCGTTCTCGAGTACGCCGTGGACGAACGTGCCGACGTCGGCGCCGCCGGGCATGGCCCCAAGCAGCGACGGCACCGCTCGCAGCGCGGCCTCGTCGGCCCCGCCGGCCGGCGCCCCGATCGGAGGAGCCGGCAGCACCTCGTCGGACAGCACCGGCTCCTCGGCCTCGCTGCCCACCTTCGCCTCGTACACCCCAGCGGTGATGCCGCTGTACGACGTACGCCGCCAGCGAGGGTCGAGGGTACGGTCGCACCGGCTCGCCGACAGGTCGACGGCATGCGGTTCCGCGTCGACCCACATCGCGCCGTCGCCCCCGTCGGCCCGTTCGAGGCTGATGCAGCCGGGCGCCCGCTCGGACAGCCCGGTGAACCGGGCGACGGCCTCGTCATCCGACGGCGGCTTCCTGCCGGACGGGTCGACGTTGCCCTCGTCGTCCCGGGAGAACAGGAGCCGGCACAACGCCGAGTCGCGGCTGTCCCAGGACGCCGCCCACCACACGACGGCCTGGTGGCGGGCCCGGGTGACGGCGACGTAGGCGAGTCGCAGCTCCTCGCCCCGGCGCTCGACGAGGTGCTGGTATCCGGAGCCGCGGTACTTGTTGGTCTTTCCGCCGACGTCGATGGTGCGGACGTCGCCGGCGCCGGAATCGTGGAACACGGGCGGCTCGTCCTCGAAGATCCAACCCGGATCCCAGAGATAGGGGCAGTAGACGACGGGGAACTCGAGGCCCTTGCTTCGGTAGATGGTGAGGACCTGCACGGCCTCGGCGTCGGACTCGAGTCGCCGGCTGCGGTCCTCGGTGTCGGCCTCGTCGCCGGCCTCGGTGATGCGCTGGCGCAGCCAGCCGGTGAGGGCGGTGACGCCGAGCTGCTCGGCGGTGGCCACCCCGTGGAGGAGCTGGCCGACGTGACGGAGATCGGTGAGCTCGCGCTCGCCGTCGACCCGGCCCAGCACCCGGCGGGCCAGCCGCTCGCGGTGGCTGATCGTCTCGATGAGCGCGGCGACGCCCCGGAGGCGCAGCACCGCCGCCCACCGGTGCAGCCGGGCGTGGACGTCCTCCCACTCGGTCTCGTCCGCATTCGCCACCCGGTCGGCGGTCCACCCGAGGAACGAGGTGAGCGCCACCTTCCTCGCCGCATTGGTCGACGTCGGCCGCTCCATCGCCTCCATGAGGCTGAGCCACTGGCGCGCCGCAGTGGTGGCGAAGACGCTGCCGGCGCCGTTGACGACCGCCGGCACGCCGACGGCGTCGAGGGCGTCGCGCACGGCGAGGGCGTCGTCGTTGCGGTGGACGAGCACGGCCACGTGGCCGGGGCGGATCGGGCCCGAGGGGATCTCGGCACGCGACGACAGGAGGCGGACAATGTCGCCGGCGAGGTCGGCGGCGATGCACGCCCGGGTGTCGGTCAGGCTGAGATAGCCCTTGGTGGTCAGCGTGACGAGGCCGTCGTCGCGGTGGAGCAGTCGGACGCGCAGCGGCGCGTCGACCGGCGCACCGGTGATCCTCCGGCCGAGGTTGGGGGCGGCGGCCCGGACGCTGCGGTAGACGATCCCGGGGTGGCCGAGGCGGGCGCCGTCGAACAGCACGTCGTAGGCGTCGACCAGGCCCTGGTCGCTACGCCAGTTGACCTCGAGTGTGCCCTGGGCGCCGGCCATGCGCGCCGCCTCCAGGTAGGCGTAGACGTCGGCGCCCCGGAACGCATAAATGGCCTGCTTCGGGTCGCCGATGAGGACGAGGGTGGAAGCGGAGCCCGTCTCGGCGAAGGCCCGGCGCATGATGTCCCACTGGATCGGATCGGTGTCCTGGAACTCGTCCACCAGCGCCACCCGGTAGCGGGCCCGGAGACGCCGGCATGCCGTCTCACCCCGCTCCGGATCGGCGAGGGTCTCCCGCAGGCGGGTGAGGAGATCGTCGTAGGTGAGCACCGCGGCCAGGCGCCGGCGACGGTCGACCTCGACGCGGACGGCGCGCGCCAGTCGGAACCGGAGATCGGCGGCACTGTCCTCCGGGGCGCCCCCGGGCTGGAGGACGGCGTCGGAGTTCGCCACCGCGATCTCGCCGATCTTGATGGCCTCGGCGAGGGAGAACGCCCGGTGCCGGCCCCGGTGGAACTTGCGGATGTACAGGTCGGTGACGACCTCTTCGACGAGGTGGCGGGAGTCCTCCACGAAGGCCACGTCGCGCTCGACGTCGCCGGCCACCCCGAGGCCGTTCAGCACGTGCTGGCAGAAGCCGTGGGTGGTGGCGATGGTGGCGGCGTCGAAGTTGGACAGCGCCGAGGTGAGGCGGTCACGCCGGCGGGTGACGTCGACCCTCGGCCCGCCGGCGAGCAGTCGGAGGACCTCGTCGGCCGAGTCGGGCTCAACGCCGGCGAGGGCGCGGGTCAGGCCGTGCTCGGCGGACACCATCCGCTCGCGGACGCGGTCGCGCAGCTCGCTGGTGGCCATGCGGGTGAACGTGACGATGAGCAGGTTCTCGAGCGGGAGGCCGTCGGCCACGTAGCGGGTGGCCAGGGCGGCGATGGTGAACGTCTTCCCGGTGCCGGCGCTGGCCTCGAGCACGGCGACGCCGGTGGGGAGGGGGCCGCAGACGTCGAACGGGGCGACCGTGCGGGTCGTCACCGGGCCGGTCACCGGTCCTCCATGCTTTCGGTGGCCAGCACGGTGTCCCACAGCCGGCGGGAGTAGCGGCCGAACGGTGTCTCGTCGGCTGTGCCCCAGCCGGGGCCAAGGAGCTCGTCGAAGCTGCGGACTCCGCCCAGGACGAGCTGGTGCTCGACCTCGGCGTCCTCGCCGGAGTAGTACCTGCCGGTGGTCCAGGCTTCGCGGGCGGCGGCGACACCGTTCCTGCCGAAGGTGACGGCCCGGGCGTAGGCCGCCGAGGTGGCGCAGTACACGGGCAGCGGCTGGCACATGCCCCGGTCGTACAGGGCGACGAGGTCGTGCAGGTGCCGGCGGGCGCCGGCGGCGTCCATGGCGCCGGCGGCCAGTGTGGCGACCGTGACCTGGGCCTGGCCGGCGCCGTCGCCGCGCCGGCGGCCGATGGTCACGACGTCGTACGTGGCGGACAATGCGAGGTACCGGGCCCAGGCCACGAGGCGGTGCTTCGGGCCCACCCTGCTATACGTGACCGTGCGCACGACGTCGCCCACCACGCCGGGGACCGTGCCGACGAGCAGGCGGCCGTCGTCGAGGCGGACGTTCACCTCCACGCTGTCGGGCGTCGGCGCGGGCGGCGTGGCAGCCACGATGGCGTCGACTCCCGAGCGGACCCTGGCCAGCACCGAGTCGGAGAGCGCGCCGGGCGGGAGCTGGCCGCGGGCCACCGCGGCGGTGACGCATGCGTCGATGCCGGCGCCGGCGAGGCGGGCGTCGAGGATGCGCCGGCCGACGTCCCAGACCTGCAGGCCGTCGAGCTCGACCGGGAGCGCGTCGTCGACCTCCTCGGTCCAGTCACCGAGCGACATCTCGAGGCGCTGGCGCAGGAACGCCCGAACCGGGTGCTGGACGAAGCGCACGAGCTGGTCGAGCTCCACCACCTCCGACCGGGTCCACGGGAGGGCGCCGGCGAGGAACGGCTTCGGCTCGGCCCGCTCGCCGGCCATCGCCCGTGCGCCTTCGAGGGTGACAGGGTCGAAGCTCCACGGCCGGTCGGGCACCAGCCGGCCCGGGACGAAGTTGCGCTGGTCGAAGGGCTGCAGCGGGTGGTGGACGACGATCCGTTCCCGGGCCGGCGCGTCCGAGCCCTCGACCCTGACCGTGCGGTCGAGGACATCGAGCAGCTCGCCGACGGGCACCGCCGGGGGCCGTTCGGCATTCGTGCGCTCGTCGCGGCCGGCGTAGGTGACAACAAGGCGCTCGGTGGCGGCGAGGACGGCGTCGAGCAGCAGCTGGAGGTCCTCGCTGCGGCCGTCGCGGTCGCCGACGTGAGGGTCGAGGAGCACCAGGTCGTCGCCGTCGCGCTCGGTCCGGCGGGGGAACGCGCCGTCGTCGAGGCCGAGAAGGCACACGACGCGGTGGGGCACCGACCTCATCGGGACGAGCGTGCAGATCGTCAGGTGCCCGGTGCGGAAGTTCGCCCTCGTGGGTTGGCCGCGGAGGCGGTCGGCCAGCAGGGACCGGAACTCGGCGCGCTGCAGGTCGGCGCCGCTCGCGATGTCGCCAGCGGTGGCCTCGGCGAGCACGTCGTCGAGGATGCGCTGCAACTGGGCCCGTTGCCAGGTGTCGTCGTCGGACGTGGTCGTCAGCGCATCGGCGGCGACGGCGACCGCTCCGACCCACTCGCTGATCGGCGCCGGTCCCGCCAGCGCGTCGAGCGACGATTGCAGACGGTCGATCAGCTCGGCGAACCGACCGGCCAGGTCGATGGAGCCGCTGTCGACGTCGTCGAGCGGCAGGACACCACCGACCAGCCGCTGGTCCTCGTCGGCCATGGTCACACCGACGAGGACCCGGTCGAGGCCCGCCCGCCACGTGTTCTGGGCGACCGCCTCCAACCTGAACGGGGCCCGGTGGGCGGCGTCGAGGCCCCAGCGGATGCCGGTGGCGGCCACCCATTCGCTGATGCGGGCGAGGTCGTCGTCGTCGAGGCGGTAGCGCCGGCGGACGGGCTCCCGGCCGGCGAAGTCGAGGATCTGCGACGCCGTCACCCGGGCGTCGGCCAGCGTGAGCAGGTTCCAGGCCGCGCCGAGCACCGGGTTGGTCTGGCGCAGCGAGCGGTCGGCCAGCCTCACCCGCAGGTCGACCGGTCGGTCGCCGTCGGTGGCCGCAGGCTCGTCGTCGTCGTCGTCGTCGTCGGACGGCTCGGCGGCGCCGAAGGTGGCGTGGATCAGCGGGGCGAAAACCTCGATGTCGGGGCACATCACGATGACGTCGCGGGCCTCGAGGGTGGGGTCGTCGACGAGCAGGTGGAGGATGGCGTCGCGCAGCACCTCGACTTGGCGGGCCCGGCCGTGGCAGGAGTGGACCTGGACGCTGCGGTCCGACGGGTCGAGGAGCGGGCGTTGCTCGGCCTGGCCGGGGAGCGGCTCGCCGGGCGGCGTGGTGTCGGCCCGGATGGCGTGCTGGATGCGCTGGAGGAGGGTTTCGGGCGGCGGCGCGAGGACAGGCCGGTACCGGTCCACCGCCGGCGAGTCGCCGCCGGCCAGAACGAGTTGCATCTCCCGGGCGTCGCGGCCCCACGAGGCCAGGAGCGGGTGGCGGGCGAGGTGGGCCGTGGGGTCGTCGCCGCGGCGTCGCGGACCAGCGGTGCCGGCGATGCGCGCCCACAGGGCAGGGGAGGGGTGGAGGAGGAAGAGGTGGACGTCACGGTGGGCCGCCAGTGACCGAACGACCTGGAGGTAGCTGGCAGGCAGGCGGGTCAGGCCGAAGATGGATATGCGGTCGGGCAGCGTAAGCAAAGAGGGATCGGCCCGGAGGCTGGCGCAGGCGTCCTCCAGCCGCTCGGCCGGTCCCGGAGTCCCCATGCGGTCCCGGAGCCGGCGCCAGAGCTCGGCCTGCCAGAGCGAGTCGCCGGGGAGAGAGTCGCCGGCGTCGTCGACGTCGGCGCCTTTGGCCCACGACCGCAACATCCCGGGCCGGTGGACCGCATACCGGTCGAACAGGTCGGTGATGTGGCGGGCGGTGCTGAACCGGCGTGACCTGCGGTGCTCGCCGTCGGCCGTGCCGAGGTGGCCCGCCACTGTCGCCAGCCACGGCTCCGTCATGCATTGGTCGAGCAGGTCGAGGAGCGGCCAGACCGCCCGCTCGGGCAGCCAGGGGTCGGTGTCACGGTCAACGCCCGACGCGGCGGCGACCGCCCCGCCGATGAGCCGGCCCGGGAAGGGGAACTCCACGTTGGCGCATACGCCGTCCTCTCGGCCCGGCGACGTCCCCAGCCGCCCGGAGAGCCGCTGGGTGAGCCACCGCTCGACGCCCCGGGTGGGTACCGAGATCACCTCGGTCTCGAGGGGGTCGGGCAGGCCGGCACGTAGGACGTCGCCGAGCGCGTCGACCAGGGCATCGGCCCGCTCGGAGCGGTGGAGGTGGAGCGCGAACGCCGGAGATGCAGTCCCGTCGATGGTCATGGACGCCGCTCCCCGGGGTGACCGTCCACAAACCCGAACTGTGGCGTTCCTGAACGATACTACCCCGTGCGTTTCTCCTACGTTCTCAGGTATGGCCAAGCTGATCTACTCCGTCATCATGTCGCTCGACGGCTACATCGCCGACGAGAGCGGCAACTTCGCCTGGGCGGCGCCCGACGAGGAAGTGCACGCCTTCGTCAACGGGCGCTCGTTCCCCCGACACAACTCACACAAGAGGGACGGGCCATGGGACGCAACAAGCAGGTAGGCGGGGACTTCGGCGCCGAGGGGGGCGCCCCCGACGCCTCGCCGAAAGGAGTCGCCGCCGTGGTGGCCGTCGCCCGTACCCCCGACCCGCCCGAACTGCGTCTCCTCGCAGTTGCCGCGGACGTCGGACTGATTTTCGACGCCCACTGGGGCGGCCGTGCGGAGGGCATAGCTTCGGACGGAGGGCATAGCTTCGGACGGAGGGCATAGTGTCGGGCGGTGCGAGACCGTCGGCTTGAACGTGCCCGTACCGGCAAACGGATCGCCGGCGTCTGTGCGGGCCTCTCGACCTACACCGGCATTGACGTCACCCTGATCCGCGTCGGGTTCGCGATCTTCGCCCTGACGGGAATCGGCGAGCTCGTGTACCTGCTGTTGTGGATCTTCGCCCCCAAGGCGGCGAAAGAGTAGAGGTCGGGCCGGCGGCGGGGATCGAACCCGCTGTGTCTCGATTACGGAACGAGCGCCCTAACCCTCAGGGATCTCGCCGGCAGGGTGGTCCCGCCCGAGGTGGGCACGTCGGGCGGGACCGGTGCTGCAATGCTGCGCCTCGTCCCGAAAGCACGCATTCGGGCCTGCGACCCGCACGCCTCCTCGAGGCAGGCGCGTTCCGGAACTCGTCAGGTGCCCTTGTAGTTCAGGACCTGATGCAGCGTGTGCAGGACGGTGACGAGGTCGGCCTGGTCGGCCATGACCTGGTCGATGTCCTTGTAGGCGGCCGGGATCTCGTCCAGCAGGGCGCCGGCCCGGTCCGCCAACCACACTTTGCCGGCCATGGCCGTGACCAGGTCGGCGTTCGTGAACAGCTTGCGCGCCTTGGTCCGGCTGTGGCGACGGCCGGCGCCGTGCGAGCACGACGTCCAGCTCGCCTCGTTGCCCTTGCCGGCCACGATGTAGGTGCGGGTGCCCATCGACCCCGGGATCACGCCGACATCGCCGATGTCGGCGCGGATCGCACCCTTGCGGGTGACCCACAGCTCGCGGCCACCGTGGACCTCGGGCTGGGTGAAGTTGTGGTGACAGTTGATGCGCCGGGTCTCCGTGCCGGTGCCGATGAAGCGCAGCACCTCGCCGATGGCCCGGTCCATCATCGAATTGCGGTTGGCCTTGGCGTAGTCCTGGGCCCACAGCATGTCGGTGATGTAGGCCGCGAACTCCGGCGTGCCCTGGACGAACCAGGCAAGGTCCGGATCCTCCAGGCTGAGGGCGGCCTCCTTGGCCAGGCGCCGGGCCTTGGCAATGTGCATCTGGGCCAGCTGGTTGCCGATACCGCGGCTGCCCGAGTGCAGGACGACCCACACCCGGCTGCGCTCGTCGATGCACAGCTCGAAGAAGTGGTTACCCGAGCCGAGCGTGCCGAACTGCTTGGCCGCCTTGTCCGCCTGGGCGGCCGACAGCGACGTTGCGGGACGGTGGCTCGACAGCCACGTGCCGGCCGCGCCACCTGCCTTGTCGTGGCCCTTCCCGACGCCGGCGGGCACGGCCCGCTCGATGCGGCCGAGGAGCGGCTCCAGGTTGTCGGGCAGCTGGCCCTCGGTGACGTCGAGCTCGGCGGCGATCATGCCGCAGCCGATGTCGACACCCACAGCCGAAGGGATCACCGCGCCCTTGGTGGGGATCACCGAGCCGACGGTGGCGCCGATGCCCACGTGGGCGTCGGGCATGAGGGCGACGTGGCCCTCCACGATGGGGAGGCGAGCGGTCTTCTCGGCCTGACGGATGGTGTCGGGCTCGATGTCGCTCGCCCAGGAGACCAGCTTCGGGTTGATGGTGGTGGGCATGGTGGCACCCTCCTTTCGGTGTGTGAATGTCGTGCGAAAGCATGGTGGGTCGGAGAGGAATCGAACCCCTTGTGTCGGAATGACGGCTGGATTACCGCCAGCTGCGCCCCATGGCGCGTCCGACCCATGCGGGACCAGGGTGAAATGGCCCCGACAGCGATGCTCTGCAGTTGTCAATGTGCTGATGACTGGACTGGTGGTCCCGGCGCGTTCTTGAGCAGGCTCGGAAGGGCGCGCGGTGCAAGAAGGATGCGGAGCCGACGGAGAGCGTCAGCGACCGGCGAGCGTCGGAAAGACCGGTATTCCCGGCTGCATCGTATTGAGAGAGATGCAGGCTTGGCACGGGTACGCGCCGACGCTCGACAGGGCTGTTCCCCGGAGCTTCGTTTCGACGATGTGTATGCGTGCCATGGACATCGATAGTAGCCATCCCTGGATCGCTGTCAACGGATTATCGCTCTTCTTCACTCGGGACAGGGCGTTCCCGGCGTCCGGCGTACACGGTCATTTCCTCGCCGATACGGATGCAGTCGACGAGGCGCTCGCTCCGCCGGACCACGCCGCCCGGCCACACGACCGACCGGACGAGCTCGCCCTCGACCCGGGCGCCCCGGCCGACGACGCTCGCACCCCCTGATGCGGCGAGGTTGGCTGCGAGGTAGTCGGCGGGGGTGCCGCAGTCGATGAATGGGCCGTCCGATGGGACGAGATCGAGCCGGCCCTCGGCCCACCGGGGTCCCCAGCACGCGTCGTACAGCCCCCCGAAGGAAGCGGGCAGCGCGTCGACCTCCGACCAGGGCATGACGGAAGCCCCACAGGCCCGCCACCGTCCGAAGTCGCCGCGCCGGGGATCGTCGACCACCATCAGGCGAACCCGCTCGCCGTCCCACCCCTCGAGCAGGGCGGAGAGGTCGAAGCTGTGCCAGCCGTCGGCGTTCACGACCACCGCCGGCCGCCCGTCGACCCAGTCACGCAACCGCCCGAGGGCGCCTGCGGTGCCGAGAAGCTCGGGCTCCACCGAGACGTGCACGCGCCCGGCCAGGTGCGCCTCCAGGACGGCCCGGCCGTGGTGGACGTTGACTGCGACCCGCTCCGTGAGTGGTCGGACGCGGTCGATGGCCAGATCGACAAGGGCGACATTGTTCACCGGGCACAGCGCCTTGGGCAGGATGTCGGTCAGGGGCCGCAGGCGGGTGCCCGCACCGGCGGCAAGCACCACCGCCGCCAGTTCGCCGGTGATGTCCTCGGAGGCCGCGGCCTGGACCATGCCGACACCCTCGGTCATGTCGTCGGACACCGTTCCTCCTCCATGCCGGCCTACGGACGGTTCTGCCCGACCACCGCTTCTGGGACGCCACCGCCGCCTGAACCCGTGGTCGCTCCACGCTCGCTGAAGCGACGCACGTCGCGCAGCTGCTCGTCTAGCCACTTGGCGATGTCGTTCTCCCGGACGATGGCGGCGCACGCCCTCAAACGCTCCCGGCGCTCCTCGCGGTCCATGGTGAGGGCGGTGAAGAGGGCGTCGGCCTGCTGCTGGATATCGCACGGATGGAGGGTCACGGCGTGCTTGCCGAGCTCCTCGAAGGCGCCGGTGTTCTCGGACAGGGCAAGCACCCCGTCCCGCTCGTTGACCAGGACCGACTCCTTGGCCACGAGGTTCATCCCGTCGAAGACGGCGTTGACGACGAGCACGTCGAAGAGCTTGTAGGCGGCGACGACCCGATGGAAGTCGCCCTCCAGGTCGAGCTGGATCGGCATCCAGCCGTCGGTCCCGTGCCTGCCGTTCACGTCGTCGACGAGCGTGTGGATCTTCTCCATGTAGCGGACGTACTGGGCGACGTCCTGCCGGCTGGGCTGCAGCAGCGCCAGGAAGGTCACCTTGCCGGCCAGCTCTGGATGATCGTCGAGGAGGGTGTCGTAGGCCCGGAAGCCCCGCAGGATGTTCTTGCTCAGGTCGGCCCGGTCCACCCGCAGGATCAGGTGCTCCCGCCGCTCCGCCTCGAGCTGCCGCTCATACTCCTGTACCTCGGGCGACCCGGCAACGGCCTCGAGCTCCTCGGGGTTGACCGAGATGGGATGCCAGCGGGTAGCCACGGTCCGGTCGCCGACCTCGACGGTGTGGCTGAGGAGGTCCACCTTCAAGCCGAGCAGCTCCTGGCAGCAGAGGAGGAAGTTCCGGGCGTAGAAACGCGAGTGGAAGGCGACCACGTCGTTGCCCAGGAGGCCGTTGAACAACGCCTCCCGCATGGGCGGCGGGAGCACCTTCCATGCGTCCGGGTGGGGCCAGGGGATATGGATGAAGTGGTGCAGGAACGCCTCGGGGCAACGGGCCCGCACCCGTTCGGCGACCAGGTAGAAGTGGTAGTCCTGCAGCATCACGGTGACCCGGCCGCCGAGCGCCTCGATCTCCTCTGCAACAGCGTCTGCGAACTGGTCGTTGACCGGCACGTACCCGTTGTCGAAGGCGTCGATCTCGTGACGGGTGATGTCCGGCGAGTCGCTGAGATCCCAGAGGTAGTGCTGGATGAACCACAGCAGCGGGTTGGAGATGACTGCGTAGAACTTGTGTTGCGCGTCGGGGTCGAGTTCGAGCATGCGCACCCGCAGTGACGGCCCGTCGCCCTCGAGGTCGAAGGCGGCCCCGTCGTGCTCGCGGGAGACGGCGACGTCCTCATCGCTGAGAGCAGCGCAGACCCACACCGCCCCGTCGAAGTGGCCGGCCAGCCCCGAGAGGGCGGTAACCAGACCGCCGTGGCCCCGCTCGGTCGTGCGCTCACCGTCGACGCGCGCGTACGAAACAGGACCACGGTTAGCGACGATGACGAGCGGGTCGTCGCCTGCTCCGGCGGCGGACTCAGACGTCACTGCCTGCCCTTCTAGCGGCTCAGTTGCCGGCGGCCGACTGCTTGGCCTGGATGAGGTGGTAGAGCAGGATGAGCTGGGTGAGAGCCAGAGGCTCGTCGCGCGTCTCGGAGTCGATCCTGCCGAGCGACTCGGGCACGGGCTCGTTGACGCCCAGCTCGGCCCAGATGGCCTCCTCCACCTTTCTCGTGTCCTCACGGGCGGCATAGGAGTGGATGTGCACGGAGTCGACCGGCTTGCCGTCCTCGTCGCGCCTGAGCTTCAGGTGCATGCCTTCCTTGACGTCCTCGTCGAGGATCGTCGTGAGGTCCGGGTGGCTGATCGTCGGGCGCAGGAGCAGGTACGCGCTAAGAGGGTCGTCGGCCGTCTCGCCCCGCTCCTCGATGGGGGAGAAGCGCACGACGATGTCGGCCTTGGCCCGCTGGGGGCGGATGAACTCACTGGACTCCGGCTCCCGCTTCTCCAGTTCCTTGCGGACCTGGTCTTCGGTGTAGCCCCGCTTCTTGGTGTCGCGGCGGAGCTTCCAGGCGATACGGATGTCCTCCGGCGGGTCGAGGTACACGGTGATGTCAAAGGTCGCCCGGGACTTCTTGGTGTGCAGGGGGAGGAGCCCCTCGACGATCACGAACTCATTCGGCTGGATGTACTCGGGGCGACTGAGCTCACCGGTGTCGTGGTCGTAGATCGGCTTGAGGATGGGATGGCCCATCGAGAGGTGCTCGAAGTGCTGCTCCATGATGTCCATGTAATTGCACTTCGGGTGGAGCGGCGTGAACGGGAGCCCCTTGCGCTCCTCCCGGTCGAAGGCGTGATAGTCGTCTGCGGCGACGGACGTGATCCGATCCTTGCCCAGCGCCTCGACCAGTCCGGCGGTGAGGGTGGTCTTCCCCGTGCCGCTGTCGCCGGCGATGGCCAGCATGATGGGTCGGTGGCCGTTGGCCACCTCACCGCCGCCTTCTCGCTGGATGTTCACCTGCTTGTCGGTCACGTCCCACCTCCGGTTGCGGGTTCCTCGATCACCCTCGGCCCCAGACCGGGGTTCCGTGGCACGCCGCACTGTAGAACGCGGCGGTCGTGGAGGGTACCGGGCGGTTGGCCGGCCCCTCGAGCCCCGACCAGTTGGACCCCCACGCCGTGGGCGCCGCCCGCCCTCCCGCTGACCCCTTGCCCGAGCTAGGGGGCAGGTTCCTCACCGGAGTCGAGCACGACCGCGTAGGGCCCGCATCCCAGGAGTGAAACGGCGGGGATGTCCCGGTCGCCGACCCGCAACATCTCGAGAGCACCAGTCGCGGTATCAAAGGTGACGTCGACCAGCACGCCGAGCTGGTTGCCCTGTTCGGTCAGGGTTCGCTTGCCGATCAGGTCGAGCTTGCCCTCGGTCGAAGCCCGTTCCCGGTCGTCGACCGGCACCCTGAGAGCCCCGTCGTCGCCCACCATGACAGCGTCGGGCCCGAAACCGCTCAGCTCTGCCCAGTCGACGAGCTGGGCCTTCCTTCCCCGCCCGACCACGATGGCGGCGATCCGCCGCTGGTCGGCGTCGACGAGGAGATGATCGACCACCCCGAGGTCGCGGGCAGTAGCCCGGCTGATCACCTTGCGCCCGGCGACGCTGCGAAAGGAGTCGCTCATGCCAGTCCCAGCCGGGCCCGGAAGTCGTCGACCGCGGCGCCGAGCCCCACGAGGTCGTCGCGGACGAACTCCTCGGTCACGTCGGGGACGACGAGGGCGGCGCCCGAGACCGCCAGCTGGGCGGGGAGCGGGATGTACCCCTGGCCGCCGCCGGGCTTGTCGATCTGATAGCCCACGACCTGGCCCGTGCTGCCAACCAGGACGGCGAGGTCGCGGACCACGCCGAGGCTTCTGCCTCCCTCGGTGAGCACGTCGTCGCCGATGACGTTGCGCTCGGTGGCGGGGTGGCCGACGTCTTCAGGGGCGTCCTCGGGGGCGGTCAGACTCGTCTCGTCAAGGACCATGACGGCGTCCCGGCCTATCGCGTGGATGGCGGCAGCCGGCAGCACCTCCCGGCGGCGACCCGCGAAGAACCCCCGCTTGTTCAGGGTCAGCCCGACGAGACGCCCGGCCTCAGGGTCGTAGATCACGTCCCGCACCTCGGCGACGTCGTCTCCTCCACGCACGGTCACCACCGGCAGTCCGTTGATCTGGGAGGCCGTCATCAGCAGATTCACGGCTTGGCCCTGGTGGCGAAAACCCCGCCACCGCGTCGACGCCGCCGCATCACGACGAACGCCACGATTGCGATGGCGACCAGGACGAGCAGGAGGACCAGCCAGTCGAACGCGCTCACGCCGCGGTTTTCTGCGCAGGGGTGACCAGATGGCCCAGACCGAAGACCCCGAGCAGACGGGTGGCGATCGGCGATGGCGATCGGAGCGTCAGCCGGCGCTCGCCACCGCCGAGCACGCCCTTGGCCCGCAGGATGGCGCGGAGCCCCGCGGTGTCGATGAACTCGGCCTCCGCCACGTCGACGATGACGTCGCCGTTGTGGTCGGCGATAGCGCAGGCGAGCGCCTCGACGACGATCGGCAGCGTGGCGATGTCGGCGTCGCCTCTGAGGGAGACGACCGTGGTGGAACCCTCGACGGACAGGGAGGCGTCGAGGCCGCCGAGTGCGGGAGTCGGCTGGACAATCCTTACGGGAGGCATCGTCGATCTCCTGGTTGGGCAGAAACGCAGAGCGCTGATGCGCTACCACGGTCCGGAGCAACGCCGTCGACGCTCGGCAAGAGCGTCTACGCCAATGATACCAGTGGCGCTCTCCCGCGATGGGAGCTACTTGCGCTTACATCCTGGGTCCTGCGACGCGGAAGGATGGGGTTCGTGAGCGCCCGTCCCGACCCGGTGCACGCTGCGCCGGCCGTGCGCGAGGGCATCACCCGGCTGGCGCAGGTGCTCTACCAGATCGACGCGTCCCCCGAGCTCGCGCTGGTGCGGGACCGTGACCAGCTGAAGGGGCGGTCGGCGACCGTGGCGGCGGAGGCCGCCGGACTGGTCGACAGCCTCTGGATCCGGTACCCCGCCCTGAGCGAAGCCGGCGATCGGCTGGAGGCGGCGCTGGCCCGGGGCGACCGCCAGGCGCTGGGGGAGCTGCTCCACGGCCGAGGGGTCACCCTCCCGGACGGGAGCGCCACCGGCGCGGCGACGCTGCTGCGGTCCCTCGAGGCCGACGCCGGGCGAGCCTCGGACGCGATGGCACAGCTGGGCGACGCATGGCGGGGCGCAGTGCCGCGACTCGACGCCCTCCGCGCCCGGCTGGCGGATGCCGCCACCATCGCCGACGGCCTCGGCATGCCCGGCGACCCCGAGCTGGCCGCGGCCCGGACGGTAGTGGACGACGTCACGGCCCAGGCGACCTCGGACCCTCTCGGGGCGGAGCTCGACGACACCGAGCGGCTCGTGCAGCGGGTGGAGGAGCGCCTGTCCGAGCTGGCTCGCACCCGGGCCGGCATGGGCGCGGACCTCGACGCCGCCACCGCCCGGCTCGAGCAGCTGGCGCAGCTGATCGCCGCCGGCAACGGTGCACGGAACGCGGCGCATGAGCGGATCGTCGACCCCGGCGGCCTGGCCACGCCGCTGGAACCGGCCGAGCTCGACACCGGCGATCGTGCTCTCCGGCCCTGGCTCGCCCGGATCCGCTCCCAGGCGGGCGCCGGCGCCTGGCCGGCCGCAGCCAAGGGCCTGGAGCAGTGGAACGAGCAGGCCGACGCACTGCAAGCTCGCGCCGGCGCGGTGGCGGAGGCCAACCGGGCCCCGCTGGAGCGGCGCAACGACCTGCGCGGCCTGCTCGACGCCTTCCGGGCCAAGGCCGCCGCCCTCGGCCTGGCCGAGGACGCGACCCTCACCGAGCGGTACCGGTCGGCCCGTGAGGCTCTGTACGCCTACCGTTGCGACGTGCGGCGAGCGGAGTCCCTGGTGCGGGAGTACGGGAGGGCCATCGAGCTGCCGCCGTCGGGCGGCGGGGGAGGAGGAGCCGCGAGATGACGCAGCACTGTGTCCAGCCGGGCTGTCCTGGCAAGGTTCTGGCCGACGGCTATTGCGACACGTGCGGCACGAAGGCTCCCGCTGCCGCCCCTGCACCGGCGAAGAAGGCCGGCCCGGCGAGGAAGGCGGCTCAGGCGAGGGCGGCACAGCCTGCGGCCGCACCGTCGGCCCCGGTCGTGGCCCGGAACACCCAGACCGGGTCCACTCGATCCGGCGGCTCCCGGCGCACGGTGAGCGGGCGCACCCGCAGCACCAGCCGGCGGTCCACGATCGGGGCCGGCATCGTCGACGTGCCGCCCGCCCCGTCCATCGACCCGGCAACGATCGTGATGGTCGATCCGGAGGTCAGCGAGGAGAAGCGGTTCTGCTCGAACTGCGGGGCGGCGGTGGGGCGCAGCAAAGGTCGCCAGCCGGGCCGGCTCAAGGGGTTCTGCCCCCGGTGCCGCAACGCCTTCGACTTCGTCCCCAAGCTGAACCCGGGCGACCTCGTCGGCCGGCAGTACGAGGTGGTGGGCGCCCTGGCCCACGGCGGCCTCGGGTGGATCTACCTGGCCCGGGACAAGGCGGTGAGCGACCGCTGGTCGGTGCTCAAGGGCCTGCTCGACGCAGGCGACGAGGCAGCCATGGCCGTGGCCGTGGCCGAGCGGCGGTTCCTTGCGGAGATCGAGCACCCCAACATCGTCAAGATCTTCAACTTCGTGACCCACGCCGGGGCCGGCTACATCGTCATGGAGTACGTCGGCGGCCCGTCGCTCAAGCAGCTCCTCAAGCAGCGGCGGGAAGCCAGGGGTGGCGAGCCGGACCCGCTCCCTGTCGCCCGGGCCATCGCCTACATCCTGGCCATCATGCCCGCCTTCAACCACCTCCACCGCCGGGGGATGGTCTACTGCGACTTCAAGCCCGACAACCTCATCCAGGTCGGCGACCAGGTGAAGCTGATCGACCTCGGCGGGGTGCGGCGCCTCGACGACCCCTCGGGCGACGTCTACGGAACCGTCGGCTTCCAGGCTCCGGAGATTGCCGACGCCGGCCCCTCGATCGCGTCCGACGTCTACACGATCGGTCGCACGCTGGCCGTGCTGACGATGGACTTCATGGGCTACCAATCGACCTTCCAGTACGAGCTGCCCGACCCGGCCGAGCACCCTGCACTCGGCGCCCATCCCTCGTTCCACCGCCTACTCCTGAAGGCCACCGCCCAGCACCCCGACGACCGCTTCCAGTCGGTGCCGGAGCTGTCCGACCAGATGGTGGGCGTGCTGCGGGAGGTGGTGGCCGTCGCCACCGGCACCCCCCAGCCCGGCCCCAGCGCGGTATTCGCCGGCGCCCCTGCGGATGACGCCCTCCCGGTGCTCACCGTCGACCCGGCCGACCCCGCCGCCGGCTTCGTCTCCAACCTCGCCGGCGACGAGCCGGCCGCCGCCCTGCGCAGCATCACCGACGCCCTGGCCCTGCAGCAGGTGACCGAGACGGTGGAGCTCCGTCTGCGCCGGGCGCGCGCCTACATCGAGCTCGGCCGGCGCGACGAGGCCGGTGCCGAGCTGGCCCGCGTCGAGGCCGACGACCCATGGGAGTGGCGGGCGGCGTGGCTGCGGGGCGTCATGGCGCTCGCCGCCGACGACCCGGCCGGGGCGATCAAGGCGTTCGACCGGTGCCTCTTCGAGGTCCCCGGGGAGCTGGCGCCCAAGCTGGCCGCCGCCATCGCCGCCGAGCGGGCGGGGAACGTGGCGGGCGCCGCCTCCCTCTACGACGTCGTGTCCACCGTGGACCCGTCGTACGTGGGAGCGGCCATCGGGCTGGCCCGCTGCCGCCTGCAGGGGGGCGACGTGCCCGGCGCGCTCGCGGCGTTCGCACGCGTCCCGTCCACCCACCGGGCCCACGGAGAGGCCCAGCTGGCTGCGGTCAGGGCCCTCGTCGGCGCGGCCCGGTTCGCCGAGGCGGGCCAGGTGCTGCAGCAGCTCCAGACCGCGGGCCGGGAGGCGGCCCAGCTCGACGTCGAGCTGTTCGAGGCCGCCCTGGCCGGCCTCACCTCCGGGTCGGTGAAGGCCCAGCCGTCGGTGACCGTGCGGGGGCAGCGCCTCGACGAGCCGGGCGTCCGCCACGGCCTGGAGCAGGCGTACCGCACCCTGGCCAAGCTCAGCCCCGACGACCCGCAGCGGTGGAGGCTGGTGGACCGGGCCAACCAGGTGCGGCCCCTGTCGGTCGTATGACAGTGCTGGCGTGACAGTGGTCCTGTGACCGACACCATGGCGGTCGACGTCGCCGCGGGCTGCCCCGTCTGCGGGGAGCCGATCGTGGTCGGCGACAAGTTCTGCGAGGCGTGCGGCAGCGAGCTGCCCTTCTCCGGGGTGCCGGCGGCGGTCGTGGAGGCTTCTGTCGAAGCGCTCCCGGTGACGGCAGTCAGATGTCCGTCGTGCGGGAACGAGGGCGAGCCGGTCGAGGGCTATTGCGGGAGCTGCGGCATGCGGCTGCCGGCGCCACGGGACCACGTGGAGCAGGAACTCCTCGGCGTGGCGGGCGTCACCGACAAGGGCATCCGCCATCACCGCAACGAGGACGCAATGGCCATGTTCGTCGGCGACGGCTTCGTGGTCGCCCTGGTGTGCGACGGCGTGTCGACAACAATCAACCCGGACGTGGCCTCACAGGCTGCGTCTGACGCTGCGTGCGCGGTCCTGGCCGAACGCCCCGACCACGACGCGGCCTACGACGCGGCCCGCACCGCGGTGCTGGCCACGCAGTACCAGCCCCACGCCGAGCTGGGCCCGCCGTCGTGCACCTACCTCGCGGCCGTGATCACCGACGAGCGGGTGACGTTCGCAACGCTGGGCGACTGCCGGTCGTACTGGGTGACCCCCGGGCACGCCACCCAGATCACCGTGGACGACTCGTGGGCCGAGATGCAGATCGCCTCGGGGGCCATGTCCCGGGCCGACGCGTACGCCCATCCCAACGCCCACGTCATCACCCGCTGGCTGGCGAACGACGCCGATCCGACATGGCGACCGACGATCGTGGACTTCCCGGTACCAGGCCCCGGCCGGCTGCTGCTGGTGTCCGACGGACTCTGGAACTACACGATCGAGCCGGCCACCCTGGTGGCGGCGATCGGCCAGGGCCCGACCGGGACCCGGAGCGGGGTGGAGGAACCTCTCGAGCGGCTCGAGCTCGCCCGCCGCCTGGTGACCTTCGCCAACACCTGCGGCGGCTCCGACAACATCACCGTCGTGGTGGTGGATCTTCCCCTGACAGACCCCAGCCTGAAAGGCTCTCCCGCATCATGAACTTCTCGGCGTCCACGTACCAGAACGAGTTCCTCCCCGCCGACGCCACCGAGGTGCACGCGGTGGTCACGGTCACGTCCGGCAACGGCGACAGCGCCCCGGCCGGCGCAGCCGAGAAGGCCGTCGTCCTCATCGTCGACACCAGCGGGTCAATGGGCCAACCGGGCACCAAGATCCGAGCCGCCCGCCAGGCCCTCGCTGCGTCGGTCGAGGAGCTGCCCGACGGCGTCTGGTTCGCAGTGATCTCGGGCAACCACGAGGCGATGTGCGTCTACCCGCCCACCTTCGCCACCGGCGAGCCGCCTTCGCTGGTGCGGGCCGACGCCCGGACCCGGGCCGAGGCCGGCGAGGTCGCCCGGCAGCTGCGGCCCGAGGGCGGTACGGCCATCGGCACCTGGCTCGACCTGGCCCGCGACGTCTTCTCCGGCCACCCCGAGGCCATCAAGCTGGCCTACCTGCTGACCGACGGCCGCAACGAGAGCGAGCCGCACGAGAACCTCGAAGCCGCGCTGCGCCGCTGCACCGGGGTGTTCCAGTGCGACGCCCGCGGGGTCGGGTCCGATTGGGAGGTCTCCGAGCTCCGCCTGGTCACCTCAACCCTCCTGGGCGAGGTCGACATCATCGCCGACCCCGACGAGATGGACGACGACTTCCGCGCCTTCCTCGAGCGGGCCCTGGGCAAGGCGGTGGCCGACGTGCGCCTGCGCATCTGGGCGCCGCAGGGCTCGACAGTGAAGTTCCTCCGCCAGGTCGCTCCCGCCATCGACGACCTCACGGCCAAGGCCATCCCGGTCAACCCGCTCACCGGCGACTTCCCCACCGGCGCCTGGGCGGGCGACGAGAGCCGCGACTACCACCTGTCCGTCAACGTCCCGGTCGGCAAGGTCGGCGACGAGAAGCTGGCCGCCCGGGTAAGCCTGGTCGTCGACGACCAGCCCGTGTCCCAGGCCCTCGTCAAGGCCATCTGGACCGACGACGAGGCGTTGTCCGCCCGCATCAGCCCCCAGGTCGCCCATTACACCGGCCAGGCCGAGCTGGCCGTGGCCATCCACGAGGGTCTCGAGGCCCGCAAGCAGGGTGACAACGACACGGCGACGGTGCGGCTCGGCCGGGCCGTGCAGCTGGCGCACGAGTCCGGCAACGAGGGGACGGTGAAGCTGCTGCAGAAGGTCGTCGAGGTCGACGACGCCGCCACCGGCACCGTCCGGCTGAAGCGGGGCGTGGCCGCGGTCGACGAGATGGCCCTGGACACCCGCTCCACCCGCACGGTGCGGGTGACGGCCAAACCGCAGGACCCTTCGACGACGCCGCCGACCGAGCCCACCCCGCCCGCTCCCGCATCCGGACCGGGGGCCTAGATGCCCGTCACCTGCCCCAACGGCCACGAGTCCGAGAGCACCGACTACTGCGACACCTGCGGCGCGGTCATCGCCATCCTCCCGCCCCTTCCCCCAACCGCCGATCCGGCCGCGACCGCTGCCGGCACCGCGGTGATGCCAATCGTGACGGTCCCGCCGGGCGCCACCTGCCCGAACTGCGGGGCCCCCCGGGCGCCCGACGAGGTGTTCTGCGAGGTCTGCGGGCTGAACTTCTCCACCGGGCAGCTGCCGTCGCCGGCGGCCGAGCTGGCCGCCGCCGACCCGCAAGCGGTGACAGCCGAGTGGGTGGCGGTGGTCTCGGCCGACCACCGGTACTACGAGTCCAACCAAGCCGAGAACCCCGACGACACCGTGACCTTCCCCACCGACGCCGAGGTGCGGGAGGTGGCGCTGACCTCGAACGAGATCCTGATCGGCCGGCGCAGCGACTCCAAGGGCATCTTCCCCGCCATCGATCTCAGCGAGCCGCCGTCGGATCCGGGGGTGTCGCGCCGCCATGCAATCCTGCGCCTGAAACTGGACGGCTGGGTGGTCGTTGACCAAGGGTCGACCAACGGCACCCTGGTGCGAGGTGCGGTCACACCCATCAAGCCTGGCGACGCCGTGCGCCTCCATGACGGCGACCACGTCCACGTCGGCGCCTGGACCCGCATCACCCTTCGCCAGGTGGGTACCCCGGCACCGTGAGCGTCCTCACCCGGGGCATCCGGGACGCGGCGGCCACCACGCCCGGTCGCTACCGGCTCTGGTCGGTCGTCACCGCCGTGCTACTGCTTGCCACCGCCGTGGCGGGCTGGGCCGCGGCCACGGCGCTGCGCTCGGGCACCGACCGGATCCGCAACAATGCCGGGCCGGTGCTGGTGGCCACCCAGCAGCTCGTCTCCAGCTTGGCGGAGGCCGACGCCGCCGCCACCGCCGCCTTCCTGTCCGGACGCCCGGAGGACCCCGAGTCCCGCCGGCTCTACGAGCAGGCCCTGGCCCGGGCCGGTGCCCAGATCGAGGACGTGTCCGCCCTCATCGGCAACGACCCTGTCACCCACGACAGCCTGAAGGACCTGTCGGTGGCCGTGACCCGCTACGCCGGGCTCGTGGAGGCGGCTCGCGCCACCAACCAGGCGAGCGTCCCCGGCGCCGAGCGGTACCTGGTCGACGCCCTGAACCTGCTGGCGACAACCGTGGCCGACGACGCCACCCGGCTGACCGACGCCACGCAGCGGCGCTTCGAGCGCGACGAGGACCGCCGCGACACGGGCGTGCTGCCCGCCGTCGTCGTCGCTGCAGTGGCGCTGGCTGTGCTGCTGGCCGCCCAGCTCTGGGTGTTCCGCCAGAGCCGGCGCCTGGTGAACATCCCGATGGCGCTGGCCACCCTGTTGCTGGTCGGCGGGATCGGCTGGCTGGTGGCGGCCACGTTCCGTTCCGGCACCGACATCGAACGGGCCCGGGCCGACGGCTACGACTCCATCTCGCTGACGTCGCGCATCCAGACCACGGCCTACCGGTCGAAGGCCGACGAGACCGTCGCCCTCATCACCAGCGACCAGAGCCGCCGGACCAGGGCGGCGGAGACCGCCCGGTCGGTGCTCGCCGACCGGGCCACGCCCGCTGTCGTCGACGCCGTGCGGGCGGGCCGGGAACCGGGGCTGCCCGGCCTCCTCACCGATGCCGCCGGGGTGGCCGACTCCGACCGCGAAAGGGCGGCGGTGGCCGAGATGCTCGAGCGCTGGCAGCGGTACCAGGACACCTCGGCCCAGCTCCGCACCATCACCGATGCGGCCCAGGTCCGAGCCGTGGCCGTCGGCCCGGCCGCCGCCACGTTCAACGGGTTCAACTTCTCCGTCGAGTCGGTCCTGAGCGACAACCGGGACCAGTTCCTCGAGGGACTGGCCTCGTCGGCCGACCGCCTCGGCTATCTCACCCTCATCGCCCTGCTCGTGCCGCTCGCCGCCGCAGTGGGCGCCCTGGGCGGCCTCCAGCTCCGGATCAACGAGTACCCGTGACCCCTCAACCCCGCTCCGCGGGCCGCTCGGGCCCCTCATTGTCCCGCCGCCGGTTCCTGGCCCTCAGCGCCGCCGCCCTGGCCGCCGGCGCCTGCCGGAACAGCAATGGCCTGCCCGATTTCAGCGGGCAGCTGCGGGTCCTCAACTGGTCGGACTACATCGACCCCGACACGGTGAGCCGGTTCGAGCAGGCCACCGGGACCCCGGTCGACTACGTCGAGGAGTACAACGGCAACGAAGAGGCGTTCGAGACGCTCTTCGAGCCCACGCTGGGCCGGGGTCGCCCGACCGGCTTCGACGTGGTCGTGCCGACCTACTGGGCCGTGGCCCGCATGCTGGAGCGGGGCTGGGTCCGGCAGATCCCGCTCGAGCGGGTGCCCAACCACGTGAACATCGAGCCCGCCTACCTCGGCATGCCGTGGGACCGCGGCGCCCGGTTCCACATGCCGTGGCAGGTCGGGATCACCGGCATTGCCTACAACCCGGCGCTCACCGGTGGTCGCCAGATCCGGACGGTGAACGAGCTCTTCGAGCCCTCCCTGCGGGGGAAGGTGGGCATGGTGAGCGAGATGCGGGAGACCGTCGGCCTGGTCATGCTTACCCAGGGGGCAGACCCCTCCCGCGCCACCAGGGCGACTGCCGAGCGGGCGCTCGAACGGCTGGAGTCGGCCAAGGCCGACGGTCAGATCAAGCGCTTCACCGCCGACGCGTTCGTCGGCGCCCTCACCACCGGCGAGTTCGCCGCCTGCCTGGCCTGGTCAGGCGACATCATCCAGCTCCAGCAGACACGACCCGACATCCGGTTCGTCATCCCTGCGGAGGGCGCAATCCGCTGGTTCGACAGCATGGTGATCCCCGCCCGCTCGGGGGGCGCAGCGGCGGCCGCCGACTGGATGAACTTCGCCTACGACCCGGCCAACGCGGCCCGCATCACCGCCGCCGTGCAGTACATCAGCCCGGTGCTCGGCGTGCGGGAGGCGCTCGCGGCTGCGGGTGGGGCGTCGGCCCGGCTGGCGGAGAACCCGATTCTCTTCCCCGACGACGAGACCCGGCGCCGCCTCTATTTCTGGGCCGGACTCGACACCGCCACGGAGGACGAGCTCCAGGAACGATTCTCCGCCATCACCGGCTGATGCCTGACGAGGACGCGGTGTCCATGCACAGCTACCACCCGGGCCTCGACGCGTTCGCCGACGAGGTGGTGGCCTTCGCCCGCCGTCGGATGGCCGCCGACGCCTACGAGCTTCCCCTCGGGCACCCGCTGACGCCGGCCGAGCTCGACGCCGCCGCCGGCGTGAGCGTCACCGACGAGGGCCTGGGCGCCAGCGAGGTGCTGCGCCTGTTCCGCGAGATCCTGGAGCCGGCGTGCCTCTCGAGTGACCACCACCGCTACCTGGCCTTCGTGCCCGCGGCGCCGAGCGAGGTGTCGATTCTGGCCGACCTCGCAGTCAGCGCATGCTCGATCTACGCCGGTTCGTGGCTGGAGGGAGCGGGGGCGGTGTGGGCCGAGAACCAGGCGCTGCGGTGGCTGGCCGACCTGGCCGGCATGCCGGAGCAGGCCGGCGGCGTGTTCGTGTCGGGCGGCACGATAGGCAACCTCTCGGCGTTAGCGGCGGCCAGGGCGACAGCTGCAGCGGGCGGACGGCCGGCAGGCGGATGGGCGCTGGTGGCAGGGGAGTCCGCCCACAGCTCCATCGGGGCGGCGGCGGCGGTCATGGACGTGGACATGGTCACCGTCCCCGGCGACCGCCTGACCGGCGATGCGCTCGCTCCGGTGCTGGCCGGCGTGGCCAATCGGGCCTTCGCAGTCGTGGCCACCGGGGGATCGACGAACCTCGGCCTGGTCGACGAGCTCGACTCCATCGCCGAGGTGTGCCGGCGGCACGGAACCTGGCTGCACGTCGACGCCGCCTACGGGGGCGCGGCCCTGGCCGCCCCGTCGGCCCGCCACCGCTTTGCCGGCATCGAGCACGCCGACTCCCTCATCGTCGACCCCCACAAGTGGCTGTTCGCACCGTTCGACGCCTGCGCCCTGCTGTACCGCGACCCGGCCCTGGCCAAGGCGTGCCACGCCCAGCACGCCGACTACCTGGAGGTGCTTTACGGGGCCGAGTGGAACCCTTCGGACTACGCCGTGCACCTCAGCCGCCGCGCCCGCGGGCTGCCGCTGTGGTTCTCCCTCGCCGCCTACGGGGCCCGGGCCTATGCCGAGGCAGTGGAGACGTGCCTGCAGACGGCCCGGGCGGCGGCAGAGCTGGTCAAGGCCGCCCCGCACATCGAGCTCGTGCTCGAACCCGAGCTGTCGGTGGTGGTCCTCCGCCGCACCGGCTGGACCGAGGAGGACTATCGGTCATGGTCGCTGGCCCTGCTGGGCCGGGGCGAAGGGTTCGTCGTTCCGTCCGCCCACAACGGCGAACCCGTGCTCCGGCTGTGCATCGTCAACACCAGGTCGACCGCCGCCGACATCGCCGTCGTTCTCGACTCCATGCGCTGAACCCGCCCCCGACCGCCGGAGAAGGTGTACAAGAGAAGGACGATGCTGGCTCTGGTGAAGACGGCGGCGGCGCCCGGGCTGGAGCTGCACGACGTCGCCCGACCAGCGGTCGGCATCAACGACGTGCTGGTTCGGATCCGAAAGACGGGCATCTGCGGCACCGATCTCCATATCGAGGCGTGGGACGCCTGGGCTCGGCGCAGCGTGTCGCCGCCACTCGTCGTCGGCCACGAGTTCGTCGGGACGATCGAGGAGGTCGGGAGCAACGTGACCGGCTTCGCCCCCGGCGAGCTGGTGTCCGGTGAGGGCCACGTGGTGTGCGGCCGGTGCCGGCACTGTCTCGCCGGCCGCCGAGAGCTCTGCGCCCGCACCATCGGCCTGGGCGTCGGCCGGGACGGCGCTTTTGCCGAATTCGTCGCCCTCCCCATGACGAACGTCTGGCACCACTGGCAGGGGGTCGACGAGGACGTCGCCGCCGTGTTCGATCCCCTCGGCAATGCGGTGCACACCGCCCTCGCCTTCCCCGTCCTGGGGGAAGACGTCCTCGTCACCGGGGCCGGCCCCACCGGCCTGATGGCCACCGCCGTTGCCCACCACGCCGGCGCCCGTCACGTCGTCGTCAGCGAGCCGAACCCCTACCGGCGGGAGCTGGCGGTCCGGCTGGGGGCCACGCTGGTCGTCGACCCGCGGGAGCGGGCCCTCGACGACGTGTTCGCCGAGCTCGACATCGTCGAAGGCTTCGACGTGGCCATGGAGATGTCCGGCAACCCCGATGCCCTGCGTTCAGCCCTGTCGGCGATGGCCCATGGGGGTGGCATCGCCGTGCTCGGCCTGCCGGCGGACGAGGTGAGCCTCGACGTCGGCGAGATCGTCCGCAAGATGCTCACGGTGCGGGGCATCTACGGCCGGGAGATGTACGAGACCTGGTACAAGATGACGGTGATGCTCCGCTCGGGACTGGACATCACGCCCGCCATCACCCACCGCTTCCACTTCACCGAGCACGAGGCCGCTTTCGCCGCCGCCCGCAGCGGGAACAGTGGCAAGGTCATCCTGGACTGGACCACGTGACCCCGATGCGACCCGACCCGCTGGCGTTCCTGGGCCGGGAGGTGGCGATGCTGCGGGAGCAGCACCTGTACCGCGACCTCCGGGTGTTGACGAGCGCCCAGGGGCCGGTGGTCGACGTGGACGGGCGTCACGTGGTCTGCCTGTCGTCGAACGACTACCTCGGCCTGACGGGGCACCCCCGGTTGAGGGAGGCGGCCCTCGCCGCAGTCGCCGAGTACGGCGTGGGTTCGGGAGCGGTGCGGACGATCGCCGGCACGCTGTCGATGCACCAGGCGCTCGAGGCGGAGCTCGCCGAGTTCAAGGGTAGCCAGGCCGTCCTCACGTTCCAGTCCGGCTTCACGGCCAACACCGGCCTGATCCCCACCATCACCGGCGAAGGGGACCTGATCGTCTCCGACAGCCTCAACCATGCGTCGATCATCGACGGCATCCGTCTGTCGAAAGCAGCCCGCAAGGTCTATCCCCACGCCGACGTGGCCGCGCTGCGGGAAGTGCTGGCCGAGGCCCGCTCCCGCGACGAGCCCTACCGGCTCATCCTCGTCGTGACCGACGGCGTGTTCAGCATGGACGGCGACATCGCCCTCCTGCCGGACATCGTCGATGCGGCCGAGGCGGTGGGTGCCGCGGTGCTTGTCGACGACGCCCACGGCTCGGGTGTGCTGGGGCGCGACGGGCGGGGGACGGTCGACCACTTCGGCCTTCACGGGCGGGTCGACATCCAGGTCGGCACGCTGTCGAAGGCGATCGGTTCCCTGGGCGGCTACGTGGCCGGCCCGACCGCGCTGCGGGAGATCCTCACCCAGCGGGCCCGGCCGTTCCTGTTCTCGACCTCCCACCCGCCCGCAGTCGTGGCCGCCTGCCGCGAGGCGCTGCGGGTCATGCAGGACGAGCCCGAACGCCAGGCCCGGCTGTGGGCCAACACCCGGCGGTTCAAGGCCGAGCTGGCCCGGCTGGGCTTCGACACCGGCCGGTCGGAGACGCCAATCACGCCCGTCATGATGGGCGATCCGGAGGCGGCCATGCGCTTCTCCGACCGGCTTCTGGACCACGGCGTCTTCGCCCAGCCGGTGGTGTTCCCGACCGTCGCCATGGACAAGGCCCGGATCCGCACGATCGTCACCGCGGCCCACACCGACGACCACCTCGACCAGGCCCTCGAGGCCTTCGCCACGGTGCGCCGGGTGCAATGATCCGCAAACGCCGCAACGTCGAAGCCGGGGGGAACTCAGTAGTCGTCGGCCCAGTCCCGTTCGTCGACGTCCCAGTCGATGTCGCCGGGTTCGGTCACCTGGACGGCGAGGTGGGTCATGGCTGTCGTCGGGGTCCCCCCGTGCCAGTGCCACTCGTCGGGTTGCACCGTCACCACGTCGCCGGGAAGGACGACCTGGCGACCTGACTCGTTGGCCACGATGCCGCGGCCGTCGGTGACGTGCAGCACCTGACCGGAGCGGTGGGTGTGGGGACGGGTGCGGGCCCCGGCCTCGAAGTGGACAGCGAAGACCGCCGGCCGCCCGCCGAAGGGGCTGGTGAAGCGTTGGAACCTGGCCTGGCCCTGGAAATGGGGCTGATACTCCGGGGGCAGCTCGCCTTTGCCGCTGTCGATGGTGTCGAAATCCATGCCGCAACCCTAGGTTCGGGCCTGGCCTGGGCCGGCGGGTGCCCTGATTGGTGGTCCGCCGCAGTAGACTGCGGAAGCACACCACCCATCGGGCGGTGCCGTGCTCCCCTTAAAAAGCAGGGCGGGTCTCCGGGCGTACGAGGAGTTCCCATTGCAATCCGACGGTACCCGGTTCTCCTTGGTGTTCCGACGCTCGCTCGGGCGGGTGGTCGTCGACATACGCGGAGCGCTCGATGCATCGACCGCCGGGCAACTGAGGCACCGTCTCGCCGACCTGATCGAGGGGCAGGGGAACCGCCAGCTGGTGCTCGACCTCCGGGAGACGACACTCATCGACTCCCCGGGCCTCGCGGTGCTCGTCGACGCCCACAAGCGGATCCAGAGGATCGCCGGATCGTTGGTGCTCAGCGGCGCGTCGCCCGTGGTGATGCAGGGGTTCGAGGCGGCCGGCCTGGCCAATGTCTTCAACTTCACGCCGGCATGGGCCCACCCGGCCTACGGCGGCCCGGTCGAGTCGGACCGGTCGGCCGGGCTCGGGGCCTGACCGCCGAGTCAGTTCTCTAGACCCGCACCGGTCTCGCCGGCGGCCGGCGGCTGGCGCGCCAGCCCCGGCGCAGCTTGCGCCTCTCCTCTTCGTCGGTGCCGCCCCAGACTCCCGCCTCCTGGTTCGTCTCGAGGGCGAACTGCAGGCAGGCCGCCTTCACCGGGCACGTCGCGCAGACCGCGCGCGCCGCGTCGATCTGGTCGACCGCCGACCCTGTGGTCCCCGCCGGGAAGAACAACTCGGCATTCGTCTGCCGGCAGGCGGCGTCCTCACGCCATCCCTCGGCGTCCCAGTCGAAGATCGGGTTCCATGTCACAGCCATGCGGCGCTCGATTCTGAAGCCGGGAGATGAAAGACGCTGCGGATCCGGAACACAAGCCCCCCACGGTCTGGAGCACTCGACCTCCCTGGCGCAGGTCCACGACGCAACGCTGCCAGGGTCTGGGGCAACGCACTACGACTACTCGATCCTGCGCCCGGACAGAAACGCACGATCGTTCCCCGCACTTTACGACAAAGAAGCGGGAAAGTCTCCCACCTTTTTCCATGGAGGGGGGGGTGGACATTCCGTCGATGCCCCAACCGGCATCGACGCCGGCGGGCCGCTCCTCGCTCGTCGCCCATCGCCGTCACCCTAGGACCGCGCCGTGGACAGCGGGAGGGTCACCGATGTCCGGGCGCCCGGGATCTACCGTCGACAGCCATGACCCCCCGAGACCCTTGGGCCGGCATCCTCTCCGGCCCGATCGACGGTCCGGCCCGGTTGCGGGCCACCTACCCCGAAGCGCCCGGGAAGCCGGGCCTGCCGGTGCGCCACCGGGGCAGCGGCTTCACGGGCACGGTCGCCAGGTGGGAGCGCGACGGTGTGGTCCTGCGCGGCGCCAGCGGACTGGAACGGATCTTCCTGGCCACGCCGGGCGGCTTCGACGTGGAAGGCCGGGCGGTCACGCTCGTCCGTCCGCCTGTGGCCCGGTCCGCTGCAGCCCCGGCGGTCACTGCGTCCGGCTCCCTGGCCGTGGCCGCTCAGCGGGCGCGGGTCGCCCGGGCCGGCCGCATCCTCGTCGAGGGCATCCACGACGCCGAGCTTGTCGAGCGGGTGTGGGGCGACGACCTGCGGGTCGAAGGCGTGGTCGTCGAGCGCCTCGACGGCATCGACGGGCTGGCCCGGGTGGTGGCGACGTTCGGTCCGGGTCCCGGAGCCCGGCTCGGGGTGCTGGTCGACCATCTGGTGCCCGGCAGCAAGGAGGCCCGCCTGGCGGCCGACGTCGCCCATCCCCACGTGCTCGTCACGGGCACGCCCTTCGTCGACGTGTGGCAGGCGGTCAAGCCGGCGGTGGTCGGCATTCCGGGCTGGCCCGCCGTTCCGATAGGGGAGGACTGGAAAACCGGTGTGTGTGCCCGCCTGCATTTGGATCCGGCCACCATGTGGCCCCGCATCCTGGCCGCGGTGCGGTCCTACGCCGACCTCGAACCACCGCTCGTGGGCGCCGTGGAGCGGCTGATCGACTTCGTGACAGAACCAGTCACGGAACCGGGCTGAACGTCGCCGCCAGGTGCGCCAGGGGCGCCCACTTCCGGGAGCGCCTGCGGGCGGGTGAACGCGAGGCCCCGGTGCTGTCATCCTGGTTCGGCCATGGATCCACAGCACGAGCTGCCCCCCGAGGAGGAGGTGGTCGACCGTCTGAGCCGCCATCTGCGCAGCTGGCTGGGGGCCTGGCCTCCCACGGCCGAGGTGACCGTCGTGGGCTCCGCCCGTCGCTCCGAGCCCTGTTGGGACGGGGCGGTACGTCCCCTGGCCGGGGTGAGCACGCCGGAGGGGACCGTCGTCTCCGTGGCGCCGGACCGCCTGGAAGCCGTGCGGGCCGCCGGCCCCACGCTCGAGGAGATCATCGGGGCGCTCCCCGAGGCGCTCGGTCAGCCGGGTGGCGTCATTGGCCGGGGCGTCTACCGGTATTCGGCCTCGCCGCCGGAGGGGAATGGAACGGGGGAGTGGGTGAGGGCCGACGATCCCGAGGTCCCGGACTGGCTCCGCCCGTTCGGCGGCAAGGTGCTGGTGGTGCGGGACGAGGGCCGGTACGTGGCCGGACTGGGCATCAAGCGCCACGACGACCTCGGTCGTGAAGTGGCGGTGGCCACCGACGAGGCGTGGCGGGGACGGGGCCTGGCCCGGGCGCTCGTCACCCGGGCCGCCACCGAGATCCTGCGCAACGGCGGTGTGCCCATCTACCTCCACGGTCGCGGCAACGAGGCGTCAGCCCACGTGGCCGATGCCGCAGGTTTCCCCGACCGCGGGTGGTTCGTCCTGGGCCTGCCGACGGCGACCTGAATGGAGTGTGGACCCCGGGTCGGATGCCCTCTATTCTCCCGGTCCGACGAGCCTCTGGGGGGAAACGCAACGTAGATGTTCGAGACAGAGGTTCGACGCGACGGCGCGCCTGCACGCGCTGCTGTCGAAACTCTTCCCGGCGGCACGGAACTGGACGCTCCGCGTCGCTCCTCCGGCCTGAGCCGGCGCGATCGATGGTTCCCTGTCGCCGCGTTCGCAGCAGTGGCCGGAGCGGTCGTGGTGCTGTCGGTCCTGGCCCACTTCCACCTGCCCCGGCTCCATCCCTTCCACCGTCAGCTCCAGGGCAACCGCTGGGTCGACGCGTTCGGGTGGTGGGACGGCTGGTGGTACGTCGGCATCTCCCGCCGGGGTTACCGGTTCTTCGTGCCGAACCGCCAGTCGCCCGTGGCCTTCTTCCCGGGCTTCCCGCTCCTGATGCGGGCCCTCGCCGTGGTGGTGGGCGGGCCACTGGTGGCCGGCTTCCTGCTGACGCTGGCTTGCGGACTGGGCGTCGCCGTGCTGTTCCACCGCTGGTGCGTGGCCAAGCTGGGCCCGGCGAAGGCCCGCCTCGCCGTCCTCCTGCTCCTGCTCTATCCGTTCGCCTTCTACCTGATGGGCGCGGTGTACGCCGACGCGCTGTTCATCGTGGCCTCGCTGGCCGCGTTCCTCGCCCTGGAAGACGACAGGCCGGTGCTGGCGGGACTGGCCGGGATCGTGGCCACGGCCAGCAGGCCCGTGGGGGCTGCGCTCGTCCTCGGCCTGTGGGTGCTGTGCCTCGAGCGCAAGGGCGTGTTCGGCCGCCTCCGGGCGGTTCGGGTCGGCGGCCCGGGTGGTCATGCGGGTGACGGCGAGGGCGGGGTCGGGAGCCGGCTGAGACCGGCCGACGCCGGGCTGCTCCTGGCCCCGTTCGGCCTCGTCGCCTTCTGCACCTTCCTCTGGCTGCGCTTCGACAGCCCGTTTGCCTTCTTCGAGGTGGCCGGCGCAAAGGGGTGGGACCAGCCGTCCGGGTTCCACACCTGGTTCAAGGTGCACTGGATCAAGGCCATGTGGAACGGGCCCTGGGACAACGGCCACTTCGGCCACCTGGCCATCAATGCCATCGCGACGGTTGTCACCGCCGCCTTCATCCCCTCGGTGTTCCGGCGCTTCGGTTGGGGCTACGGCGTGTACGTGACGATCGCAGTGCTGGCGACGGCGGTGGCCACCAAGGACTTCGTCGGCATGGGCCGGTACTCCCTCGCCGCCTTCCCCTGCTTCGCGGTGGCGGCCGACATGCTCTCCCGCCGGCCCCGGATGGCCTGGGTCGTCCTTGGCGTGTCCGGGGCCGGGCTGGTCGTGCTCACCCAACTGCACGCCCGGGGCACCATCGTCAGCTGAGGGGGACGAGCGCCTCCGCCACCGCGGACGGCGCCACGCCGTAGGCGGTGCCTCCTCCCAAGGCCAGGACCTGTGCGCCCACCCGTTCGACGGCCATGCCGTGGCGGGGCGACGGCATTGGCGGGAGGGCGGTCCACCGCTGCGATGCCACGTCGTAGGCCTCGACCTCGGCGTACACACCGCTCGGGTCCTCGCCCCCGACCACCACCAGCCGGTTGCCGCCGCTCATCGCCGCGCCCTGGCCGCCCCTGGCCGTGGGCATGGCCGGGAGCCGCTCCCAGGCGCCGCTCGCGGGGTCGAACCGCTCCAGCGCCGCCGACAGGGCGCCGGGCGAGAGGAACCGCCCGCCCACGGTGAAGAGCGAGCGGCCGTCGGATGCGGCGGAGAGGTGGTCGCGCCGGGTGGGAATGGCCTCGGCGTCGCGCCAGTCCGACCCGTCGAAGATCTCGGTGGGACCGATCAGCGCCGCCCCGTTTCGCCCGCCGGCCAGCACGAGCAGGTCACCGACCACCGCGGCGGCGCCTGCGCCCCGCGGCCGCCTCAGACGGGGCAGGTCCACCCACGCGCCCGCCCGGAGGGCCAGCACCCGGTCGCTGGGTCGGTCGTAGAGCGATCCCGCTGCCTGGAAGCCGCCCATCACGACGATCTCGCCGAGGTAGCTGGCGGCCGACGCATGGTGCAGTGCGACGGGCAGCGGTGGCCCCGGTGCCCATCGGTCGCCTGCCGGGTCGTAGCTCTCGACCACCGCAGACGCACCCGCCGCAGTGAGCCCACCGATCACCCACACCCGCCCGTCCGCCACCGTCGACGCCACCTCCTGGCGGGCGGTCGGAGCGGCGGTCCGGCCCTGCCAGGCCGGGGAAGGGGCCGGCGGGGTCGTCGTCGTCGTGGCGGGCGCGGTCGGCGGGCTGGTGGCCGAGGTCGCGGACGAGGACGGAGCCGGCGGCGTGGCCGTCGTGGCGCCATTGCTGCACGCAACGGCCAGGAGAACCACACCGATCACCCTCAGAGTCGTCCGCAGAGTCGTCCTAACCAGGGTCATCGACTCACGGTAGGCCCGGACGGGGCAGTAGCCTCCGCAGGCTTATGCGTCCCGAAGCCGTAGAAGTGGTGGTCGTCGACTTCGACGGCCCGCCCTCGGCGCTGTCCGAACGGGTGGCGAAGCTCCTCTCCCGCGGGATCGACGTGGTCACGGCGGCCGTCGTCAGCCAGGCCGAGGCCGACCCCCCCGGCAGGCTGTACCAGGCGCCGGACGGAGCCGGCGCCGCCGAGTGGGCCCGCCGGCGGCTCCTGGGCCCGGGAGCCCCGGAGGACGCTCTCGTGGTCGTCGACGGCCAGGACGCCCTCGACGCCCTCCTCGATGCGGGGAACTCCTTTCCCGAACCCGTGGCCGACACGGCCTGGCGGATCGACGTCGACCGGTCGGATCCCGACCGTGAGCGTGAAGTGGAGTCCTGGCTCACCGTCGGCAACGGCCTGACCGGCACACGCGGGTCCCTCGACCACCCCGGGGCGAAGTCGCTGCCCGCCCTCTACGTGGCGGGCATCTTCGGCTGGGACCCCGACGAGCAGGCCGGACCGGAGCTGATCCGGGGCCCCGAGTGGACCACGCTGCCGGCCGAGCCGGACGGTGGGGGCACCCACCGCATCCTCGATGTCCGCCAGGGAGCGCTGTTCGGCGTCTCGCCGGGCCACCGGACCTTCCGGTTCGCATCGCTGGCGGATCGCCAGGTCCTGGTTCTCCAGGCCGAGGGCGGACCCGTGGGCGAGCTCGGTGTGCCGGCGGCGACGGGCGTCGTGGATTCCGTCGACGTAGCCACCACCGGGCGCGGGCTCCACGTCCGCATGCAGGGGCGCAACGGGGGCGAGGTTTGGTTCGCCGTGTCCACGACCGACGACGACGGGCGCTCGACGCGCCTGGTGGCCGTGGACCGCGACGGCCCTGCTCACGACGCGCTGACGCGAGCCGAGTCCCAGGGCGCGGACGAACTGCTGGCCCGGCACCGGCGGGCGTGGCGGGAGCGCTGGTTCGACGCCGACGTGATGGTCGACGGCGACGGAAATGCCCAGCGGGACCTGCGATTCGCCCTCTACCACCTGATGATCGCCGGTGACCCCGAGAGCGACCGGGCGTCGATCGGGGCCCGGTCCCTCAGCGGGCCCGGATATCGGGGCCACGTGTTCTGGGACACCGAGGTCTTCGTCCTGCCATTCTTCATCTGGACCCATCCCCAGACGGCGCGCGCCCTGCTGGCCTATCGCCACCGCACCCTCCCCGCGGCCCGGGCCAAGGCCGCCCGCCTCGGCTACGAGGGGGCGCTCTACGCGTGGGAGTCGGCCGACACTGGCGAGGAGACCACGCCGGAGTTCGTCTGGTTGCCCGACGGCACCCGCCTCACCATCCTCACCGGCGTCCAGGAGCACCACATCGCCGCCGACGTGGCCTGGGCCGTCCTCCAGTACTGGCAGGTCACCGGCGACGACCTGTTCGTCGAGGAGATGGGCGCCGAGATCGTGATGGACACCGCCCGGTTCTGGGCGTCACGCGCCAAGGTCGGCGACGACGGCCGTCACCACGTCCGCGTGGTGATCGGTCCGGACGAGTACCACGAGGCGGTCGACGACAACGCCTACACCAACGTGATGGCCCGCTGGAACCTCCGGGCCGCGGACGCCCTGTGCGACCGGTTCACGGAAGCGGCGATCCGGCTCGGGGTCACCGCCGCCGAGCGGGAGCGGTGGAGGGAAGTGGCCGAAGGCCTGGTCGACCAGTTCGACCCGGCCACGCGGCTGTACGAGCAGTTCGAGGGGTTCTTCGACCTCGAGAACATCCGGTCGGTGGACCTGGCTCCCCGACCCTTCACGGGGGAGATGGTGGTCGGGGTCGAACGCCTGCGGACGACCCAGGTCGTCAAGCAGGCCGACGTGCTCATGCTCGGCGTCCTGCTCCCCGACGAGGTGGACGCCGACACCCAGGAGGTCAACTACCGCCACTACGAGCCCCGCACGTCGCACGGCAGCTCCCTGTCGCCGGCCATGCACGCCCTGGTCGCGGCGCGCGTGGGGGATCTCGACGACGCCCTTTCCTACTTCCACCTGGCGGGCGGCGTCGACCTCGACAACCGGATGGGCAACGCGGCCGACGGGGTCCACATCGCCACCATGGGCGGGCTCTGGCAGGCGGCCGTGTTCGGGTTCGGCGGCGTCCGGGCCGACGGCGACGCGGTGCGGATCGACCCCAGGCTGCCCGGGGGGTGGCGGGGCCTCGCCTTTCCCGTACGCTGGCGGGGCACCCGGATCGGCGTCGAGCTCGAGGCCGACCTCATGGAGCTCGACCTCGACGGCCCGGCCAGAGTCGCGGTGGGCACGGCGCAGCCGGTCGACCTCGGCGGCGGACGGTTCGTGGCCCGCCGGGGCGAGGGCGGTTGGGCATTGGAAGGCAAGTCGTGATGGGATGGCCCCGTATGCCCGCCTGCGTTCAGGCGGGAAGAGAGAGACGAGAACGAAGATGACATCCTCGACCACCACCGATTTCCTCGCCGCCCAGCGGCGTGAGCTCCTCGCCCGCCGCGAGTCGTACCTGGCCGATGTCGCCCGCTCGACGGCCACCGCCCTCGAGCTCACCGAGGACGGCGCCAACCAGGACATGGCCGACGAGGACGGTTTCGGCGAGGGCGACACTCTCAACGTGGAGCGCGACCGGCTGCTGGTCGTGGCCAGTGAGGCCAAGGAACGGGTGGCCGAGATCGACGCCGCCCTGGGTCGCGTCGAGGCCGGCACCTACGGACGCTGTGAGGCCTGCGGGAAGCCGATTCCCCATGCCCGCCTCGAAGTCGTGCCCGAAGCCACGCTCTGCGTCGCCTGCAAGAGCGGCGCCTCCCTCCGCCGGAGGTAGGGCCCCGGCGCTCCGGGGGCAGACTTTGTGAGATCGTCGGCGACTCATCGTCGGCGTCGGGGCGCACGGAGCTCTCTGCTCCTGGGCGGAATCCGTCCCGGGTGCCGCCCGATGGCAGTATGGGACATGCGTCGCAGGTCACTGGGTTCTCTCGCCGTGCTCCTGGTCGCAATGTCGCAGGCGGGGTCCTTGCCGGCGGCCGCCCAGGCGGGCCCGGTGGTGGTCATCGAGGGCAAGGGCTTCGGCCACGGCGTCGGGATGGCCCAGGACGGTGCCTACGCCATGGCCGCGAGCGGGGCGTCGGCCCCGGCGATCCTCAGCCACTTTTATCCGGGCACCGTCATCGCCCGTCGTGCCGCCACCATCCGGGTCGGCGTGCACGAGTCGCCCGGGCCGGTGGTGGTCGTCCTGCCAGGTGGCGGCGAGGTGCGGGACTCGTCCTCGGGCGCCCAGTCCCCGGGCTTCCCCGTGATGGTCAGCCCCGGGGGCAGCGTCGAGCTGGCCTTTGACGGGGCGAAGTACAGGGCTACGCCGCTGGCGGGCGCGGCCATCACCCGTGTCGCCACACCCGCCGCTCCACCCGCCGTGCCGGCAACCACCGCCCCGACCACCACCGTGCCGCCCACCACGGTCACGACGGGCCTCCTCGACCCGCTGCTTCAGGCGCTAGTCCCCACCACCGTGCCGCCGACCACCGTTCCCGCGCAGGGCCCGGGCTCCGGAACTGTCGTGCCCGCGGCGCAGAAGGACGCCGCCTCCGGCCGGGGGCTGTTTGCCATGCCACGGGGCGACTCGCTCGTGGCCCTTCCCGGTCCGGGCCGCAGCTACCGGGGCACGGTGCAGGCAGAGGGTGCGGGGCGGGGACTGAACATGGTCAACGCAATCGACGTCGAGCAGTACGTCCGGGGCATGGGTGAGATGCCGGCCAGTTGGCCCGCAGCGGCGCTGCAGGCCCAGGCCATCGCGGCCCGGACGTTCGCAGTCCGCGCCGCGTCGGCCGGAAAGACCCTGTGCGCCGATCAGCGGTGCCAGGTCTATATCGGCGCCGGGAACGAGCACCCGGCCACGAGCGCAGCGGCCACTGCCACGCGGGGACAGGTGCTGACCTACCAGGGCGCTCTGGCCGAGGCGGTCTACTCGGCCAGCGCCGGCGGCATATCCGCCACCCCCGAGGAGGGCTTCGGCCCCGGCAGCCCGGAGATCTCCTACCTCAAGCCGGTGACCTATTCCGTGAACGACCCGCAGCTGTGGGCGATGACGCTGCCACTACGGGAAGCGGGCGCCCGCTTCGGCTACCGGGGCGAGGTGACCAACATCAAGGTGGCGCGCACCGGTCCGTCCGGACGTCCACTGGAGATCGGCTTCGAGGGCAGCAACGGGCCCATGGTCATCGACGGGCACCGCTTCTGGGCGGAGCTCCAGCTGCGCTCCACGCTCTTCACGCTGCGCACGGAGGCGTCCGCGCCGCCCGTGGTCGAGGGGGAGCCGCTGGCCACCCGCCTATCCGACGAGACACCGCTGCCGGGCGACGACCCGGTCATCGCAGCAGCCCAACCGGTCAGGTCTCCCGTGGAGGCGTCGCTGGGCCGGGCGCCGTGGATCGGCCTGGCCGTACTGATGCTGGCGGCATGGGCCACGATGGCGAACCGGATCACGGGCCCCCGGCCGGTACCGGTGGCGGCTGCGGCCGAACCCGAGACCGAGGGCGACCCCGAAAAGACCTAGTTCTGACCCATCAGGCAACATCTGCGCGCCAACGTCACCTGACGGGGCACTAGCCCGGTGTTTCGCACATGAGCGGGCGTCGAGCGTGCCTGTGTTCGACATCCTGTGCTCACCGGGTGGTGATGGGATCGACGTCGAGCAGCTCAAGGATGCGGGCGGCCTGGCCTT